>Ga0209903_1000146_pt1 | contig 30190 bp, 19 predicted proteins | sample OrgsoiDNA2013051_FD_185801 | JGI IMG/M metagenome (GOLD analysis project Ga0209903, IMG submission 185801) | Permafrost soil microbial communities from the Arctic, to analyse light accelerated degradation of dissolved organic matter (DOM) -... | ecosystem: Environmental > Terrestrial > Soil >...
AACCATCGACTTCATGACCGCGCGTTGGGCTCACCTGCCTTACGAACTGCTGGAAACCGTCAGCGGCCGCATCATCAATGAAATCGAAGGCATCTCCCGCGTTACCTACGACGTGTCGAGCAAGCCACCAGCGACCATCGAGTGGGAATAATCCCTCACGCTGACCGCTGCTGAATAAACAAAACCCCGGCCTGGTGCCGGGGTTTTGCGTTTTCGGGTTACGTCATTGTGGAGTGCGACCTCGTGGGTACATGCCTCTTTGGTTGAGCGCATGGGACAGGTCGAGCAAATTCGAAAATGGCTTTTGGTCGATCTCTGTCCACGAAGGGCGAGTGATGTAGAAGTCGCCGTTGGCCAGGCGTTCTATGGGCGTTCGTGTCATCGCGTAGTTGCCATCGCGATGCCAGAGCGTAAACGTCTCGCCGGAACGTTCGAAGCAATAAAAGCCGGGCTTGAACAGCAGCCGTTCGCGTTGTGCTGCGGACCTGGCAAACCATGGAGTTTCTATGGGCAAGTACAGGTCGGCGTAAAGCGTATCCGAGCTTCCGTTATACATCGGCCCGTCTATTTCGTTACGACCCACTTCAATGCCCGGGTCCAGCCCGATGCTCCGCCCGCGCCCAAGCCCGACCTCTTCGACTCTCAAGCCCACACTGCCCGTACGCTCGCTCAATCCGATGACACCGCGAAACGCGTTGGTATTTTCAGCCGAGGTCACGGCGATCCATTTAGAGGAACCGTGAATCTGTTGGCTGCGCTTCATGATCCGGGTAGTCAGGAAGATTTTTGTTCGCTGTGTCTCGATAGGCGAGAAGCCAGGTGAGGTCACGGTGTAACTGGCTGCGCAGTCGGTACCTTGCACCCGGATCCCGTGTTGGCGGGCGGTTTTTACCAGCTCCAGGTCCGTGAATGGCTCCGGTTGATCCGAGCTGAGCGTCCTGAGGTAGGCTTCCAGGTCTTGAGGCATGGCGGCTGTTTTGGAGGTAAAAAACAGATCCAGTTCGGCCTGGTTGAAGTCATTGAGCAGGCGCGGCAAATACAACGTCTTGACCCCTTGCCGGGCAAATTCGGCCATGTTCTCGATCAGCAGTCGCGTGCTGGCGATACGGTCCAGGCTTTCGCCGATCACCAATCCCGGGGAGTCTCTGAACAACTCGTTGATGAACTCGATGAAATTACGGCTCTGGGTTGGGATCGGCGGACGATCAGGCAGGTTGTTCCATTCCTGATCGTTCTCCAGCGTCTGGGCATCGATGAGCAATGACGCCCGCCGGGAAGACAAATTCATCTCTGGCCCGAAGGATTCCAGCAGTTGTTCGTGTGTCTGTTTGGTCCCGCGCAGTGCTTCTGTTTTCCATACCCAGCTTTTCATGTCGGCCCGGGAGAGGGGATGGGTGTCGTAGGGGGTGGCTGGCGTTTTTGGCGCGGTGTTGGGACGGCTGGGACCTGGGCGTGGCTCAGTGTTGCTGGTCGATGGTTGCGGATCGGCGGGGGCGATATTGGTCGTTGGTGCAGTCCCTTCAGCAGGTAGCTTGACCATGCGCATCCGTCTGGCGATGAGGGCGTTGCGCAACTCCTCAAGGGTGGCGAAGCGACGAACATGCACCGACGTCCACTCGGGACGATCCACAAAAAATCCACCGCTGTCTTGCTGAATCGGGGTTCTTAACAATATGCCGTCGCGATTGCGGCTGAACAGCACCGCTGTGCCGGACTCGCTCTGCAGGGTAAACATGCCCTTCTCAGTCAGCAGCCTGTCCATTTGACGTGCCTGCTTGACGCTGGGCGGGGTATCTAGTTGCAGACGCAGGTCGTTTTTGACCGGGACCTTCAGAAGGCCTTTGTCTGCAATCCTTCCGGGGTCCGGTTCGATTCCGCGAGCCAGGCCGGTCTCGGGTTCTTCGATGCGCAAACCGATAGCGCCCTCCAGCTCGCTGAGTCCTGCAACGCCTTCGAAGGTGTTGGCGTGTGACTCGCCCACCAACGCGACCCATTTGTGCGCACCGCGGGCGGCCTGGTCGGCGTTGATCACGTTGCGTGCGAAGTAGTTCATCATCCGGCCCCGGAAGTTTCCTTTGGCGCCGGTTATTCCCTGGCTTCTGTAACTGGCCATGCAATCGATGGCCTGGACCCGGATATGATTTTTCTGGGCGGTCTTGACCACTTCCAGAAAGGTAAATTGGCCGGAGGGGTCGGTTATTTGACCCTGGTCCAGTTCCTTGAGATAGCGTTCCAGATTCTCCGACATAGTGCCGGTTTTATTGAATACATCCAGGTCAGCCTGGTGGAAGTCGGTGAGCACATGTTCCAGGTACAGGGTCCTGACTTTTTGTTTGCTCAGGATCGGCATGTTCTCAATGAGAAACTGTTTACTGGCGACGCTGGAGTGACTCTCCCCGATCAAAATCCCCGGTGAGTCCTTGAGCAGTCCCTTGATGATGACCTTGGGTGCCACATTGGCTGTGAAGGAGGGTATTTTGGGCCTGGCGGGCAAGGGTGGGTCGAGGAAGAAAGCCGTGGCATCGTCGTAGAGCCTTCGACGCAGGGCTTTGAAATCGCGGTATTCACCGTCATCAAAATAATGCTCATCCAGGTCCCTGATGCTCGCCCTGCCATTGGCGGCATTGCTGTAGGCAGGTCTTAGCGCTTCAGGCACATCGTAAGGTGTGACCGGGGTCTCGACCGGCGGTAATGGGCTAGCACTCTGCCCCCAACCCTTAAAGCCAAAGATTTTGCCGCCGATGCCACCTTTCAGGCCTGGTGCGGCGACGGGTTCCCATTCCAGGTATTCGTTCAAGCGTACGGGCACATTACGGTAAAACGACCAAGGGTTGGCCGGATCAATAATGGCCCAGCATTTCATCTGCCCAATGTAGCGAACCTGATAAAACCCGTTCCGGGCAGCCCAGCGCAAGTAGATGTATTTTTTGCCCGAAAAGGTCTCGATAACCCCCTTGGCAATGCCGGTGCCTTCGCGGGTGGCTTCGGTGATCTCGGTTCTGAAGGGGGCGAGAAAGTCTTCCTGTTCAAGCGCATTGACCGGCTCAAGCGGGAGTTTTTCCGGCAGAGGCAACGCCGTGCGTTCTATTTCCAGTTCGCTGATTTTCTCTTCAGTTGAAAGAGCGCTGTCGGCCTCGACCATGTCCGGCAACTCGCCACCGCTCTTGAGGAACGTTGCGTTAAACAGGGTATCGATGGCGGCGAATATCGCGCCGGTGACCCCGGCCTTGCGCTCCATCGGCGTTTTGCCGTTGATCGCCTGGTCGATGTTCAGGCCGACGTTAGCGATGCCTGCGCCGACAACCGCCAGCGCCACCGGCCAGCCCACCGCCGCCAGGGGCCCGAACATACGGCCAAACGCATTCAGGTAACCCATCCACAGTTTTTTACGCAGCTCGCCGTTGGAGCTCATGATGAAGCTCGCGTCGCTGATCATGCGGGCATGAGTGGCGTCACGCAGAAGGGTGAAGGCATCATCCGTGATCCAGGCGTCCTGCGTCTCGAGCAACTGGTGATCGTTGGATTTCCAGGCGTTGAACAACAGGTCCAGCACATGCTCGAGGCCGACGTTCTCGATGCGCGGCTCATGGATAAAACGGGTCAGCAGGTCCGCGACAGGTATCGCTGCCAACAACATTTCGGTGCTTTTCTTGAAGGTCGCCGTGTCTTCCATGATGTCGTGATCGGCGACCTGAAAGTGCGACATGAAGCGTTTGCGGGCCGAAGGCGTCTGCACTTCGGACATGATCCACCAGTGCAGGTCGATGACGCTTTCCAGCACATGGAAGCCCCACAACTCCCCCGGCACATAGACGATCTGCCGACCCTGGCTGTCGACGATGCTGAGTATGTCAGTGGCGATGAAGCCGCCTACGGTCAGGCGTCGTACACGCAAACCTGCCGCTGGCCGGGTTTGTGCTTCGAGCATCTGTCGGGTAACGGGCCAGGTGATGTTGCTGGCAACCGCTTTGACCACCGTGCGGAAGTTGTCATCGGACAAACGCCCGGCTTCGCGATCTTCCATGGCTTTGGCCAGGAACGTGCATTTGGCCAGGGTCCTGAAGGGGGTGCTCTGGGTGCCCCAGAACGCCCCGACTTTTTCCTTGTAGTGATCAATGAAGTTGTAGGCCCAGAAGGCTTTCAAGACCTGGCTGCCGAACAGCCGCACTTCGTTGGTCTGGTCATAAGTGCCGACTTCCGGACCTGCGGTGTAGAAACCGCAGTCGTTGTCGAGCATGTCCATGTTGTCCTGGTCATGCACGGTGAACCGCTGGATCACCAGTTGCGTCAGGGTCATGGAATCGTGGGGGTGTTCGAGGTGCTCCCAGCCAGTGAAGGTCTGCGAGTTACTCTGGGAGCCGTGGAAGCGGTGCCAGTAAACCTGATCCGGTTCCAGATCGGTAATGCGGTGCTCGGTGAGGATGCGTTTGGCGAATGCGGTCGCCATTTCATACATGTCGGGGCACGCCTGGACCAGTGCCGGGACCAGCGCCTTGAGGGCTTGGGCATCGGCGGCATTGGGCAGGTCAGTGGCGGTGGCGGGTGTTTCGATGGCAGTCATAGCGTGCTTCTCGGATAGAAGGTTCACCTTCAATATCCCAAGGCCGCCACGATAAAGATGTCGGATACGGCCTCATCGGTTGCAGGTTATGGCAGACCCGGCAGCACAGAATGAAGCCATGACCCTTGTACGAATCAGCGCCGAGCCACATCCGAAAAGTAGAACTTGTCCAGCGTGTGCCGCGATTCGGTGTACTCGAACTGGCGACCATCCTGCAGGAACGTCTGGTTACTGACCACGATCACATGGCTCTGGCCGTCGAGATCCAGGAGCAGTTGGTCGTCCTTGCTCCGAGGCACCGCTTCGATGGTGCGCTGGGCGTAGGCGATTTGCAGTTGCAGGGTCTGTTCGATGAAGGCGTAGATCGATTGTTCGGCGATGTCACGGGACAGGCCGGGAATCACATCGCTGACGAAATGGTTGATGTCGAGGATCACCCGTTTGCCGTCGATCCGCCGCACCCGTTTGATTCGCGTGATCAGGCTGCCTTCTTCAGCCTTGATGTGTTCCAGCAGCGCGCCGTCGAGAGGAATCTGGTCGAACTCGACCACTTCGGTGCTGACGTCATTGCCCAACCGCGGATACGTCTCCTGGAAGCTGACGATGCCACCCAATTGAAATTCGATCGGGTTGGTCGACAGCACGAAGGTGCCTTTACCGTGGACTTTCTGCGCGAAGCCACGCTCCTGCAATTGCTCGATGGCCTTGCGCACAGTGCCGCGACTGGCTTGGTAGCTGTCCATCAGTTCGGTTTCAGAAGGCAACCGGGCACCGCGTTCCAGACGTTCGGTGGTAATGCTGGCAAGCAGATCGGTGTAGATCTGGTTGTATTTACTCATGGGATGGCTCTATGCCGCGCTGTACTCAAGGCTTGGAACCTTAAGGGCAGGGTAGGGGTTTGTCCATTCGGCATTAGGTTTCTTTGACTTCGGAGGTAGGAAATGTCGCCGCCGGTCGGGTTCAGGATAAACAAAATCAAACTCGTCTGTACGAGTTGTTGCTTTAACTCGTACAGACGAGTACTTTTCGTTTCGGCGTGCTGCCAATAACAAAAAACTACAACGGAAGATCAAGCATGAGCCACGACTATCCGAATATCGCCAGCGAGCTGCTGATCAGCCTCGGTGGCAGCGACAACCTGGAGCAGGCCGCGCATTGCGTCACTCGCCTGCGCCTGGCCCTCAAGGACCCGAGCCTGGTCAACAGCGCCACGCTGAACCAGATTGATCTGGTCAAGGGCTCGTTCTTTACCGGCGGCCTGTTCCAGGTGGTCATCGGCCCCGGCGAAGTGGAAAAGGTCTACGCCGAACTGCGCCGGCAAACCGGTCTCGCCGCGTCGACCATTGCCGACGTTAAACAAAAGAGCGCCGACAAGATCAATGCCATGCAACGCCTGGTGCGGGTGTTTTCCGATGTGTTCATGCCGATCCTGCCGGCGCTGATCATTGCCGGCCTGCTGATGGGGGTTAACAACCTGATCGGCGCCAAGGGCATGTTCATCGAGGGCAAGACGCTGCTGGATGCGTACCCGAGCCTTGATGGCATCTGGAGCCTGATCAATCTGATGGCCAACACCTCGTTTGTGTTCCTGCCGGCGCTGGTGGGCTGGTCGGCGGCCAAGCGTTTTGGCGGCAGCGAAATCCTCGGCATCGTGCTCGGCCTGATGCTGGTGCACCCGGACCTGCTCAACGCCTGGAACTACGGCAAGGCTGTGGCCGGGCTCGACGGTCAGAGCCTGCCGTACTTCGACATCTTCGGCTGGTTCAAAATCGAGAAGGTCGGTTATCAGGGGCAGATCCTGCCGATCCTGCTGGCCGCCTACGTGATGAGTGTCATCGAAAAATGGCTGCGGGCGCGGGTGCCGAACGCCGTGCAGTTGCTGGTGGTGCCGATCACCACCATCGTCGTCACCGGTGTGCTGGCGCTGGCGGTGATTGGTCCGGTGACCCGGCATTTGGGGATTCTGATCACCGAAGGCGTGGTCACTTTGTTTGACCTGGCGCCAATGGTCGGCGGGGCGATTTTCGGCCTGCTCTATGCCCCGCTGGTGATCACCGGCATGCACCACATGTTCCTCGCCGTGGACCTGCAGTTGATCTCGACCCAGGGCGGCACGTTTATCTGGCCGATGATTGTCATGTCCAACCTCGCCCAGGGCAGCGCGGCGCTGGCGGTGTTCTACATGACCCGCAATGTGCGGGACAAAAGCATGGCCTCGACCTCGGCAATTTCGGCGTATTTCGGCATCACTGAACCGGCGATGTTCGGGGTCAATCTGCGCTACAAATTTCCGTTCTATTCGGCCCTGATCGGCTCGGCGCTGGGCTGCATCTTCCTGTCGCTGAACAAGGTCCAGGCCTCGGCGATTGGCGTCGGTGGCTTGCCCGGTTTTATCTCGATCATTCCGCAGTTCATTCCGATGTTTGTGATCGGGATGATCATCGCCATGGTCGTGCCGTTTGTTTTGACCTGTGGGTTGAGCATGAAGATTGTCCGGCCTGGGTATCGGGTCGCCTGATAGATCGCCTTCGCGAGCAAGCCCGCTCCCACAGGTTGACCGCATTCCAAAATGTGGGAGCGGGCTTGCTCGCGAAGGGGCCATAACGGTCACCGCATCAACTTACTGAAGGAATAACGCCATGCAAGACTGGCAACGTTCGGTGATCTACCAGATCTACCCGAAGAGTTTTCATAGCCACGCCGGCAACCCAACGGGTGATTTGCTCGGCGTCGTGGCCAAGCTCGACTACCTGCACTGGCTGGGTGTCGATTGCCTGTGGATCACGCCGTTCCTGCGTTCACCGCAGCGCGACAACGGTTACGACATCAGCGATTACTACGCCATCGACCCGAGCTACGGGACTATGGCTGACTGCGAATTACTGATCGCCGAGGCCGGCAAGCGCGGGATCAAGTTGATGCTCGACATCGTGGTCAACCACACCTCGATCGAACACACCTGGTTCCAGCAGGCTCGTAGCAGCCTCGATAACCCGTACCGCGATTTCTACATCTGGCGCGACCAGCCGAACAACTGGGAATCCAAGTTCGGCGGTTCGGCCTGGGAGTACGAAGCCCAGACCGGCCAGTACTTCCTGCACCTGTTCGACCACACCCAGGCCGACCTGAATTGGGACAACCCGAAGGTGCGCGCCGAAGTCTTCAAGATGATGCGGTTCTGGCGCGACAAAGGCGTGGGTGGTTTCCGGCTGGACGTGATCAACCTGATCTCCAAACCGGCGGATTTCCCCGAGGACACCAGCGACGGTCGACGCTTCTACACCGACGGCCCGAACGTCCACAAGTACTTGCAGCAAATGCACCGCGAAGTGTTTGAAGGCCATGACCTGATCAACGTCGGCGAGATGTCCTCCACCAGTCTTGAGCATTGCATTCGCTACTCGCGACCAGAGTCGAAAGAGCTGTCGATGACCTTCAACTTCCATCACCTGAAGGTCGATTACCCGAACCTGCAAAAGTGGATTCGCGCCGACTTCGACTTCCTTGAACTCAAGCGCATCCTCTCGGACTGGCAGACCGGCATGCAGGCCGGTGGCGGCTGGAATGCGTTGTTCTGGTGTAACCACGATCAGCCGCGGGTGGTCTCGCGTTTTGGTGATGATGGCGAGCATCGGGTGGTCTCGGCGAAGATGCTTGGCACCGCGCTGCACTTCCTTCAGGGCACGCCGTTTGTGTACCAGGGCGAAGAGCTCGGCATGACCAATCCGGGCTTCGATCACATCGATCAGTACCGCGATGTCGAGACGCTGAACATCCATCGCCTTAAGCGCGAGGCCGGTGTGAGCGATGCCGACAACATGGCGGCGATCATGCAGAAGTCCCGGGACAACGGCCGCACACCGATGCACTGGAATGCCGAGCCGAACGCCGGTTTCAGTGCCGCCGAGCCGTGGATTGGCGTGCCGGCCAACGCCGCGCAGATCAACGTCGCCAGTCAACTCGACGACCCGGAATCGGTGCTGCATCACTACCGCCAGTTGATCGCTTTGCGTCGCAACGAAGCGTTGATGTCCGACGGCGTGTACCGGCAGCTGCTGTCCGAGCACAGGCAAATCTGGGCGTATGTCCGTGAAGGCCAGGGTGAGCGGTTGCTGGTGCTGAACAACTTTTACGGCACACCGTGTGAAGTTGAATTGCCGAATGACGTGATCAGCGAAGCGATGTCGCAACGGCTGGTGATCAGCAACTACCCGGACTGTCCGCCGCGTAATCGGCAGATGTTTCTGCGGCCCTTTGAGTCGTTTGTCCTGCACCTGACCGACCACTAAAAAACACGGTTTAAACAACACGCAGAACGCTGCGCGGGGGAGTTTTGCGCGCCGTTTTTTGCTGCAGCACACAATAAAAATAATGGGGTGGCTCTTGAAAACAACAATAAATCGCAGCCTTGTAGCAGCAGGCGTGTGCCTGGCTTTGCCTCTGTCGGCCCAGGCGCTGGAGTTCGCCGGTTACTTGCGTAGCGGCGTCGGGACCTCGGTCAACAGCGGCAAACAACAGTGTTTTCAACTGCCGGGCGCGCAGACCAAATACCGCTTGGGCAATGAATGCGAGCAGTACGCGGAACTGGAGTTGCGCCAGGATCTATACACCCTGGACGACGGCTCGGTGCTCAGCGTCGACGGCATGGCGTCGCTGTACAACCAGTACGACAAGGACCTGACTTTCAACGGTGACAACGGCTCGGTGCGCATGCCGCAGATGTACGCGCAGTGGTCGAACCTGCCGAGTCTCAACGGTGGTTCGCTATGGGCCGGGCGGCGTTATTACAAACGGAACGATATCCATATTTCTGACTTCTACTACTGGAACCAGAGCGCCACTGGCGGTGGTATTGAGGACGTGCAGATTGGCGATCTGAAATACAGCTACGCGCTTTCGCGTAAAGACAATCTGTACCAGAAGGACTACATCAACCGGCATGACTTCAACGTCGCCGGTTTCAAGACCAACCCCGGCGGCGAGCTGGAGTTCGGCCTGAGTTACATCGACAAACCCGACAGCCAAGACGCGCACCGTGGCTGGGCGATCACCACCCAGCATGTGCAGAAAGGCTTTCTTGGTGGCAAGAACAAACTGGCGTTCCAATACGGTGAAGGTCCCGGCACAGGGTTGGGCTATACCGGTAACGTGAAGCTCGACGACAGTAACAAAAGCTATCGCGTGGTGGAGTTCTTCGACTGGCAGGTGACACCGCGTTTTGGCGGGCAGATCGAGGCGGTGTATCAGAAAGACATTCGCCCGGACGGCGCCGATCAGAACTGGATGTCCCTTGGCGTGCGCCCGGCGTATGCAATCACCGAGCAGTTCAAACTGGTGACCGAATTGGGCCACGATCAGGTAGAAGCACCCGGCGGGACGCGCAAGTTGAGCAAGTTCACCTTTGCCCCGACGTGGTCGCCCAAAGGCCCGGATTTCTGGGCGCGCCCCGAGGTGCGTCTGTATTACACCTATGCAAGCTGGAACGAGGCGGCCAAACGGGCGGCCAATGAACTGGCGGCGGGCTCGGCGTTGTCCGACACCGGCGCCTTCGGCACGGCACTCCACGGTGCGAATGTCGGATTGCAGGTCGAGTATTGGTGGAAATAAACGCATAACCTCGGCAGCTCCTACAGGTATCGCAAGCGTCTTTTAAAAGAACAAAACAGCAGGTGACGTCATGGCCACACCCCAACATTTGCAACTGCTCGCGCCGCTGTCCGGCGTGCTGATGCCGCTGGACCAAGTGCCCGATCCGGTGTTCGCAAGCCGCGTGATCGGTGACGGTTTGTGCATCGACCCGACATCGAAAACCTTGTGCGCACCGCTGGCCGGGGTGATCAGTAATGTGCAGGCCAGTGGTCACGCGGTCAGCATCACCGATGACAACGGCGTGCAGGTGTTGATGCACATCGGCCTCGACACCGTGAACCTTGCGGGCAAGGGGTTCACCCGGTTGGTGGAGGAAGGTCAGCGGGTTGAAGCAGGGCAGGCACTGATCGAATTTGATGTCGATTACATCGCTTTGAATGCGCGCAGTTTGTTGACGCTGATGCTGGTGGTCAGCGGTGAACCGTTCACCTGGCTGGTGCCCGAAACGGGTCTGGTGGACAGCGGCCAACCGTTGCTGGGTTTGAACACGGCGGGGCAAACCATCGATGAGGTGCTGGCGGAGGAGGGCGAAGCCCTGTTCTCGAAACCAGTGACGCTGGCCAATCCGAACGGCTTGCACGCGCGTCCGGCGGCGGTGTTTGCCCAAGCGGCGAAAGGGTTTTCGGCAAGCATCTATCTGCATAAACAGCAGGACAGTGCCAACGCCAAATCCCTGGTGGCGATCATGGCGTTGCAAACGGCCCACGGTGACATCGTGCAAGTCAGCGCGGCGGGGGCGGATGCCGAGGCTGCGATCAAGGCGTTGGCCGAGTTACTGGTCGCAGGCTGTGGCGAAACCGTGACGGTGGTGGCGGCTGTGGACGCGGTCGAGGCCTCGACGCTGACGGTGCTGCGTGGGGTTTGTGCATCGGCGGGTTCGGCGTTTGGCCGGGTGGTGCAGATCGCCGAGCAGACGCTGGAAGTGAGCGAGTTTGGCAAGGGTGCGCAAGCTGAGCGTGAGCAACTGTCACGAGCCTTGAGCGAGGCGTTGCGGGACTTGCAACAACTGCGTGACAACGCCACCAGTGACGCTCAGGCCGAAATATTCAAGGCGCACCAGGAACTGCTCGAAGATCCGAGTCTGCTGGATCAGGCCCAGTCGCTGATCACCGAAGGTAAAAGTGCCGGGTTCGCCTGGCGAGCGACTACCGAGGCGACGGCGGTTCAGTTTAAAAGTCTCGGCAGCCCATTGCTGGCTGAACGCGCGGCGGATCTGGCGGATGTCGGCCAACGGGTGCTCAAGCGCATCCTTGGCGTACAGGACCGCGCGATGGAATTGCCGGACGGGGCAATCCTGATCGCCGAACAACTGACCCCGTCCCAGACCGCCGGGCTCGATACCCGCAAGGTGTTGGGGTTCGCCACGGTCGGCGGTGGCGCTACCAGCCACGTCGCGATTCTCGCTCGGGCCGCTGGCCTGCCGGCGATCTGCGGTTTGCCGGTTCAGGTGCTGGGGCTGGTCAATGGCACGCAAGTGTTGCTCGATGCCGACAAGGGTGAGTTGCACCTTGATCCGGATCTCGCCGCTATCGAACAGCTTCAAGCCAATCGTCAGCAACAACACAAACGCCATCAACACGAACTCGCGCAGGCCTCGCTCGCCGCGTGTACCCGCGACGGTCATCACATCGAGGTGACGGCCAACGTCGCCTCGCTGGCTGAAACCGAACAGGCCATGACCCTGGGCGGTGAGGGCGTCGGGCTGTTGCGTTCGGAGTTTCTCTATCTGGATCGCAACCACGCGCCGAGCCACGACGAACAAGCGTCCACCTACAGCGCCATCGCCCGCACCCTGGGGCCGACACGCAATCTGGTGGTGCGAACCCTGGATGTCGGCGGCGATAAACCGCTGGCCTATGTGCCGATGGACAGCGAAACCAATCCATTCCTCGGCATGCGCGGGATTCGCTTGTGCCTGGAGCGTCCGCAGCTGCTGCGCGACCAGTTCAAGGCGATCCTCAGCAGCGCCGGGTTGGCTCGTCTTCACATCATGTTGCCGATGGTCACGCAGCTCTCCGAATTGCGACTGGCCCGGCAAATGCTGGAGGAAGAGGCGCTGGCGTTGGGCCTCACGGAACTGCCGAAACTGGGGATCATGATCGAAGTACCCGCAGCGGCGTTGATGGCGGATCTGTTTGCGCCCGAGGTGGATTTCTTCTCCATCGGCACCAACGACCTGACCCAGTACACCTTGGCGATGGACCGCGATCACCCACGTCTGGCCAGTCAGGCCGACAGCTTTCACCCTTCGGTGCTGCGCTTGATCGCCGGCACGGTCAAAGCGGCGCATGCCCACGGTAAATGGGTCGGCGTGTGTGGTGCGCTGGCCTCGGAAACCCTGGCGACCCCGCTGTTGCTCGGGTTGGGGGTGGATGAATTGTCGGTGAGTGTGCCGCTGATTCCAGCGGTCAAAGCGGCGGTGCGCGAAGTTGATCTGGCGGATTGCCAGGCTATTGCCCAGCAAGTGCTGGGGCTGGAAAGCGCCGAGCAGGTGCGCGAGGCATTGCGGCTGTATCACGCGGCGACGGTCGATACTTCACTGGTTCTGGAGAACTGAGCATGTTCGAGAAAATGCAGCGGGCGTTCTGGAAAGCGTTGACCCCGGATCTGGTGGTGGATGAGCCCAAGCAGTTTGCTCAACCGGTATCGGGTTTGGCTGGGGATATCGTGGCCGCGTTGGGCGGGGTGGATAACCTCAAGTCGCAGCAGCCGGTGGCGCTGACGCGGGTACGGGTGGAGTTGCGGGATGTGGCGCGGATGGATCGGCAGGCTTTGAATTTGGCAGGTGTGCCGGGCGTCATGATGCTGAATGATGGAGTGGTGCACCTGATCACCGGCCTCCAAGCATAAACAAAACCCTGTGGCGAGGGAGCTTGCCTGTGGCGAGGGGGTTTGCCCCCGTTGGGTCGCGAAGCGGCCCCAAACCCTGCAATCGCATTGCATCAGGCACACTGTGTTGACTGGTTTTGCGACTGCTTCGCAGCCGAACGGGGGCGAGCCCCCTCGCCACAGGGCAAGCTCACCTCTCAACTGCCAGCCTGATCCCCTGTGTCCCATTGCCGCCCCACCCTTACTGTTTCTCAACCGCAGGTGTATCGTATTCGCCTTTTGCGGGCCCCAGGCCCGTCGCTGATACGTGAGGTAGTTGAGTTCATGTCCTTTACCCGTCGACAAATACTCGGTGGTCTGGCCGGTCTTGTGGTGGTTGGCGTGGGGGCCGGTGGCGCGTCGCGTTACTGGCTGGGGAAAATGGCCGACGCCGAGGCTGGCCACGACTATGAGCTGATCGCCGCGCCACTGGATGTCGAACTGGTGGCCGGTCACAAAACCGAGGCTTGGGCGTTCGGCCCGTCGGCGCCGGGCACCGAGTTGCGGGTGCGCCAGGGCGAATGGCTGCGGGTGCGCTTCATCAATCACCTGCCGGTCGCGACCACCATCCACTGGCACGGCATCCGTCTGCCGCTGGAAATGGATGGCGTGCCCTACGTCTCGCAGCTTCCAGTGTTGCCGGGCGAGTACTTCGACTACAAATTCCGCGTGCCGGACGCCGGCAGCTACTGGTATCACCCACACGTGAACAGCAGCGAAGAACTCGGTCGTGGCCTGGTCGGCCCGCTGATCATCGAGGAGCGCGAACCTACCGGTTTCAAGTACGAAAAAACCCTGAGCCTCAAGAGCTGGCACGTCGATGAAGAGGGCGCGTTCGTCGCGTTCAGTGTTCCGCGTGAAGCGGCGCGAGGCGGCACGGCCGGGCGGCTATCGACCATCAATGGCGTGCCGCTGCCGGTGATCGATTTGCCTGCCGGGCAAATCACTCGCGTGCGTTTGCTCAACCTCGACAACACCCTGACGTATCGCCTCAACATCCCTGGTGTCGAAGCGCAGATCTACGCGCTGGACGGCAACCCGATCGAACCACGGCCATTGGGCAAGGAATACTGGCTCGGCCCCGGCATGCGCATTTGCCTGGCGATCAAGGCACCGCCGGCCGGTGAAGAGCTATCCTTGCGCAACGGCCCGGTGCGCCTGGGCACGCTGCGTTCGGTGGCAAACACCGACGCACCGACCCAGTGGCCGCCCGCGCTGCCCGCCAACCCGGTGGCCGAGCCGGACCTGGCCAATGCCGAGAAACTCAACTTCAATTTCGAATGGGTGGGTTCGGTGTCGGTCAACGTCGACAACGGCAAGCCGCCAAGCCTGTGGCAGATCAATGGCAAGGCCTGGGACATCACCGACAAGACCTGCGCCGACCGGCCGATCGCCAAGCTCGAAAAGGGCAAGAGCTACATTTTTGAATTGAAAAACATGACCCAGTATCAGCACCCGGTTCACCTGCACGGCATGAGCTTCAAAGTGATTGCCTCGAACCGGCACAAGGTCATCCCGTACTTCACCGACACGTACCTGTTGGGCAAGAACGAGCGCGCGCAAGTGGCGCTGGTGGCAGATAACCCGGGGGTCTGGATGTTCCACTGCCATGTGATCGACCACATGGAAACCGGCCTGATGGCCGCCATCGAGGTGGCGTGATGCGCCAGATTCGTCCCGCTGCAATTATCGACCGCAGTCGCGACCGCGACTTCATGCGCGAAGCCCTGACCCTCGCTGCCCAAGGCGCAGCCCTCGGTGAAGTGCCGGTGGGCGCGGTGTTGGTGCAGGACGGGGAAATCATCGGTCGCGGCTTCAACTGCCCGATCAGCGGCAACGACCCCAGCGCCCACGCTGAGATGGTCGCGATCCGTGCTGCGGCGTTGGCCGCCAGTAACTATCGTTTGCCCGGCAGCACCCTCTACGTGACCCTTGAGCCGTGCAGCATGTGTGCCGGCCTGATCGTGCATTCGCGGATTGCGCGGGTGGTGTACGGCGCGCTGGAGCCCAAGGCCGGGATTGTGCAGAGTCAGGGGCAGTTTTTCACCCAGGGCTTTTTGAATCACCGGGTGCTGTTTGAAGGCGGGGTGTTGGCGGAGGAGTGTGGTGCGGTGCTCAGCGAATTCTTCAAGGCCCGAAGAGCCAAACCCGCAGACTGAACACTAATCAAAAATGTGGGAGCGGGCTTGCTCGCGAAGAGGGAGTGTCAGTTGGCATTAATGTCGCCTGATACACCGCTTTCGCGAGCAAGCCCGCTCCCACATTTGAATCTCCATTGGGTAGGGAGATCGGGGTTTATTTGCGGGCGACGATGACGGCACGCATCGGCGCCGGCAGTCCTTCAATCGTCTTGCTGTGGTCTTCGGGATCGAGGAAATCGCTCAGCGACTGAAACTTCATCCACTCTGTCCCACGCTGTTCATCAACGGTGGTCACGCTGACATCCACACAACGAACATCCGTGAACCCGGCTCGCCGCAGCCACAACTCCAGCGCCGGCACCGACGGCAGGAACCACACGTTACGCATCTGCGCATAACGGTCTTCCGGCACCAGCACTTGTTGCTGATCACCTTCGATCACCAGCGTCTCCAGCACCAATTCGCCGCCCTTGACCAGGCAATCCTTCAGCGCCAGCAAATGCTCGATTGGTGAGCGGCGGTGGTAGAACACACCCATGGAAAACACCGTGTCAAAGCCTTCCATGTTCGGCGGCAGGTCTTCGAAAGGAAACGGCAGGTGCCAGGCATTCGGCTCGGACAGGTAACGCTGCACGGCCTGGAACTGGCAGAAAAACAGCCAGTTCGGGTCGACGCCAATCACGCTGTCGGCGCCGGCGCCGAGCATGCGCCACATGTAGTAACCATTGCCGCAGCCGACATCGAGGATGCGTTTGCCCTTCAGGTCCAGGTGCGGGGCAACCCGCGACCATTTCCAGTCCGAGCGCCATTCGGTGTCGACGTGCACGCCGAACAGGTCGAACGGCCCCTTGCGCCATGGCGACAGGCCCATCAGCGCCGTACGCATCTGCGCGCGAGTTTCGTCGTCGCAATCGGTGTCCAGCGTCAGGCCATTGAGCAAATCAACTTTGCTCGGCTGGATCTTCGGCAAGGCGTCCAGCGCACTTTGCCAGCGCTCCAGGTCGCCGTGACCCTTCTCCATTTTCTTGTCGAGTTGCGCTTGCAGGGTGTTGGCCCAATCGGCCAGCGGGGTGCCGGCCAAACGGCGGGCAAGGGGGGACAGATCAATCATGGCAAGGCAATCAACGAGGCAAAGTTAAGACACTGGAACCACGGCACGACTTTCGAGAACCCAGCGGCCAACAGGCGTTCGCGGTGTTCTTCGAGGCTGTCGGGCTTCATGACGTTTTCGATGGCGCTGCGTTTCTGGGCAATTTCCAGTTCGCTGTAGCCGTTGGCGCGTTTGAACGCGACGTGCAGATCGGTGAGCAGCGCGTGTTCTTCCAGATCGTTGAAGCGCAGCTTCTCCGACAGAATGAGCGCGCCGCCCGGCAACAACGATTGGCGAATGCGCGAGAGCAACGCGGTGCGCTGCTCGGGGGCGATGAATTGCAGGGTGAAGTTCAGCGCCACCACCGAGGCTGGCTGGAACTCGAGGGCGAGGATGTCGCCCTCGATCACTTCCACCGGCAACAACTCCTGGAACATCGAGTCCTGACCGTTGAGGTACTCGCGGCAACGCTCGACCATCGCCGCCGAGTTATCCACAGCGATAACCCGGCAACCGTCGGTGCGTACGTGACGGCGCAGGGCCTGGGTCACGGCGCCCAGCGACGAACCGAGGTCGTAGAGCACGCTGTTGGGCTGGGCAAACTGCGCAGCGAGCACGCCGAGGTTTTCGACGATGGTCGGATAACCCGGCACCGAGCGCTTGATCATGTCCGGGAATACCCGCACCACGTCCTCGTTAAAGGCGAAGTCAGGCACCTGGGCCAAAGGCTGGGCGAAAAGGCGATCGGGTTCTTTGCTCACGGCGGTTCCAGCGGCGTAGGTGGAAAGGCCGGCATTTTAGCCAAATTGACGGGGGGATGCGCGGGTTGTCTGATAAACCGCCGGGCTTTAGGGCGCAGAACGCTGTTGTGGCGAGGGGGCTTGCCCCCGTTCGGCGGCGCAGCCGTCGTAAATCCGGTGATTGCGGTGAACCTGGAGGAGTGCAAGGGAGCGCTTCGCACTCCAACGGGGGCAAGCCCCCTCACCACAAGGTTCAGCGCGGTTTCGGGCCGAACGCCGACGCTGTAATTCCCCATTGCCCGACCCAGTAGCTGAGGATGATCACATAGGGTGCCGCTTCGAACGGCAGCACAAACCGGCTGATGCCAATCACGCTATCAGAGAACACAAACGCCACGGCACCCGCCGCCGCCAGCAACGCCGAGCGCTTGGGCACGTCAGTGCCGAGCCGGGCCAGCGCCCGCCAAAGCATCGCGCTGATCGCCATACCGTAAACAATCACCGGCACCAGCAACGGCCCCAGCCCGTGGGAAATCAGAATCCCCAACAGCACTGCACCAACGACCAGCGCCAGGACCAACGGCAACATCGCCAACCGCCGACAATCGCTCAGGTACGCTTTCAAGTACGCCAGATGCGCCACCAAAAACGCCCCAAGGCCAAACACAAACAAATCCCCCGGCCATGCCAGCAACACATCACCGAGCAGAGAGAAGATCAAACCGAGGCTGATCCAGCGCCGATACTCGGTGGGCGGCGCGTCGTGCAGCCATCCCAGCAAGGCCAACACCGGCAACGGTTTGACCAACAGGCAAAGCAGCGCGGCATGCACACTCAGCCCGTAGAGAAAGGTCACCGCACCCATCAGTGCCAGAATCAGCCAGCCCACGATCAGTTAACCGAGATCGCGCAATCGAAGGTTTTGACCGCCGGGACTTCCGGCGCCCACGGCTGCGAGTAGGTCAGGCGCAAACGGCCAGTACCGGCGGCGAAGGACTGGAAGCGCCAGGTCGACATCCCGGCGCTGCCGACAATCCCGGCATCTTCCGGGTTGCTATAAACCTCGGGGCTAAGTGCCCGCAACACGCCGCCGGCGGAATCCTGAATGGACCAGCGATAACCCGTGGTCGGGTTGCTCGGCAGAATCACGATCAGATTTTGCCCGTTGCTCAACTTGGCCGGGCATTCGCTTTGTTTTTCCACGGTCACGTTCTGTTTCGGTTGCGTGGCGCAGGCGGCCAGCAAAGAAAGGGCGAGGGGGACCAACAGGCGGGTGGGGGACATAAGATCAGCGGCTCCGGCATTCACGACGAACGGCGAGCATAACTGAAGATGCGACAAAGTGTGACGGTCAGGTCGGGGCGACCGAGAAGTTGGCGTCGTAAGTGCCGACGCCATCGCGAGCAGGCTCGCTCCCACAGTGGATTGCGATGATCCTGTGGGAGCGAGCCTGCTCGCGAATCGATGGTGCAAGCGCTAGAGAACTATCAGAACAATATCTTCGCCACATCCGCAAAGCGCTTGGCAAAGTGCACGGTAATCCCTTCCTTCAGGTACTCCGGCAATTCCTCAAAGCTGCCACGGTTCGGCTCTGGCAGGATGAGTTCGAAGATCTTCTGCCGCCGCGCCGCGATCACTTTCTCGCGCACCCCGCCAATCGGCAGTACATGCCCGGTCAGTGTCAGTTCACCGGTCATGGCGATGCCTTTTTTCGGTGCCTGGTTGCGCGCGAGGGAGAGCAGGGCGCTGGCCATGGTCACACCGGCGCTCGGACCGTCTTTCGGCGTAGCGCCTTCCGGTACGTGGAGGTGGACGAAGGCTTCGTCGAAGAACTTCGGATCACCGCCAAACGACTTCAGGTTGGAGCTGACGTAGCTGTAGGCGATTTCCGCCGACTCTTTCATCACGTCGCCCAGTTGCCCGGTAAGTTTGAAGCCACGGTTGAGCGTATGAATCCGCGTCGCTTCGATCGGCAGGGTCGCGCCACCCATGCTGGTCCAGGCCAAACCGGTGATGACACCGGTGCCGGACAGCACTTGCTCGTTGCGGAACACTGGATGGCCGAGTGAAGCTTCCAGGTCTTTCGGGCCGATCTTGATCACCGCTTGCGGCTCGTCGATCAGCTTGACCACAGCTTTGCGCACCAGTTTGCCGAGTTGTTTTTCCAACTGACGCACCCCGGCTTCACGGGCGTAACCGTCGATCAAGGCTTTCAAGGCACTGTCGCTGATGGCCAGGCTGGTTTTCGCCACGCCGGCCTTTTCCAATTGTTTTGGCCACAGGTGACGCTTGGCGATGGCGATTTTTTCTTCGGTGATGTAGCCCGACAGGCGAATCACTTCCATCCGGTCGAGCAACGGGCCGGGGATCGAGTCCAGGGTGTTGGCGGTGCAGACAAACAGCACTTTCGACAGGTCCAGGCGCAGGTCCAGGTAGTGGTCGAGGAATTCGACGTTCTGTTCCGGGTCGAGGGTTTCGAGTAGCGCCGAGGCCGGGTCGCCCTGGTAGCTCTGACCCATCTTGTCGATCTCGTCGAGCATGATCACCGGGTTCATCACTTCGACGTCTTTCAACGCCTGCACCAGTTTGCCCGGCTGCGCGCCGATGTAGGTGCGTCGATGGCCCTTGATCTCTGCTTCGTCGCGCATGCCGCCGAGGCTGAAGCGATAGAACGGCCGGCCAAGGGATTCAGCGATGGATTTGCCAACGCTGGTCTTGCCCACGCCCGGCGGGCCGACCAGCAGCACGATGGAACCGCTGATCTCGCCTTTATAAGCACCGACCGCGAGGAACTCGAGGATCCGGTCCTTGATGTCGTCGAGGCCAGCGTGGTGTTTGTCCAGCACCTTGCGCGCGTGCTTGAGGTCGAGCTTGTCCTCGCCATACACGCCCCACGGCACGGCCGTCGCCCAGTCGAGGTAGTTGCGAGTGACCGCGTACTCCGGCGAACCGGTCTCGAGGATCGACAGCTTGTTCATTTCCTCTTCGATGCGTTTCTGCGCCTGAGGTGGCAGGACTTTGCCTTCCAGGCGTTGCTCGAACTGCTCGATGTCGGCGCTGCGATCATCCTTGGTCAGGCCCAGCTCTTGCTGGATGACCTTGAGCTGTTCCTTGAGGAAGAACTCGCGCTGATGCTCGCCGATCTTGCGGTTCACTTCGGCGGAGATTTCTTTTTGCAGGCGCGCAACTTCGACTTCCTTGCGCAGCATCGGCAGGACTTTTTCCATGCGCTTGAGCATCGGCACGCAGTCGAGCACTTCTTGCAGTTCGCCGCCGGTAGCGGACGTGAGCGCGGCGGCGAAGTCGGTCAGTGGCGACGGATCGTTGGGGCTGAAGCGGTTGAGGTAGTTCTTCAGTTCTTCGCTGTACAGCGGGTTGAGCGGCAGCAATTCCTTGATCGCGTTGATCAGCGCCATGCCGTAGGCCTTGACCTCGTCGGTCGGCTCGGTGGGCTGGTGCGGGTATTCGACTTCCACCAGGTACGGCGGGCGATGGTGTTTGAGCCAGGTTTTGATCCGTACCCGGGTCAGGCCCTGGGCGACGAATTGCAGTTTGCCGTTTTCACGACTGGCGTGGTGCACCTTGACCAGGGTGCCGTACTCCGGCAGTGCCTTGGTGTCGAAATGGCGCGGATCTTCCTGGGGCGTGTCCATGTAGAACAGGGCCAGGGAGTGGTGATCGGATTTGCTCACCAGGTCCAGGGTTTCAGCCCACGGTTCTTCATTGACGATGACCGGCAGCACTTGGGCCGGGAAGAACGGGCGGTTGTGGATCGGGATGATGTAAACCTTGTCCGGCAGGTTCTGGCCAGGCAGGGCGAGGCCTTTGCCGGTGGAGTGGTGTTCGATTTGGTCTGTTTCGGCGTATTCGCTCGGGTCTTCAGGGAATTCTTGCTGGTCGCTCATGGGGCACCTGCGCAATGGGGTATGGGTCTTAGATGGGGCAGGTGGGGGGTGGTTTCAATGGGGATGGATATTTCAAGGTGTGTGTTCAGGTTTTTGACAGGTCTTTTGGACTTGGCGGCCTTAGGGCCGACCATGTTCTTGGTGGTGGTGTGTATATCCATTTTTGCGGTAACGGCGGCTGGCGGTTTCGCCCTTACGGCGAGGCACTTTTTTCAAACGCCAAAAAAGTACCCAAAAAGGCTCGCCCCGGCGTCCGGCCCCTCGCCTAGGCTCGGCGTGCCTTCGTTCCGGTATTCATCTGGGGGCATCGCCTACGGTCTGCTTCGCGACGACCTCCTCTCGATGTGTGCGGCTTCGCCGCACGGCGCTACGCGCCCACCCCCCAGATGAACACCTCCACTCAGCCTCCCGAAGGGGCGGGTAGAGCAAGATCAAGAGCAGGCGAGCTAACGCTCGGCCTAATGAGTGGTGAGGAGCGGGCGGTGTACGCAGCTCCTGCTTTTGATTTTGTGGGAGCTGGCTTGCCTGCGAAGGCGGCCTGCCAGCCGACCCATTTCTCCCGGTTGTACTGGGTTCAATTGTGGGAGCTGGCTTGCCTGCGAAGGCGGCCTGACAGCCGACCCATTTCTCCCGGTTGTACTGGGTCCAATTGTGGGAGCGAGGCTTGCCCGCGAAGGCGGCCTGACAGCCGACCCATTTCTCCCGGTTGTACTGGGTCCAATTGTGGGAGCTGGCTTGCCTGCGAAGGCGGCCTGACAGCCGACCCATATCTTTCGGATGCACTCAGTCCAATTGTGGGAGCGAGGCTTGCCCGCGAAGGCGGCCTGACAGCCGACCTATCCCTCCCGGATGTCCTCGGTCAAATTGTGGGAGTGAGCCTGCTCGCGATGGCGCAATGTCAGTCGATATCATTGTTGGATGTCAGGCAGTCATTGCGAGCAGGCTCGCTCCCACAGGGGGGTTAGCTGTGTGGCGAAGGTTTTTGTATATCGACGTTATCCAGCATCCGGTTTACCGCCAGTTCGGCCAGCATGATGAGCTGCTGAAGCCCCATCGCGGTGTGTCGGTGCGGGCCTTCCAGATGCCCGGCAAAGTTGCTGGCCATGATACTTGCCGAGGCCAGTGACTCGCAGGCGCGGGCTAACAGGTCTTCGTCAGCAGTATCTGGCGTGACGGCGAACATCGTGCTGGGTTTGCGGGCGGCGGGGGCTTTCAGGGCGGAGGGGTTGAGGTAGAAATTGAGCGCGCGGTCGGCGGCTTCTTTTAGTTTTTTTGCGTCGAGGGCAGTGCTTTCGGTTTCAGGGGGATTCGGGGTTGCTTTGAACATGGTGAAACTCCATTCAAGAATATGAAGTTCGCCAGTACTGCGACCAAACAGTAGGGTGGCGAACCGTACGCAGGTTGGTCGACCAGGGAATGGAAACCCGGCAGGGCCGAAGCCCTCCCACGCACAGCTCGCCATTAAGCATGCGAAAAAGTGCGCCATTCTAAACCCGGGCGACCAAGCCCGGTCGCTGATTTTTGCAGCGACTTAAAAAGCCTATCCCCCGCACTTCCGACGGACAACCGTCAAAACCTGTCGGAAACATTCCCCAAAACTATCTCATCTGTAGGACCACATCAAAAAACCTCCAAACTGACCTCGATCAAAATGTGGGAGCGGGCTTGCTCGCGAAGGCGTCGTGTCATTCAACACCAATGTTTAATGTTCAATCGCCTTCGCGAGCAAGCCCGCTCCCACAGGGGATTTTCGGTGAACACAGCATTTGCGAACGCCGGAGATCCTCTGTAGGAGCAAACCTTGCTCGCGAAAGCGGTGGGCCCGCCGACTACGATGTTGAATATAAAATCGCCTTCGCGAGCAAGCTTCGCTCCTACGGGGGAGTGTTTACCTACCCGGTGGCCACAAAAAAAAGGCGACCCCTCGCAGGAGTCGCCTTTCGTTTAACCGCCGCTAAAACTTACTCGGACAGTTTGTAAGCGATCACGTAGTCGCCCATTTTGGTGCCCAGCGAGCCGTGGCCGCCAACGACGAGCAGTACGTATTGTTTGCCGTCCTTGCCGGTGTAGGTCATTGGTGTCGCTTGGCCGCCGGCCGGCAGGCGCGACTTCCACAGTTCCTTGCCGCTGTTGACGTCATAGGCGCGCAGGTACTGGTCCAGCGTGCCGCTGAGGAAGCCGACGCCGCCCGCAGTCACCATCGAGCCGCCCATGCTTGGCACGCCAATCGGCAGGCCGATAGGCAATGGCGAGCTGTCGCGGCTGGTGCCGTTTTTGCGTTTCCACACCACTTTGTTGGTGGTCAGGTCGATGCCTGTGACATAGCCCCAGGCCGGGGCCTGGCACGGTACGCCGAACGGCGACATGAGCGGGTGCATGGTGACTGCGTACGGCGCGCCAGCATTAGGCTGGATGCCAGCGGTTTCGCTTTCGCGCTTGCTGTCAGCCGCCACTTCGGCGCGGGGGATCAGTTTCGAAACGAACGCCATGTAGTTCGGGCTGGTGAACAGGATCTGGCGAACCGGGTCGACCGAGACGCTGCCCCAGTTGAACACACCGACGTTACCCGGATAGATCAGGCTGCCCTGCACCGACGGCGGGGTGTACTGGCCTTCGTAACGCAGTTCCTTGAACTGGATGCGGCACAGCATCTGGTCAAACGGACTGGCGCCCCACATGGCTTTTTCGGTCAGTTCCGGGGCCAGCAGGTTCAGGTCCGAGCGCGCCTGGGTCGGTGCGGTGCGGTCGCCTGGTACTGCGCCTTGCGGTACCGGAATTTCGCGAATCGGCACAATCGCCGTGCCATCGCGACGGTCGAGCACATACAGGCTGCCCTGTTTGGTCGGTGCGATCAGCGCCGGCTTCACGCCGTCGGCAGTTTTCAGGTCAAGCAGGGTCGGCTGGCTGCCGACGTCCATGTCCCACAGGTCGTGGTGGGTAAACTGATAGTTCCAGCGTACCTTGCCGGTGGCGAGGTCCAAAGCCACGAGGCCGGCGCTGAATTTCTCTGCGCCGGGCATGCGGTCGCCGCCCCATTGGTCAGGCATCTGGTTGCCCAGTGGCAGGTAAACCATGCCGAGTTTTTCGTCGACGCTGGCCAGGGACCACATGTTCGGCGAGTTGCGGGTGTAGGTTTTGCCCGGCGCCAAAGGCTCGGTCGCCTCCGGATTGCCGCTGTCCCAGTTCCAGACCAGGTGACCGTCATGCACATCAAAGGCGCGGATCACGCCGGAAGGCTCGTTGGTCGATTCGTTGTCGGTGACGTGACCGCCCATGATCACCAGATCACGGGTAATCGCGGCCGGGGAGGTGGCGTAGTAGCCGCCCGGCGTGAACGGACCGATACCCTGAGTCAGGTCAACGGTGCCTTTATTGCCGAAGCCTTCGCAGACCTTGCCGGTGTCGGCGTTGATCGCGATCAGGCGTGCATCGGCGGTTGGCAGGTAGAGACGACGCGGGCAGGCCTGGGCAACGGCTTTGCCAGCTTCGGAGATGACAGCGGTCGAGGCATTGGCAGACTTGGCGTAGTCGTTCTCGTCGTAGTAAGAGACGCCACGGCAGGTCATGTGGGCGAAGCCCTTGAAGCCCACCGGGCTCTTGATCTGCGGGTCGAAGCGCCAGAGTTCCTTGCCGGTGTCCGGGTCCAGCGCCAGCACTTTGCTGTGAGCGGTGCAGGCATAGACCATGCCGTTGACCTTCAGCGGCGTGTTTTCGTTGGTCAGCTCTACCGGGTCATCGGCGGTCGGCAGGTCGCCGGTGCGGATACGCCAGGCTTCCTGCAACTTGCCGACGTTGGCCGGGGTGATTTGCTTCAGCGGCGAGTAGCGGTCACCGAATTCGGTGCGGCCATAGGCCTGCCAGTCGCCATCGGGCATGGCCGGGGCGGTGCTGGCCATATCGGTTGTGTCGCGGCCCAACTCGCCGAAGACTTCACCCGGATGCGTGAATTGACTGGCAACGGCGGTGGCGCCGGACAGAATCACGGCGACGCTCAGCGCAGCGGTACCCAGCGGTGCAGCGCCATCGCGCAGCAACGGTCGGCGGAACCACGGCAACAAGAGAACTACGCCCAGCGCGAACCACAACGACAGGCGCGGCACCAGTTGCCACCAGTCGAGGCCGACTTCCCACAGGGCCCAAACGGTACTGGCGAACAGCACCACTGCGTACAGGCCCAGTGCTGCGCGGCGAGCGGCAATCAGCAGCACGCCGCTCAGCGCGAAGCCGATACCGGCCAGCAGGTAATACAGCGAGCCGCCGAGCATGCTCAGCTTGATCCCCCCGGCCAGCATGGCCAGGCCCATTAGCAGAAGCAGGATACCGAGCAGGCTCGGCAGCAGACGGCTTCGGCTCAAAGCACCATCAGTGCTCATAGTGTGGTTCTCCGTGACGTTTAAGTAGTCCCGCGCTAGTTCACTGTAGATGACGATCTGGCGTGGGTATTGGTTCAGTTGCAAAAGTGAAACTTGGTTGGAGCGTGTTTAGTTGAAGCATTCCCTTGTGGGAGCGAGCTTGCTCGCGATGGCGGCTTAACATTCAGCATTGATGTCGACTGACATACCGCTATCGCGAGCAAGCTCGCTCCCACAGGGGTTGTGGTGTTGGTTAGAACGATGAGGTGATTTTGATCCCGCCAATCAGCGCGTCATCGACCTTGTCCACGCCACCGGGGTGGCGGATGTATTGCAGGTTCGGGCGCACGGTCAGCCAGTTGGTGACGTGCACGCCGTAATAGAGTTCGGCGCTGTATTCGGTGTCTTGCGGCGGCAGGAACGATGGATCGTCGTAGTCGTAGACGGCGCGGGCCTGATTGGTCGCCTCGGCGTTCTTGCGATAGGCCGGGTTGACGTGAACCCGGGCCAGGGCGAAACCGATGTCGTCTTTGGTGCGCGCATCGAACAAGCCTTTGTAGACGACGCCCGCCTGGACATAGTTGTCGATGGCGTTGGTCTTCTTGTCGTGCATCGTGCCGTTGGCGAACACGCTCAAGCCACGGGAGTTGTCGCTGGCGCGGCTGGTGATCTGCTGCTGCACACCCAGCCACACGCCGTGCTTGCTCGACGCGCTGCGATACGCTTCGCCGCTCAGCGCTGCGGGCTGGCCATTGCTGTCTTTGTAGGCGTCTGTGGCCTTGGCGTTGCTGTAGTAATAACCGGCGCGGTACTCGCCCGGCAGGCCATTGAGCTTCGGCGACCAGACCAGTTCAATCGGCAGAATCGCGCCCTGGGTGCCGCTGCCGCTGAGCTTGAAGCCATTGCCGCGATCGAGGTTCGAGGGGTTCTGCTCATAGGCGCCGATTTGCGCGTAGAGCTCCGGCGTCAGGTGATATTTGACCCGCATTGCCCATTGGCTGACCGGCCAGTTGTACCAGATGCCGCCGACCCAGTTGCCGACCTGCGAGCCACAGAAGGCCAGGTTCTGGAAGTCGCACGGGAAGCTGTTGAAGTCTTCGCCTTCGCCAAAGCGGCCGACCTTGATGTCGAGCTTCTGGTCGAAGAATTTCTGCTGATACCACATCTGCGTCAGGCGCCAGGTCTGGCCACGGCCCCAGACTTCCTGGGCCGAAGTGAAGCCGCCGACCCGTGGATCGTTGATCCGGTCGTTGCTGATGTTGTTGCCGTTGCGTTCGGTGATGGTTAGTTGAAATTCGGCGTCGTCCCAACCGAGGATCTTCTGCAGGTCCAGGTGCGTGCCGAGGCCGAACTGGTCGCTGTAGCGGGCGGTGCGGTCGTGGTCATAGCCGCCATGCAGGTTGCTGCCCATTTCGCCGGTGTAATCGACTTTGAAGTCATAGCCTTTTTCCGAAAGTTCGCTGCGCGTGCCGTTCCAGTCACCGAGCATCCACGGTGAGTCGCTATCAAAGGCCGGGGCCGCGTGAACGCAGGTGGCGAGGCCGAAGGCGCTGAGACCGCCGATCAGGTTCAGGGCTTTTCGGTTGGCCACAGGGGTGGAGACAGCGCTGTCTCGCGAAGTTGGAAAGTCAGGCATAGAGAAGTAATTCTTGGTCTTTTTCTGGGAGGTGAACTGAAAGCAACGAGATGGAACGGGCAGTGAAGCGTTTCAGCTTAAGGGCGGCAGGATAATGATCTGTTACAAAGAGAGAAAGCGCTTTTATTGACATGGATCATTTCAGATTTTGTAACAGTCGTGTGCGACCCCTCGCCGCAGGGATTTAACAGGCAAAAAACACACCCTGTGGGAGCGGGCTTGCTCGCGAAGGCGTCGTGTCAGGCAACATCAATGTCGACTGACCTTCCGCTTTCGCGAGCAAGCCCGCTCCCACAGGGATTGCGGTGCTCAAATATCCGTCAGTCGCCCGCAGCCACCGCAGCGACGTTGCGCTCCCGAGTCCAGGTCAGCACAAAATGCGCCACAAGACCGAAGATCAACCCCCAGAACGCAGCGGCCAAACCCAGAAAGCTCATGCCCGAAGCGGTCACCAGAAAAGTAATCAGCGCCGCTTCACGCTGCTTCTCGTCTGCCATCGCCCCGGTCAACCCGGCACTGATCGCGCCGAACAACGCCAGCCCGGCGAGGGAGGCGATCAGTTCTTTAGGCAACGCGGAAAACACCGAGGCCAGGGTCGCGCCGAAGGTGCCCATCAGAATGTAGAACACCCCGCAGGCGATCCCTGCGATGTAGCGTTTATCGCGGTCTTCGTGGGCTTCGCGGCCGGTGCAGATCGCTGCGGTAATGGCGGCCAGGTTTAAGCCGTGGGAGCCAAACGGCGCCATCAGGATCGAGCCAATCGCGGTGACCGAAATGATCGAGCGCGCCGGGGTGTTGTAGCCCGAAGTGCGCAACACCGCCATGCCTGGCACGTATTGGCCGGTCAGGGTCACCAGCGCTAGCGGCAGGCCAATGTTGATGATCGCGTGCCAGCTCCACTCGGGAGCGATGAAGACCGGGTGGGCTACCGCGATAGTGATCGAACCGCTGTTGAGTTCACCGAACGAGGCGGCCACGGCGCAGCCGACAATCAACACGGACAGAATCGCGTAGCGCGGCGAGAGGCGTTTGCAGATCAGGTACGCCGCGATCATCGACAGCACCAGCGCCGGTTGCAGCTTGATCGAGGTGAACAGCTCAGCGCCGAAGCGAAACAAAATACCGGCGAGCATGGCTGCGGCGATGGCTTTGGGCAGGCGACTCATCAGTTTGTCGAACGCTCCGGATAAACCGATCACGGCGATGATTACCGCTGCTACCACATAGGCGCCGATGGCTTGGGGCAGGGTGACGCTGGGCAACATGGACACCAGCAACGCCGCGCCCGGCGTCGACCACGCGGTGATCACCGGAACCCGCAGGCGCCAGCTCAGGAACAGGCCAGTGATGCCGCTGCCGATGGAGATCGCCCAGATCCACGAGGACACCTGGTCGCTGGGCAGGTGTGCTTCCTTGGCTGCCTGAAACACGATGATCAGCGGGCCGGCATAGGAAATGATCACCGCGATAAAACCTGCAATGACCGCTGACAGGGATAGATCCTTTCTGAGTGTGTCCATGATGTCTCGACTTGGCGCGGCAGAGTCGCGCAGTGATCAGGGGATTGATTGATTCGATTGATTCGATTCGTGGTGAGTGTATTTGAATGGATTGAGTTGATTCAATATATGTCTGGAATCTCATTGGGTGAATCCGATCTTTGAACGTTTGATCTGGCTTTATCCATATGATTTTAAAAGAAATTATTTTTTAAGAGTTTTTTGTTCTCCGATGTTCATGGGTTTATCGATAGTAGCAATCGACTCAATGTGCTGAATTGACCGGTTTGTCAGGCATCAAACTTCGATGTGATATGCTCCGATTTTTCTGATTTCTACGATGGGCAGCGATCATTCATGTGGGTTCCTCAGCTAAGCGAATTCAGCCAGCCGATGTATTTGTCGATTGCCGATGCGTTGGCACGCGACATCAGCAATGGCGTACTGAACCAGGGCGATCGCCTGCCGACCCTGAGGGAATTGGCCGCCACACTGAATGTCACGCCGGGCACCATCAGTCGTGCCTACAGCGAGGCCCATCGGCGCGGGCTGGTGCAGGGCGAAGTGGGGCGCGGCACTTATGTGCAGAGCCAGAAACCGACCGAATTACCAGTGAGTCATGGCCCGACGGCGCTCAACCTGGGGCAGTCCGAACTGCTCGACCTTTCCATCATCAAGCCCTACAGCGAAACCCTGGAATACTGGCTGCGTGATGCCCTGATCGGCATGGCCAAGAGCACCGATTTCGCCCGAGCCCTGGATTACGCGCCGGATGGCGGTCACCCGGCGCATCGCGAGGCGGGGGCGCAGTTTCTGCGGCATTGGTTGCCCGATGCGCAGTGGCAGCAAGTGGTGATCACCGCCGGGGCCCAGCATGGCTTGATGGTCGCGATGAGCGCCCTGACCAACGCAGGTGACCTGGTGCTCTGCGAAGCGCTTTGCTACCCCGGTATTATTTCCCTGGCCCACGGTCTTGAGCGCCGCTTGCGTGGCGTGCCGATGGACGATGAAGGGATCATTCCCGAGGCGCTGCGCGAACTGTGTCTGCGGGAGAAACCGGCGATGCTGGTCTGCGTGGCGACCTGCCAGAACCCGACGGCGGCGATCATGTCGCAAGAGCGTCGGGCGCAAATCGCGGCGCTGGCCGAAGAATTCGACTTCATCATCCTCGACGATGACATCTATGGCTTTCTCGCCACTGATCCTTCGATCAAACCATTGTCGGCGTTTGCGCCGGACCGTTCGGTGTACCTGACGAGCCTGTCGAAGTCGATCATGCCGGCGCTGCGAATCGGCTATCTCTACAGCCCGCCTAAATTGCTGTCGCGCCTGACTTCGATGGTGCGTAGCAGCGTCTGGATGCCGTCGCCGCTGACCGCGCAACTGGCCAGTAACGTGATCACCGAAGGCCTGGACAAAAAACTGATCCGCATCCAGCGCAACGAAGCGGCCGCGCGGCAAGCCATTGCCCGGGAAATTTTTGCCCAATTCGAGCTCAAGACCCAGCCGTACTCCTATCACGTCTGGTTGACGCTGCCGGAGCCGTGGACCAGCGATGAGTTCACCATGTTGGCCCGGGCCAATGGTGTGTTGGTGCTCAGCGGCACACAGTTCCAGGCCGAACGCTCTGGCATAACCCGGTGTGTGAGGCTGGTATTGATGTCGCCTACCAGCCATGACGAATTGCGCTTTGCCCTGACCAAACTGGCCAGCCTGATCGATACCGATCCGCGTCGTTATTACTGAGTG
>Ga0209903_1000147_pt1 | contig 30084 bp, 26 predicted proteins | sample OrgsoiDNA2013051_FD_185801 | JGI IMG/M metagenome (GOLD analysis project Ga0209903, IMG submission 185801) | Permafrost soil microbial communities from the Arctic, to analyse light accelerated degradation of dissolved organic matter (DOM) -... | ecosystem: Environmental > Terrestrial > Soil >...
AGGAATATAACCAGTACCGGCCACATTCCTCATTAAATAACCAGACTCCGGAAGAATTTGTCCGAAGCCTGCAAACAGACCCGGATCTCTGATTTATCCTGGCATCAATATTGGGAAGGGATCAGCTGGAGGAGTTCGGCTTTACCACCGGCCAGCCGGTGAATATTACGGCTGAGAACGGCTGTCTGGTGATCAGGACTGAGCTGAACGTCTGAGGCTAAAAGGTAAAATCCCGGCGACTGGGCCGGGATTTTCAGTTTCCAACAGATCATTTATCAGGGTCTGATGGTGGCTTTTTACGAGCATTGTATTCGTCTATTTTGTTGAAGATGAATGCGGCTAAAGTGACTGCAAAACTAGCTACAACAGCCATCTTCAATCCAATAACGACTTGATGCCAATCATAAGCAAATTCACCAATGGCCCATAGAGATATAAGAGCAACGATAGTTCTATATCCAATGCCAAGTACCGAGAAAAATGCCATTGAGTATATAAGCAACATTAAATAATTGACTTTTTTTATTATGGCCATCATTTATCCTCAATCTTTTTTATTAACGTTTTAGTAGCATCACTTCCATATTCAGAAATATATGAACCACTGATATCATAAGCAAAGCTTGTCAATTCGGTCACAAATTTACCCACTAAAACTGGCGCATACTTCCCAAAGTATCCCCCGGCCAGCGAACCCGCTATAGCGCCGCCTTGTGCCGACAAATCTGGCCCATCCGTCATAAATGCACCGCTCATATTAATCAGGGTATTACCTCCAATCTTGTAGCCTGGTGCCAGATAGCCTGCACCCGCTGCGACCGCCGCACTGTAATAACTAAACTCACCGTCAGGTGTCATATTTATATACTGGAACGCCGAGTTAACCCCACCACCAATAACCGCACCGGTAATACCTTTTCCAATAGCTACTGTTGGCCCAAGATAAAACGCGCCAGCCATAAAGACACTATCCACATAACCATCCACAATGGCTTTCGCAATATTTGCGCCTTCCGGTAAATCACCTTTCGCCAGCTTATCCAGCCCGGTCTGAGTCTGCTCCGGTGTCAAATTATTGTCCTGCGCATACTGATTCCAGGTAGTCGCTGCCTGGCCGTAATCCACTGTTCCTGATGGCAATAAACTGTTCCAGCCATCGCTAAGCGCATTATTCTCAACAACAACTTTATCCGTTGCGAAGCCAGTCAGCGAACACTACTTTCCCTAGTACAGTCAGCAGGTTACAGGCACTTTTTGTCAGTGTATTCTGATGTAGCGACGCATAAGCTCCGACGTGCATTTTCTTGCCCCCGTTTGCCCAGCATGCACCTGATGGGTGACTGGCTGGAAGAGGCGAGATTTGGGACTGATACGCCAGCTACCATTTTTGTTGAGCACGGGCAACTAGTGATCCGACCGTTAGCCGCTGAGTGACAGATAAAAAACCCCGGCCAAGGCCGGGGTTAATTTCTCAGATTATCTTTTATTTAGCTCTTATTCCCAAACGGAACATTTCAGTTGGGAATAAAGGTTGCAGTATGATTTCATCATTAAAAATGAATAACTTCGGTGATAAAGCTGTAACATCATAAATATTTTCAGCAATTAAACTTAAGTTTGTCCTGAAAATAGGAATGCTGGCATCATCTACAAGAACGAATACATTAGCGTTTTTCATGAGACTTATATTCAATAAATCATCAATATTTTCATAATCGGAATATTCAATTTCCGGCCAAGAAATTGCTCCACTTACAAAAGGGTATTTATTAAAAACATCAATAGCTTCTTTCTTTTCTTGGCCCTCGGCAATACCAAAATCAGCACTAAGTGCTTCTTGACACTCTTCAAATAAAGTCATGTTCTCTACCTATTTAGCTGCTTCAATATCGTTTCAAAAGCTTTTTCGTTACCCTCAAATGGTATGACCTGCTTAACCGCATTTCCTGGTCCCTTACCTTGAGAATAATCCCATATGTTAATGTGAGTGCCTTTGTCTGGATCATAATCAACACGCCAACCAACTTTACCGTCACTGGATTGCCGCCCAATAACTTTCCCATTTCCAGCTCTTACTTCCAACCGTCCAATCACAGGTTTAGAACCTGCACCTAAATTACCGACAATATCCAATGCTTTGTTTCGGGCGCTCTCCCAATTTTTCTCAGGGGAAAGTGTTTGTTCAATTCGATTTCCTGGTTGTGTACCTGGTTTAATTTTCCCGATTCCAGCAGCGATCCCTGCCGCACTGGTTCCGGCTACCTGTGCCAGTGAGTTTATCGCAAGTTGCTTCGCTTCAGGCGAGTCACCTGACATTAGCGCATTGTGGATCGCCGCGTTTCTGTCCGCTTCAAGCTGGATAGTCGTCACCTGAAGGATAGACAATTCGTTCTGTTTTGCCGGGCTTAAACCACCATCAGAACGAGCCTTTTCCAGCAGCTCATTGGTTCGACGGGCATAATCAGCCTGTAACTCGCCCACCTCATTGGCTTTATTAACACAATCCTGAGCGCCTTTACATCCCACAACGCTTTCATGCTGTTCTGCATTGATTTTTTTGTACTTCTCAATAACGGCATTTTCACAGGCAGTACGGCCCTGACATTGAGCCATTTCCTGAGCACGGGATTTATTGTCCGGCACGCTGAGCGCATTATTCTCCACAAAAGTATGTCTAAATGATGGCAACCTTATCTATTCAAGAATACATACATCACTGATGCAATATATAAAGCGCGGAGCAACCATAATAAAGCACCAGCCAACCCACAGGTTTTTCCTTTTAGAAGTATGCTAAAAAATCCTTTCTGTCCCTCAGCTACCATATTGAAAAGGTTAGCATACTTATAAAAATATAACGCGATAAACCAAGTTATCACAATCAATGGAAAGTAAACGACACCTTCACCATCACGGATAAACTTAAGGGCATATGACAGCGGGAATCCAATAAGTAATGCTACTCGCCCCAAAAACAAACTAAAGGAACTTTTTCTGAGGAAAAATATGCCACTAAAATACTCGTTCATACCTACTGGGGAGTTAAGGGGCATCTTGCTACTTCTAGCATAGTGATAGAATGACATAAAAAAGATTGCCATTGATAACGTGATCGTGATGATGTCGGGGCTCATTTTGCTTTATCCTGGCCGAAGTCATGATGATAGAATTCAGTTCCATAGGAACCATTGATATCCACTTTTTCACCGGCAGCATTGGTTGACACGCCGCTCCATCCCCATGCAGGTCCCGCTCCGAAACTAAAACCAAAACCATCTTTTCCATAAGAGATTTCGCTAGAAATGACCCCAAGCCCTAAGCCTATGGAACTATTTCTTTCGGAATAAATAGTCCCAGGGAAATATGGTCCAAACTGAATCCCTATCTGCCCGGAGATGCGTCCACCGACAGCTAATGTTTCTCCACGATTAGCTGAAATCTGGTATGGGTCTATACTCGTATCAAAATAATAACCGGCCCCTGCGCCTCCGGCTACTTCACCTTTTACATATGGTTTAACTTTATACTCTGTCCCCCAGGAAGGCCCCAAATGTGACGCATCAATTGCATCACTTATCTCTTCTGCGCTCTTTCCTTGGTGACTCGGATCAAACGCCAGAGAAGCATCCTGCTGTACGCGAGGCGGCACAAGCCCAGACATTGAGTTATTCTCCACCGTCGTCTGCCCTGCTTTTGCACCCGCTATTGCATCAGCACTGCTGTCGCCCGTCAACCCACCTGCAAGCCCCGCCGCTAACGTACTTAACGCGCTGATGGTCTGTTTCTGCTCTTCCGACAGCTCGCTGACTGGTTTTCCGTACATATCTCTGGCAATGCCCGCCATCACTTCGGCGGTCACGGCTCCCGCAGCACCTGCGATGGCGCTGTTACCTTGTACACTCGCTAATACTGCGTTAACCACCGCATGGGCCATCAGACGCTCAGGACCGTCTTCCGTCGTTTTGGCAATAATGTTCGCCAGATACGGCGCACTACCGCCCGCGATAGCCTTCGCCAAGTCACCGCCCGCCAGCCCCTGTATCGCCGCCGTCGCTGCCTGCGCGGCCATCTGGAACTTGCCGCCGGTGCCGTAGCCGGAGTCGGTGAAGGCTTTGTCGTAGGCGGTCTGATAGACCTGGTCGTTGATGTTCTTATCCGTGATTGGTTTGCCCGGGTTGGCTTTTTCCCATGCGGTTTTCGCCGCCGCACGGTCTGCCGGGTCGTTCTTAGCCAGTGCCGCGTTCGCCGCGTTGGTCGCCTCGATTTTCCCCTGCGTCCTGGCGATATCCATCGCCTGACTCCCTATCTCCCCTATCTTCTGCGCTTCCTGCAACCGCTGTTGCTCTTTCTCTTTGTCAAAGATCGGCGATAGCGTCTGATTCGCGTGCTCGACATCGCGGCTCAGATCTGCCACGTCCTGCGTCTGTTTGTCTTTATCGCGGATGATGATGCTGCCGTCTGACACCGCCGACTTGGTGGTTGAGCTGTCGCTGCCGTTGCCGTTCACCCCGACCAGCAGCGTGTTGGCCATGTTGCCCACGAACTGCCCGCCGATATTGCCGCCGGTGCTGATGCCCACGCTCTGATGCTCGACGCTATAGTCAGCCTTGTTCTCAATGTCACTAAAGCCCAGCGTGCCGGTGTCGAGGCGGTTTTTATCCGCCGTGGCGGTCGAACCTATCACCGCGCCGTTCAGCTGAGTATGTTCGCCTACGGTGATGTCAAAGCCGCCCTTGCCTGCAAATACGCCGGTTTGTTCAATCACCGAGTCGTAGGTGCTGTGCATTTTGTCCTGACTCAGGTTCACTGAGGCACTACCCGAACCGAACCCGACGCTGGCGCCTCCGCTAATATTCTGTTGTTTCGAATCATAGTTGTCGCTGTCCTGCTCGCTGGCCAACGTCAGGTTACGGCCGACGTCCATCGTCACTTTGTCACCGCTCACCTGTGCACCGGTTAAGGTGGTGTCGCGGCCGCTGACGATGTTCAGATTGTTACCCGCGTTGACCGTGGTCTCGGTATGCGTAACCCCGTTGCCGCTTTCCGAGCCTTTGCCTTTGTTGCCACTGACATTAATCGTCAGGCCCTTTTTACCCTGCCCGAAGTTCAGGCCCACGCCCACCGAGCTGCCGTGGCTTTCGTTGCTGCCGTCCAGCACCGAGGTGTTGACGCCCGACCACAGATTGACGTCGCGGTTAGCTATCAGCCCGATGTCCTTACCCGCCTGCAGCTGGCTGCCCTGCACGTTGATGTCGGTATCGGTGGCGTGAATGTTCAGGTTGTTGCCCGCCGTCAGCGTGCTGCCCTGGCTCTGGTTCGAGGTCTGTTTTTGCTCGGATTTCGACGACTGGCTGCCGTAGGACAGGTTCAGCCCAAACAGGCTCTCCGCGTCTTGGCCTTCCGCCTGACCGAGCTGGTAACCCTGATACGCCTGCACGCCGCCGAGGGCCGACTTCATGCCGTCCAGCGCCGCCAGACGGCCAGTACTCGCGGTGCTGGCGTCGTTCGCGCTCGACACCGCCGTACTTATCGCACTGCCTACCGCGCCCGACAGCGCCAGCGTCAACCCGCTCTGCTTTTGCTCCACCGTGTGGGTCTGCACGCTCTGGTTGTCTGCCGCCAGAATGTTGACTTCTTTGCCAGTCAGGTTGATGTCTTTTCCTGCCAGCACGTCCGAGCCTTTTACCGTCAGGGTATTGCCCGCATTCAGCGTCACGTTGCCCTGTGTGCTGCCCACCGTGCTGCCCGCGCTGGTCAGAGATTGGCCGTCGTCGGTGGTTTTCAGGCTGTTGTTGCCGTAGCTGACCCCGATACCGCCGGTACCCGACAGCCCGGTCTTTTTCTCCTGGTACTGATGCGTCTCCTGCCGTGACTGATCGGCGGCGGTGAGGATAAGGTCATTCCCTGCCGCCAGGCTGACGTTATTCGTCCCCGCCACGCTGCTGCCGCTTACGGACAGATTATGCCCGGCCTGCATCGTCACGCTGTCACCGCTGATGTTACTGCCCAGCGCGCGCTGGTTTTGCACCTCGTCGTGCGTCTCCACCGTCTTGCCGGACAACATGCCCTTGCTGGTCTGCTTGCTGTGTTCGGTCAGATGATAAGCCGAGTCGCCGCTGGTCAGGTTGATGTCATTGCCCGCCACCGCCGTCAGCGCGTCTTTCGCCGTCACCGACGCCGCCCTGGCGTTCAGGTCATGCCCCGCGCTCAGCGCCACGCTGCCGCCGCCGTTGATCTGCGACCCGACATCTTCCTGCTGCGTCAGATGACGATAATTGTTTTTGTCCCAGTCACCGTTCTCGGCGTGGGTGGTACTCAGGGTGTTCAGGTTCAGATCATTGCCGGCAATGATCTGCGTCTGGCTGTCAGTGCCGATATTGCTGACCTGGGTTGCCGTCAGGTTGATGTTATTCAGCGCCTGCAGGCCAAGGGTGCCGCCCTCGTTTTGCACATAAATCCCCGCCGGGCGGTCAAGATAACGGTTGTCATCGCTGCCGCGCAGGGTACTGCTGCTGTTGATATCGCGCCCGGCGATCGCCACCAGGCTGTCGCCGCCCTGCAACGTTCCGCCAAGGTTATTGATATCAATACGCGCATTGAGGCTGACGCGGTTACCGCCAATAAAGCCGCTGTTGGTCAGGGTGTCGGCGCTGAGCTGAGTGACTTCACGCCCCAGGATCGCACCGCTGTTGGTCAGATCATGGGTTGTTTTCAGCGCGACATTGTTGCCCGCCAGTAAGGCGCCGCTGCCCTCGAGATCGCCCTGTTTCACCCGCGCATAGACCTGCGGCACCAGCACGCTTTGCACTGAGCCGTCAGGCAGCGTGACGTCCTGTTTGACCAGCCACACCATATCGCTGGTCAGCAGTGCCATCTGGGTCGGCGTCAGCGCCACGCCCAGCGTCAGGGTATAGTTTTTGCCGAAGGCGATCCCTGCATCCATCAGCGCTTTGTACTGATCGGTATCGTTGTCATAACCGGCCAGATAACGCTGCCCGGTCAGACTGACGACCTGCTCGCGGATCAGACGCTGCTCGTAATAGCCGTCGCCGAGCCGCTTGAGCACGCTGTCCGAACTCTGGGTGAAGGCGTTTTGCATATAGTCGCTGCCGAGCCACTGCTTTTGGTTGGTGAAGCGCGGGTCGGTCTCGACCAGATAGTGACTGGTGAAATCCGGGTGCAGCTGGAACAGACTGTTGTCCGGCAGACGGGTGTTCGGGCTGCTGATACGGATCACGGTGTCAGCCGCGCTGGCCGATGAAACCACCTCAAAAATCTGCCCGGCGGGCGGCGTGATGGGGCGCTGCGCCGTGTTGCTGTCAATCGCACCCGCATTGCCCGCCTGCTGGCTGAGTGTCGACGTGTCACGCCTCCCGACCACCGCACCACTGCCGTCAATCTGGGTATTCCCCTGATAGACCATCGCTTGCAGGTCAAGGGTCTGCACTACCGGTGTTGGCTGGTAATTACTGGTATCTTTACCCTGTGAGGTTTTCTTGCCCCCAAGACCGCCGCCGGATTTTTTGGCATACCAGCGCGTCTGTTTACCGACATCAACAGTGACTTTGCTGCCTTTCGTCGCTTCGTTGTGCACTTCCCCTGGTTCACCGCCCAGCGTGCCACCGGCCATGATACGGCTGTCATCATTGTTGAGTTGGTTACTGTTAATAATGAGGTTGCCACCGGCGATAATTTGCCCCGGTTCGCTCTCTTTGATTTGCGTCTCGGTGATGGTGCGCTGGTAGTTATATTCGTAGAAATTATTGTTGACGCTGCCGTCCGGCATTTTGGCGTCGTGCACACCATATTTATTTTTGGACGACGTATCGACGTCGGCCCAGTCATAGCGGGTGGTGGCGCCTTTTAGTACCGCTTCGTGATGCTGTGACTGCTCGGTGACGACGTCTTGTGTGACCAGGTGGTCATTGACGTTATTAATTTGCGAAATGTTAAGAGCCATACCGCCCGTCGACTCCAGCGTTGCACTGTGATTGTTCAACACCGCAGCTTGCCCGGTTGCCACCCACTGGCCGGTTAACTGACCGCCCACCGCCACGTCACCGGCGCTGAAGATCAGCCCATGGTCGAGGTTATTGAGGGTCTGCGCGCCGATGTCCAGCCGGTCACGGGCCGCGATAGTCGCCGCAGTGCCGTTTTCAGCAAGGTTATTCAACGTCCCGGTTTGTAACGCAATGTGGTCGCCATAAATGCGCCCGCTGCCAATATTGTTCAGCGTCGCGGACTGAATATGCGTCAGGCTGCCGTCAAGCAGGCCACGGTTGGTCAGGTCGCTGTCAATCAACAGATGATTCTGCCCGGCGCTGATCTCCCCGTTTTGGTTGTTGATCAGGCTGGCCGCATGCAGGTTCAGCACGCCACCGGCTTTAATCAGCTGGCTGTTCTCCAGCCCCTGGCTGACGTTAAGGTTCATATTGCCATTGGCAATCACCTCGCCCTGATTAAAGAAAGCCTGTTGCAGGGCCAGCGTCATCGCGTCCTGCGATAACACACTGCCGTCACCGCTGAGCGATGAGGCCATTAGTTGCAGATTTTTACCCGCGATCAGCGTGCCGCCGGTATTGCTGAAGACCAGCGAGTTTCCACCTTGCACATTCAGTACATCACCGGAAGAGAGCAGCCCCTGTGTATTGTTCAACGACTGGCCGGTCGTGATATCCAGCAGATCGTTGGCGCGTAATGCCCCACCGGCGTTGTCGAGCAAGTCACTGTTCAGACTGACCGACTGCCCCTCCAGCCCCATGTTATCCGCTTTGGTATCACGATTGATTATCTGCCCGGCATTAACCCCCACCGTTGAGCCGCTGCGGATCAAACCTGTGGTGTTATCCACCAGGCCATTGAACGCATTGATCACAGCATGACCCGCCGCCTGCAACTGCCCGCCACGGTTGTTCAAACTGGCGATATCCAGTTGCGCATCACCGGCGGCTGCAATATTGCCCTGCGCGTTATTGAGGTTCTGCCCGTGAGTATTGAGCCGTAAATCGCCGGCACTCAGCACCTGCCCGGCCTGATTGAGCAATGCGCCAGTCAGCAGCGTCAGCGTTTTTCCTGCACTTACCGTACCCGTGGTGTTGTCGAAGATCTGGTTTCGGGTATCGACAGTCAGATTTTGCCCGGCCTGCACTAAACCCTGTTGATTGGTGATCTGCGCGCCAGTCAGGCTCAATCCACCTTCACTGGCCAGCGTGCCGTTAACATTGTTAAAGGTCGAGGTAGTGAGCGTCGCATCGCCACCTGCACCGATGAAGCCCTGCTGGTTGTTCAGCACGTCGTTCACATGCACATCCAGTGAGCCGTTGTTCTGTGAACTGACCTGACCCAGCTGATTATTCAGGCTGGCAGCATCCACACGGATACTGCCACCCGCGGCCAGAACCCCTTGCTGGTTATTGATGTCATCAAAAACGTCAAGCGTCATCAGGTCACTGCCCGTTTGCAGAATTTTCCCATCACGGTTGGATAAGCGATTCGCATGCAGGGTGATTTGCTGCGCTGACATCACACCAGCGTCGAGCAAAGTCTCGCCACTATTGGCGATCAAATGGCCAGCGGAGAGAATTTGACCTTTTTCACCTTGCAGGCTGTCGGCAGTCAGCGTCAGATTGCCCTGCGCGGCATGGATGATTTTACCGCCCTGATTGTTGATGCGCGCTGCACTGATGGAGAGATCTTTGCCGTTACTGGCGATGCTACCGCCCTGGTTATTGAGCGTGCCCTGTGGGTTGAGTTGCAGTGCCTCGCCACCCAGTTGCTCAAGCGCCCCCTGCTGGTTAGACAGGTCGTGCACGTTAATAATCAGTTGGTTAGCCGACAGCTTGCCGCCATCATTGTTGAGCCATTGACGGCTGTTAGCCGTCAGTTGCTGCTGCGCTTCTACCTGCGCGCCGCTGCCGGTCAGTAAATCCCCTTGGCCAGCATCCAACACCATGTTCTGTGCACCGGTCTGGCTGTGGCTGATATTCATACCCTGACTGCGAGCGATGATATCGCCCGAGGCCAGGTTCTGCCCCTGCGCACGCAGTTGCCCGGAAGCATTGAGGGTTAAGTTACCGCTGCCGCCCAGTTTGCCGTCCTGCTGAACGCCGGCCGCCAGTACGCTGCCCTGCTCGCTGTTCAGCGTGGCGCTTTGAGTCTGCAGATGATGGCGCGAGGTGATCGAGCCGCTGTTGTGTAAGTCACCGGCGGTCGTCAGGCTGGCATTGCCTTCAGCCAACATCTCCCCGCTGTTATTGATGGCAGCATTCGAGGTCAGCGCCATGTCCCCTTTACTGCTGATTTTGCCGCTGTTTTCAAGATGGCCATCGGCGGTCACGACCAGCGACCCGGCCTGTGCGCCGATACTACCGGCGTTATGCACGCCAACGCCGTCTTCAGTGCCAATCAGACGTATTTTATTGGCATACATACCACCGAGTTGGGACACGTCCAGCGCCAACTGGGGCCGGGTGGATCCGTCGGATGATTTTTTGTCTATTTGCTGATGACCGGCATCAACATGGTTACGTCCGGTGGTGATGTTTAAATCCTGGGCATCAATCTCTGCGTTGATCTTCACCGAGCGCGCAATGATGTCGGTGTAATCCTGCTTAAGGCTGTTCATGCCTGCGCCCTGAATCACAATCTCGCCGCGGTCGACGTCGAAACCGGTGAGCTGGCCGTTATTCATCTGCACCTGACCGGTCGTCAGAGTGGCACGGTTGGCATTGATGAAACCGCAACCGTTGCAGGAGATCCCGGAAGGGTTGGCGATCACCACCTGCGCCTTTTGCCCGGCCACTTCGATGTGCCCATTGAGCTGGCTCGGGTCACGGGAGTTGACCTCGTTAATAATGATCCGGGCTTCGCCTTTCGCCAGCCACGGATTGCCCTGCACCATGCCGCCCAGGCTGGTCGAGGTATTGCTATGCGAGTTATTGAGGATCGCGCCTTTTTGGTCAACATCGAACTGGCTATAGCTGTTGCGGGAAACACCTGCATCGCTCGGGGTCTGAATATTCACCTGCGGCGTGCCGTTGGCACTGACCATCACGTTAGGCTGCTGGCCTTTTGCAGCCTGAGCGTCTGCGACGATATCCGCCTGCGCGCTGTTGATCACGGTGACCGAACCGAATACCGCCAGCAACGCGCATGACAGTGGGCTAAGGCGACAACTGCGCAGCGCGGTTTTTTGGCCCGGACGCACACGGCGGCCGCTTTCGCGCCCGGAGCGGGCAATCTCAGCGACAACCATCAACAGGCCGCGGGCTTGATTAAAAATAATGCGATACAAGTGCTTATTCATGGGCGAGTGTCCTTACTCTAGTACTGCCAGTTGAGATTAAAGCCCAGCGATACCGGGTCTGTACTGAAGCCGTCTGGTTTGGAGAAGGGCACCGAAGCAAACAGATCATAGCCAACACTGAACGCCCGGCCACGCAGGCCTATCGCGCCCCCCGCCAGATGTGTGCCCACCAAATATTGCGTGCCATTGCCGCCGACTTCACCGTAATCAACGCCGAGATAAAGCTCTTGTGCCGGGACCGGCGTGACCCAGGCAATATCATTGCGCACGAACCAGCCTCTATACGCATTGAGCGTCCTTTCACCGTCAAAGCCGCGCACCGTCCAGCGGTTACCGATAGCAAACTGGTCCTGTGGGGTCAGCGGCGTGTTACTGAACTGGCGCAGATACTGAACGTTGTAGTGGAATTTTTGCCTGGCCAGCGCAAAGGGTACGTCGAGCTGGGCCGAAATCTGCACGATTTTGCTCAGCGCGGTGGCATCCCCGAAGTTCTCTTCAGGCGCTGGCATCGCACCAAACCAGCGGGTGCCGCGCTGATAGCTGACTCCAGCGTCCAGCGTGGCTTGTGAAATATAGTGACGATGTTGTAAACCAATGCGCCATGCCGAGGTGCGGCGGCGCTGCACTTCAACTTCAGTATCATCAATATAGTTTTTCGATTCCCGAGCCAGCACGTCATAGGTCAGTGTGGTTTTCTGACTGCCGTTGCGGTGCAGAACGCGACTTAATTGGAAATCAAGATTGTTGCTTTTGCCACTGTAACGGTAATCGCTGTTCAGCCCGGCGATCGTCTGGTGGTAGTCATAGCTGTTGGCGGTCATCCCCAACATCCAGTAGCCAAAAGGCACGGAATAGTGTCCGGTAATGTTATCGGATCCCTTACCGTTTTCATTTTCCAGACTGCTGCTGCCGGAAATATAGAACAGGTCGCTGAGGGAGAACGGATTGTCCAGCGACAGCGTCAGGCCGCCCTGATAGCGACCGGTGCTGCGGGTGCCGGAGTCGTCAAGTGACGCCGCAATACGCCACATCCGCTGCTGCTGCCAGCTCAGTGCAATATCACTTTCCCCTGGTTGTTGACCGGGCAGAATTTCCATATTGGCCTGTACGCTCGGCAGGCGTTGCAGGTTCTCAAGCCCCTGTTCGATGTCACGCAGGTCGAGCAACTGGCCTTCGTGTGCCGGAAAGCTGCTGTACAACGTGACGTAATGGCCACTATCCGGGGTCAATTTGACGTGCCGAATGGTGCCGGGAACCAGTACTAACTTCAGCTCGCCGCTATTCAGATCCTGTGCAGGCGCCAGAACACGGGTAGTAATATAACCATGATCCACCAGCCGGTTCTGTAAGGTGCTCATCAGCAGATTAATACCTTTGCCGCCCAGACAATGGCCCACCGCCTGATTGCTGATAGGTTGCAAAGGCAGCCAGTGAGGCAGCGCATCCGTGCCGCTCAGCGTGACCTGCGAAATCGTAAAACACGGGGTTTCCTGCGGGAACGCGAGATGGCCAAAACTGCTGGAAGGGGGGGAAAGACGCACATCCGGCGCATCCGGCGCCAACCGCTGCTCTAAGGCGCGCTGCTGTTCTTGCTGATGGATAAACTGTTGAGAGCCCACCGATAAACCTTTAACCCGATCATTGACGGGTGGCGCTACTGGCTGCTCTGCCCCGGTTGGAACCCGAAAAGGAGAGGGACCGCTCACCGTAGCGGCATGGCTTGCGCCTGCCGTCAGGCTGAACGCAATAACCAACGTCCGACAGGCTGCATTAATGGAAAACCGGTGCACGCAATATCCTTATTAGCATCTTTTGGGAAAGTTAAGCTCTGTTAATCGCCGCATTATGCCGATGTAAGGAACGTTTACAATACATTTCCCTTTCTTTACGATTCGTCATTATCTTGATGTGAAGCAACACGCCAACACACCATAAAAATATCCTTATAGATTAATCTATTAACCACGACAGTTAGGATACATCAGGGATTTATAGCGGAGGTATAATTCAAATAACAATAAAACCGTAGCGGTATTTTTATTAATACATTCACATTCCGAATGTGTCATACCCGGTTAATTGATAACTTAAAGGCGTGTATCAATCCTATTATTGGACATGGCAGAAGAAATATTTCACCCTTCCCTGCTACTGACGAAACCACATCACCTAGCTGTTATCCGGTACGATCAGTTGCTTCGCCATCAGTAATCCTTTGCCGTCTGTGAGGGTGACGGTGATTTGCGTCCAGTCGCCTTTTTGCATTGAGAAACGCATCTGGCCAAGAGGCAGGGGCTGGTTGGCCGGAAGTGTGACGTTGCGCTGCTGGCGGCTGGTACTTTGGCCCTGTGCGGCGCGGTGGGAAACGGCGATTGAGATCTGGCATGAACAGCTATCGGCCAACGTCGCCATCGGCGTCACCACATAGGTGTCAGCATCGGCCTGAGTGTCGAACCACAACTGATTCGATAACACAGCGGCAATCAGTAAAACGTGCATCGGCCAGCCTCCTGAATCCTGAAAAGACAAAACAGGGCTTGTGCCCTGTTTTGTTGAATGCTGCTTACACAGAAACGGTCAGATTAATGCTGGGAAGCATAAGCCTGGTTGTTGCTGCCGTACTGCTGAATGTTTGCCAGGCTGCCGTCTGCACTTTGGCTTGCCTGAGCATAGTTAGCCGTACCGTTCTGGCTGACCAGCACGATGCTCTTGTCTGCGCTTTGTGACACATTGGAGGTGTTGTAATCACCAAACTGGCTGACTTTCACCAAACTTTTATCACCGGTCTGATTGGTGCCAGCGGTGTTTTTAAAGCCATGCTGATCGATAGAGGTCAGAGACTTAGAAACACCCGTTTGGGTGGCATTCGCCAGGTTAGAAGTACCTGCCTGATAAATCTGAATTTCCGCGTTCCAGTCGGTAGTCTGGAATACCGGCGTCGTAGACGGCGGTGTTGATGGACCTGAGCCGCCGCCGCCATAACCTGCGAATGCACTGCCACTGACGACTAAAGCGGAGACTGCCACAATTTTCCAAAGATTCATGATGCTACCCCATTGGTTTAATTTCGGATGAACTTCAGTTGAGACGGAATATTTAACGCTGTGTCACTCTAATCGCCATTCCTGACGAATTTTGCACGACACCGGCGGACCGGTCCGTACCACTCTGGCTAATTTGCGTCACACTCCGACTACCTCGCTGGAGAATAACCGCAGTATTGCCAAAATCTTTCTGATCAATAGACGCCGAACTGCTGTTACCCAGTTGCTCAATAACAGCGGTATTGTCGCTGCCACTTTGGGTCACGTCGGAACTATTGCCATTTCCACGCTGATTAACATAGGCAGTATTATCATTGCTATATTGCGTGACATTACTTCTGTTACCATTACCGACCTGACGGGTGACAGCCAGATTGTTGTTTCCCCGCTGGAGAATAATGCTTGAATTACCGGAGACAGACTGTCCGCCTGCCGCTAACTGTTCAAAAGAGCTGCTGTATATATCACTGACACCTATGCCCACTTCACTGTGGGCAAAATCGTTGGGCTGCGCCACAGTAATAAAAGGTATCGATAGCAACGCAACGGCAAAGAATATCGTTTTCATAATACGATCCTGATTTATATTCACTTAACCTTAGTGCAGCGGATAAAGCGATAAATCTTTCCGAGATGCTCAGACAATTTCTGTTTGACGAGTTGAGTATGGTTATTCGTGAAAATAAAAAACTCACCTGTAAGTCGTATTTTATTTGCCGCCTCACCATAAAGTATGAGTTTTCCTCTTATCCATTCTCTCACCCCGGAGCCACGCGGCATCTGACAGAGGGATATGGCATTTATCCTAAAATAGAGTTACCACGCTTTTTTATTCATCACACAAATCGATAAATTCTTATTAAGACAAAAACGAAAAAATAACATCCGACAGATTTTTTTTAGCAGGTCGATGCCTCTTTCGGGTGAGATTGTGCGCTGAATCACCCGTTTGTACGGGCTAAATTCCGGCTAAACACCGCTGAATTCGCGTCTTTCCTTAGAAAGGAGGAGACAAAACTGGCTTTTTGTTTGGGATAAAATAGACGAAAGATGCACCTTGTTACTGATATCAGCGGATTCATCTGTCCGCAGGGCAGCAGAATTCACTGTGTTTACAACGGTCTTTGTAAGGAAAGCGTTAAGAGTTCAGTTAAGAAAATTTGATGGATTTTTAGCCTGGTAGTTAACACTCGTTAAGAAAAGTTTACACATTTTGATTTACATTTAGAAACACAAATAGACCTTGCTTTAGAATATCCAATGGCTAGATTGAAGCTGTACCAGCAAAGGTTATCTAAAATTATTTACCTTACCTGTGCAGTAGCAATTTAACTTTTTAGCTATCTTTAGTCTATTTTTGGTTAAACAGAGCAGCTGTTGCACAAGCTACATTCAGCAGTAGTGATGCATCCTATTTTGTGCCTTCAATTATAAGGTGCCAATGGGCTGCGGCAAAATCAGGGTGGAGTTTCATTATGAATAATGGGGCAAATATAAATAATAATCTTTTATTATTAGTAACCAGACCGTCACTGCAGGCCAGTGCGTTATTACAACAACTTAAACACCAGTTGTGTGTTAATACTAAACTGCATAATATCAATAAGTCTCTGGATAATATTCCGCTCGACGAAACGCCGTTAACTCAGGCGCTTATTTTGTTCGATATGATGGAGGCTGACCGAAGGCAGATTGTACTATGGCAATCTGTCCTCAGCCGCTTTCATGAAAACATCAAATTATTATTATTCAACACACCCAATGACTACCATTTCAGAGAGATAGAGACCTGGCCACGGATCAGCGCCGTCTTTTATATCTCGACGGATGAGAACAAGCTGGTCGAAGGTATTAATAGTGTTATCCATGGTGAATGCTATTTCACTCAGGGGTTTGCCAGCTATCTGATCAGTCAGTCGGGGCAATATCGCTATTTGAATTACGAAGAGTCTGGTCTCACCCACCGCGAAAAGGAAATCCTTAATAAATTGCGGGTCGGTGCCTCCAATACGGAGATCGCCCGGTTGCTGTTTATCAGCGAAAACACCGTCAAAACGCATCTCTATAACCTGTTCAGGAAGATCTCCGTTAAAAACCGGACTCAGGCCGTTTCCTGGGCCAACGATAATCTGAAGTGCTGACATGAAAAAAGCCACCTTGTGTCTGCTTTTTTGTCTGTCGCTCGCGCTGAGTTCCACCGTGAGTGCGGCTGAACTCAAAGATCCGGGGCTGATCACTGACCGCACGGTGACGGCGGTCGGTCATGATTTCTATCGAGGATTTACCGATCGCTGGGAAAAAACCTACCCGGAGACCATCACCATCAGTGAAAGACCGAGTGCGCGCTGGGGCAGTTGGATCAGTATCAAAATCGGGCAGGACACCCTGTATCAAACACTGCTGTTTCCCAACCGTCGCAACTTTAACAAAGAGATCGATACAGCGGTCGCCAGTGTGCTTGATGCACTGTCTCGCCGCCAGATTGATAAAGCCCTGCTAAGCACCGGCGATCTTACCGGCGATGAATTTTAGGAGCACACCGTGAAAACTTACGTATCCCTTTTGTCGTTGCTACTGGTCTCCCCGCTCTCCTGGGGAGGAAATATGGTCTTCCAGTTCGTCAACCCGAACTTTGGCGGAAACCCAAACAATGGCGCGTTTTTACTCAACGAGGCCAATGCACAGAACTCGTATAAAGATCCCAACGGCTACAACTTTGACTCCTCGACACCGTCAGCGCTGGACAATTTCACCTCCGCCTTACAGTCACAACTGCTGGGCAATCTGATGGGCAATATCAGTCAGGGCAAACCGGGGCGGATGGTGACGCAGGACTTTATTGTTGACGTACAAAACACCGATGGCCAGTTGGTAATGAACGTTACCGACCGTAAAACCGGCAAAGTTTCCACCATTCAGGTTCAGGGTATTTCTGGCGCCAACTGAACCTGACAGGCGGCATAGCACCCCAAAAATCGACTCACTACAAAGATCGGGAAGGCCACTTATGCGCAGCATTTTTTTACTTCTTGCTACCCTCACCCTGACCGGGTGTTTGACTGCACCACCGAATCAGGCAGCGAAACCCACGCTGTTACCTCGTGCTCAGAGTTATCAGGATCTGACCAATCTGCCACCGGCACGGGGCAAGATTTTTGTCTCGGTTTACAACATTCAGGATGAAACCGGCCAGTTCAAGCCTTATCCGGCCAGTAACTTCTCGACGGCGGTGCCGCAAAGCGCCACGGCGATGCTGGTGTCCGCACTCAAGGATTCAAAATGGTTTATTCCTCTGGAACGCCAGGGGCTACAGAACCTGCTCAATGAACGCAAAATCATCCGTGCGGCGCAGGAGAATGGCAGCGTAGCGGTGAACAATGCGCGGCCACTCTCGTCACTGGTGGCGGCGAATATTCTGATCGAAGGCTCAATCATTGGTTACGAAAGTAATGTGAAATCGGGTGGGGTGGGCGCGCGCTATTTTGGCATCGGGGCCAGCACGCAGTACCAGTTAGATCAGATAGCCGTGAACCTGCGCGCCGTCGACGTCAATACCGGGGAAGTTCTGTCGTCTGTGAATACCAGCAAAACTATTTTGTCGTATGAAGTTCAGGCCGGGGTATTCCGTTTTGTGGATTACCAACGATTACTGGAAGGTGAATTGGGCTATACCACCAATGAGCCGGTGATGCTCTGTTTGATGTCGGCCATTGAAACCGGCGTGATTTATCTGGTGAATGACGGCATTAGTCGTAATCTGTGGCAGCTGCAAAATCCAAAAGATGCCTCAGCGCCGGTACTGGAAAAGTATAAGAACCTGATTGTCCCTGTCGCTTCGTAACATGACAGTTGGCGAGGGGAACCGGTCGGTTGAGGCCTGTTTCCCTCCTTTTTTACCCCCCTCCCCCCTCTTCGGCTTTCGGTGGCTGCTGATAATTTTTCACTCGTTTTTTGTCCTCAAGATTGAAATCCGGGTCCAGGTAAGTGCTCAGCCGTTTAATCAGCAAATCCTCAAATTCAAACACCGAACAGAAGTGATGGCTGCCAGTTTGCGGCGCAGGCCAGCGTTCGCCGGTTTGCATCACACCGCGCATCTGTCCTTCCAGCACCAGGGTTTCGCCATCACTGATAAAGCGGAATTTATCCTGAATGTGCTGAATCATGTCGATCTCCAGCGCGAAGCGTTTGCCCAGCTCACCCAGTGATGATTTCCCCTTCGCAGTACCGAATTTTGGGAAAAATACTTCTGTGTCTTCGGTAAACAGATCCAGCAAGGTTGCATCCGCCTGATCCAGCTTGGCGTAGAACTGCCGGATCACCTCAATGCGGCTTTTCTTCAGCGTGTCCTGTGTCATTTTTCCCCCTTTTACATCCAATGGATGAAGTCTAAGACCCCCTCACTAAGCCTAGTGACTTGCGCTGAATTTGCCTGTTTCGAGGATCAAATAAGAAAACTCTCAGCAACACAATGGATTAGCGCTGCCCGTTTAGTCACTCTGACGTTGCCCTGCCACGCCATTTTTTTCGGCCATGTTTGTTACTCAATGTTAACCACGGCCGGTTTCGCGGCTCCGATGGTCTACAGTGAATGATGTAGGAAAGACATACACTACGTTGTTCATTGAATGAGCCGGACCCGTTTTTTGCCGGTCCCGCAGACAAGAAGGAACTGCTTATGTTTGATAAAGCGAAAGATAAAGTTGAAGAAATGGTAGGTAAAGGTCAGGAAGAGTTTGGCCGTGCCACACAGGATCGTGATTTGCAGGCTGAAGGCGTGGTACGCAAAAATCTTTCCCAGGCATCCTACGCGGTGAACGATGCCGTCGATACCGTGAAGCGTCAGACCTCTGACAACCCGGTTCCGGCCCTGCTGATTGCCGCCGGTGTCGGCTTCCTGCTGGCCAAACTGGTCGGTCGCAGATAGTTTCTGCCTGAGATGTTCAGGTTATGAAATAGAAAAACCCGGCGAAAGCCGGGTTTTTTGTTGGTGTGGGGAAAACGGTTAATCAGGCTTTCGGCGCCAGCAAACCGTCGGCGCGGAACATCGCTTTGATACCGCGAACGGCCTGACGGATACGGTCCTGGTTTTCGATCAGGGCGAAGCGCACATGGGTGTCACCGTAGTCGCCGAAACCGATGCCCGGAGAGACGCACACTTTGGCATCGGCCAGCAGGCGTTTGGCAAATTCGAGTGAGCCTAAATCGGCGTAAGCCGGGGGGATTTTAGCCCAGACGTACATTGACGCTTTTGGGTTGTCTACCATCCAGCCCGCTTCGTGCAGACCGCGCACCAGCACGTTACGGCGCTGACGATACTGTTCGGCAATGTCTTTTACGCACTGCTGATCCCCTTCCAGCGCCGCGATGGCCGCCACCTGCAACGGCGTAAATGTGCCGTAGTCGTGATAGCTTTTGATACGTGCCAGCGCGTTAACCAATTCCGGGTTACCGACCATAAAGCCGATACGCCAGCCCGCCATATTGTAACTTTTCGACAGGGTAAAGAATTCCACGGCAATGTCTTTCGCGCCAGGCACCTGCATGATCGATGGCGCTTTCCAGCCATCGTAAACGATATCGGCATAAGCCAGGTCATGGATAACCAGCACGTCGTACTGTTTGGCCAACGCCACGACCCGCTCGAAGAAGTCCAGCTCAACGCACTGGGCGGTCGGGTTGGACGGGAAGCCGAGGATCATCATTTTAGGACGCGGAATGGTTTCGCGGATCGCGCGTTCCAGTTCAGCAAAGAAGTCAACGCCTTCGGTCAGTGGCACCGAACGCACCTGTGCACCGGCAATCACCGCACCGTAAATATGAATCGGGTAACTTGGATTGGGCACCAGTACGGTGTCGCCGTGGTCGAGCGTGGCCAGCATCAGATGCGCCAGCCCCTCTTTAGAACCAATGGTGACGATGGCTTCGCTTTCCGGGTCAATGTCTACCTGATAGCGATCGGCATACCAGCGGGAGATCGCCCGGCGCAAGCGCGGAATACCGCGTGAGGTGGAATAGCCGTGAGTGTCTTCACGCTGAGCGACCTGCACCAGTTTTTCAACAATGTGCGGCGGCGTCGGGCCGTCCGGGTTCCCCATACTGAAATCGATAATATCTTCGCCGCGACGTCGCGCAGCCATTTTCAATTCAGCGGTAATGTTAAAAACATACGGGGGAAGACGATCGATACGTGAAAAACGACGCGGTGAACGGGAGTCAGCCATAAATTCCTCGAGGATACGTGAGCGCCCGGACCGTCCGAGCGACGCTGACCGCTAATGCGGCCCTCAATGAACATATCTCAGGCGGAAAAAACTGTCGAGTGTTTGCGCAACCTATTTTTAACCTCGCGGATCGCTCGCCAACACACCCAGCAGCCAGTCGTTATGCCAGGTATCACCGATACGGTAACTTTCACGCAAATTCCCTTCCAGACGAAAACCGCATTTCTCCAGCACCCGGCGCGATCCGTGGTTACCTTCCAGCACGTTGGCCTGCAAACGGTGGAACCCGCACAGGTCGAAAGCAAAATTCAGCACTGCACGCAGTGACTCCACGGCGTAGCCTTTGCCCTGATGTTCTGGCGAGATGATAAAGCCCACTTCGCCCTGCTGATAGGGCCGCCAGTCGGGGAAGAACCCTGTCAGGCCAACCGCCTGACCCGTATCACGCTCGCGGATAGTCAGGCACAGCCAGAAATCGGCATAGCGGTCCCAGTAACCGAGCCGTTGCTCAAAACGGCTGCGGATTTGTGCGGGCGTGTCGAGAGCGCCAATAAAACGCATCACATCGGCGTCCTGATACAGCTGTTGAAACAGCCACCAGTCTTCATTTTCAATCGGCTGCATGTGCAGGCGTTCCGTCGTTAACGCTATAGGGGTCAGTGTTTTCATGAGTTATCCTGCGCAACATCGTTGAGAAAATAATAGCCTATCCAGCCCACACTCATGGGGCTTCCACCCTATAATAATGGGGATTGTACCCATGAATTATGGTTTTGCCCCTGCAAAATCCCTACAATAATAATCATCCTAAATTACCGCGAATGAAGCGTCTTATCATTACGCGTTGTAACGCCACAACCCAGAGAGCCTGCCGTGCCGCAAGTGTTTGAGATGTTACTGGCGGTCTTTGACCGTGCAGCCCTGATGTTGATCTGCCTGTTCTTCCTGACCCGTACCCGCCTGTTCCGCAAGCTGTTACAGAAAGAGAGCCATAATCACACGCCACTGGAACTGGCTGCGGTGACGACCATTTTCTCGCTGTTTGCGATTTTTGGCACGCTGTCAGGCATTAATGTTGAAGGCTCACTGATTAACGTGCGCACCATCGCCATTATCTCTGGCGGTATTCTGTTTGGACCGTGGGTCGGTATTATCACCGGCGTGATTTCTGGCACCCACCGCTTTTTGATCGACATTCATGGCCCAACTTCCCTTCCCTGCCTGATCACCAGTATTACCGCCGGTATTCTGTCAGGTTATATCAACCTTAAGGTGAAGAAAGCCCACCGCTGGAAAGTCGGGATTGCCGCCGGGATGCTGTGTGAAGCGCTGACGATGGTACTGATCCTGCTGATGGCGAAACCTTTTTCACTGGGGCTGGATATTGTGATGAATATCGCCGCGCCGCTGATCCTCGGAGCCAGTTCGATCGGGCTTATCGTGCTGCTGGTGCAAAGCGTGGAAGATGAGAAAGAGGTGATCGCCGCGCGTCAGGCAAGGCTGGCGCTGGATATTGCCAATAAAACCTTGCCTTATTTTCGCAATATCAATGCCGAATCTCTGGCGACCATTTGCGGCATTATCCGTGAAGATATCAACGCCGACGCGGTCGCCATCACTGACACAAAAAACATTCTGGCGTATGTCGGCGTCGGCGCCGAGCAGTACAATATTGGCCATGAAACCCTCAGCGACATCACGAAATTGACGCTGGAAAAGGGCAAAATCACCATCAAGAATAACGATGAGATGCACCGCACACCGCAGATCCACTCGCTGATCATCATTCCGCTGTGGGAAAAAGGGGTGGTGACCGGCTCACTGAAAATCTACTACTGCCACGCCCACCGCATTACCTATTCGCTGAAAGTCATGGCCGTCGGGCTGTCGCAAATTATCTCCACGCAAATGGAAGTATCACGGGCCGAGCAGTTGCGCGAAATGGCCAATAAAGCCGAGATGCGTGCGCTGCAAAGCAAAATCAATCCGCATTTTCTGTTTAATGCGCTGAACGCCATTTCATCGTCGATCCGCGTTCGCCCCGATACCGCCCGCCAGTTGATCATCAATCTGTCGCGCTATCTGCGCTATAACCTCGAGCTGAATGACGAGCTTATCGACCTGCGCAAAGAGTTGCATCAGGTGCAGGATTACATCGCCATCGAACAGGCGCGTTTTGGCAGCAAACTGACGGTAATTTATGATATCGATGACGACATTTCGGTACGGATCCCAAGTTTGCTGATCCAGCCGTTAGTGGAAAACGCCATTGTTCACGGCATTCAGCCGTGCAGCGGCAAAGGCGTGGTGGTGATCGCCGTCAAACACAGCGGCGGGAATATTAAGGTGTCGGTCAAAGACACCGGCCACGGTATTAATCAGGAAACGATTGAGCGCGTCGCGGCCAATGAAATGCCGGGCAATAAAATCGGCTTGCTGAATGTGCATCACCGCGTTTCATTACTTTACGGTCAGGGTTTGCAGATCCGTCGCCTGGAACCCGGCACCGAGATTTCATTTTTGATCACCCGGGATAAAAGCGCATGAAAGCCATCATTGTTGAGGATGAAGTCCTCGCTCAGGAGGAGCTGACTTATCTGATTAAAGCTCACAGCAGCATCAATATTGCAGCCACTTTTGATGATGGTCTGGACGTGCTGAAGTATCTGCAAACGCATGAAGTGGATGCGATTTTTCTCGACATCAGCATCCCGTCGCTCGATGGCGTATTGCTGGCGCAAAACATCAGTAAATTCGCCCATAAGCCTTATATCGTGTTTATTACCGCTTATAAGGAGCATGCCGCCGAAGCCTTCGAAATCGAAGCATTTGACTACATTCTCAAGCCGTATCACGAGTCACGCATCGTCACCATGCTGCAAAAACTCGAGTTGCATTTTAAGCGCGATAAACAGGAGCAGACCCAGACCACGCCGAGCAGTAACCGGGTCAGCCACAGCATTAACCTGATCAAAGATGAGCGGATCATCGTCACCGACATTAACGATATTTATTACGCCGCCGCGCAGGAAAAAGTCACCCAGGTATTTACGCGCCGGGAAGAGTTCACCATGCCGATGAACATCAGCGAACTGTGCAACCGCCTGCCGGAGGAGCATTTTTTCCGCTGTCACCGATCGTACTGCGTGAATTTATCAAAGATCCGCGAAATTGTGCCGTGGTTTAACAACACCTACATTTTGCGCCTGAGCGATTTGGATTTCGAAGTGCCAGTGAGCAGAAGCAAGGTGAAGGAATTCAGAAGATTAATGCGGTTTTAGTGAAGTAAAAGCGGCTCTTCGAAAAAGAAGAACCGCATGGCATACCCAAAGTCATTGGAGCTGCCTAACGCCGCTGTGGCCTCAAGGACGCAGGTTATGCCCCATTGACTGACGCAGATAGGCTCCGGCGCCTAACAAACCGGGTTGGTCATGGATAATGAGATAAACCGGGATATCGGCCAAATAGTCTTTGAAGCGCCCTTTGTCCTCGAAGGCCGCACGGAAACCGGAGGCTTTGAAGAATTCGAGGAAGCGCGGCACGATTCCACCCGCGATATAAACCCCGCCAAAAGTGCCCATGGTCAGCGCCAGATTGCCGCCAAACCGTCCCATGATCACGCAAAAAAGCGACAGTGCGCGGCGACAATCCACATCATCTTCGCCCAGAGCCCGTTCTGTTACGTCCTTCGGTGCCAGATTTTCCGGCACGCGGTTATCTGATTTTACAATGGCGCGGTACAGATTCACCAACCCCGGCCCGGAGAGAATACGTTCTGCAGAGACGTGGCCCATATCCGTGCGCAACTGTTCAAGGATCATGTCCTCCTCTTCGCTGTTCGGTGCAAAGTCCACGTGACCGCCCTCGCCAGGCAAGCTCAGCCAGCGTTTATCGGCGTGAATCAGATGCGCAACGCCAAGCCCGGTACCTGCGCCGTAAATCACCGCCGGTTTGCCGTCGAGTGGTTTTTTACCCCCAAACTGCAATAAGTCTTTGTCCTGCAACATCGGAATGGTCATCGATACCGCAGTAAAATCATTGATAACTTCGAGATGATCCAGTTTCAGACCCGCTTTCATTTCCGCGATGGAAAATGCCCAGGTATGGTTGGTCATGGCCACCCAGTCGCCGGTTATCGGGCAGGCAATCGCGATACAGGCGTGTTTCACATCCTGATGCTGCTGCTCCAGATACACACGGACCACCTCTTCGAGACTGTCGTAGTCCAGACCAGAAAAGGTCTTCGCCGCCGAGATTTCACCGCTGTCGAGCGCGCACAAAGCCAGCCGACAGTTAGTGCCGCCGACGTCACCCACCAGGGAGTATTGGTTCATTTTATTCTCCGAAAAAGTAGATTCTTGATCCTGCGTAATTTGGGGCTGAGCAAAACCGATAAAAGCCGTTATTATCAATCGTTGAGACGGGTCAAAAGCCGCCCGCAGAATAAGAGAAGATGACATAATTGTGAGGGCAAAATAGCGGTAATTGCCATAGGCTGCAACGCCGATTTAAGCCAACGCACATTTATGCGTAGTCTCTTTTAAAATATTATCACTGTCGGCCAGACTCTTAGCCGTCATGGCGATCACTACGCCAGTGCCGAAGCCCTGGGCAAGTGCGTTACTTTACTGAAAGGAAATGTTGCATGTTGCATCCCCGTGCGAAAATCATGCTGGCGTTTGCCCTGCCAGCCATGGTCATCGGCGCGCTTTCCAGCCTGATACTGGTGGCGGTTATGCTGTTGGCTGGCGCGTTACAAACCTTGCTCTGGCAACACATCCCCTCCACCCTGCATATCAATACTCAGTCCGCGAGCTGGACGCTGTTTATGCTTACGCTGACAGGTTTGGGCGTCGGTGCATTGATTAAGTATATGCCGGGCCACGCCGGACCGGATCCTGCCAGTGAATCTTTGGTTGGTGCGCCAGTGCCGCTGAATGCTTTACCGGGACTGGCGCTGGCGCTGATGCTGGGGCTGGCGGGCGGTGTCAGCCTCGGGCCGGAATATCCTATTACCGTGATTAACATCGCGCTGGCCGCCGCAGCAGGCAGACGCTTGTTGCCTCAGGTTCCGACCACAGATTGGGTGATCCTGGCAGCGTCTGGCACGATTGGCGCACTGTTTGGTACACCGGTAGCCGCAGCGCTGATCTTCTCCCAAACGCTGGGCGGAGATAAAGACGTTCCTTTGTGGGATCGCCTGTTTGCCCCCCTGGTCGCGGCCGGTACTGGCGCGGTGACCACCGACCAGTTCTTCGTGCCTGATTTCTCACTCAACATTGCCCCTTACAACACCACTGAATTAGTGGATCTGTTCAGCGGCTCCGTCGTGGTGCTGATTGCGATTGCACTCGGCATGATTGGCGTGTGGATATTCCCTCATCTGCACCGGATGTTTAACGGCATCCGCAACCCCATGCTGAAATTGAGTATTGGCGGGTTTGTGCTGGGTCTGCTGGCGCTGATTGGCGGGGAGATCACCCTGTTCAAAGGGCTGGATGAGATGAAACAGCTGGCGGGGTCCAATCAGATGTTTGGCATCAGTTCGATGCTGGCGATAACGCTGACCAAACTCGCCGCCCTCGTGGTCGCGGCAGCCTGTGGTTTTCGTGGGGGTCGCATCTTTCCGGCGGTGTTTGTTGGGGTGTCGCTCGGCCTGATGTTGCATCAATACGCGCCGAACGTGCCTGCGGCAGTGACCGTTTCCTGCGCCGTGATGGGTATGGTGCTGGTGGTGACCCGCGACGGCTGGCTAAGCCTGTTTATGGCCGCGGCCGTGGTGCCAGGCCTGAAGTTATTGCCGCTGCTGTGCATCGTGATGCTACCCGCCTGGCTGTTACTCGCGGGTAGGCCGCTGATGCTGGTCAGTAAATATCTGCCTGCCCGCCGCAATCAGGGCGGGTCAGAATCAGATCTGAAGAAGTAAAACGTCAGGAGGCGGCAAGCGCGTATTCTGCCGCCGCCAGCGCATGAATAGCCGTGGTGTCGAACACCGGCACCGCCGCATCTGCTGCTCCCACCAGCAAGGTGATCTCAGTACAGCCCAAAATGATCCCCTCAACGCCCTGCAGCTCCAGTTTGCCGATGATCCTGCGGTACTCTTCGCGGGACGCCTCGCAGATTTTCCCCAGACATAGCTCCTCATAGATGATGCGGTGCACAATATCGCGATCGGCCTCATCCGGCGTTACCACTTCGATCTGATGCTTATCCTGCAAACGCCCGCGATAAAAATCCTGCTCCATCGTGAATTTAGTGCCCAATAATCCAATGCGTGCAAGGCCCTGCTGCTTAATTTTAGCCGCCGTGGCATCGGCAATGTGCAGCAAAGGTAAACCGCCAATGCGTTCGATATCGTCGGCTACTTTATGCATGGTGTTGGTACAAACCACGATGACTTCAGCACCCGCGCGAGCCAGTGCGTGTGCTGCTTCTCCCAGAATTTTTCCAGCCTGCTGCCAGTCACCTTTAGCCTGCAACTGCTCGATGTCATAGAAATCGACGCTATGCAAAAACAGCCTGGCAGAGTGTAATCCGCCAAGCTGTTGCTTGATGTGTTCGTTGATGGTGCGGTAATAGGGCACGGTGGATTCCCAACTCATGCCGCCGATCAGACCTAACGTTTTCATCTGTTGAACCTTAAGGTTGTTCTTATCCATAAATGAATAAGAACATAACTGAGGCGCAGCCGGCTGACAATTCAGGCTTGAAGATCAATGCTTGGCTGAACAGCGTTTCTCCGTTTTCTCGCGCTTAGCATTGTTGCGGTTCACCACGCGCTGACGCAGGGTATCGTAGAGCCAGTTGTAGGCGATGGTGTACGGCAGGAAGAACAGGAAGAAACCGATCTCCAGCATAAACGCGTTCAGCAGTGAAATTCCGAGCCAGCCCGCAGCAATCGGTAAACCGATCAGAATGAACCCGCTTTCAAACCCCAGCGCATGACACACCCGAACTTTCATCGTGCGGGTAACACGGCTCACCGGCCACAGGCGGTCAAAAACCGAGTTATAAATGATGTTCCATACCATCGCGGTAGTGGAAAGCAGAATGGCCAGCGTACCCATTTCGAAAATGGATTTGTTTAACAGCCATGCGGCGGCCGGGGCGGAAATCAGCACCGCCAGTGCCTCAAAACCGATGGCGTGAAAAATGCGTTCACCCAATGTTTTTTTAGAGGTGTTTTTTGAATTGATTGACATAAAGACCTGCCATTTTCCGTTGTTGTTATGGTGGAAATTTAAGAAGTGACATCCGTCACAGGCCGTTATTATCATCGTTAAATAAGATGGATAAAAGATAGTTAATATCGATAAAATAGATAGATTGATTTCTGACAAAGAGAGGCAGCGATGCGTTATTCCCCCGAAGCCTTAGTGGCGTTTGTCGAAGCAGCAGACACCGGCTCTTTTTCCGCTGCCGCGCGCAAATTACGTAAAAGCCAGTCAACCGTCAGTACGGCGATTGCCCATCTTGAGGTCGATTTAGGCCTGACATTATTTGACCGTAGCAGCCGCCAGCCCGTGCTGACCCCGCAGGGGAAACGGGTACTGAATCATGTTCAGGCCATTCTGGCCGCCAGCGAGCGACTCGATGAGCTGGCTATTCGTCTTTCCACACAAATCGAAACGCAGCTGACGTTTGTGTTGTCTGATACCTATCAGCCGACACACCATGAAAATTTGCTTAAACGTTTTGAGCAGCGCTACCCGGATATCGAGTTTGAGTGTCTTATCGCCGAGGATCAGGATGTCATCGATCTGTTGCAGGCCGGGCGGGCACATATTGGGATGTTGGAAGTTCAGGACGCGTACCCACCGGATATTGGCGTCGCTCGTCTGCCTGAACAAACGGATATGGATATCTTCGTCAGTCGCGAGCACCCGCTGGCGCAGCTGTCAAATATTCAGCCGGAACAGCTGCACACCTTCCGCCAGCTTATTTTGCAACCCTACCGGCGCACTGAAAACCGGACGCCGGGGCAAACCTGGTCTGCACCGAGTTATCTGATGTTACTGGAGATGGCCGAGCAGGGATTTGGCTGGTCGATTCTGCCGCACTGGCTGGTGCGCCAATTTGGGCATAATAAGCTGGTAACATTACCGATGCGTGGCTGGCCGAAACTGATTTCAGTCGATGCTGTCTGGAGTAAAAACAACCAGCCGGGACCCGCGGGAAGCTGGTTCATCGACCAGTTGATTGATCCACTGCTGGCTGATAAACCCTGACGTGTGACACTGCGCTACAGCCCTGAATTGCGCTTCGCAATAGACTTGGTCACCGCCCCAAGCAGTTCAGGAATATCCATTTTAGGCAGCACCACTTCCACCCACGCCATCTGCGGTTTGTCGCGGATTTCCGCCAGCACCGCACTCAGTTGATGGCGATCTTCCACCCGTACGCTCAGCACATTTTTACCGCCAAAGGCTGCCGGAAACAGCGTCCAGTTCCATTGGGCGATATCATTATAACGCTGGGTTTCACCGTGGATCGCCCTTTCCACCGTGTAGCCATCATTGTTAATCACAAAAATAGTGGTTTTCAGACCGTAGCGGATTGCCGCTCCCAGCCCCTGCAAGGTCAGTTGGGCTGAACCGTCGCCGATAATCAAGATCACACGCCGCTCGGGTTCGGCTGTTTGCGCGCCGAACGCCGCCGGTAAGGTAAAACCAATCGATCCCCAGAGTGGCTGAACGATAAAGTCACAATCTTCGGGTAAATTCAGCGCCGCCGCGCCAAAACTGGCCGTTCCCTGCTCCACCACCAGAATGTCACCGGGTTGTAAAAATTCCTGAATGTGCTGCCAGAACACCTGCTGGTCGAGCGCAACGTGGTCCGTTACCGGCAGCGGTGTGCGGGTGAAGTGCGGTATTTCCCACTGCACACAAAGCTCCGCCGTCAATTGATGAAGTGCCTGCACGGCTTCATGCATCGGCAGCTGATGGAAAAACTGTTGGCCGATACGGGCGCTGAACGGGTCAATATCGATACACTTTCCCTCCGGCAATTGTTGGGTGAAGCCTGCGGTGATGGTGTCGGTGAAGCGAACGCCCACGTTAATCAGCACGTCAGCCTGTTCGATAGCGTTTTTAACAACAGGACAGCTGGCGGCTCCTGAGTAGGTACCCGCAAAATGGGGACGTTGCTCATTGAACAGCCCTTTACCCATTAACAACGTGGCGTGAGGCAGTGGTACCTCGTCCATCCAGCGGGACAGCGCAGCCTTTACGCCAAAACGGTCGGCAAGAAAATCGCCCAGTAACGCCACACGGTGCGCACCGTGCATCAGTTCGCGGGTAGCCTGAACAAACGCGGTCAGAGAATCCTGGGAGAATGCCGCTGCGGGCGGCTTTTGTGGTGCAGCGCGGCTGGCCACTGGCAGCGCCGCGACGTCACTCGGCAGCAGTAAATAGCCCGGTCGCGAATGGTAGAGCGCCTGTGTGATAACACGGTCGATCTCCTCCAGCGCATTCTCCGGCGTCAGCAATCCCTGCGCCACACTGACCGGCTGCGA
>Ga0209903_1000157_pt1 | contig 28419 bp, 23 predicted proteins | sample OrgsoiDNA2013051_FD_185801 | JGI IMG/M metagenome (GOLD analysis project Ga0209903, IMG submission 185801) | Permafrost soil microbial communities from the Arctic, to analyse light accelerated degradation of dissolved organic matter (DOM) -... | ecosystem: Environmental > Terrestrial > Soil >...
GTCGAGGAAGTCCTGAAAGTCCCGATAACCGCGGTTCTGCCAGTGATACTGACAGCCGATGCGCTGCAACCAGCCGGGTTGTTCGGCCAATGCTGCGTCAGTAAATGGATCGGTGAAGTTGATGTGCGCGCTGGAGAGTTCTTCGATTTCCAGATACCCCGGCAGGCTTTTCAGCAACTCAAAGCCATCCTCGACATTGGCCGCCAGCAAACGCGGCCCGCTGACCGGGCTGAACGGCACGGCGGTCAACAGCTTGGGGTAATACTCGATACCGGCACGCGCACAGGCATCGGCCCAGGCGTGGTCGAACACGTACTCGCCATAGGAATGCCATTTGCGATAACTGGGCAATGCAGCGATCAGGCGGTCGCCTTCGATGTGCAGTAAATGCTCAGGCTGCCAGCCTGAATGCGGGCCGACGCTGCCACTGTCTTCCAGGGCGCAGAGGAAAGCGTGACGCAGAAACGGCTGATTTTCAGGTACCAGCGCGTCCCACGTTTGCGGCGCGATTTCGGACAGACTTTCCAGACGTTGCAGCGGCATCGACATTCTCACTGTTGCTTTGCGTGACAGCTTGGCGAGTATCGCTTATCACCATACTTTCCACACCCTTCATCCGCCCACAACGCTCTGGATCAATGGGTGCCTGTTTTTGGAGTGTCGGGGTCTACCCGGCCACTGCATTCCTCCTGACAGACCGCACTCGCTGACTGTGCGACTGCTTCGCAGCCGAGCGGGAGCAAGCTCCCTCGCCACAAAAGCGCTGCCCACAAAAAAGATCGCAGCCTGCGGCAGCTCCTACGCCGACCGGGCTCAACCGCAATATTGCGTTGAAACCCGACCCTGTAGGAGATGCCGCAGGCTGCGATCTTTTTAAGCGTTAACTCAGCGCTTGCGCAGAATCACACTACCAATCGAATACCCGGCACCAAACGAGCTAAGCACCGCCAGTGAACCGCTGGCCAGATCATCCTGGTTCTTGTGAAACGCAATCACGGAACCGGCGGAGCTGGTGTTGGCGTAGGTGTCGAGGATCACCGGTGCTTCTTCTTCGCTGGCTTCGCGGCCCAGCAGTTTCTTGACGATCAAGTGGTTCATGCTGAGGTTGGCCTGGTGCAGCCAGAAGCGCTTCACGTCACCGACATTCAGCTTGTTCTCGTCCAGGTGCGTGGCGATCAGCTCGGCAACCATCGGGCACACATCGCGGAATACCTTGCGGCCTTCCTGCACGAACAGTTTGTCCCGGGCGCCAACGCCCTCTTCCGCCGCGCGGTTGAGGAAGCCAAAGTTGTTGCGGATGTTGTTGGAGAACTTGGTCAGCAGTTTGGTGCTGACAATGTCGAACTGGTACGGGGAGGTCGCCAGGTCGGCACGTTCGATGATCACCGCGGTGGCGGCGTCGCCGAAGATGAAGTGGCTGTCACGGTCGCGGAAGTTCAGGTGGCCGGTGCAGACTTCCGGGTTGACCATCAGAATCGCCCGGGCCTGGCCCAGTTGCACGCTGTTGGTGGCGGCCTGAATGCCGAAGGTCGCCGAGGAGCACGCGACGTTCATGTCGAAACCGAAACCTTGAATGCCCAGGGCTTCCTGGACTTCGATGGCGATGGCCGGGTAGGCGCGTTGCAGGTTGGAACAGGCGACGATCACGCCGTCGATGTCCGCGGCGGTCTTGCCGGCGCGTTGCAAGGCTTGCTCGGCAGCGCCGATGGCCATCTGGCAGAGCACCGACCATTCGTCGTTGGAACGCTCGGGCAGGCGTGGTGCCATGCGTTGCGGGTCCAGGATGCCGTCCTTGTCCATGACAAAGCGGCTTTTGATGCCGGACGCTTTTTCGATAAACGCTGCACTGGACTCGGTCAACGCTTCGATCTCGCCGCGCGCGATGGCATCGGCGTTGTCGGCGTTGAATTGCGCGACGTAAGCGTTGAAAGACTGCACCAGCTCTTCGTTGGAGATGCTGTTGGCCGGGGTGTACAGGCCGGTGCCGCTGATGACGACATTATGCATGGTCGTTTCTCTAATCTGTTCAGGCAGAAAGCGTTGGCACCGACGTACCAACACACAAAGGGTCTTTTCCCGTCCAGGGAAGCAAACCTGGCAACGCTTTATTCCGATCCGCGTGTGCCTGTGAAGGCTCAAAACTGCGGGGCCGGCGTTTATAGGCGCGAAGTTTGCCATAAACGCTGGGGTTTAGCCCCTTTTGCAAGCGCAACGGCATAGCTGTCAGGGCTTATGTGGCGAGGGGGTTTACCCCCGTCCGGCTGCGAAGCAGTCGTAAAACCGGCGCACTCGGTGCAACTGATGCACCGCGGTTGCAGGTTTTGGGGCGGCTTCGCCACCCAACGGGGGTAAACCCCTCGCCACAAAAGCTGGCTCCCGCAGGAGTTTATGGCTCTACTTGCGTCCACTGTTTGTTCAGACGCTTATCCGAAATCGGCACCTTGGTTCCCAATTGCTGGGCGAACAGGGAAACCCTGTATTCCTCCAGCCACCAACGATACAACTCCAGCTGCGGATCGCGCTTGCCTTCCTGGGCGTGTTTGTTGGCGCGAGTCTGATACTGCGTCCACAGGCCGGACAATTCGCCGCTCCAGACCCGATCCCGCTGCACTTGCGCGCCGATTTTCTCGAAGCGCTGCTCGACCGCTTTCAAATAACGCGGCAGTTCCTTGAGCCACTGCATCGGGGTTTCCCGGACAAAACCTGGATACACCAGATGACTGAGCTGCTGCTTGATGTCATTCAAGGCTACGGCCTGCGCCAGATCGATCTTGCCCTTGAAGCGTTTTTGCAGCCCGTGCCAGAGCTTGAGAATCTCCAGCGTCAGCTTCGCCAGACGTTCGGCGTGCTCAGTCCAGCCACCGCGCTTGCGCTCGGCCAACGACGCCAAACCGGCGCCATCGCGGGGCAACGGATCTTCGCCGTCGAGAATGCAGCTGTCGAGGCTGGCCAACAGGATGTCCTCCACCAAGGCATCGATGCGCCCCAGCTCCCGGTACATCAGCCCCAGCTCAGTCAACCCCGGCAACTTGCCGCGCAGGAACTTCGCCGGCTCGGCCAGTTGCTGCATCAGCAAGCGCTGCAACGCGCGGCGATGCTGGAACTCGGCTTCGGCCGGGGTCGAGAAACGCCCTTCCTTGACCGTGCCCGCCTCCTCCACCAGCGCCGGATACACCGTCATCGACAGCCCGGCGATCTTCTGCTGGGTTTTCTCGGCGACGGCCGCAAAGACTTTCGGCTCCACCGGTTGCTGGTTTTTCGCGGTTTGCGGAACGGCCAATGCAGCCTGGCTCGCTTCAGCGAAGCGTGCGGTCAACTCGGCCAGATCACGCCCCTCGCCAAGGAACTTGCCTTGGCCATCGACGATTTCCAGGTTCATCCGCAGGTGGCTGTCGACCTGTTGCGAAGCTTCCGCCCAGGCTTCATCGCTGACCCGCGCCCCCGTCATGCGCAGCAGTTCGCGGCCCAGCGCCTGAGGCAGCGAGCCCTCGGCGAAGGTCATGCGCTGCAACGCGGCTTTGACGAAGTCCGGCACTGGCACAAAGTTCTTGCGCAGGGCTTTGGGCAGGTTGCGGACCAACGCGATGCACTTGGCCTCGATCACGCCCGGCACCAGCCATTCCAGGCGTTCCGGCGGCAGCATCGGCAACAGCGGCGCCGGAACGCGCAGGGTCACGCCGTCGCGCGGGTGATTCGGTTCGAAGTGGTAGCTCAGCGCCAACTCCAGATCACCGATGTGCAAGGTGTCCGGATAATGCAAGGCGGTGACTTCACTGGCCTCGCGGGCCAGCACGTCTTCTTCGCGCATGATCAGCAGTTGCGGGTCTTTTTGGCTGTTGACCTTGTACCAACTGTCGAAGGTCGCGGTCTGGTGAATCTCCGCCGGCAGTCGCGCGTCGTAGAAGGCGAACAGGGTTTCTTCATCGGCCAGGATGTCGCGACGACGGGCCTTGGCCTCCAGTTCGTCGAGCTGTTCCAGCAACTGCGCATTCGCTGTCAGGCACTTGGCCTTGGACTGAATTTCGCCCCGCACCAAGCCTTCACGAATGAAGAACTCGCGAGACACGACGGGATCAATCGGCCCGTAATGCACCGGCCGGCGCCCGACGATGATCAGCCCGAACAAGGTGATCTGCTCAAACGCCACGACCTGGCCGCGCTTCTTCTCCCAATGCGGTTCGAAGTGGTTTTTCTTGATCAGGTGCCCGGCCAGCGGCTCGATCCAGTCGGCGTCGATCTTGGCAACCATCCGCGCATAAAGCTTGGTGGTTTCCACCAGCTCGGCAGTCATCAGCCATTGCGGGCGCTTCTTGCCCAGACCGGACGATGGGTGAATCCAGAAGCGTCGCTGACGGGCGCCGAGGTAATCACCGTCTTCGGTTTTCTGGCCGATCTGGCTGAGCAACCCAGACAGCACGGCTTTGTGCAGTTTCGGGTAATCGGCCGGCTCTTTGTTGATGGTCAACTGCATGTCGCGGCAGATCAGGCTCAACTGACGGTGCGAGTCGCGCCATTCGCGCAGACGCAGGTAATTCAAGAAATTCTTGCGGCACCAGTTGCGCAGCGGACTCGCCGTCAGCGCCTGGCGCTGCTCTTCAAAACCACGCCACAGATTGACCAGCCCGGCGAAGTCCGAGTCCACGTCTTTCCATTGTGCGTGGGCCTGATCCGCCGCTTGTTGGCGTTCCGGCGGACGCTCGCGCGGGTCCTGGATCGACATCGCACTGGCGACGATCAGCACTTCTTGCAAGCTGCCGAGTTTCGCCGCTTCCAGCAGCATGCGACCCATGCGTGGGTCCACCGGCAGCCGTGCCAACTGGCGACCGAGCGGGGTCAGTTGACTGTTGCGGTCCACTGCCGAGAGTTCTTGCAGCAGGTTAAAACCGTCGCTGATGGCCTTGCCATCCGGCGGCTCGATAAACGGGAAGTCGGTGATCTCGCCGAGGCGCAGATGCAACATCTGCAAAATGACCGCCGCGAGGTTGGTCCGCAGGATCTCCGGATCGGTAAATTCCGGGCGGCCAATGAAATCTTCTTCGCTGAAAAGGCGAATGCAAATGCCCGGCTCAACCCGCCCGCAACGACCTTTACGCTGATTGGCGCTGGCTTGGGAAATCGCTTCGATGGGCAGGCGCTGGACCTTGGCGCGGTAGCTGTAACGGCTGATGCGCGCGGTGCCGCTGTCGATCACGTAACGAATGCCCGGCACGGTCAGCGAGGTTTCCGCAACGTTGGTCGCCAGGACCACCCGGCGCCCTGGGTGCGACTGGAAAATCCGCTGCTGCTCGGCCGGCGACAAACGTGCGTAGAGCGGCAGGATTTCGGTGTGCTTGAGCTGAGCCTTGCGCAGCATGTCCGCCGCGTCGCGAATCTCGCGCTCGCCGGGCAGGAACACCAGCACGTCGCCTGGGCTCTTGCCTTCGCTGCGTTCAAACGCGGCAATTTCGTCGAGGGTGGCGAGGATCGCCTGGTCCACCGTCAAGTCGTCTTCTACGCGGTTGCCCTCCTCGTCCTGCTCCAGCGTCAGCGGGCGATACCAGGTTTCCACCGGGAAGGTCCGGCCCGAGACTTCAACGATTGGCGCGTCATCGAAATGCTTGGAGAAGCGCTCCAGGTCGATGGTCGCCGAGGTGATGATGACTTTCAGGTCCGGGCGACGCGGCAGCAGGGTTTTCAGGTAGCCGAGCAGGAAGTCGATGTTCAGACTGCGTTCGTGGGCTTCGTCGACGATGATCGTGTCGTAGCGTTCGAGGTAGCGGTCGTTCTGGGTTTCCGCCAGCAGGATGCCGTCGGTCATCAGTTTGATCAGGGTGTTGGAATCGCTCTGGTCCTCGAACCGCACCTGATAACCGACCAGCGCGCCCAACGGCGTCGACAACTCTTCAGCCACCCGACTCGCCACACTTCGCGCAGCAATTCGACGTGGCTGGGTGTGGCCGATCAGGCCATGTTGGCCGCGACCGATTTCCAGGCAAATTTTCGGCAACTGGGTGGTTTTACCCGAACCGGTTTCGCCGGCAATGATCAGCACCTGATGCTTGAGCAGCGCTGCCTTGATTTCGTCGCGCTTGGCGGCGATCGGCAGGCTGTCGTCATAACGAATCACCGGCAGGCTGGCGCGCCGCGCCAACACCTGATCACAGGACGCCTGCATGCGCGTCACCCACTGGGCCAACTTGGCTTCGTCAGGTTTCTTGCGCAGCTCAAGCAACTGCCGCCGCAGCCGGTGGCGGTCGGCGAGCATGGCGTGATCGAGGTTTTTCAGCAGTTTGTCGATGGAAGGCGATTCGTCAGTCATCAGGTACGCAATAAGTCGTCTAGTGGCGCAAGGGGGGCGATTGTCGCAGATTTGGAGCACTGAACACGACTGTGAAGCGCTTTTGTGGCGAGGGGGGTTGCCCCCGTTGGGTTGCGAAGCGACCCTAAAACCATCCGCCGCAGCGTTTCAGATATATCGCGATGACCTGATTACGACTGCTTCGCAGCCGAACGGGGGCAAGCCCCCTCGCCACAGGGTGTTCGCTTGAGTGAGTTATTCGTTATCGAAGCCTTTGCGCCGATACGGGAAAACGTCGATCACTTTGCCTGCCCGAATCGCCTCTTGCAGGCTCTTCCAGTAATCGGCGTTGTACAACTCGCCATGCAACTGATCAAACAACCGCCGCTGCCCCGAATCGGCAAACAAAAACGGCGGAAACTCCTCGGGAAACACATCCAGCGGCCCGATCGAATACCACGGCTCGGAGGCCATTTCATCTTCCGGTGTGCGCGGTTGCGGGATGTGGCGGAAGTTGGCTTCAGTCAGGAAGCAAATTTCGTCGTAGTCATAAAACACCACGCGTCCGTGCCGGGTGACGCCGAAGTTCTTCAGCAGCATGTCGCCAGGGAAGATGTTCGCCGCCGCCAGTTGCTTGATCGCCAGGCCGTAATCTTCCAGCGCTTCGCGGACCTGCGCCTCGTTGGCGTTTTCCAGGTAGAGGTTCAGCGGCGTCATCCGCCGTTCGGTCCAGCAGTGGCGAATCAGCACGGTATCGTCTTCGACCGACACCGTGGACGGCGCCACATCGAGCAGTTCTTCAAGGCACGCCGGCTCGAACTTGCTCAGCGGAAAACGGAAGTCGGCGAATTCCTGGGTATCGGCCATGCGCCCGACACGGTCGACGCTTTTCACCAGCCGGTACTTCTCGATCACCGTAGCCCGGTCGACGTTTTTCGACGGCGAGAAACGGTCTTTGATGATTTTGAATACGGTATTGAAACCCGGCAGGGTGAACACGCTCATGACCATGCCGCGCACACCGGGGGCCATGATGAACTGGTCGTCGGTGTTGGCCAGGTGATTGATCAGCGCCCGGTAGAACTCGGACTTGCCGTGCTTGTAGAAGCCGATCGAGGTGTACAGCTCGGCGATGTGCTTGCCCGGCAGGATGCGTTTGAGGAAACCGATGAACTCCGCCGGCACCGGCACATCGACCATAAAGTACGAGCGGGTGAACGAGAAGATGATCGACACGTCCGCTTCATCGGTGATCAGCGCATCGATCTGAATGCCGCGACCTTCGCGGTGCAGCAATGGAATCACCAGCGGCCATTGTTCGTCCTGGGTGTAGATGCGCCCCACCAGGTACGCGCCCTTGTTGCGGTAAAGCACCGAGGAGAACAGTTCGACGGACAGTTCCGGGTCTTTGCAGACCCAGTCCGGCAGGTTCTCGCGCAGTTGCGCTTCGAGCCGGCGCAGGTCGCCGGCCAGGTCGGCGTAATCCTCGCTGAAACGGTAGTCGGCAAAGATGCTCGCCAACATTTCCGACAAGTGCCCCTGAGGCTTGTAGGTGCGGGTTTGCGCAGCCCTGGCCCGGCGCAGGCTCGGCCGGGTGGTGTGGATGAACATGCAGCCGTCGCTAATGAGGTCGTGGCTGAACAGCCCGCAGAAGATCGAGTTGTACCAGGTCTCGGACAGTTCATCGTCGAACCGCAGGTCGATCAGCGTGATGTAGGCGCTTTTGACCAGCGGCCAACTGCTGACGTCCATCAACGTGTCGGTCTCGAAGGACGCCCGCAGGCGCTCCACCGTCTCGCCGACTTTATCTTCGTACAGATTGATCCGCGCCGCCGACGCCGATTGCGTCTCCTGCCACTGGGCCTGCTCGAAGCGGGCCCGGGCGCCGTCAGTGATCTGGCGAAAATGCTCGCGGTAGTCGTCAAAGCCATCGAGGATCATTCGAGCGATATCGGCGGCTGGCCAATGCTGCAGCATGGTGAGACCTCTGCGGAATTCTGGAAGCCTGAGCTTAGCCAGTGAACCCGGTGCAGGAGAAGCGTAATTTTTGCCATTGATGTCGATAGTCGAGCGGGCCTTTGCGACAGTTTTTTAATCGACCATCAGGTCAGTAAACAGTCCAGTCGGTCACGTCGGCGCCGCTTGACCGATTCTCCTGCACACCGCCAATCTCACTCGCCTCATCAATTAAATGCCCGATTTGCGGTTGCCATCGTCAGGGCTCTCGGCAACACTTCCGTCCCCATAAAGGAAGGAGTGCACCGTGAGCCCTGTCGATATTGTTCGTTTACTGTCGCTGGCGGCAATCTGGGGCGCGAGCTTCCTGTTCATGCGCATCATCGCCCCGGTGATTGGCACTATTCCCACGGCGTTTTTCCGGGTGTCGATTGCAGCGGCCGGTTTGCTGGTGATCCTCGGGCTGATGCGCATCAGCTGGGATTTCAAAGGCAAACTCAAGACGGTGATGCTGCTCGGGGTGATCAACTCCGGGATTCCGGCGACCCTGTATTCCGTGGCCGCGCAAGTGCTGCCGGCCGGCTACTCGGCAATCTTCAACGCCACTACGCCGTTGATGGGCGTGCTGATCGGCGGGTTGTTCTTCCATGAAAAACTGACTGCGGCCAAGCTTGGCGGAGTGTTCCTCGGGCTGTTTGGTGTTGGCGTCCTGACCCGTGCCGGCCCGGTGGCGTTCGATATGCAACTGCTGATGGGCGCCCTCGCCTGCTTGCTGGCGACGACCTGCTACGGCTTCGCCGGGTTCCTCGCCCGCCGCTGGCTCGATCAGGCCGGCGGTCTCGACAGTCGTTTGTCCGCGCTGGGCAGCATGCTGGGTGCCACGTTGTTCCTGTTGCCGTTGTTCGGCTACAGCGTGATCAGCAATCCACCGGCGAGCTGGGGCGGCTGGAATGTCTGGCTGTCGCTGCTGGGGTTGGGGCTGGTGTGTACCGCGTTTGCGTACATCGTGTACTTCCGGTTGCTGAGTTCGATCGGGCCGGTGAAGTCGATGACAGTAACCTTCATGATCCCGCCGTTCGGCGTGCTGTGGGGCGCGCTGTTGCTGGATGAGCCGTTGTCGATGGCGCACATCTATGGCGGGGTGTTGATTGCCGCGGCGTTGTGGCTGGTGTTGAAACCGGCGGTGGTGAAGGTTGTGGAATTGGCGGAGCGGTAATCAATCCTGAGCCAGATGAATATCCTGTGGGAGCGGGCTTGCTCGCGAAAGCGGTGTGTCATGCAGCATTAATGTCGACTGACACGGCCTCTTCGCGAGCAAGCCCGCTCCCACAGTTTGATCTCGGGTGTTCACACAATCACTGTGGGAGCGAGCCTGCTCGCGAAGGCGTCAGCCGCTACACCGCCGCTTTAAACCCTTCTTCGCGCTGCAACGCCCGCGCCTGGATCACATTGAGAATGGCGCAACCTTCGCGCGTCAGCAGGTGCACCGCCCGGGTGACGCGGTCAGGTCGCAGTCGGAAATACCGGTGAGGTTGAGGCTGGACAAGGTGTCGGTCAGATCGCGGACCACGGTGAAGCGGTGCATGGCGCAGGCGGCCATTTCGCTGAGTTCTCGGTGGGTGTTGATGTAGAGCACTGGGTTGTCGGCGTCGTAGGTGTCGATGGGAAGGTAGCGCGGCATGATTTGGTCGTGCATGGGTGTAACTCCAAATAGAGCTACCACCGTTCGCGGCCAAGCGAAAAAGGTGGCAGCTGTGTGCGGGTTGGCCGACCGGCACACCCAACCCCGGCACACCCGAAGGTGTCCCGCGCACAGCTGCCATCACACGACATCCAGACATGAAAATGTCTGAACAATGACGCTGGTGCGTTTGGTGTGATCGACCGGCCAAGGTCAGTTCGCGGTGTTTTCCGCGAGCCCAAACTATAGGGGTCGATACCGAAACGCGGCAACAGGGTACGTCGTAGGAAACGTCTTGGAAAGTTGTGCGCCGCTGCAGGATCGCCCACCCCGCTGTAGGACCACTAATTCCCGCCCATACAAAATCCCTGTGGCGAGGGGGTTTACCCCCGTTCGGCTGCGAAGCAGTCGCCAATCGGCAGATGCGGTGCACCTGAATAAACACGGCAGCAGGTTCTGGGGCCGCTTCTCAACCCAACGGGGTGGTGCGGCATTCCGACAAGCCCCCTCGCCACAATCAGCGAGACTGCCGGAACACAAACACCAATCCGACAATGATCAGCAACATCCCCAGCACGCTCAACATTGCCAGCCGATTACCAAAAATCAGGTAATCCATCACCGCCGTCACTGCCGGCACCAGGTAAAACAGGCTGGTGACATTCACCAGATTGCCCCGCGCAATCAGCCGATACAGCAGCAACGTCGCCAGCACCGACACCACCAATCCCATCCACAACACCGGCACGACAAACCCTGCGCTGTGTTCGAAGTGGAACGGCTGGAACGGCACGAAAATCCCGCACAGCAACAGCCCGGCCAGGTACTGCACCGGCAGCGTGCCGAGCGGGTTTTCAGTGATACGTTTTTGCATGATCGAGCCGAAGGTCATGCTCGCCAGCGCCAGCAATCCAAAGAGCATCCCGGCCAACGACATCCCGGCCAGACCGATGCCTTGATAAACCACCATGATCAACCCGGCCAAACCCAGCGCCAGACCGAACATCCGACTGATTGAGCGCTGACGTTCCATGATCACCACGGTCAGGATCGGCTGCACGCCCATGATCGTCGCCATCACGCCGGGTGTGACTTTAAGGTCCAAGGCCAGCAGATAGAAAATCTGATAAGCCCCCAGCAACACCACGCCGGTGGCCATCGCGTACAACATCGGCTTGCCGCCCTTGGGCAGTTTCAGCTTGAGCAACGGTGCCAGCAGCAGCAACCCGCACAGGGCGATGGTGAAGCGGATCAGCAGGAAGGCAAAGGGTGAGGCGTGGGCCAGGCCCCATTTGGAGAAGATCGCCCCGCTGCTCCACAGCAGAACGAACAGGCTCGTGGACGCCGCCGCGAGCGCGGATTTTTTCGAAAGGACAAACATGAAATACCACCTGTCATCAGGCAAATAAAAAGCCAACTCAGCCGAAGCTGAAGTTCAGTAGTTTTTTCAGACGGACACTTTTCAGACGGGCATGGAACAGCAGGAAAAGCTGATCAGCCCGAAATGCCAACGCCTGGCGGTGATACGACTGCGCACACCGGCGTGCTACTGACAGGAGGGGGGTAATGGCTGATCTGCGCAGGCTGCTGAATCCCGCACGGCACGACACCAGCGTTGACCGCTGAATCGACTACCGCGTTGATGAGGGAAGCAGGCATGGGCTGATCTTTTATGAAGGCCGTGCTCGGGAGAGCAGGCGAGCACCGACTATAACCAGCCCGCGACACAGATTGCAATGACTTGGAGAAAGGGCCAGTAACGACAGGCCTGATTGAGCACCCTACCCTTCAGAGGGACAGAAAAGCCCATCGATGGGAGATAGGGAATGCACGAGATCACATGCCAAGGGAACGGACGCACATTCGGTATCAGTTGTATAAGTCGAGGGCCAGAAATCTTGCTGCTACCAGCGCTGCCCAGTTGCAACATGAACTGGAACTGGCAGGCCCAACGAGCATTGATCTATCACAGGTGCGGTTCGAAGCCATCAATGCACAGGCACTGAATGCTTGCGAGCGTTGGGAATATCCAAACTTTTCATGGGATGAGGTCATAGGATGGAAAGCGAAGGAGCCTTTGTCTCTGGATATTGCCATCTGGTTCGACGATGAACTGTGCGGACTTTGCTTCGCGAATCCGAACAACAGTCGGCAACGAATCCGTATCGTGAGATTGGAAGGGCGACAGAGGGAAGCCCTTCCCTTAAAGGGCCGTATTGCGACATTGGCAATGATGGCGATTGACCGGTACGCCCAAATCCTAGGCAGCAAGTACATTGAGGTTCAGGAGCCGCTGGAAGGTGCGATTTCTATTTATAAACGACTCGGCTTTGCATTTGATTCTGAAGGCCGTCTTGTCATTGCCGTGGAGAGTCTAGCATTGTGAAAACTGCTCAATTAATGATCAAAACCGGAGGGAATATGCGAAAAGTGATTAAAAAATCCCCCACGAAGAAACGTTCATCCGAAACAGAAAACAAGCCAATCGCTGCGGAGCTATCAGCAAATCAACGTCGTTTTTTGCAGATACTCGTTGAGGGCATCGAAGGCGAACCTAGCCTGCTCGCCGGGCGCCCATAGCGCCGGCGAAAAAAAACCGCTCCAATGAGCGGTTTTTTCATTTTGTGTCTGGTATCACCCAAACAACCAATACCCCAACAACGTCAGCACCACCACTGCCAGCACCGGCCGCAGTACGCGATAAGCCTTCGGATGGCGACGCTTCCATTTTTTGACCACCCCGCTGAACTTGTCACTGGAGTTCTTGCTCCACGCGTAAGCCCGGTTGATCCCACCAACGCGTTCGTCATCAAGATTCTGAGGAGCGGTGGCGCGGCCCAGCAGGCCACTGACCCAGCGGTTGATGCGGGTCATGATGCGGTTGCTTAGCGGCCGTTCGATGTCGCAGAACAGGATGACCCGAGTCTTCTCGGTTTCGTTCTTGACCCAGTGCACGTAGGTCTCGTCGAACATCACGTCTTCGCCATCTCGCCAGGCATAGACCTGACCGTCAACGAAGATACGGCAATCATCGGAGTTTGGTGTCGACAGCCCCAGGTGATAACGCAGGGAGCCGGCGAACGGGTCGCGGTGCGGGTTGAGGTGGCTGCCGCCCGGCAACAAGGCGAACATTGCGCCTTTGACATTGGGAATGCTGCTGACCAGCGCCACGGTTTTCGGGCACAGGGCTTCGGCCGATGGCAATGGCTTGTCGTACCATTTGAGGTAGAAACGCTTCCAGCCCTTCTTGAAGAACGAGCCGAAACCAGCGTCGTTGTTCTTTTCGGCGGCGCGAATGTAGCCCTCGTCGAACAGGTGCATCGCTTCGTCGCGAATGACTTCCCAGTTATCGCGAAGCACATCAAGTTCCGGGAACTTGCTGCGATCGAGGTAGGGTTTGGACGGAACGCCGGAGAACAGGTACATCAACGCGTTATACGGGGCAAACAGCGCCGAGTGGTTGACGAACTGACGCAGGACCGGCAATCGCGCCTTGCCGCGCAAATGCACATACAGCGTGCTGCCGAGGAACAACAGCAACAGCAACGCCTTCGCGGCAAAGGAAAAGGTCATTAACGACTCCTTGAGAATAGGCAACTGTGCGCAACGCCATTTACCCGACGTGGCAGCCGGCCATGATAACCACTACCGGCCCGGGGAAAAACCCGCCTGACTGAACATTCCGTGTTAAGGATTGCGCAACAAAGCACTTATTAACATAAGGTTCCTGAACCTCGGCTGACCTGAGTCAACCTTGACGCTTTGAAGTCAGAGTGCACTTTGTGGCGAGGGAGCTTGCTCCCGCTGGACTGCGCAGCAGTCCCTTCTTGGGATAAGGGCGACTACGCGCCCCAGCGGGAGCAAGCTCCCTCGCCACAATAGGCCCAATCCTTACTGCTGGTTCTCCGCCTCGGTAAACAGATCACTGAACAACATGCTCGACAGATAACGTTCGCCGGAGTCAGGCAGGATCACCACGATGGTCTTGCCCTGCATTTCCGGGGTTTCGGCCAGACGCACCGCAACCGCCATGGCTGCACCGCAAGAGATGCCACACAAAATCCCTTCCTCCTGCATCAGGCGCAGGGCCATGGCCTTGGATTCATCGTCGGTGACCAGTTCGACCCGATCGACGATCGACAAATCGAGGTTCTTCGGCACAAAACCGGCGCCAATGCCCTGAATCTTGTGCGGGCTCGGCTTGATCTCTTCGCCGGCCATCGCCTGGGTAATCACCGGCGACGAAACCGGCTCCACCGCCACCGAGATAATCGGTTTGCCCTGGGTATTCTTGATATACCGCGAAATACCGGTAATGGTTCCGCCTGTTCCGACGCCTGCCACCAGCACATCGACCGCGCCGTCGGTATCGTTCCAGATTTCCGGGCCGGTGGTTTTTTCGTGGATGGCCGGGTTGGCCGGGTTATCGAACTGCGCTGGCATGAAGTACTTGGCCGGGTCGCTGGCGAGAATTTCCGCAGCCTTTTCGATTGCGCCCTTCATGCCCTTGGCCGGCTCGGTCAGCACCAGTTCGGCCCCGAGCGCCTTGAGTACCTTGCGGCGTTCAATACTCATGGACGCTGGCATGGTCAGCATCAACTTGTAACCACGGGCAGCAGCAACAAACGCCAGGCCGATGCCGGTATTGCCGGAAGTCGGCTCCACAATGGTCATGCCAGGCTTGAGTTTGCCGGTGCTTTCGGCGTCCCAGATCATGTTCGCGCCAATCCGGCATTTGACCGAATAACCGGGGTTGCGCCCCTCGATCTTAGCCAGGATGGTCACGCCGCGCGGCGCGATGCGATTGATCTGCACCAAGGGCGTATTGCCGATGGAATGGGCGTTGTCAGCGAAAATACGGCTCATGGCTGGGTCCTTATGCAGCGTTGGATAAGCCGTCCAAGGTATGCCTGTTGCCCGTGGTCGTCCAGTCAGGTCGAACGTCCGCTGGCGGTAGCAGTCAATGACTTTATACTGCCAAGGAATTGCCACCATGAAGCGTCGATACAGTTGGCCTCTGTGGACCCTCGCTGGCCTCGTTGTGCTGCTGATTGCCGTGCACATCGCCCTGCCCTACATGGTGCGCGATTACCTCAACGACAAACTGGCCGACATGGGCGACTACCGTGGCCAGATCACTGACGTGGACCTGGCCCTGTGGCGCGGCGCCTACAAAATCAACGGACTGAAGATCGTCAAGGTCGATGGCAAAGTCCCGGTGCCGTTCGTCAATGCACCGCTGATCGACCTCGCTGTCAGTTGGCATTCGCTCTGGTACGACCATGCCGTGGTGGCCAAGGTGCAGTTCATCAAACCCGAGCTGAACTTCGTCGACGGTGGCACTAACAAACAGAACTCCCAGACCGGTCGCGGCACGGACTGGCGCGCTCAACTGAGCAAACTGCTGCCTATCACCCTGAACGAAGTGCGGATCAACGACGGGAAAATCAGTTTTCGAAACTTTAGCTCTACCCCGCCGGTAAACATGAACGCCACCCAGGTCAACGCCAGCATTTATAACCTGACCAACGTCGTCGACACCAAAGGCAAGCGCGACGCCCGTTTCGAGGGCAAGGCGCTGCTGTTGGGCCAGGCCCCGCTGGAAGCCACCGCCACCTTCGATCCGCTGAGCAACTTCGAAGACTTCGAATTTCGACTGCGAGTCAAGAACATCGAGCTCAAACGCATGAACGACTTCGCCTCGGCCTACGGCAAATTCGACTTCAACGCCGGCCATGGCGACGTGGTGATCGAAGCCGAAGCCAATAAGGGCCAGCTCAAGGGCTACATCAAGCCACTGCTGCGCGACGTCGAAGTGTTCAATTGGCAACAAGATGTCGAGAACAAGAACAAAAGCTTTTTTCGCTCGGTCTGGGAAGCCATCGTCGGTGGCACCGAAACTGTGCTGAAGAACCAGCGCAAGAACCAGTTCGCGACCAAGGTCGAACTCAGCGGCAACGTACACCAGCAAGATATCAGCGCGTTCCAGGCGTTTTTGCAGATTTTGCGCAATGGTTTCATCCAGGCGTTCAATGCCCGGTATGAACAGCCCAAGCCGGATGCGGGTTAGGGTTAGGGTTTACGCGTGACGGTGTAGCGACCCGTTTCCTCGGCCGCCTCCAATGCTGAACATTGCTGCAAGGAATCCCAGCCCAGACAGGCCAGGGCTAATGACCTGGGTACCGCTTCGCGTCCGCTGCTGTAGCGGCTGATACTGCGGGCACTGACGCCCAGTGCTTCAGCGGCCTGATTCAACGGCAACCCGGTGCGGGCGCGCCAGTTGATGAAGATCCGGGTGTTTTCGTCGGTAGCGTTTTGCGCAAGAGCATCAAGGTACAAAGAGTCTGCACCAATCTGAATATCCGGCTCGGGCCACTCCACCGTCCAGCCATCATCGCCGAGGGATGCGCCTTCAAAGACATGATCCGCAAGCAACGGCTGCAACCCCGGATAAGCGTGCAAATCCGCACTCAAATCCAGTGTCAGCTGTTGACCGTCAATAAACGTCAGCGCCAGACGATAATCCGGCAAAGCCCTGACAGCGTTCAGCCGTGGGCGCTTCATGGGTAACATCGTTTCCAGTCCTCCAACAATTGCACCTGATGGGCTCCCACCCATTCCAATGCTTCCCTGATAATCAACGGCGGCGCCCTTCCTGCCATGACTTCGACGGTTTCCAGGCTGAGCATCACGTCCAACCCGCCACCGGTCAGGTGAACGTGGGGCGGTGGATGATCCTTCTCGCGCAACTGAATGCGGTACTTATCGCGAAATCGGTATTTAGTAGACATGCCGCGAAGGCTATCGCCAAATCGGCGATACCTGAATGCTGGCCTTGCGCCGAGACTGAGTCAAGATGTGACGCCCCATTCAGAGACTGAATAACCCGTCTGCGTTCACAGTCGACCGGGCAGCGCGTTATAGTCGGGGACTACACTTATTGCGCCCCGCCCTGCCCCGTTCAGGTCGGCGTTACCGTTCGAGGATTAGCAGATGAAGTTCGAAGGCACCCAGGCCTACGTCGCCACCGATGACCTGAAGCTGGCGGTCAACGCCGCTATCACCCTGGAGCGTCCGCTGCTGGTCAAGGGCGAGCCGGGCACCGGCAAGACCATGCTCGCCGAGCAACTGGCCGAGTCCTTTGGCGCCAAGTTGATTACCTGGCACATCAAGTCCACAACCAAGGCGCATCAGGGCCTGTACGAGTACGACGCGGTCAGCCGTCTGCGTGACTCGCAACTGGGCACCGAAAAGGTCCACGACGTTCGCAACTACCTGAAAAAGGGCAAGCTGTGGGAAGCCTTCGAGTCCGAAGAACGGGTGATCCTGCTGATCGACGAAATTGACAAGGCTGACATCGAGTTCCCGAACGACCTGCTGCAAGAACTCGACAAGATGGAGTTCTACGTTTACGAGATCGACGAGACGATCAAGGCCAAGATTCGCCCGATCATCATCATTACCTCCAACAACGAGAAAGAGCTGCCGGACGCATTCCTGCGCCGCTGCTTCTTCCACTACATCGCCTTCCCGGACCGCGTGACGATGCAGCGGATCGTCGATGTGCACTACCCGAACATCAAGAAAGACCTGGTCAGCGAAGCGCTGGACGTGTTCTTCGACGTGCGCAAAGTGCCGGGCCTGAAGAAGAAGCCGTCGACCTCCGAACTGGTGGACTGGCTCAAACTGCTGATGGCCGACAACATCGGCGAAGCAGTGCTGCGCGAACGTGATCCGACCAAGGCTATCCCGCCGCTGGCCGGTGCGCTGGTGAAGAACGAACAGGACGTGCAATTGCTTGAGCGCCTGGCGTTTATGAGCCGTCGCGGCTCTCGCTAAGTATCGCTTTTTTTAACAAAAGCGGAGGCGATCGCCATGCTGCTCAACCTGTTCAATGAAATGCGCGCCGCCAAGGTGCCGGTCTCGGTGCGCGAGCTGCTGGACCTGATCAACGCGCTGAAACAACGCGTGGTCTTCGCCGACATGGACGAGTTTTATTACTTGTCCCGGACGATTCTGGTGAAGGACGAAAAGCATTTCGACAAATTCGACCGGGCTTTCGGCGCCTACTTCAATGGCCTGGAAAAACTCGACGACCACCTTCAGGCATTGATTCCGGAAGACTGGCTGCGCAAGGAATTCGAGCGTTCCCTGAGCGATGAAGAACGGGCGCAGATCCAGTCCCTCGGCGGCCTCGACAAGTTGATCGAAGAGTTTAAGAAACGCCTCGAAGAACAGAAAGAACGCCATGCCGGCGGCAACAAATGGATCGGCACCGGCGGCACCAGCCCGTTCGGCTCCGGCGGCTTTAACCCGGAAGGTATTCGGGTCGGCGATGCCGGCAAGCGTCAGGGCAAAGCGGTCAAGGTCTGGGATCAGCGCGAGTACAAGAACCTCGACGACTCGGTGGAACTGGGCACGCGCAACATCAAGGTTGCCCTGCGCCGGCTGCGCAAATTTGCCCGTCAGGGTGCGGCCGAAGAACTGGACATCGACGGCACCATCGACCACACCGCCCGCGATGCCGGGCTGCTGAACATTCAGATGCGGCCGGAGCGGCGCAACACCGTCAAGCTGTTGCTGCTGTTCGACATCGGCGGCTCGATGGACGCCCACGTGAAGATTTGCGAAGAGCTGTTCTCGGCCTGCAAGACCGAGTTCAAGCACCTGGAGTACTTCTACTTCCACAACTTCCTTTATGAATCGGTGTGGAAGAACAACATGCGCCGCACCTCCGAGCGTTTCTCGACTCAGGATCTGCTGCACAAATACGGCGCCGATTACAAAGTGATCTTCATCGGCGACGCCGCCATGGCGCCCTATGAAATCACCCAGGCTGGCGGCAGCGTGGAGCACTGGAACGAAGAGGCGGGTTATGTGTGGATGCAGCGCTTCATGGCGAAGTACAAGAAGCTCATCTGGATCAACCCGTACCCGAAAGACACTTGGGGCTACACCTCGTCGACCAACATCGTGCGCGATTTGATCGAAGACCAGATGTATCCGCTGACCTTGCGCGGGTTGGAGGAAGGGATGCGGTTTTTGTCCAAGTAGAGATGATTGTTGTCCGGGATGACACCATCGCGGGCAAGCCTCGTTCCTACAGGGTTAACACCGAAACCTGTAGGAGCGAGGCTTGCCCGCGAAGCTTTTAGCGATTCACAAACTGACGCAAATACCCGACCTGCTCCCGATGCGCCACGTCCTGCACCACCGGCCGCAACCGTACCTTCGCCCCGGGCAAACACTGCGCCAGCCGCGCCAGGGCCAACGGCGTCAATGCGCCTAATCTCGGATAGCCGCCAATGGTCTGTCGATCATTGAGCAACACAATCGGCTGTCCGTCCGGTGGCACCTGCACTGCGCCCAGCGGGATGCCTTCGGAGATCATCGGCTTGCCCTGGTACTGCAACGGCGTGCCCAGTAGGCGAATCCCCATCCGGCCTACACGGTTGTCGCCATAACGTAAGTAAACATCCGTACACATCAGAACATATTGATTGCTACTTGGGCATTTCACACTATCTGCAACGACAACATTAAAACCATCACCAATATTAATATTACAAATACAATCTAACCACCAAAAGCACTTCCCCTTACAGACTAAACGAACCGTTCACCGAGGAATTAACGGCGAGCGCCCCAAACACTGCCTCGCAACACATGTGAAAACATTTCAAAGTCACAACACGAAACAATTCGTCGATTGAACTGTAATGTAACGAATTATAGAAATGTCCTGCCTTCCAATCAGAAATATTAGTTCCCCTTACACTATGGCAATTTTTCCGAGGAAAAAAAACATGGAGTTCGACGTCATTGTTGTGGGTCCCGGGGCAGTGGGTGGTTCAATTGCTTACGAATTATCCTCGCGAGGTTTAAAAGTATGTCGAGTGGGTAAGACCGATCATACAAACTCAGCATCCAAAGCTGCTGGTGCAATGAATGGATGCTTCGGTGAAATTACAAGCAGCCTACTTGCAAGTGAATTCGGCCGACTGAAGCTAAACATGGACCTACAAGCACAACGTTTATGGTCAAGCTGGGCGGAGCGACTGGCCGCATCTTCAGGCGACTATACATCGCTATTTACCGCAATCGGAACCCATGTACTGCTCAATACTGCCGGCATGCATGAAGTGGACAGCGTTAATTACGACATCATCCAAAGCATACTACAGGACTGTGGTGAACCGTTCGAAGTTGTTGATCCGGCTAAAATGGAGTGGCTTAAGCCAAATAATTTAGTTCGCCCACTACGGGGATTGTACATACCAAACGAGCATTCGGTGAACTCCCATCTTTTGCTGGAGAAACTGGACGCTGCATTTGTTGCTGAAGGCGGCATCTTAAAAAATGAGAATGCAAGGCGAGTCTTGGCAGAAAACAGCGTAGCAACAGGTATCGAACTGTGCAGCGGGGAAGTTCTCTGGGCAAGGAAGGTTGTGGTTGCCGCAGGGGTTCACTCGCTGGATTTGCTCAGTGAATTCTCCGATCTCGTAAAGAAAATCCCACCTTTGTTCAGTGGTTATGGCGTTTCCATTCTCGTGAAAATGCCAAACGGGGTCGAGTTGCCGAATTCAGTTATCCGCACACCAAACCGTGCCTTTGCATGCGGCTTGCATTGCGTTCCTCGCGGGGATGGAGTCTTGTATCTGGGCGCCACTAACATTATTTCTGAGCGACCAAAACAACAAGCGCTTATATCAGACGTTCAATTTTTACTCGATTGTGCTGTTGATCAATTGAACTTGGATCTTCATGACGCTGAAATCATTTCCATCCATGTTGGCAACAGACCTATTCCGGCGGATGGATTTCCACTGATTGGCGAGTGCGGCATAAAAGGTGTTTGGCTTGCAACAGGTACCTACCGCGATGGCTTGCACCAATCACCGTTACTGGCAGGATACATAGCTGATTGCCTGGCCGGTGTAGAGACGCCCTATCTAGATCTAACCCCTTTCAAACCTGTCCGTTCTCCACTGCCCGGAATTCCACGCGAGCAAACGGTCAGGAAAACAGTACAACAGATGTTTGCCACAGGGTATGAATATCGCTGGGACATCAAACCTTATTGGCTTCCTTTACTCGACAAAGGGTTATCCAGCAATTACGAACAACTGATCACCAACTTGCACTCATCATTCACACCACCACCAGAACTGGTGGCCTTTTCCTATCTTTATGAATCAATTCGAATAAAACTTTCCCAGTATTACAAGGAGTGGTCATGAGCCTTACTGATCGTGAGCAACTTGCCATTGACCAAGCACGAGTCTTATTGCGAGAGTCTGGTGTTTGGGACCTCGAAGATGACTTAAGCTGCCTTATAGATAGATATATTGAACGAGCGAATAAAAACCGTGCACTCGATGAGTTCATGCTAGCCGTTAAGGAGCGCTGTAACCGAATTCCTCTGGGACACATTGTTGGTACGGTGGAGTTTGACAGCATGCCGTTGGTGGTCGGTAGTGGTGTATTTATCCCCCGTCACCACAGCAAAGTTATTCACAAATGGTTGGAAGCCAGTCCCGTGCTGAAATCGGGAACTATTGTTCTCGATTTGTGTGCCGGAAGTGGAGCGATTGGCTTGGCAATCGCGCGGCGCAGACCAGATCTAAAAGTGACATGCGTGGAGGTTGATGAGATAGCGATACAGTACCTCAAGCGCAACGTAGACCGGCTTGCAAACTTGGGGATACAGGCCAATCACATGCAGGCAGACATCCTCAACACGCGAGCATTTACGCAGTTCAAAAATCAGGTTGGCTTGATCGTCGCTAATCCTCCATATGTCCCCCAATTTCAAGAGTTACTGCCTGAGTGGAGTAATCATCATCCAAAGGCGTCGGTGTACTCCGGTACTGATGGTCTTGAATTGATACGGCAAATTATCTTGTTGGCTAGCGAATTACTAAGCCTGGAAGGTTGGTTAGCCATTGAGCATGGCGAGGAACAGGCAATAGCCGTGCGGGATCTGTTTGAGCAGAGAGGGTTCACCAATACACAAACCATAATTGATAAGGAAACATCCGACGCGTCGGGCAGCTCAGTGATGACCACAGGATGCAAATCTTATTGATTTTTTAAAGAAGGAGTTTTAGCAATGGATACGAAAACCAAACAAGATTGGATGAGTATTCGTCGCAGTAGCACCACTGGTGCACTGGCGACAGCTTACGCGGAACGACTAACAGGCTTTACCGTTGCTAGTCGTGTGGGCAAGTTTATTACTTTGCAGGATGGAGGTACGTTCACTGAGTTTGTTTCCTGTTCGTACCTAGGCTTAGAAACTCACCCGAAATTGATAAGCGCTGCACGGCAGGCGATGGAAACTTTCGGCCTGCACCTTTCTTCGTCTCGAAGTGCCATGCGCCCGATTTACCTTCCTCAACTCGAAGAGCTGCTTGGCCAAATCTACGAAGGTAGTGGAGTCGCAGTATTTACCTCTACCAGCAGTGTCCATCTAGGTGTTTTACCTTTGCTGGGGAGCGGTTCTCTGACAGGGTATCCGGTCACAAAACAAATCCATTGGATGATGGATAAAACTGCTCATGCTTCGATGCAGGTACTTAGGGGGATTCTGGAGCAGTTCGGATCCGTTTCGAGAGTTGAAGCCAGCAATCCAGACTCACTAACCTCAGCGCTTAAGGTCTGCACTGACAAAGGTGAAACTCCTGTGCTCTTGATCGATGGAATTGGCTCGATGAGCGGTCTTGTGCCCATCGCCGAACTCTCCCGACAGGTGGCTTCGGCCCGGGGATACCTGTACGTAGACGATGCTCATGGTATTTCGATAACAGGTCGTCATGGTGCGGGATATGCCTTTTCGGCGGTTGATCATTTGTTGCCCGTAAACGTTATTCTGGCTGGATCTTTGTCAAAGGCGTTTGGTGGGGCGGGTGGTTTCGTCGTAGTTTCAAATCCGAAAGATATTGACGTTATCCGAACCTTGGCCAACCCGTTGATATTTGGTCACTCCATAATGCTGCCTATGCTCGCCGCGAACGTTGCCGCTGCGAAAATCCATCTCAGTGAAGAGATTGATCTACTGCAACAACGCCTTTGGAAAAACGTCAGCCTTATAGATTCTCTTACCGATAACCAGTTGCTCAACGCAGGTATCCAGTCACCTGTAAGAGGTGCTTTTTTTGAAACAGAGGAAGCCGGGGTGCAAGCTGCGAGAATTTTGCATGACCATAAATTGCTGCTCTTCCCAGTGTTCTATCCAATTATTGCTCAAGGCAAAGCGATGCTCCGTTTTGCAATTTCAGCCGACCACAGTGATACAGATATCAAGTTATTGGGGGCTGCTCTACAGGCTATAAATAGCGAGGGACTATGGACACCGTCCCTCTAACGTTGATCACGCCTGACTAACGACTCCCTTCCAGAAAAAAGGGAAATTCGAGGTGTAAACAAATGTCACAACAAGGACAGTATTTAAATACAAACACGTCTAGCATTTTACAGCCATATCGGGATCAACTCGACTCGATCAACTTGCAAATTGTAGATCTGCTTTCTGAGAGAATGAAAGTCTGCATGGACATCGCTGAGCTCAAAGCGGCCCATGGTATTGCAATGATGCAACCCGGGCGAATCTCCTACGTAATCGACATGATCAAAGGTAGATCGGAAGCGGTAGGATTGAGACCAGAATACATAGAGTCGATATTTGGAATAATAATAAACGAAACATGTATTCGGGAAGACGCACTGATCAAACAGCGTCTAACACAAGGACGAACACCATGAAAATATTGTTGATCGATAATTTTGACTCCTTCACCCAAAATATCGCTCAGTATTTGTATGAAGTGACAGGCACTTGCGTTGAAGTAATCAAAAATGCTATTTCCTACAGTGAATTGGACATCGAAAAGTATGACGCTGTAATACTGTCACCCGGTCCAGGACACCCAAAAGAAAATAGCGATTTCGGTGTTTGCGGTGACGTCATCCTCCATTCTCCAGTGCCTCTGCTTGGTATTTGTCTAGGACATCAAGGCATCGCTCAATTTCTGGGAGGAACCGTTGGGCATGCCCCCAACCCTGTGCATGGCTACCGCAGTCGTATCACTCATTCGGGCAAAGGACTATTCCGCGATCTCCCGGAGCAGTTCGAGGTGGTCAGATACCATTCGCTGACGTGCACCAGCTTACCTCCAGAACTCCAATGTACTGCCTGGACATCAGAAGGCGTGGTCATGGCAATTGAGCACATCACCAGGCCGATGTGGGGTGTCCAATTTCACCCTGAATCCATCGACTCGGAATATGGCCATGCACTACTGAGCAACTTCATACGTATGGCGCTGGAACATAACGCCGGCGCTAGAACTCGCTTAGAGTCCGACACCGAATGCACATCATCAAAAGATGCATATGTCGCGGTAGGGGGATTGCTGAACATGCAACTTTCCTATCGAGAGCTTTCTGAATGCACGGATCCGCAAGCAGTGTTTTCAACGCTTTATGCAGATGACTATTTTGCTTTTTGGCTAGACTGCGAAAAGTCAGAGCGACCTAACGCCCGCTACTCGATTATGGGTAGCGGACAGAGTCTCGGAGCAATAAGGCTTGAGTACGATGTCAATGACGAGACCCTAAAAGTTGAAGGTCCTAGAGGTAAAAAAAGCATCCGCGGCGACTTCTTTACCTTGACTACGCAGATCTTCGAGGCCGTTCAGGTAGCAACACCTCAGTACTTGCCATTTGTTTTCAAGGGGGGGTTCGTTGGCTATCTCGGTTACGAATTGAAAGCGCAAGCAGGAGGACACAAAACATATCGCTCGGCGTATCCGGATGCTTCATTCATGTTCGCGCCGCATTTCTTTGTGTTTGATCATCATGAAGACAAGATCTATGAATGCATGATGACTGCGAATGGCGCTGCAGTTGTTTGGCCATCTTTACCTAAACTTCTCAATTGCAATGACGAGTCCGAAGCTCATTGCAGTTCTTTTATTCCAGGCGCTGTAGATCAGTTGAAGCTTTCGCTTGATGACGGGCCAGATGATTACATCAGCAAGATCAACCAATCACTAAAGTACATTACTGATGGAGAATCATACGAGATCTGTCTGACCAATAGAGCGAAAATGGCGTACAACGGTGCGCCCCTGAATGCTTATCGGCGAATGCGCCAAGCCAGTCCGGTACCTTACGGAGCATATCTCTCGTTCGCAGGATTTTCAGTGCTGAGTGCTTCGCCTGAAACCTTTCTCAGAATCGATGACAGTGGGTTAATCGAATCCAGACCTATCAAGGGAACGAGGCCACGTAGTAAGCAAAAAGAAGATGACCAGATACTACGCGATGAGCTACGTAACTCGACCAAGGACAGGGCCGAGAACCTGATGATTGTGGATTTGGTGCGCCATGATTTGAATGGAGTGTGCCGTCCAGGGAGTGTGCATGTTCCCGAGATATTTTCAGTAGAAAGCTTTTCTTCAGTACATCAACTTGTTTCAACGGTTCGTGGCCACCTGCGCTCTGATATTTCAACGATCGAAGCAATACGAGCCTGTTTTCCGGGTGGATCAATGACGGGAGCTCCGAAGAAACGCACGATGGAAATTATTGACGTACTGGAGTCCTCAGCACGTGGAGTCTACTCAGGCGCATTAGGTTGGTTGTCTTTTAGTGGTGGCGCAGAGCTGAGCATTGTCATTCGAACGGCGGTGCTACAGGGTAACCAGGCGGAATTCGGAATTGGCGGCGCGATTGTCGCGCATTCTGATCCAGAGCAAGAGCTTGAAGAAACGTTGGTCAAGGCTAGCGTGCCTTATTACAGTTTTGTCGCAGGGAGCGAATGATGATGGGTGACACAGTTGTCGTGTTAGGCGGGGCTGGCTTAGTTGGCTCTTTGATCAGCCGCATCCTTGTGCAATATGGATACGATATCCGGGTCGTAGATCGACGATCAGCCGAGCATGAAAGAGGCTTCCATCAAGTTGATGTCATGAGCCCTTTCAGTAACACCGAACAGATCTTCAAGGGGGCAGTTGCAGTGGTTTTTGCGCTACCAGAAAGCGCGGCTATCCATGCGATACCTTGGGTTGTTAGCTCCGTTTCAAAGAATGTAGTGTTCATCCCGACTTGCTCTGTTCAGGAACCGTTTTACAAAGCATTGAAGGATGCCTCGCCCCTTCAACCTTTCGTAGGTATCAACCCGATGTTTTCGCCCAAACTCTCCGTTCAGGGGCGCACCGTCGCAATTTGTCTGGAAGAAAGAGACTCGCCTTCAACCTTCATCGAGCAGCACCTGATGGAGGCAGGTATGAAAGTAAAGCGAATGACGCCTGTCGCCCATGATGAACTGATGGCGCTTTGTCAGGCATTGCCCCATGCAGCAATTCTCGGGTTTGGCCTGGCATTGGCAAGGTCTTCACTTGATTTGGAAAGTGCTCTTGAGGTGATGCCACCACCGATGCGCACGATGATGGCGTTACTGTCTCGGGTTCTAGTTAATCCACCCGAAGTCTACTGGGACATACAGCTTGAAAATGACCAAGCCAACCACCAGCGCTCTGCGCTAGCTGAGGGAATGGAGCGGTTGATGAAAAATGTCCGCGATCAGGATTACGACGAATTCAGAAACGACCTACAGGGCATTTCAAATACATTGGGTACTCGTTTGAGTTCTGGTGCTGTCGATTGTCAGCACGTTTTTTCATTACTGAACTGACGACATCATCGTCGGGGAAGTGCACAGGGATTCTTTCATGGGAGTTTCGCAAATCTCCCGTGAATGTTTGTGGGTGATGAGGGGGTTGGCAAATGGCATTAGTAAGTAAGGCAGCACAACGCGGAGCAAGCTCAAAACGGTGGTCAAGCCTCTGCATACTGATGCTGCCAGTACTGCTGGTGACCGTTGACAACACGGTGCTTGGATTTGCGTTACCAAAGATTGCTGAGGCCCTGCGTCCAAGCGCTAGCCAGCAATTGTGGATGATCGATGCTTATTCGCTGGTATTGGCAGGATTGCTGGTGTCGATGGGTAGTCTGGGAGATCGAGTCGGTCATCGTAAGTTGTTGCTCACGGGGTCACTGGGCTTTGTCATCGTGTCGGTGCTGACCGCCTACTCTGGTACAGCAGCGCAACTGATTACCGGGCGAGCTTGCATGGGGATTTTTGGTGCGATGCTTATGCCCTCAACACTGGCATTGATACGTTCGGTGTTCGAAGATCGAGAAGAACGGAGAATAGCGGTCGCGATCTGGGCGACGACTTTGACGGTAGGTTCGGCACTCGGTCCTTTGGTGGGCGGGGTATTACTGGAGTTTTTCAACTGGGGAGCGATTTTTTTACTCGCAGTCCCCATATTGCTGCCATTACTGGTATTGGGACCATTGCTGTTGCCCGAATCTGAACGAGACACTTCAGGGTCATTGGACCCCATCAGTATTCTGCAATCGATGGTAGCCCTCAGCGCCATTGTTTACGGCATCAAACACGGTGCCAGTGATGGTGTTGACTGGATGGCGGTCGCAGCATTGGCTGTGGGCGCGCTCGCTGGGTGGATGTTTGTACATCGACAGTTTCGTCTGCCTGTGCCGCTGATGGATCTGAGTTTGTTCCGAAGCGGTGCTTTCAGCGGCTCCGTCGTGATCAATCTGATGAGCCTCGCGTTCCTCGTTGGCTTCGTATTCTTCACAACTCAGTTCTTACAAATCGTACTTCAGATGTCCCCTTTGAGCGCGAGCCTCGCCTTGATACCGGGTCAGATCATGGCAATTGTAGTGGGGATGGCGGTAGTCCCCATAGCACAGCGAGTACGGGGGCATGTGTTGGTACCGATTCTTATGGCGTTTGCTGGTGCGGCTTTTTTGCTGGTCGCCAGCATGGGTAGCAGTTTGACTATTCTGGTGGTGGCTTTTGCCTTGTTGAATATCGGTGTGGGCGCGATTGCGACGGTTTCCAACGATGTGATTTTGTCGGCTGCGCCGTCGGCGAAAGCGGGTGCGGCGTCAGCCATTAGCGAAACGGCCTATGAAGTTGGCGTAGTATTGGGAACGACAGTACTCGGCGGTCTCGTCACCGCCTACTATCGTGGAGCATTGCAGCTTCCGGGTTTTCTTAACGAAGTACAGGCGATGCTGGCGAGTGAGACGCTCTCGGGGGCCCATAACGTGACGGCAGAGTTGTCTGGTGATCAGGCGAGAGAATTGATGATGCAGGCGGGAAGCGCATTCGAGGGTGGTATCGGGCTGGTTTCGTGGGTTACGTTTAGCCTGGCACTTATAGCGATGTTTATTGCATGGCGCACTCTGCGGATACCGAATTGTAGGGTCGTGTAATGCGACGACTGGTCTGACACCATCGCGGGCAAGCCTCGTTCCTACAGGATTTGAGTCGTGCCGAAAACATCCGGCATGCATAAACCCTGTAGGAGCGAGGCTTGCCCGCGAAGCTTTTAGCGATTCACAAACTGACGCAAATACCCGACCTGCTCCCGATGCGCCACGTCCTGCACCACCGGCCGCAACCGTA
>Ga0209903_1000162_pt1 | contig 28079 bp, 18 predicted proteins | sample OrgsoiDNA2013051_FD_185801 | JGI IMG/M metagenome (GOLD analysis project Ga0209903, IMG submission 185801) | Permafrost soil microbial communities from the Arctic, to analyse light accelerated degradation of dissolved organic matter (DOM) -... | ecosystem: Environmental > Terrestrial > Soil >...
GTGCAGATGGACCAGGTGACGCAGCAGAACGCCGCGCTGGTCGAGGAAGCGGCGGCGGCGGCCGAGTCCATGCAGGAGCAGGCCGCGCAGCTGAGCCAGGTGGTGTGCCGCTTCAAGCTCAGCGCGGCCGACATGGCCGCGCTGACGCCGCCGGCGCCGCGCCGCAAGCCGGCGCCACAGGTCCGCGCGGCGGCCCGTCCGGTAGGGACGAAGGCGGCCATGGCGAAACCAGCCGCGCGGCCCGCGCTGAAACAGGTGGCGGCCGGCGGCGACGAGTGGGAAGCGTTCTAAGCTGAACGGGCGGCGCGCGGTGGGACGGCCGCGCAGCAGGCGCTGGCGCGCCGCTGGATTTTTCCGGTGTCAGGAGCTGGCGGCGGCGTGCCGCGCGCGCCACTGGGCCAGTTCGGCGCGGTAGCGCTCCATCTCGTCCTCGTACAGGTCCTGCACGCAGAACTGGCAGCCGCTGTGGCAGCACTCGTCGCTGGCGGGACGGCGCGGTTCGAGCGGCATCGGATCGTCGTCGGGGATGGCGGAAGCGGGGTTCATGCCGGGGCCTGTACTGGTGCTGCGCCGCTCAAGGCCAGCGGCACCGCCCTGGCCCAGCGGTTGGACGACAGCGAAAACGTCAGCGCGCGCACGTAGTGGTACCAGCCGGCGGGCACATACAACATATCGCCCGGCTCGACGATGACCTCGATCAGCGTGGCCTGGCGCGCCAGCGGGAAGCGCTCGAAGTCCGGCGCCTCGGGGTTGAAGGGCGAACCGAACAGGATGGCGTTGGCCTCCTTCGGATACAGGAATGCGTCGTGGTGCGGCGGCGCCAGGAAGATGCGCTTGCTGCCCCAGATCTGGGCGAAGATATTGTCGTCGTAGTCGCAATGCAGCGGCGTCACCGTGCCGGCGGGGCCGAGCCAGAAACGCGGCGGCCCCATCTTGCCGAAATACGCGGGCCAGTGGCACAGGCTGTTCAATTCGCGCAATTCCAGATTGCCCAGATAGGGCGGCAGGTCGTGCGTGCCGGCGGCGACCAGGTCCAGATACGCCAGCATGGACATGTCCTGCATGGCCCGGTCCGGCGCGAAGGCCGTGTTGATATAGTCGCCCACCCGCGCGCGCACCGGCAGATGGCTGTAGCGCTCGCGCAGCGTGTGCGGCGTCAGCGCGGCCAGTGGCCAGCGGCCGACCACCCCGCCGATCAGGAAGGGCAGGCCGAGTTCGGCGCGCGCGCGGAAGGCTGCGGCGTCCAGCCTGCCGAGGCGCGGCACCTCGCTGAGCGCCGGCAGGTCGCGGCCGACGCGCTTGATCGCCAGCCGCATGTCGTGGATCGACGCGACGCCGCGCACCTGCGCATCCTTGTGCTCGCGCGCCTGCTTTTTGGCGAGGGCCTCCTCGGGCGACTCGGACGCCAAAATGCGCGGCGGCAGCCGCTGCGACAGCGGCGCCTGTTCCGCCGCAGGATTGCGGGCCGGCGAATTTCTCTGTGTGGACATGGTTGCTAAGGACTATGCTGGCGCTGGAAAGCCGCTAGTTTACCATTTTGCCGCAGCGGCAAAGTGTTGCCGGCGTCGCCGCAGCAGCGCCGCCGGCCTCAATCGCGTCCATGCACTGCGCGGCGCTGGGCTGGCGTGGTGGCGTGTCGGGCGCGCCGCCACGCCGATGCTGAAAAGAGGGCGTATTCAGCGCGGCAAGCGGCTGTTATTTACTTGCCTATATTATTTTTTGGGCCATCGTTTGTGTCGAAAAAATGCGCTAGCCGTGCGCAGTTGCCACAAATTAGGGTATAGTTTACGGCGCTGATAATGTATCCACGTCTGCGCGCGCCCCGACCGTCATCGGTCCCCATGTGGCGCTGCTGTCCTGACCGTCGTTGTGCCTCCCTTGTGCCCGCATCACCGTCGCCCGCAGGCGGCGCCGACCGTGCCATGACAGGCAGGCGCCGGCCCGGTTGCCCGCGCAGAAAATGTTGTTAATTGAAGAAAGCATGGCTGCCCGCTGGACGGAGGCCGATTAAATTATGTCCGAAATCGAGATGATCCCCACGCCCGGCGATGCCGCCCAGTCCGCCGCTGTGGCCGACGCAGTCATTCCTGCCGCCGTGACCGAGGCCGCCGCGCCGGCCGCCATCGAGCCCGCCGCGAACGCCGCGCCAGTCGCCGCCATCGCCGAGACGCCCGCCGCGCCGGTCGCTGATCCAGTCGCTGCCGCGCCGATGGCGCCAGCCGCCGAGCCTGCCGCGCCGTCGCTGGCAAGCAGCGCCGTCGTCGCGCTGGCTGTCGAACCCGTTGCCGCTGCCGCGCCGGTCATCGAATCCGCCGCCGTTGCTGCGCAGGTCGCCGAAGCTGCCGTCGCCGGGCCGCTTGCCGTAGCCGCCGTCGCCGCGCCAGCCGCCGCCATCGTGCCGGAAACCACCGCCCAGGTGCGCTTCGCCGACTTCGGCCTGTCGCCGCTGATCCTGCGTGCGCTGACCGAGCAAGGCTACGTCCACCCGACGCCGATCCAGGCCCAGGCCATCCCCGTGCTGCTGCAAGGCCGCGACGTGATGGGCGCCGCCCAGACCGGCACCGGCAAGACCGCCGGCTTCGCGCTGCCCATCATCCAGCTGCTGCTGGCCCACGCCAGCCCGTCGATGTCGCCGGCACGCCACCCGGTGCGCGCGCTGATCCTGACGCCGACCCGCGAACTGGCGGTGCAGGTGGCCGAGAACGTCAAGGCCTACGCCCAGCACACGCCGCTGCGCTCGACCGTCGTCTTCGGCGGCATGGACATGAAGGGCCAGACCGTCATCCTCAAGGGCGGCGTGGAAATCGTCATCGCCACGCCGGGCCGTTTGCTGGACCACATCGAACAGAAAAACATCAGCCTGAGCCAGGTGCAGATGCTGGTCATGGACGAGGCCGACCGCATGCTCGACATGGGCTTCCTGCCGGACCTGCAACGCATCATCAACCTGCTGCCGAAGCAGCGCCAGAACCTGATGTTCTCGGCCACCTTCTCGCCGGAAATCAAAAAGCTGGCCAACACCTTCCTGAACAACCCGCTGACGATCGAAGTGGCGCGCAGCAATGCGACGGCCGAGCGCGTCACGCAGGTGGTCTACAAGGTCGAGGAAAACCAGAAGCATGCGCTGGTCGCGCACATCCTGCGCCAGCGCGACCTGAAGCAGGTGATCGTCTTCTCCAACACCAAGATCGGCGCCTCGCGCCTGGCGCGCGGCCTGGAGCAGGAGGGCATGAACGCCACCGCCATCCACGGCGACAAGACGCAGCAGGAACGCATGGCCGCACTGGAGTCGTTCAAGAAGGGCGAGATCGATGTGCTGGTCGCCACCGACGTCGCCGCGCGCGGCCTCGACATCACCGACCTGCCGTGCGTCATCAACTACGACCTGCCGTACAACGCCGAAGACTATGTGCACCGCATCGGCCGCACCGGCCGCGCCGGCGCCTCCGGCGACGCCATCTCGATCTATTCGGACAAGGACGAGCGCCTGCTGGTCGACATCGAAAAGCTGATCAAGCAGACCATCACGCGCGGCGACCTGGCCGGCTTCACGCCGTCCGCCAGCCGTGGCGATGAGCGCGCCGAGCGCCGTCCGCCGCGCCGCGCCGAGGGTGAGGCGAGCGCGCCGCGCGAAAGCCGCGAAAGCCGCGAACCGCGCGACGGCAGCCGCGGCGCCGGCGGTTCCAGCGAAGTGCGCGAATCGCGCGACAGCAGCCGCAGCGTCGCGCCGCGCATGAGCGAGCGCGGCCCGCGTTCCTCGTCCGGCCCGCTGCCGCGCCGCGAGAAAACCGATCCCTGGTTCCTCAAGCCCTACGAGCCGGCCAACGCGCCCGCGCCGGCCCCCGCCAGCGCCGCGTTGGGCGGCGGCAGCGCCAAGCCGAAGCAGAAGATCGCGGCCCTGCTGGGCGGCTTGCCCAAGTCCTGAGCGCACGGCAATCAAGGGTGGCATGCCGTCGTTGCGCATCAGATTTTTGATGTGTACCGACGGCTTTTTCATGCCTGTGCCGGGTGGTCTGAGTTCGGTGCTGAGCGCAGCGGCCGACGCTGGCAGGTCGAAAAGTGGAATAAATTCTTGCTCATGTATTAACTTGCTATAATTGCCCACTTATTTCTTGCCGATATATGAATACAAAGAATAAAAATCTCGATTGGATTCAATTGCTGCGGGGGATAGCGGCGGTGCTGGTGGTACTCACCCACGCCAGATATACATTACTCAATACCGATCAATGGCCATTGGCCAATCAGCTGTTTTTCCCCACTGCCATGGGCGTGGATCTGTTTTTTATTATTAGCGGATTCATCATGTGCTATTCGACCAGCGGCTCGGACGGCAGTCCGGCTTATGTCGCGAATTTTGTGGTCAAGCGATTTGCCCGTGTCTGGCCGGTTTATGCTGTCGTCACAGTGTTGTATGGCATGCTCACGCATGGTGGACTACATTATTTCCATTTCGCGCCGAATATGAGCGTGCTCTGGCGTAGCTTGCTGCTGCTGCCCGTCGATACCCAGGCGCCGCCCTATTTTGGCCTGACGCTACCGCTGGGGTGGACGCTGGAATTTGAGATGTACTTCTACGCCATTTTCGCGGTGAGCCTGTTGTTCAAACGCTTACGCTGGGTGGTGCTGGCGTCCTGGATTTTGTTGAGCGTGGTGCTGTTGCCGCTTGGCCAGCGCGGCTTCGCCATGGACGTCACTGCCAATTTAGGTTATTCCGTCAGCTACCTGAGCATAGTGACCAATGCTTTTGTCCTGGAGTTTCTCGCTGGCGCGGCGATTTGCCTGCTCTATCAGTCGCCTTGGATCGTCATCCCTAACCGGGCCTTGGCTTACCACCTCATCTGGCTGAGCACCAGTTTCGCCGCCTGGTCGATCTTCAGCGGTTACGGCGGAATGCATGGTCCGGGCAAGTGGGGCTTGCCGCTGATGCTGATGGTACTGGTGTTGGCCATCGCCAGCAAGACGGTCGAGATCGTCATACCGCGTGTGCTGATGTGGTTGGGATCTATTTCATTTTCGCTCTACATGACCCATCTGATTGCGCAGTTCTATGTGACACGCTGGATGCTCCGTTTTGACGCCGAACCTTATATACATAGCTGGGGTTTTATGTTTGTTTCGACGGCGCTGGCCATTTCGCTGGCGGCATTGTCGCATCGCTACCTGGAGCAGGGTTTGTCGAACCTGGTGCGTGACGCGCTACTCGGTATTCTCCGTAGGCGCCGTGCCGGCGCCGCGCTCGCGCCGGCAGACACGGTGCTTGGCGCCGACCGGGTGGTGCGCGTCGCCGCATCGCCGTCTGGCCTGATTTTTTAAACTTTTTGATTTTTCCATACTACGGCTGCCTCATGAAATTAGAACAACTGCCATTAGACGGGAGTGTGCCGACCGGCCAAGCGCTGACTACCCATCCGGCCTATCGGCCCGATATCGACGGACTGCGTGCGCTGGCGGTGCTGGCCGTCGTCATATTTCACGCATTTCCGCGTTATTTGCCTGGTGGCTTTATCGGCGTCGATATTTTTTTCGTTATCTCGGGTTTCTTGATCGGCGGTATTTTGATTGCCAGTCTGCAGCAGGGTAGTTTCAGCTTTGCCGATTTTTATGCGCGCCGGATACGCCGCATTTTCCCGGCGCTGAGCGTGGTATTGCTTTCTTGCGTGGTGTTCGGCTGGTTTGCCCTTTTTCCAGACGAGTACAAAATGATGGGCAAGCATACCGCCGGCGGCGCCGGCTTCATTTCCAATTTTTTCTTGTGGAATGAGGTGGGGTATTTCGATACGGCGGCGGAAACCAAGCCGCTGTTGCATCTGTGGTCGCTGGGCATAGAGGAGCAGTTTTATATCGTGTGGCCCATCCTGTTGATGCTGGCGTGGAAGTGGCGCTACAGTATGGTGAAGCTGGCGCTGCTCATCGTCGCCCTCTCGTTTCTGACCAACGTCGGCGGCTTGCATCAGTTCCCCAGCGCCACCTTCTACTCCCCGCTGAGTCGGGTATGGGAGCTGCTGATGGGGTCTGTGCTGGCCTACCTCAGCGTCAACAAGATCAGTCTCTTTGCCGGTGCGCATCGCGCGACCGGGCCGCTAGGTGGCAGCGAACAGCGCCTGGACTGGCAGAGTGCCAGCGCGCGCAACTGCCTGTCCGCCTTGGGCCTGGCCCTGATCGGCCTGGCGTTGGTGTTGGTGCAACAAAGCCAGCCGTTTCCCGGCTGGTGGGCATTGTTGCCTGTCGGCGGTGCCTGGCTGCTGATCGCCGCCGGCCCGCAGGCGTGGTGCAACCGTGTCTTGTTATCGAGCCGGCCGATGGTCGCGCTGGGTTTGATCAGTTACCCTCTATACCTCTGGCATTGGCCCTTGCTGTCGTTTGCCCACATCGTCGAATCCGGCATTCCGGTCGCCAGTATCCGCGCCGGCGCCGTATTGGCCGCGCTGGTGCTGGCCGTACTCACGTGGTGGCTGGTGGAGCGTCCGCTGCGCGGCCCTGCTCACGGAAAAGCCAAAGTCGTGGTGCTGTCGTGCCTGATGCTGGCCTTGGGCGTCGGCGGCGGCGTCATTTATCACCAGGATGGCTGGCCCAGTCGCTCTAGCGTGTTGCTCAGCGCGGAGCAGCAAAAGGCACTGATCCTGGTCGAGGACGTGGCCAATGCCAAGGCTTGCAAGGCGCGTTATGGCTTCGCCAGCTTGTACGAGTATTGCCTGCTCGACGATGTGCACAAGGATCCGACCGTCGTGTTGATAGGCGATAGCCATGCCTATCATCTCGTGGCCGGTCTGACCGGATATTACCGCAGTCAGGGCGAGAACCTGTGGATGCTCGGCACGCGGGTACCGTTCTTCGGCGTGCCGACCGGCGAGGACCCATATCAAAAGGCGACGCCGATGATGATGGACCTGGCGCTGAACACGCCGAGTGTCAAGACCGTCATTATTTCGACCGCGCTGAAGCTGCAGACCGAAAACGACGACGGCAGGAAGATGGTGCAGGCCCTGCGCGAGACGCTGCGGCGGTTTCTCGCCAGCGGCCGTACGGTGATCTTTGTCAATGATACGCCGATGCTCGATTTTGAGCCGCGGGCCTGCATCCGTCGTGCCGGTGTCGCCACTTCCCAGACCCGCAGCGATTGTTCGCTGCCGCGCGCGCAATTCGATCGCAATGTGGCGCAACACAACGCGGCGCTTCAGGCCTTGTTGCGTGAGTTTCCTGCCGTACAACTATTTGACGCCGCGGCGCAATTATGCGACGCCCAGCGCTGCCATGTCATGCTGGGCGATAAATTGATGTACCGCGACACCCAGCATCTGAGCTACGACGGCGATCTGTACATGGGGCAGAAGTTTGCCGCGCAGCGCGCCGCCGCCAAGGCCGCCCGTTAGCCGCGGCGTGCAGCGGAAGCGGCCGCCATGGCCGCCGTCGTCCCATGCCCGTGGGCGTGTTGCACAGATAATATAACGTCGCGGCTGACCGCCCCGGCATCCCGCAGTCCGGATGCCGGTCAAGCCGCACGGGACGCGCTCGCCGGCGGTCCCGCCCTTTGCTTTGGAAAGTTAGCGCTTCATGGTATTCGATTCTGTTGCACCACGTTTACGGCCATTCCTGCGGGCCTGCGCATTGCCGCTGGCCTTGCTGCTCGTTTTCTTGTATCTGGTCTGGCGCAGCAAGGGGGCCTATCCCGCTGTGTTCGCCGACGAGTGGCTCTACAGCAGCCAGGCCCGGCTGTTACCGTTCAAGGACGCCACTCTGCCGTCCTATTTATATTTGGGCGTCTTCCATCTGACCAGCGCCTGTGGCGCCGGCTTTCTCGATTGCGCCCGCCTGTTCAATAGCGCTTTCCTGATGCTGGCGGCCCCCTTTCTGTACCAGATCGCCAGATTGGTCAGCAGCAAACCGGTGGCCGGCGCGCTGGTGTTGCTGTCGCTGCTGGCCCCGGTCAATTCCTATACCAGCTATTTTATGCCCGAGGCCATGTATTACTGCGGCTTCGCGATCTTTTCATGGGCGGTGCTGACATTGCGCGATGGCGCGCCGTGGCGCTACGGGCTGCTGTGCGGCAGCGTGTTGGGTTTGATGAGCTTGGTCAAAATCCACGCCTTGTTCCTGCTGCCGGCGCTGTTGGCCTTCATGTTGTATTTGTGCGGCGGCGCGGCGCCGGCGCGCCGCTGGCGCGCGCTGGCCAGCATGAGCGTGTGCGCGGTGCTGGCCATGGTGCTCACCAAATCGGCGCTGGCCTATCTGATCGCCGGTCCCGACGGCCTGAATTTCCTGGGCAGCTTCTACGGCGGCCATGCGCGCAACAGCGGTGGCAGCGCGGCGATGCTGCTCAAACTGGTCGGCCCCGCCCTGGTCAGCCTGCGCGGCCATCTGCTGGCCCTGCTGCTCTTGTTCGCCGTGCCCATCGCGGGCATCGTGTTGAACCGCCTGCAACCGCGCGCCGTCGCCGAGGCCGGCGCGCGCGGCCGGGATCTGGCCGCCATCGAGGTGTATGCCTTGCTGATGCTGGGTGCCGCCGTGGTGATGACGGTGGCCTTTACCGCGTCGGTCGCCGATGCCGGTCCCGACGAGCTGATGCGTTTGCACTTGCGCTACTACGATTTCGTTTTCCCCCTGTTGCTGATCGGCGCTGCCGCGCCGCTCGGCATGCCGCCACGCCGGGCCGGCTGGCTCAACCGGTTGCTCGGCCTGCCGCTGGCGGTCCTGCTGTTGTGGGCATGTTGGCTGATCGCCCCCTATCATCCGTCGCTGATCGACGGCCCGGAATTGGCGGCGTTGGGGCAGAGCCCGGCTGTCTTGGCTGGCCTGACCGGATTGGAGCTGCTGATTTTGCTGGTCTGGATAGTCGACCGGCGCCGGGCCGCCGGTTTGCTGTTATTTTTGCTGATGCCTTTGCATATCGTCGCGTTCGAAGTACTGATGCACAGTCGCCTGTCGGCGATGCGCGTGCCGAACAGCTACGACAGCGCCGGCATGATGGCGCACCAGTCCATTCCGCCAGCCGAGCGGGGCAGCGTAACGGTGGCGGGCGAAGGCGCGGGGCTGACGCGGGCCCTGTTTCAAATTGATCATGCGGCGGCGCAGCAACTGGATCTGGTGCCCAATGCGGCGCTGGACCATAGTCAGATTCCAGCCCATCAGCGCTGGCTGCTGGTCGTCGGGGAGCATGCCCTGCCGGCCGACATGCCGGTATTCCGGCAAACGCCGCAATACCGCTTGCTGCGCCTGCAGCCACTGCCGCCGCCGCAAACGGTGCTCGATTTCGACCGGCCGCGGGATAGCGCTGTGCTGATCGACTCGAGCGGGCTGGCCGCGCCGGAAGCGTGGGGAAGCTGGTCGACCGGGCCGCAGCTGCGGCTGCAGTTCAAGCAGGCCTTGCCGCAGGCCTTGAATGTCTTTTTGCGGGCCAGGGCGTTTGGACCGAATACCGAGCGCGACTTTGTGATAAGCGTCGGTGGCCAGCGCCGCTCGTTCCGTCTGTCCGCCACGGTCCAGGACCGGGTGTTCCAATTCCAGACCGATGGCCGGCAGCGGCAATTGACGATAGAGGTGCCCAGCCCGACGGCGCCGCGTAGCATCGGACTGGGCGACGATGAGCGCCTTCTGGGTCTGGGGCTGGTCCAGCTGAGCTTGGGGGACGGCGGGCGCTGAAGGCGGCGTCAGCGGAAAATCCAGTAACGGCCCAGTAAATAGCCGTTGACCGCCACCACCGGCAACGACAGCAGTTTTCCGGGCAGGGCCAGGCCGCACAGCGTCAGCGACAAGGTGACCAGGCCGAGCGTGATCCCATAGTTGAGCGCGACCAGGCAGAGGAAGCGCCCCAGGCTGGCGCCGCTGGTCAGCTTGCCGAAGGTGACTTTGGCATGGAACAGATAATTGAGCACCAGCCCGGCGAGGAAGCCGGCGCTGGCCGCCGGCACGGCCGCCACCTGCCGCGCCAGCAGCAATTGCATCAGCCCGATGTCGATCACGGCGCACAGCACGCCGCCCGCCACATACACGAGAAACTGCGGCTGTAATAAGACGGCCAGGCGCTTCATGGTGTACGCAACAGCTTGCGGTGGATGGCGCGCCGCGGCACGGCGGCGATATCGTAGGCGAGGAAGGCCAGCACCAGCTGCAAGCCCATCAGCACAGGCAGGGCCGCCAGCATCACCGTACCGGCCGGGGTGGCGGTGCCGGCGCGGGCCGAGCCGAGCCAGTGCCAGCCGCCATAGCCGCCACCCAGTGCCAGCAACAGCAGGCCCAGCGGCAGTTCGATCGAGGCCAGCGACATATTGCGCAAATAATAGTTATAGAACAGGCGCTTGAAGAAGTTGCGCGCGTGCTTGGCGGCGAACTCGGTGACGATGCGGGAAATTTTCAGGTTGCTGACCTCGTCGCCATAGCTGGCGTCCATCGGCACGTCGACGACGACGGCGCGCAAGGTATTCAAGCGGAACAGCATGTCTGTTTCAAAGAAATAGCGCTGGCTGATCTTGTGAAACGGCAGGTGCCGCGCGGCATCGGCGTGGATGGCGGTAAAGCCGTTGGTGGGATCGAACAAATCCCAGTAACCGGAAGACACCTTGGTCAGCAAGGACAAGGCGGCGTTGCCGAACAGACGCAGCGGCGGCATCTGGCGGATCTGCTCCAGATTGAAGAAACGGTTGCCCTTGGTGTAGTCGGCCTCGCCATCGACTATCGGCCCGACGAAGTCCGGGATCAGGCTGGGGTCCATCTGGCCATCGCCATCGACCTTGACGATCACGGCCATGCCGTCGGCGATGGCCGCCTGATAGCCGCTCATCACGGCCCCGCCGACACCGCGGTTGACCGGATGCGTGATCACCACCACCCGCGGGTCGGTGCAATGGCTGCTGACATAGGCGCCCGAAGCATCCGGGCATTGGTCGTCGACGACGTAGATGCGCTGCACTTCGGGACCGATACCGGCGATCACGCCGAGGATGTGGCGGGTCACTTTATAGCTGGGTATGACGACGGCGATGCGGGTAGTTGGGTTCATGGTGAAAGCGGAAAGAGGTTGGCGGGAGGCACCGTTGGCCGGAGCATGCGCGTTTCGGCCGGCGCGTCCGGGAACAGCAGCGCCGTCAGCCGGGCGATGTTCTGCGACCAGGTCAGCCACGGCATGCCCGTCGAGGCCGGCGCTTGGCCGGCCGCCCGCAGGGCCAGCCACTGCCGCACCGAGGCCGCCAGCGCCGTGCCGTCGCTGCCGTCGAAATAGTGGGCGTGCTCGCCCGCCACTTCGCGGAACACCGCGATGTCGCGCGCGATCACCGGCAGGCCGTGGCGCGCCGCCTCGATCAGCGGCAGGCCGAAGCCTTCGCCCTCGCTCGGCACCAGCAGGCAGGCGCAGGCGCCGTACACCTGTTCCAGATATTCATCGCTGATGCCGGGCAGCCAGTGCAGACGCCGGCCCAGTTCCGCATGCCCGCGCAGGCGCGCGATGATGGCCGGGATGGTGCGCCGCTGCGCGTCGGGCAGGCCGCGCCAGCCTTCGCCGCCGACCACCACCAGGCGCACGTCGGCGCCCTCGGTCCACAGCTGCTCGAAGGCGTCGAGCGCCTGCCAGTGGCCCTTGCGCGGCTCGATGGTGCCGACCATCACGAAGCTGGGCGCGTCGCGCAGGTCGGCCAGCACGGCGGCGGCGTCCTCGGCCAGGCCGCTGCTGGGCGCGGAGGCGTCGATGTCGGCGCCGTGGTGCAGCACCGCCAGTTGCGGCAGCGGGCGCTCGGGCGCGTCGCGGCGCAGCCAGTCGGCCAGCTCGTCGGCGACGGCGGCGCTGATGCAGATCAGGCGGTCGGCGTGGCCGGCGACGGTGCGCAGCCAGCCCTCGAACACGTCGCCCGACTGCGGCGGGAAGAATTCCGGCCGCAGCACCGGCAGCAGGTCGTGCACCAGGAAGTTGACGCTCACGCCGGCCTCGCGCCAGCGCGTGTACAGGCCGGCCCGGGCGGCCTCGTTGACGGGGCCGGGGAAGAAGTCGGGGCTGTAGAACACGTCGCCGGCCGTCACCCGCACCGCGTCGTCGATGATGTTTTCGCTGCTGGTGCCGGCCAGCGCGTGCTCGTAGCGGTGGGCGTAGCGGTAGTGCCAGTGGCCGCCCTCGTCGGTCAGATAGACCGGATGCACGCGGTAGGCCGTGCTGGCGCCGGCCAGCAATTCGGTCAGCTGGGCGCGCACCACGCGCTGGATGCCGGTGCGCAAATCCTCGCGCGCCACGGCCGACACGTCGACCAGCAATTGCGGCGCCAGCGGTCCGGCCGTATAGCGGGCCTGGACCTTGCCGTGCACGGTGACGTCGATCAGCTGGGCCGCGCTTTGCTGCCAGGTCAGCCACGGCATGCCGTCCGAGGCCGGCGCCTGGCCGGCCTGGTGCAGCGCCAGCCAGGCGCTGATGGCGTCGGCCAGCGCGGCCGCTTCCAGGCCGTCGAAATAATAGGCGTGCTCGCCGGCCACCTCGCGGAACACCGGCAGGTCGCGGGCGATGATCGGCAGGCCGTGCTGGGCCGCCTCGATCAGCGGCAGGCCGAAGCCCTCGCCCTCCGAGGCCGCCAGCAGCGCCGCGCTGGACTGGTACAACTGCAGCAGCATCTGGTCGGACACGCCGGCCAGCCAGAACAAACGGCGTTCGCGCTGCGGGTGCTGTTCCAGCTTGCGCGCCAGGGCGTCGACCAGCCAGCCGTTCTTGCCGACGATGACCAGGTTCAGCGCCACGCCGCGCTGCCACAGCAGTTCGCAGGCCGCCAGCGCCTGCGCCTGGCCCTTGCGCGGCTCCAGCGTGCCGACCATCAGCAGCGTCGGTGCGCCGCGCAGCGCGTGCATCACGTGGGCGGCGTTGGCCGGCATGCCGCTGCTCGGCGCGCTGGCGTTGATGTCGGCGCCGAGGTGGAAGTGGCCCAGCTGCAGCGGCGTCACGCGCCGGTTCGGCCGGCTCGCCAGCCATTCGGCCAGCTGGTCCGAAACGGCGCGCGAGATGGACACCACGCCGTCGGCCACCAGCGTGACGGTGTTCAGGTAGTCGTTGTAATACTTCAGCGCGCCGTAAGGGAAATCGCCGGGCCGCTGCAGCACCAGCAAGTCGTAGAGCACGAACCAGATGGCCACGCCGCGGCGGCGCATGCGCAGCAACTGGGCCTGGTTCTGGGTGGTGACGTTGGTGGCCAGGTCGAGTCCGATAAACAGGTCGCCGTTGCGCACTTCGATAGGCGCGTCCTCCAGTTGCGGCGCCGGCCCGCCCAGCATGGCGCAGGTGAAGGTGCGCGCGTAGCGGTAGCTGAGATTGGCGCCGACGCTGTACACCGGCTCGATGCGGTAGCCGGCCGGCGGCGCCTCGATCAGCGCCAGCACGATGCTGCGCACCACGCGCTGGATGCCGGTCTTGTAGTCGCCCTGGATCAGCGCCGAGATATCGACCAGCAGCTGGCGCGGCGTCGACGCCGGCCGGTTGGCGGCGATCGCGCCGGCGGCGGCGATCAGCGCCGGCTCGCCGGGCGGCGCGGCGTCGATGCCGGCCAGGCCGGCCAGCAGCGCGCGGTACTGCGCGCCGACGCTGTGGCGGGCGAAATGCTCGAGCGCGTCGCGGTACTGGCGGCCGGCGGCGGCCGGCGCATGGTGGATGCGCACGTGCTCGCGGCCGGCCTCGGCCAGCGCCGCGCGGCGCGCCGGCTGGCCGTGCAGCTCGGCCAGCGCGGCGCTCAGCTCGGCGTCGTCGAACTGGTCGGGCAGCTTGATCAAGGTGTGGTCGGGCAGCGTGGCGGCGGCGCCGTGGGCGTTGATGATGGTCGGCACGCCGTGCACCAGGCAGTCGAGCACCGAGCCCGAGGTTTCGCCGCGGGTCTTGGTGCGCAGCTGGACGGCGGCGTCGCTGGCGGCCAGATAGCACTGGTAGTCGGCGGCGCTGGCGAAACCGGTGATGTGGATGCGCGCGGCGGCCTCGCTGGCGGCGATCTGGCGCAGCAGTTCCTGGCCGTAGGGACCGGCGTCGTTTTCACCGACGAACACCAGCCGGCAGCGCGGATCGCGCACCAGCGGCGAGGCCAGGAAGGCGCTCAGCAAACGCTGGTTCAGCTTGGTGGTGCCGAGCACCCCGAAGCTGGTCACCAGGAAGCTGTCGTCGGCCAGGCCGAGCGCGGCGCGCGCCTCGCTGCGGCGCTGCGCCGGCGTGCGGCTGTCCGGCTGGCCGCGCAGGTGCGGCAGCACGCGCCAGGCATCGGCGCTGCCGGGGCCGTACCATTGCTCGGCCAGCTGGCGCGAAAAATCGGAATGGACGATGATGCCGACGGCATGGTCGAGCACCGCCTTGTTGCACGGGTAGGTCCAGATCGCCCGGTCGCGCCCGCTCACGGCGTTCAGCCGCAGCCCGGTGTAGCCGTGCGATTCGTACAGCGCCTGCAGGAAGGCCTGCGGCTGCACGCCGTCGCGCTCCATATTGTCGATCACGCCGCTGAGGAAGAAGTCGTGCAGCACCACCACGCCGGGACGCCGCTTGAGCAGCTCGAACATATACTGGTGCGCGTTGGAGTTGCCGAAGTGGTAGAGCACATGGGCGTAGCTGTCGGCATGCTGCTCGAAGTAGTCGGGCGTGCGCAGCGGCCAGCGCGCCGTCAGCGCTGGGTCGGGCACCTGGCCGGCGCCGGTGACCAGTTCGATCTCGTAGTAGGGATCGAGCTCGGCGATCACCTCGGCGCTGTAGTCGGCGATGCCGGAATGCTCCGGCGGCAGCGGCGAGATATACGCCAGCCGCGGCTTGCCGGCCGCCGGCGTCGGCGCCGGCCGGGCCGCCAGCGCCTGCTCGAAGGCCCGCCACAGCAGGGCGGCGTCGGCGTCGGCGTCGGCCGTGCCGGCCAGCGGCGGCAGGTCGGCCAGCGCCTGGGCGCTGGCGGCGTCGCCGCTGAGCACAACGGCGGCGTGGCGCATCAACCACTGCTGGTGCAGCGCCAGCGCGCCCTGCGGCGCCTCGGCGTAGTCGACGCTGTAAGCGAGCAGCACGCCGTCCGGGCCTTTGCCGCAGATGGTCTCGTGCAGCGGCCGGTCGAACAGCCCCGGCGCCAGCACCACGTCGGCCTGCTGCATGGCGAAGAAGGCGTCGCGTATCAGTTCGGCGGCCGGCTGCTGCCACGGCGTGCCGCCGGCCGGCGTCAGGTAGCTGACGATGCGTTCCGGCGCCAGCAGCCCGGCGAAGGCGGCCCGCAGCGCGTCGGCCGCGTCCGGATAGCGCTCGGCCAGGGCGATGACGACGGTGTGGTCGCCAGCGCCGCGCACCAGCGCCTGGGCCAGCGCCAGCACGGCCTGGGGATCGGCCGCAGCGCCGTTTTGGCAAGATTGGAGATCGATGACGAGACGCATGGTTATTCGCTAGTAGAAGGTGGGATACGCTGCAGGTCGGCCAGCACGCGGCGGGTCGACAGCGGCAGTTCGCTCAGCGCCGGCGGCACCGCCGGCAGCGCGTTGGCGGCGGCGGGGCCTTGTTTGACGACGGCCAGCAGGCGCCGGAAGCGCGCGTCCAGCGCCGGGAAACGCAGCAGCACGGGCAGCAGCGTGCGCCGCAGCGCGGCACTGGTGGACAGGCGCCGGTAGGCGCGGCGCGCCAGGCCGTGGACGTGCTGGCGCGCCTGGTTTAACAGGCTGTGTTCACCGCGCCGTGTCAGCAGGCGCAGCGGGGCGGTCAGGCGCCACGAGTTGCTGGCGCGGATGGCCAGCAATTCCTGCTCCATCCCGCGCGCCCAGGCATCGTTGGCGTGCAGGCGGCTGTCGAGCGCGGCGATCTGTTCGTCGCGCGCGCGCAAGCCCGTTGCGAGCTCGCGCGCCTGTTCCCGGCTGAGGCGCAGTTGTTCTTCCAGCGCCGTGCCGCGCAGCAGGCCGGACTGCACCTCGTACTCCAGCGCGCCCGCGCGCCGCTCGCCCTGTTCGATGGCATCGGCGACGGCCAGCGTCAACTCGGCGTTGTGTTGTTCGACGCGCTGTATCGCCCGCGCCAGTTCGGCGGCTTGCTGTTGGCTGCTCAGCACAGCCTGCTCCAGCTCGGCGCTGCGGGCGCCCTGCTCCTGGGCGATGGCCCACGCGCGTTCGGCCTGCTGTTCCAGCTCGGCGCCGCGCTGGCGGCCTTGCTCGGCCTGTTCGCGCTGGGCGGTCCAGGCCTTGTCCAGGTGGTGGCTGAGGTAATCGTCGAACACATTCGGCTGCTGCGCCAGCAGCGCGCCGCGTTCGGCGTGCTCGGCCGCCACGTAATAGCGGTTCAGGCCGTCGAACCAGACGAACTGGTAGGCTTGTTGCGTCAGCAGCGCCTCCCATAGCTGGTGGTTGCTGTCGCGGCTGTTGGGCATGATGGCCTCGACCACCACGATCCACGGCCGGCAGGCGGCGAAGTCCATGCCGCGCAGGACATCGCCCTCGAAGCCCTCGACGTCGATCTTGAGGAAGTGCACCTCGCCGCGCACATGGTCGCGGCAGATGCCGGCCAGCGTGCGCAGCGGCACCCGGTGCTCGACCACGTCATGGCCGTGGGCGCGGTGCGCGTCGGCCACCGCCTGGTCGGTCGAGGCCCAGCCGTTGACGGCCGGGATGTCGAACAGCGTGATCTCGCCGTCGGCGGCGCCGGCCGCCAGGTTCAGGTTGATGTCGCGCGGGCGCTGCTGCAGGAAGGCGTCGCGGTAGGACGGCATCGGCTCGATATTGATGCCGGACCAGCCGCGGTCGTAAAAGGCCTTGGTGACGGAATGCAGTTCCGGATCGTTGGCGCCGACGTCGATGTAGCGGCCGCCGTCGATATCCTTCAGGGCGCGCCACAGCAGCACGTCTTCATGGTTTTGGGCGTAGGAGAGAAAGCTCATGGTGGGCGGTCAGGGTGGGGGCCGGCGTCAGGCCAGCGTGGCGGCGTCGGCTTGCGCGGCCAGTGCGGCGGCCAGCGACGGTTTGTCGTAGATCAGCAGGGCGATCGCGGCCTGCGCCAGCAGGTCGCGCCGGCCCAGCGCGTGCGCGCGTTTGAAGAAGATGGCGTCGCCCCAGCCGAGGCGGTCGCGGGCGCTGGCGTCGGCGCCGCCTTCGTAGGCGTAGCGGCAACTGGTGTGGAAGTCGAGGAAGTCGAAGCCCTGCGCCCGCAGCAGCTGTTCGATGTCCGAGAACAGGCCCTGGCCGGCATAGATTTCGGCGAACGACACTTCGCAGTGGACCACATTGGTGCGCGCCAGCACGGCGCCGGCATGGCGCAGCGCCGGCAATTCGAAGCCCTGGATGTCGAGCTTGAGGAAGTCGACGCCGACGCCGTCGTCGAGCACGTCGTCGAGCCGGCTGGTGTCGACCGCCTCGGTGCGCTCGGTGCGCAGCTGGCTCAAATCGATCAGCTGGTCGGTCAGCGCGCGGTTGAATGGCAGCAGCGACGACGTCGCGTCCGGCGCGTTGATGTGGAAAGTGTGGCGCTGGCCGTCGCCGATGAAATGCGGATACAGGCGCACGCTGCCGGCGCCGTCGTGGCGGGCGCGTTCGCTGAGCTTGTCTTCCAGCGGTTCGAAGCCGATCACGTCCACGCGCAAGCCGTGCTCGGTCAGCGCCGCGTAGACGTGGGCCTCGTCGGCCAGCATCTGGGCGCCGACGTCGACGATGCGCAGCGCCTGCTGGCCGAAGGCGGCGCGGCAGCGTTCGGCCAGTCGTGCGCTGGCAACGGCGCCGGCCTGGCGCCGTTGCGCGTTGCGGCGGTATTCCTCGCTGTCGACGATGGCCGCCGTCAGCGTGGCCAGGTCGGCGCCGGCGGCCAGCGCGCCGCACCAGTGGTGCAGGCCGGCGGCGTCGGCTTCGCGGCCCAGCAGGCCCTGGTACAGCGTGCGCACCAGCTGCGCGTGTTGCGCGGCGGCGGGAAGGGGAGTAAGCGTCTCTGGCATGGTGTGATGGTTCCTGGTTGGCGGGCGGCGCGCTGCCGCCCGCGGTTGCTTACAGTTTTTCGATGTCCAGCCGCGGCGCCAGGTTGACCAGGCCGGACCAGGTGATGCCCTCGTTGTCCGGCAAGACCACGAAGGTGCTCACTTCGTGCAGATAATTGACCACCTCGCGGAAGCTGCCCTCGTCGTAGCCGCCGTTGCCGAGGCCGACGGTGAGCGTGTACTCGTCCGGCGCCAGCGTCAGCGCGAAGCTGAAGCTGGCCGACAGCAGGCCGCCGGCGGCGACCGGGCCGGGCTGCTCGTGCATGCAATAGGTGTTGGTCTCGAACAGCACCACGCCGTAGCGGTTGCGGATCTTGAAGCCGACATGCGGATCGTCGAGCGGCCGGCGCACGCGGTAGTCGATGCGCAGCTGCACCGCCTGGTCGGCGATCAGGCTGGCCTGCGGCGTGCCGTCGGCCTGCAGGAAGGCCACGCTGAGGCAGTCGGCGCCGTCGGTGCTGATGCTGCCTTCGCTGCCGCCGAGCGCGACGGCGTCGCGCCAGCGTTCGGCGTCGGCCGCGCCGAGGCGGGCCGGGGCCTGGTCGTGGCGGCTCAGCAGGTCGGCCTGGTACAGGTCGGCCGCCGCCTTGGGCGTGCCGTCGAAGGCCAGCGCGCCCTGCTTGATATACAGCGCGCGGTTGCAGATGTTCATCACCGTGCCCATGCTGTGCGAGACGAACAGCAAGGTGGTGCCGGCCGCCGTGTAGCCGCGGATGCGGTCGAAGCATTTTTGCTGGAAGAACACGTCGCCCACGGCCAGCGCCTCGTCGACGATGAGGATGTCGGGCCGCACGCAGGTGGCCACGCTGAACGCCAGCCGCATCTGCATGCCGCTGGAATACACCCGCACCGGCTGTTCGATGTAGTCGCCGATCTCGGCGAACGCTTCGATGTCGGCCATCAGCGCGTCGATCTCGGTCACCGACAGGCCGTTCAGCTGGCCGGCCATATACACGTTCTGGCGGCCGGTGAAATCGGGATGGAAACCCATGCCCAATTCCAGCAGCGCGGCCACGCGGCCGCCCACGCTGACGCTGCCGCTGCTGGCCTGGGTGGTGCCGGTGATCAGCTTGAGCAGCGTGCTCTTGCCGGCGCCGTTGACGCCGATCAGGCCGACCGCCTCGCCGGCGGCGACGTGGAAATTAATGTCGCTCAAAATCCATTTCAGCTGGTGCCGCGGGCCGCGCATCGGCAGCAGCCATTCGGCCAGCCGCGACCAGCGCGTCGGATACTGTTTATAGGCCTTGCCCAATTGCTTGACTGTAATCGCGCCCATCAGAGTTCATCCACCATTTCGCCCGCCCGTTTGCGGAATAATTTCAAGCCGAGCAGGCACAGCAGCACGGTCCACAGCAGCGTCGGCAGCAGGCTGTCCCACTGCGGCGCCTGGCCCTGGACCAGGATCGTCTGGTAGCTCTGGATCAGCGCCGCCATCGGGTTCCAGCCCATCAGCTGGCGCACTCCCGGCGGCAGGATGGTGACCGGATAGACGACCGGCGTGAACCAGAACCAGAATTGCAGCAGGATGGTGAAGAACTGACCGACGTCGCGGAAGAACACGTTCAGCACCCCCAGCACCATGCCCAGGCCGATCGCGAACAGCACTTGCAGCAGCAGCACCGGCAGCAGGTCGAAAAACACCCAGCCGGGGAACTGGCCGGCGCCGACCAGGAACACCACGAACAGCGTGAAGATGATGGCGAAATTGATGGCGGCATTGCAGACCACGATGACCGGCAGGCAAATGCGCGGGAAATTGATTTTTTTGATCAGGTTGGCCTGCTCCAGGAACATCGTCTGGCCCCGCGTGACGATGTCCGAAAACAGGCCCCAGGTCAGGATGCCGGCGCACAGGTAGATGCTGTAACCGAATTCGGTGTTATCGCCCGGCAGCTTGTTGTGCATCACCTGGGAAAAGATGACCGTGTAGACCACGATCAGCGCCAGCGGGCTGAGCACGGTCCAGGCGGCGCCCAGCAGGGAGTTGCGGTATTTGGACTGGAATTCGCGCTTGACGCTGCCGCTGACGAAGCCGCGGTAAGACCACAGTGCCTTGAGCATCAGGGCCGGCATCATGGGCGGCCTCGCGCCGGACGGCCGGGGACGGCCGGAAAAACTGGATTCATGTATGTGGGTGGCGCAGCCACGCGGCCAGGCTGTGCGGAAATGGATCGAGGCGGGATTATACCGTACCGACAGGCTTGCTACAAATGTAACAAATTATTACAGTGTGGGCCGGCAGCGACCGGCCTCAGGGTTGTACCAGTTTTTGCAAGGCGTCAGGATTCTTGATCAGCAGGCGGTGCGCCTCCTTTTCCACGATGCCTTGCTGGACCAGCATCAGCAACGCCCGTGTGACCGTTTCGCGGCTGGTGTTGATCATATTGGCGATATCCTGGTGGGTCGGCAGGTTTTCCACCACGGTGCCGTCGGGCTGCTTGGTCTGCATCAGCACCAGATAAGTGTAAATGCGCTTGGCCGTGTTGTTAATGCTGAGCAGGGCGCGGAATTCGGAATCGCGCTGGATCTTTTGCGCCAGGTATTGCAGCATCTGGCTGGCCACCGTCGGCGAATGGGAAAACAGGTGCATGGCGGTGGGTGCCGGCAGGAAGGCCACCAGGCCGTCGCTGGTGGCGACCACCGAGGCCGAGCGGGTGGTGTTGTTGATCAGCGCGATTTCGCCGAAGAAGTCGCCCGGCACCAGCATGCGCAGGCCGATCGCCCGGCCGTCTTCGGTGACATTGATCACTTGCAGCTGGCCGGCCAGCAGGAACAGCAAACCGTCGCCGCTGCCGCCCTTGTGCAGCACCACTTCGCGCTTGGCGAAGGTACGGATGCGGATATCGGCCTTGACCCGGATGATTTCCTCGTCGGTCAAGCCGGCCAGCAGCGGAATCTTGCGCAGGTGAACGTGGATATTTTGCTGCTGTTCGGCGGCCGGCGGCGGCGCCGGATGGTCAGCGGGGGAAGAGGGAATTGCACTCATCAGTATCTTTGCGGAACGAAAAAGTCGGTGCGTGAAATAAAAGCACGTTGTACGGCAGGGCGCCGGCAGTGGCGACACCTGGGCCATCGGCATGGATATCGTACCAGCAAAAGCGCCGTCCGGTGGGCAACTGTTGCCGGCGCGCGCAGGCGCTGCCGCCCGCAAACCAGGCCGGCGGCAATCGCGCTAGCGCCCCTGCCATTGCCAGCTCAGCTGCAGTTGTCGGTCATTGTACTGAAAGATGGAGATGTTCTCGGCGTTACGCACCTGGCGCAATTCCAGCTGCACGCTCTGGACGTCGTTCAGTTGCCAGATCATGGCCATGCGCCCCACCCGCGTGGTCTGGCGCCGCGCGATGTCGATCAGGCCGGGGGAATAGTCGCTGTCGCTGCGCCAGTTTTGCTCGCTGAAGCTGGCTTCGCCGATCAGCGGGCCGGCCAGCGCGCGCCGGCCCGTCACGCTGGCGTTCCAGCCGTGGCGGTCGCCGCCGGGGCGGTCGGACTGGGCATGGTCGAGCAGCCAGCCCAGGCTGGTGGTCAGCACGCTGTCGTGGCCGCGATAGTTGACTTGACCGCGCAGCTCGGAGGTGACGGCATCGAAATTACTCAATGTCATGAATTTATTGTGGCTGAACGCGGCCGTCAGCAACACATCGGTGTGTTCGGGCGGCAGCGGCGTGCCGATCTTGATCTGCCCCTGGGTCTGGCGCTGGTAATACTGGCCGCCCAGCGTGAACAGGCCGATGGTGGCGGTGGCGCTCGCGGCCCAGCGCCCCCAGCGCCACGGCGTTTCGACGCCGGTGAACAGCGAACTGCTGTTGTAGTGGGTCAGATGGTCGTTGCGGCGCTCCAGCAACTGCACGAAGCCGGTGGTGCCGTTGGTCGTCAGGTCGCGCGTGTAGTCGGCCCACAGCGCGCTGTACTGGTCATGCTTGGGCAGGAAGTCCGGCAGCAAAGGCAGGCTGATGATGGCGCCGTCGCTATCGACGTTCAGAAACGGATTGCTCGCGCCCTGGTTGACGTTCTGGTCGACGCCGCGCGCCAGCGTGACCGAATAGCTGCTTTGCGGATGCCATTCCGTGCAGCCCTTCTGGCGCGCCGCGTTGATCAGTTCGAGGATGCCGGGCGGCGGCGCAAAGCGTTTTTCGATCGCCTGGAACAGCCGTTCGGCCTCGTCGGCGTGGCCCAGGCTGCACTGGATCAGCGCCAGGTCCAGCCAGGCGCCGGCATGCAGCGGCTCCTGCTCGACGATGCTGCTGAGGGTGGCGCTGGCGTCGTTCTTGCGGCCCTCGGCGATCGATTGCAGCGCCTGCTGGTAAGGATCGGGCGGGGCCGGATCGGCGGCGCGGGCCGGCCCCGCCAGCTGGACCAGCGCCAACGGCGCCAACAGCCAGGCCGCGCGGCGCAGCGCGCTCACGCGGCCACCTCCAGCGGCGCCAGGGTGTACAGCTCGGTCGGCTTTTCCTTGCCGCGCAACAGGCGCGAGCCCAGCGCCAGGAACGAATGGCGGCTGGCGCGCTGCACCGTGCCCGGTCCGATGATGACGTCGTGCGGGAAATCGCGCGCCACCTGCTCCAGCCGGGACGCCGTGTTGACGCTGTCGCCGACGGCGGTGTAGATGCTGCGGAAGGAACTGCCGAAATCGCCCGCCATGGCGGCGCCGCTTTCGATGCCGATGCGCACCCGCAGCGGCGGCCGGCCGTTGCCCAGGCGGCTGGCGCTCAGTGCCTGCACCCGCTGCACGATGGCGCGCGCGGCGTCCAGCGCCAGGTCGGCGTGCTGGCGCTGCGGCAGCGGCGCGCCCCAGAACGCCACCAGGCCGTCGCCCGTGTATTTGTCCAGCGTGCCTTGCTGGGCGATGACGGGGCCGGTCAGGCAGTCGAGGAAGTCGCGCGTCAGCTGCGCCGCCTCGTCCAGCGGCAGCGCCTCGACCTGGGTGGTATAGCCTTCCATGTCGGCGATCAGCGTGGTCACGTCGAGCAGGCGCGGCGCCAGCGGATCGCGCAAGTCGGCCCGCAGCAATTGCTCGACCACTTCGCGCGCGACATACTGGCGCAGCGTGCCCAGCAGATGACGCGAACGGCTCTGGCTGGTCTGCCAGTGATAGGGCACGGCCACCGCCAGCAGGAACAGATTGCTGGCCAGCGGTCCCGTGGTGACCAGCGCGGGGGCGTGCGGCGCGACCAGATAGGCCAGCAGCAGCCAGCCGGCGCAGCTGGCGCCCAGCAAGGTCACGCTGGCGGCGGCGGTCAGGCGCGGGAAGGCGAACCAGGCGGCGTAGGCGGTGGCGGCGGTGAACAAACAGGCGATCCAGCGCCCCGGCCAGAGCGCGGGGCCGAGGCCGGCCTGCTGATCCAGCAGGCTGGACAACATGGTCGCCTGCACGCCCAGGCCGGGCCGGTCCGACGCCAGCGGCGTGGCGACCCGGTCGCCCAGGCTGAGCGAGGAGGAGCCGATCAGCACCAGCCTGCCGCTGGCGCTGGACGGTACGATCGCTTGCTGCAAGATGTCGGCGGCCGAGACCACCGTATAGGCGGACCAGTCGCGCCGCCAGGCCGGTCGTTGCACGCCGTTGCCGGCCAGTTGCAGGGGTTTGCCGCCGCTGCAGCAATCGAGCAGGGCCAGCGACAGGGCCGGATAGCCGCGGCCCTTATAGCGTGTCATCAGCGGCAGGCGGCGCAGGATGCCGTCGGGGTCGGGAATGTAGCCGATGTTACCCACATGGGATGCTTGCGCCAGACCGGCGTGGTTGGCGATATAGCCGCTGGCCGGCACGCCGACCGCGCCATGCAGCGTGGTGGCGCCGGCCAGTTGGCCGGCTTGCAGCGCTTCCGGCCGGTCCGGGTGAAAATAATCGAAAGCCTGGCCCAGCACCACCGGCGCGTGTTGGGCCAGCAGGGACAGCCGGGTGTCGCCGTCGCGGTCGGCAGCGTCGGGCAGCACGATGTCCAGCGCCACGCCGCGCGCGGCATAGGTGGTCAGCAATTGTTCGACCAGGTCGGCCAGGCGCGCGCGCGGCCAGGGCCAGGGCCCCAGCGCGGCGGTGCTGGCTTCGTCGATGTCCACCACCAGCACGCGCGGTTCCGGCGCGCTGCTGACGGCCAGGCGCAGGAAGCGGTCGCGCAGCCACTCATCGGCAAAAAAAGGCGCCGAGGGCGTGCTCAGCCATTGTGCGCCGACGCCCAGCAGTACCGCGAGCAAGGCGATGCCGATGGGAATCAGGGCAGGGCTGGGGAGGGCGTAACGACGAAAAGCCGAAAAAATCATGGAAAAGAGGCAGGGCGCGCGACCGTCTGTGGCATGGGATTGATATTTGTTCCTCGGAAAGCAAATATATGAACCGGCTAGTATAAACCGTTTGGCCGGCCTTGGGGCAGGGGGCTGGGGCCATTTGCTACAAAGTGTAAAGAGTCCGGCGGCGTCCAAACAGGGGAGTAAAATGTGACGTTCATCACGGAAATTTACCATGCTTTGCGGATAATAGCAGGAAAAAGGGGAATATCATGTTGCGTCATTTCATCATCGCTGCCGCAGTCCTGGCGGCCCAACTGGCGCAGGCCTCCGAAGCCGGGCGCGTGATTTTCGTCGCCGGCCAGGTGCAGGCGGCCGGTAAGGCGGTGCGCTTGGGCGACGCCGTGCCGGAGGGCGATCTGTTGCACACCGGCGCAGACGGCTATCTCTACGTGAAGACCATCGATGATGGCTTGTTCATCCTGCGCCCGAATACCGACGCCCGCATCGCAACTTATCAGGTTGATACCGCCGACCCATCGAATACCCACGTCAAGCTGGAGTTGCTAAAGGGAACCGCCCGTAGCCAGTCCGGCAAGGCGGTCAAGCTGGCGCGTCAAAACTTCCGCTTCAACACGCCGGTGGCCGCCATCGGCGTGCGCGGCACCGATTTCACCGTGTTCACCGATCAAAACACCACCCGGGTGGTGGTGATGTCGGGTGGCATCACCGTCAGCGGCTTCGGCGGCGGCTGTCGTCCGGAAGGCACCGGCCCCTGCGAGGGCGTGGCCAGCAAGGAATTGTCGGCGGCCCAGAAAGGTCAGTTGTTGCAGATCCAGCGCGGCGCCGCGCCACAGGTCATGCCTGGCAGCGCCTTGTCGCCGGATGTTGCCACGCCGCCCCGTCAGGATGAGCCGGCGGTCAAGGCTAGCGCCGCCAACACCACCAGCACCGCCGGCACGCCCACCATCCTGGCAGCCAGCGAGCCTAGTCTGGACGCGCAAAAAAGTGTAACTATTCAACAACATATCGCGGCCGGGCAGGCGGCGATCGATCAGCCGCCGGTGGTGACGACGCCGCCGGTTGAAACGGTGTCGCCACCGGTGGTGACGCCGCCTGTCGTCACGCCGCCCGTGGTGGTCGCCCCGCCGGTAGTGGTCGCGCCGCCTGTGGTGGTGGCCCCGCCGGTGGTGGTGCCGCCGCCGGTAGTGGTGGCGCCCGTGGTCCCGGACCGTACCATCATCTGGGGCCGATGGCAGCCGGTATTGGATCAGGCCGCGAAGGTTAATCTGGTGGCTGCCTTGGGTTCCGGGGCGGAAGTTGTCAGCGTGATGGGCGATTTTGCCTTGTTGCGCAGTGCGGGGCAGGACTTTGTCACGCCGCAGCAAGGTAGCGCTAGTTTTGCGTTAAAGCAAGGGGAGGCATACATATATAATCCCCTCTCGTTGACGCCGGTGATCGCCGCCACCCTGCAGAACGGCCAATTGCAGTTTAACTTCGACAAGGCGACGTTTGCGACCAGTATCGATTTGGTCAGTCAGGCCGAAACTTTCAATTTGCAATCTAAAGGCATCGTCGTGGCTAACGGTCATTTTGCTGGTGTGAACTTATACAGTCCAACTGCCAATATCACCCTGGAAGGCCAGTTAAGCACGGAAAACGGTGGCAGCGCCGCCTATATTTTCCAGGGAAAATTAGACGCTAACCGCACGGTCTCCGGCGCGACATACTGGGGTAAATAGGGTAAGTTTGGCGTATTTTAGCGGTAGCGCCTGGCGTGCGGCAGGCTTGCGCCGCCGTCTTTTTGAGCTTTCGCAGGTATCTTGGCAACGCCCGTTTCGGTTCATCCGTACGGGCGTTGTTTTATTTTTAAGGTATGCTGCCGGTTCGGAATCGTTTTAGTCCGACAACTTCTTGATTTCCCCTCAATCTTCTCTGATAATGGCCCGCCATGTTTTAAATGGTGAAATCCGTAAAATTCTGAGGATATTGTGCATTGGTGTGACGCCCGTCACATAAAGTGTTCAATGTCTTCTGCCATTATTCGGTACGTTGGGTTGCAGGCGGCTTATAGCTGGCGCCGCAAAAATTGAAATCGTTATTACTTTTGTTAATCCTAGGAGCACTAAATGGCTTACACAACACAAATTCAGCAGCTGTACGTTGCCTACTTCAACCGTCCTGCAGACCCAAGTGGCCTGGCTTACTGGGAAACCGTGGTTGAAAACGCTAAAGGCGACACCAGCGCTGTTTCCGCAGCCTTCGCCGCTTCGGCAGAGTACAAAGCTGCTTATGCCGGCCTGGATGCTAACCACATCGTCAACACCGTTTACAACAACCTGTTCGGCCATGACGCCGACATCGGCGGTCTGAACTTCTACGCCAGCCTGCTGAACAACGGTTCGCTGTCGGTCAACCAGATCGTGGCAACCATCGCCGGTGGCGCACAGTCCACCGACAAAGTCGCCTATAACGACAAAGTCACCGCTGCAACCGCGTTCACCGGCGCACTGACCACCACCCAGCAAGTGCTGGGCTACAGCGGTCCTGACGCCTTGGCAGCCGCCAAGGCCTTCATCTCCACCGTGACCAACGACGCAACGCTGGCAACCGCGATCAATCCAACCAACCTGGGCAACACGGTTAACCAAATTGTCAGCATCGGCAATCCAGAAGTCGCTGCCGAAGTCGCTTCCACCGCTGCCGCCGTCGCTTATGCAAATGCTGCAGTCGCTGTTGCTTCCGCCAACACCCAAGCTGCCACCGACGCAGCCGCAGTGACCACCGCGCTGGCCACCCAAGTGAAGGCTGACGCTGCTGCCGCCGCTGTCGATACCGCTGGTCTGGCCGCTGCCGCCGCCACTGCTACCACCAACGCTGCTACCGCTGCCGCCACGCTGACCGCCGCTAACGCTGCCGTGGTCACCGACCAGGCCACTTTGTCCGCCGCAATCTCCGCTGGTGACCCAGTTGCTGTTAGCACCGCAAACGGCCAGTTGCTGATCGATCAGAACGCAGCCAACAATGCCTTGACCGCGAACAGCACCGCTGCCGCTGCTGCCACCACAGCCGCCGCTGCTGTTGCCAATGGTGCAGCTGCTGTTGCCGCTGGTGCTGCCGCTGACGCTGCAGTTGCCCTTGCTGTGAAAACCGCACAATCTTCGGGCGCCGCTGCTGTTGCCGCTGGTACCGCTGACGTTGCTGCCGCTGCTGCTTACGCGGCCGCCGCCAAAGCCACCACCGTCACCTCCGACGACGGTCCTGCAGCGACTGCCGTGGCCGCCGCTGCCACCGCTAACGCTGCTGCTGTCGCCGCTAAAGCCGTGTCGGATGCAGTCGTTGCTGCCGCTGCCGCTGCCGCTGCTGATGCTGCTGCTGTGATCGTTGTTGCTGCGGACGCTGCTGCTCTGGCTCCTCTGGCCGCTCAAGCGCTGACCGACGCTGGTACTGTTGCCGCTGCGAACACCGCTGCTGCTGCTGCTATCACCGGTGCTACCAGCGCCACCTACGTTGCTGCTGCTGCCCTGGCTGCTACCGAGAAAGCTGCTGCCGCTACCGCTACCGCTTCGGCTGCTGCTGAAACCGCTGCTGCTGCAACCTACGCTGCTGACGCTGCCAAAACCGCAACCACGGCTGACGACACTGCTGCTGCTGCTGCTGTTGCAACCGCTAAAGCTGACACCGCTGCTGCTCTGGCCGCTACCGCCGCTGCCGCTACCGACGTCGCCAACGCTGCTGCCCTGCCAGCAAAATTCGTCGCTCAAACCATCACCCTGACCACTGGCATTGACAGCGGTGCTGCCTTCACCGGCGGTGCTGGCGACGACGTCTTCATCGGTAACAACGCTGCTGGCACCGCAGTTACCTTGAGCAGCCTGGATGCTATCGATGGTGGCGCAGGTAACAACACCCTGAACATCTCGGTTACCGGCGCTATCGACACCACCGGTGCTGTTG
>Ga0209903_1000180_pt1 | contig 26714 bp, 25 predicted proteins | sample OrgsoiDNA2013051_FD_185801 | JGI IMG/M metagenome (GOLD analysis project Ga0209903, IMG submission 185801) | Permafrost soil microbial communities from the Arctic, to analyse light accelerated degradation of dissolved organic matter (DOM) -... | ecosystem: Environmental > Terrestrial > Soil >...
GATCTTCTGGTGGCTTGACGATCGAGGTAGAAAGTCCGCGATCAATTCGTCCAGCATAGCCTTAGCGCGAAACAATGGCCAGCTGCGACGAGGAATATGATCGCACGAAACTAAACATTTAGGTAAGAGCTGTATGCAGTTTTAGGTTAGAGCGCTACATATGCGATGATGTTGGCCGGCCTGGGGGTGCTATCCATCGCGGTCGTCAAACGCCGTCGGACCCAATAAATAGCATCGTTTACCAAGCAGTGAAAGGCCGGTCAGGCGGAAAAGGGGCTCTTAAGGCGTCGCCATTGCGGGCATCAACGGCACCATCGAGGTGGCGGTGATGGAACACCGTTTTCAGAACCATCTCTTAATAAACAGTACGCAAAAAGTCGCGAACTAACCCGCGATGTTTTGCCGGGCTACCGATGTGTAGGGCGATAATGGGACCAAGTTGATTAGTGAGGTCTGCGGACTGCTGTTCCGACAGCGCTAAAATCGGTCTACCCATTTAAGTTCCCCCCTGAGGAATAAACGTACCGTTGCGTTCCTCGAAACCTGTACGCTTCAAATGCGAAGAGCGGCGCACAAAAGTGCTAACGGCGATGGTTGCAATAGACTTTGGAATGCCTTCCAGGGGGAGTGTTCATCGAGGATTGGGGCTATGAACAATTTTTTGTCAGATCCAAGAGCAATATTTTGTAAATCAACGGATACCGTTCGGGCTGACTTACGGCTCGAACCTTATTTTACATAATATAAATTATGCGAATTAAGTGGGTTCAGTGGCTGATTGGACAAAATCGCAAAATTCGAGTGCGGTAACCCTAAACTCGAGACAATCGTCTAGTAATCGCTCGTTTATAAGCTATTTTTGCAAGTTTTCGATAAATCTTGAGTTTCCAATTCCGCATGATTTTCACCCTATAAATCTTCAATTTGAAGCTCTCTAGCTCGCAGTTTCATCTGAAACTGATACTGATAATGCGGAACATGCTGACTCCGGCTTAAGGGCGGCCCAAACCTTTGGAGTCTTGATAACGTTCTTATCGTGCGAAATTCGTTATGGCGGTGCGCATCCCATACAAAAAACAGTTCAGCAAATCGAACTTACCGCCATTATAGGTCATCAAAAGAGCGTTGGAACCGGGTTTGTTCTGCAACTAAAAACGTTATATCGCATAAGTCTCGAGTTTAGGTGCGTATCGACTATAAATCTCGAATTTTACGTTATTTCGTATAAATCCCGATTTCTGGCTGGTTTTCACGGAATTCGATCGACGGCTGATTTTGCGATAAATCTCGAGTCTCAATGAATTTCATCTATATATTAATTTTTCATCAGAGAATGCTATTGACTCTTCATAACACAAACACATATAGTTTCTGCATTATTGCAGCAGATCCAATTTTTCTGGAAATGTGACATTATTCTTCTAATGTCACATGGTTTTTACCTTTATTTATCCCGTTGCGCGCAACGATTAATATGCCGATTTATGTTATACCCCACTGAACAAATGATGCCATTAGAGCGCTTATCTCTGCCGCTTGTTTTGGATGGGCGCGCCGGTGTCAATCGCGCGCGCGCCGGACACCCGCAAATTACGGCCGACAATGACGTCGATGCCGTGAAAGCCTGGCTGGCGCGCGCTGCGGACAAAAAGACGACCCTGGACACCTACCGTAAGGAAGCTGAACGGCTGCTTTTATGGTGCGCTATCGAGTGCGGCAAACCGTTGTCGTCCATTACCCATGAGGATTGGTTGCAGTACAAAGCGTTCCTCAAGCAACCAGCGCCGGCGGCGCGCTGGGTGTCAGCAGAGGGGCGCAAATACCCGCGTGCGCATCCGGATTGGCGACCGTTTGCAGGGCCGCTCTCAGCGTCGAGCCAGCGGCAGACTGCCGTCATTTTGAACGCCCTCTTCTCCTGGCTCGTTAATGCTGGATATCTAGCCGGAAATCCGCTCTCGTTATCACGTCATCGCAAGCCGCGCGGCGCGCCGCGTATCACACGGTACTTAGATGACGATATCTGGGCCGCAGTCAAAGAGACGATTGAGGCAATGCCACGCGACACGCTCAAGCGGCAGGAACGGTATCGGCGTGATCGCTGGCTCTTTAGTGTGCTGTACCTGTGCGGTCTGCGCATTTCCGAATTGATTGGCACGCCCATGGGGGCGCTCTTCGGAGAGCGCGATCGGGATGGCGTACAGCGCTGGTGGCTAGAGGTGCTGGGTAAGGGCGATAAGGTGCGCATAGTGCCGGCGACATCAGAACTCATGGCAGAGTTGCGCACCTACCGGAATGGCTATGGACTACCACCCTCCCCTTATCCTGGTGATCTGACGCCGTTGTTGTTGCCCCTTGGCGGCGCGCCGCGCGCCATGTCGCGTGGCGGTGTCCATGTGATCATCAAGTCGGTATTTGAGTCCACTGCAAACCGCTTACACGAGCACGGGGACGCTTTCGCAGGACTCGGTGAACGCGTCATGCAGGCTTCGGCTCATTGGTTACGTCATACGGCGGGTTCGCATATGGCCAACAAGGACGTAGATCTGCGGCATGTGCGCGACAACCTCGGGCACGAATCGATTGCGACAAGTAGCGGTTATCTGCACTCCGCCGATCACGTCCGCCATGCGGAAACCGAGGCTAAGCACAAGATCGGTTGGTAAGTGCAGAGTAGTCCTGTGGGCCGTGAGAGACAAAATTGGAACCTCCTTTGTTTGGTCCACTAACGGTAGTGAATCATCCTTTAGAGCTAACCATCACTTATCCTCGTAGCCTTCAACCCACGATTTCCGCTTGCCGCATCGCAGGCACCAATCTTCGCACAAGCCAATGTCATGGCCTGGCGGCCGTCGGATCGCTTGCCATTTATGACCATGCCGCACACCACAATGCCATTGAGCTAGCCTTCTGAATCTCATACACCAATCCTTTTGTAAGCTGATTTCAATGCAGAGCACATCCTTCGGACTTCATTATATTGGAGATCGTCCAGTGGGCAATTGCGCGCCATTCAGCACGCGGAGCACAGTATCGTGTAAGTGTGGATGGCACACAGAGTGATAGTGACCGGGCTACTCTGGCTCTATCCAACCACGATTGCGAAACAAGCCGTTGATGGCCTACAGGTCGAACCGGCGCCGGCAGAACCCGAGAATGTCTGTGGCCCACGAGCCCGAAAAAGCGATAGGGAGCCGGCGCGCGAATAGCCCATTATGGTCCTTGCCCGAAAAAGGGCGAAGCAGTAAGAGACCGAATATACGTGAGCAGTCGTACCTAAAAGTCAAAGACGGAATGTTTGCAAACGAGGAGGAGTCCATATACGGACATTCGTCAGGGCTGAAACCAATCAGGGTCTTACTTGATTAGATAGTCTTCTTTATTTTCCCCATTCAGCCACGTCGGTGCACGGCCACGTCCGGTCCACTCTTGACCGGTTGCTAAATCACGATATTTGGCAGCAACCGCCTTGGGAACTTTGACTGCCTTAAGCGTACCGCCCAGATCAGATACGGTCAGATTATAAGTCTGCATGATTTCTTGGATTTTAGCTTTCGCCCCCGCGATTTCGAAGGCACGAGCTTTTTCCGCCTGCTCTTGCAGTTCTTGGATTTGGCGTTTGAGGTCAGCGTATGTGGTCATTTTCAGAGATCCAAGATTTGTTTTAGAAAACGAATTGTACCTTACAGAGCATAATTACTGTGCACGAGAAATAGGAATAAAGCAGCCCCTCTTTGGCGTCCTCTCTCGGAATATTCGCATCCATCTCTTCCAGCAAAACGTGGGGGAAAAAGCTCGAACTGTGCCTGCCTTCAGAAGCTCAAACAGTTCCGTTCGTGCGTTCGGTTGACGTTTTTCTTGGTGATCTACAGGATGTCATCCGCATGGGTGTGCTCAATGACCTCGCTGGCGCGCCCTCAGTCCATCCGTATCCCGTGAATCCATGGAGAAAGGGGAAGGTCCGTATCAGATTCAATTTATGCAGCAACGCCATTTTCAAAAAAATGCTTATTGAAGACTCATCCCGAATTAATTTTATTAAAATGGTATTTTTATAATTTTACAAACCGATCGGTTCTCACAAATAACTACGCCACCGGAGAATTTTTGCGTTTTCGCACAACTTCAACAAAAAATCAAAATTTCGCGGCTCTGCGTTGTCGGCATACAAGCAAGTATCTTTATTATAGACCGTAGGCAGCTATTATTTTCTTGACGCTCCCGTCTTTCTGCATTTCTACAATTGTTTCTGACAAACGGTCCACCATGGTTTGATCGCAGCGCTTGGAGCAGCCGAGATATTCCTCCGTTTTCCCAAGCGGCACACTCATGACAAATGGCCGTACAGCTGCATCTTTTTCCAACTGCTGCTCCTCATGTATGGAGCTATACCATGCATCGAATCGCCCCGCATTGAGCATCTTTGCCGCTGTTACGCCCTGATTCACCTGCTTTAACTTCGAAATTTCGAAACCTTGATGTAGTAATATTTGGAAGCCGGCCGAGCCACGTGTTACGCCAATCGATTTGAAGTTTGCATTGGCTTCGGCAAATGAATTCACCTTTCCGCCAAGGGTAAAAAATGTGCGCTCAGAATTTATTACACGGGCAATCCACGTGAAATTGGCCTCGCGTTCCTCGAGTCGCGCAAGCGGAACGATCAAGGCATTTTGCATGTTCGGCACCAATAAAAGTGCTCTCGGAACTGGCATGACGATAATTTTCGCCCTGTACCCAGCACGGCGCATCGCTTCGAGGACCACGTCACCAACTATCCCTTTTTTCTCCGGGGAATCGATTGTATATGGCTTGACTTCCATAAGATAAAGACTGACATCCTCAATCGCCCTTGCTGGGGCGATACTAACCTTCCAGCCAGTAAAGTCATGATTTCCCCTATGAGGAAGCATGGCTCTACTTTCTTGAAAGTTAGTAGGCAATAGCAGGAGGATACAGATAGTAAAAACCTTAGCAGGAAAAAGCATGGGGCTGACTCCATAAAAAAACACCGGAAACGGATAGCGGAACGCACATCGTAAAATCCAAAACTGCACAAGCAATCCGACCTTTTCCACAAAGATAGACGATTCCATGTTGACGTCATTGTCGGTCGGTACGGTTCAAATTCATATGCGATTGCCAATCAACAGCTTGCGCAGGAGTTATAGTAATAACTAAGAACTCTTCCCGGTCGACCTTCGTGGCACCTGATGCGCTCGCGATACGCTAAATAGCCGGAACTTTCGTCATGGGCCCCTTGGGATTTTGGGCAATGGCAGTAACCGACGCCACCATTTTGGGGGGAATTCGCACGGCACTGTTTGCTACTTCCGCCGGCGCACGCGAAAATGCATGAGATCCCTCAATGTTAAAGACACTGACCACCTGAGCCAATTTATCAGCCTGATCCTGCATCGATTCCGCAGCGCCAGAAACTTGCGCTTTCTCTGAATACCGACCGCGCGAAACACTCGGATGGAAATCCCCGCTTGTCGTATATTCCGAGCACATTGTTCGGTTACAATTAGGACCCCGGGTCCGATTCACTAACTCAGTGTTGCAGTTGGTTCTTGAGACCGCCCACCTTACGATCGTCAAGATCTCTATATGCAGTATCTGTGCATCCGCATAAAGAGTGAAGTGAGAATTATCGAAACCATCGTTCGTAAAAAACAAGGGCTCTTTTGAAAATCAAGTGGGTTGACGGGCATGCGCATTGAACTTTGTGAAGTCGAACTCGGCCACGCGCAAAAAAATCGCGGTGCCGACTGCGCGGATTCGTGTTGGCGACTCTGCACAAATAACGGCAACCGTTTGGAGAAAACATAAATCAGATCAACCAATCGATGTCGATGCATGTTGGGTCGGCATCCACGAAACTGAAAGGAATTCCAAGATCAGCAGGGCAAAATAATTTCAAATTCGCAGATGCCGGTACCATGCAAATCGTGAGTTAGAACTTGTAACGAAGCCCGACGGCGAGGGAGTTGACAGTGCCGCCGACGCCTCCGGCCATCGATGGAAGTGCCGAGCCATACAACCCAGAGTATTGGGCATTTCCCTTGTTATCGGATGAGGTAAGTTGTGCGTATACGTCGCCCTGCTTGTTGAATGCAAAGTCGACCAACGCTGACCAGTCGCTGACGCCGTTGGCGGAATGGTCTTTATCCTTGATGTCGGTGTAGCTTAGACCAAATTTGTATTGCCCGACCTGTTGCGTGGCGCCAAGCGACCAAATCTCGACGTCATCCGGTGGCGACGAGTTTGCGAGCGCTTTAAGAGCCGCCTTATAACCGTCGGCGTAGGCGATATCGCCATAAGCGAGGGTGACTTTGGTATCACCGAACTTGTATGATCCGCCAACTTGCAAATTGTTTTCCAATCTACCTGAATAAGCGCCGGCGACGCTGTTACCGATATTGACCGCATTATCGGCGAGCGAAAAGGCAAACGAGCCATCGTCATAGCGGAGAGAAAAATCGGTTACGCCGCTATCACCGAATGGCTGACCAGTGTTGCCGCTTCCGGGTGAGTTGTTGCTGCCAAAGGTCTGCAAGAGCCTGACCTGGAAACCGCTAAATATCGGCGACGTATAGCTCAGGGCGGCCACAAAGAGGTCGGGGGCATTATTGCCGCCGTTGAAGTTCTGATCAGTCGCTGCGCCTCCGTTTAACGCGCCTGCGCCAGTGAAGATAATGCTATTGACCAGTTGCGAGTAAGCCCAGGCGTTCGTGTAGCCGCCGGATTGTGAACCCATAGCATCCAACTGGACGGCTGTCATCAGGGACGGGGTTATCTGGCGCCCCAACTTGATTTCCCCCCAACTTGGGCTCGCCAAACCGACGTTCGCTGCTCGGTTGTATGTGCCACCGCCACTTGCTGCAGCGGTTGGAGTCGCAACGGTGGCGCCATCCCCTTGTCCGCCAGTGGAAATGCTGATTTCTTCTTCCAGATTTCCGGTTATTTTTAAACCGCTTCCCAGATCGGTATTTGCGCCAAAGCCAAGCCTGGACGTTTGCATGTTGTTCGATGCAATACCCCAAGTAGTGGAACTCAGTCCAGCGGGAGCGTGTGGGGAACTCATGGTATAGGCCGCCCCATCCAATACCCCATAGACTGACAGATTGGTTCCGTCGACGGTAAAGTCAACAGCTTGGGCGGCTGCTGCGTATGCGCCTAAAACAGTGAGTACGAGTAGTGTTTTTTTCATGGTGCTCCTCAATTGACAAATATGATTAAAGTTTCTCTGTGTCAAACGGACATATAACTCCAATATCATCTACATATTTCTTCTCCAGTTAGTTAAACCAACAGCCTGCAGCACCCAGCGTGTCGCGCCCGTTCTCCGGCGCCGCACCGTGCGGCTGCGCGTTCGACTCTGTGCTGTTGATCAGAAAACCTGGCATGCGGATAGTCCCCAGCACCGGGTGCTGCGCCTGTCCGATCATGCGATTGGCGACGACTTGCGGATGGACGACGACGTCTTCGTAGGTCGCGACGCGGGAACAAAGGATGTCCACCTAGCGCAGACAATCCAGCCAGTGCTGCGTAGGCTGCCGCAGGAACTTAGCGGTGAGTAGCTCCACCATTTTGTGACGATGCGCCACGCGAAGAGGCGATGTTGCGAAGCGGTCGTCGCCAACGAGTTCAGGCAGACCGAGCAAGATGCAAAGAGCTTCCCGACGTTGCGGAGAATAGGCCGCTACCATGATCCAGCCATCCGAGGTTTTGAACGCCTAGTTCGGCGCCGAATAGGGCGCGACGTTTTCCGCCCGCACGGGCAAGTAGCTCGTCAGCGACGATTGCTGGTGTGCCAGCGCGCAATTAAGCAGGTTCACGTCCAAGCGACCACCCAGGCCATCGCGCGAGCGCTACGTCAACTTGGCCAAAATGCCCATGGCCACGACGTAGGAAGTCATCACATCAACCACTGGCGCCTGAAGCCCAGGGTCGGCCGCAACCATACAAAGCGCTGCAAGTAATCCGATCTCATCGACAAATACGGACGTTTCCATGTTGAAGGCGCCATCGATCGATGCGGTTCAAATTCACTCGCGCTTGGCAATCAATTGCCGCCACATTTTGCTAGCAAGAGCTTAGAACTCTTCCCAGTCATCCTCCCTGACTACCGATGCGTTGGCGATGCGCTGGATAGAAAGAGGTTTGTTCTTCGGACGATTGGGATTTTTGGAAATCGCCGTAAGGGATGCCACCATCTTGGGCGAATTTCTCACCGCGTCGTTTGCCACTTTCGTCATCTTAGGTGAAACTATATGTGATCCCTCGATGTTAAAGACACTGACCGCCTGAGCCAAATTATTAGCCTGATCCTGCATCGATTCCGCAGCGCCAGCTGCTTCCTCCACCAGCGACGCATTTTGCTGTGTAACATTGTCCATTTCAATGATGGCCTTGTTAATTTGCTCAATACCGACCGTTTGCTCTTTGCTTGCCGCAGTAATCTCGCTCATGATGTCAGTCACCCGCTGTACGCTTTCAACTATTTTTTGCATGGTCGAACCTGCGTTATCCACCAACATCGCTCCATGATCGACTTTCTCCACCGAATCGCCGATCAAAGCTTTTATCTCCTTCGCCGCAGCCGCAGAACGTTGTGCCAGATTGCGCACCTCGGAAGCCACCACCGCAAATCCGCGTCCTTGTTCACCTGCACGTGCAGCTTCTACCGCTGCATTAAGTGCCAGAATATTGGTTTGAAAGGCGATGCCGTCGATTACGCCAATAATATCCACGATCTTTCTTGCTGATTCCTTGATCGATCTCATCGTTTCGACCACTTGCGATACTACTGTGCCTCCTTCGTTGGCCACCGAAGATGCTGAAAGCGCCAGAGTATTGGCCTGTTGCGCATTGTCGGAATTCTGTTTTACGGTACTGGTCAATTCTTCCATCGAAGAAGCAGTCTCTTCCAACGAACTTGCCTGCTGTTCTGTACGGACGGAAAGATCCAGGTTACCGGAAGCAATCTGGCTGGAGGCGGTGGCGATTGCATCAGTTCCATTTCGTACTTCGCCAACAATTTTTTGCAGATTCCCGTTCATTTCCTTCAATGCTTGCAACAGTAAACCGGTCTCGTCATTGGTGGTGACTTCAATGCGGCTGGTCAAGTCGCCTTTTGCCACGGTTTGTGCCACTCTGACGGCCTCGTTGATTGGGCGTGTGATCGAACGACTTGCGAGCCAGGCAATTAAGGCACCAGACAAAAGTGCTATGGCGGTCAAGGAAAACATCCATAGACGCGCGGAGTTATAGTTTGCCAATGCGATTTTTACGTCATTCTTATTTGCATCCACCTCAAATTGGGAAAGCTTATGTATGGTGTGTCGCAAGTTTTCAGTGACCGGTATGATTTTTTGCATTAGAAATTGCACAGCGTCGCCCTTGTTTTCTTTTTGCATATCCAAAAATTTTTCAGCGAGCGATTTTGCGGTGGTCACTTCTTCATTGATCGTGGCGAGGGTGGTCTTGCCTCGCTCACTCATTGGTGTATTCTCCAACGCGGTAAGAGCGGCCTCATAAGTACGGCGCGCTTCATCAAGCATTTTCTTTTGTGAGTCGACTTCGTTTTCATCATTGAGCAACGCGATATTACGCATTACCAGAGCTTCGGTAAGATTCGCGGCTTCCATATCTTGCAAATAGGCGATCTTTTTGACGTTGACGTCAACGACGTGATGAAGTGATTCGTCGGTTTCACTCATGCCGTTGAGGCCAAATCCGGCCACACAAGCAAGCAATACAAGAACCAGACCGTACCCAAGACCTAGGCGTGTTCCGATTTTCCAATTTGCGATGTTCAATTGATTTTCCTCTTGTTCGATTGATAGTTAGCTGTATATCCAATATAGAGCGTGCTAGGCAGCCAGCTCTTCAGTCAAGGCGATGTCTGAACTTGACATTAACTTGTCGATATCGGCCAGAATCAGGATGCGCTTATCGAGCATACCCAGTCCAATCAAGTAATCGCTATCGATGGCGCTGTCCATCTTTGGTGGAGATTTGATTTGATCGCAGCTCAGTGTGACCACGTCAGAAACACTATCCACAACCACACCGACAACCCGATTGTGGACATTCAAAATAACGACGACGGTGAAGTCGTTGTACGATGGAACGCCCAGGTTGAACCTGATGCGCATGTCGATGATCGGAACAATTGTCCCGCGCAAATTGATGACTCCCTTGATGAAATCTGGCGCGTTCGCAATTTTCGTCACTTTCTCGTATCGACGTAATTCATTCACTTTCTGAATGTCGACACCGTACTCTTCATCGCCTAGGTAAAATGCGAGAAATTCGAGGGATTCGGAAGCGGTACCCGGCGTACCACTCGAGTAACTTGCTTGAGCTTGCACAATGTATCCTTCACATTAGAGATAAGAAATAAATCGACGGAAACCTCAAATCATCCACGATCGCCACGGAAAATTTCCAAATGTCCGTCGGAAGACATAGCCAGGCACATTCCGAAACCTTAGGGGTATTGAAGAGCGCTTTTTTCTGGTTTTGACATGGTGGCGTTTGTCGCGAAGAAATTCCACCTTCAACCGCGATAAACAACCGGTCACAGAAATGAGTGCAGGAACGTTTGATTGAATAAAAACCAGTAGGAAAGCGTTTTCGCATCACCTTCTGGGCACCTCGAAAAACCTCGATTCCAGAAAATCGCTCCTTGAAAAATCAATAGACTACGAAGTGCAAAAGGCCGAAAAAGTAGGTTTTTCGAGGTTTCCTTCTGGGGATCGCACCTTATCCGATCGTCAAGATCTCCGTATGCAGTATCTGTGCATTCGCATAAAGAGTGAAGTGAGAAATATCGAAGTGATCGTTTGTCAAAAACGAAACCATGCGGCGCGTTTGAAATTTTTGGAAAGCAGAGCGTTGATTTTGTGCTGGCAATTTTTCAATAACGATCTCGAATAGCTTGTACAGTGAGAATGTGTACAAATAGGTTTTCGTGATCGAAGCCTAAAATTGTGGAGATGAAACATTAGTAGCACAGTATCGAGTTCAAGGTTGAAACGATCACTGTGCGCATGCAGCCAGATGCGGCGATCGGAGTGGTCGCGCTGCACTACGACTTGAATGTTACGTATCGCAATGCAAATTTGCTCGACTTCGTATAGGTTGGCGGTGAACCGATTTTTTCCAATATTTAAAGCGGCAAGTCGAGAATTTGGCCGCACGGCGTGTCGCCCAACCGACAAGGCAACGAACCATTTTAGCGAGGCGAGATCCGCCTGCACTTCGAGTAGCGGGGAATTCTCAAGAATTTTTAAAATGTGAGCAACGAGATACGAGAGACGAGTCGCGCTGCTTTGGCGCCGCGTTGTAGGCTTTCCAGTTCGTCGTTCGATACTTCTGCTTGGTCGGTGTGCTCATGCCGCAAGTTTACCGAAACTTTGCATCAACTGGGACAGACGGCGATTTGTGCACACCAGTCGCGACAAGCGCCGGCGGTTCATCCGAACATCATCCAGCGCGGTTAAAGCTGACCGGTTGAAAGCCGGTGGATTTAACGTTGTGATGAACATTAAAAAAATCTCAGAAAGTATCCGGATTTACTGACGGTAAGGTGGCCCTTCAGAAAAATGCGTGTATGCGTGCGTGATCATGATGAAATGGCAGCATATTCCCGACAATTATTGGACGACCTGATTGTGTTCGGTGTGAACGGTGGAGCCATGTTGTAGCCTTCGAGAAATGCGAAGGCATACATCGAGAATGCCACATTGTCTGTGTTCCGCCTAGTGACTAAAGTGAACGCATGCAACGGTCCATCACAAGGTCAACACATCATGTCCACCGAAAAAGCGTCCCCCATTTCAATCGTCTCTGCGCGCAGGCGAAGCTGGCTGTTTACACCTGCAACCCGACCAGAACGCTTCGAAAAGGCATCGGCAGTTGGTGCCGATGTGTTGATTGTGGATCTCGAAGACTCTGTTTCGTTGGCCCAAAAATATGCGGCCCGAGAAAATGTACGCGCTTTTCTGGCGATGGAAACACCACGCAATACGAGACCGTTGCTTGCAATACGCGTCAATAATTCCTTCACGAGTTTAGGATTTGAAGATTTGAATGCACTTGCAGAATGCGTATCTAAACCGGATTTCATCTTGCTACCAAAGATTGAATCACCCGAACAAGTAATTGCCGCTCACTCGCTCCTCTCGAAATACGGGAAGGTGCCGGAGCTGGTTCCAATTATCGAATCTGCCACTGGATTGCGTAAGGCTTTAAACATTGCAATGGCATCCCCATCGGTTACGGCACTTATGTTCGGTGCGGGAGATTTCGCCTCCGACGTACGCGCGCAACCGGATTCCCTTGCATTGCAGCTTGCGCGCTGCCATGTAGCGATGGCTTGCGCAACTGCGTCCATCAAAGCAATCGACGCGCCATGCTTTGCGCTGCATGATGCAGATTTACTCCGGTTTGATCTTAATTTTGCCGGAAAAAACGGCTTCCAGGGAAAAGCGGCGATTCATCCATCGCATATTGACGCGATCAATACCTATTTCACACCGTCAAAAGAACGGATTGACTGGGCAAAGCGTGTCATTGAGGCATCGGAACGCGGTGCGGGTGTCGTTGACGGGCGTATGGTCGATGAGGCGATCGCAAGAGAGGCCCGCGAAGCCCTTTCTGCCCTGTAGTCGTTGCAAATCGCTCGCTCTAACTCGCCACACACTGTTTTTCATGGAGAACGCAATGAGTACCGAAATTTCGGCATATCGCAAAATTGGAGAAAATCGCTTTCGGGAAACCTCTGGATTGTATTTTGAGGACTTCATTCCAGGGAATGTTTACGAGCATCGTCCTGGTCGTACCATCACCGACGCCGACAACATTTGGACTACGTTGCTGACGATGAATACGCAACAGGTGCATTTCGATGCTGCCTACGCAGAAAAGACGGAATGGAAGAAGCTTTTGGTCGATAGTACCTTTACCCTTGCGTTGATCACCGGCATGAGCGTACGCACGGTAAGCGCAAAAGTAGTGGCCAATCTTGGGTGGGACAACGTCAAGGCAACGGCTCCCGTTTTCGCAGGTGACACTCTCTATGCTGAATCGAAGGTTTTGTCCAAACGTGAATCGAACAGTCGTCCTACACAAGGGATTGTCACTGTCGAGACAAAAGGAATCAACCAAAACGGTATTGTCGTCATGACATTTGAAAGAACCATGCTGATTTACAAGCGCGGACATTCTCCTGAGGCAGAGACCAATTACTAATCGAGGTTTTAAAATGATTACGAATTATTTTGACAAAGAATACCAAAGCAAGCTAACCACACCGTCCAACGCAGTCTCGGTTCTGCGCGACGTTGTTGCATAAATCGAGTCTGAACGAAAACTCCCCCTCCCCTATGAATTCACGCGATATGGATGGACTGAGGGCGGGCCAGCGAGGTCATGCGATTGAGCACGTGCGCGGATGGCAATCTCGGTGGCCTGGGCGCCAATCGTGCGCGCTGCCAAGTTCCTGTCCGTGAGTACCTTCAAGCGGTACATCAGTGTCTCGGCCAGCGAGCGCCGGTGATAACCACAGCCCTTCTTCCAGTCCTGCCGGCTGCTTTGGCCGATGACATCGATCGCGCCGTTGCGCCAAGCCGCGCCGGGCGTTCGCTTCGACCAAGGCGCCGCACCATCGCGTGGCGGGATCAATGGTGTGTAAGCGTGACGCCAGCGCCGTTATTGACATGAGCGGCGAGTTGATAGCGCTGAATCAAACTGACAGCGGCCGTAATTGCCCCGCCCCACTCCATGGCAGCAGGTCGCCGACCTTGTTAATCGGATAGTCGGCGATGTTGGTCAGCACGTGGCGCAGATACCGTCGGCGGCGCGGTATACCATCATTGGCGTGTGATCCGACTCGAGCAAAGGCCGCCCAATCTGCCGATGCATGAAATGCTACACTTCCAATACAAATTCCAATGACAGTCCACGAGGAAAAATGAAATGTTAAATCTCGAATCCGCAAAAGCTGCGATTGAGGCAGAAATCGAACACGCTGATAAGGCCGTCGCCCATTTCTATGCACGCGTTGAAGTGTTGGAAAGGACACTGTTGCAGCTGTCTGGCCTCGATCGAGGAGGCGCCGTTGCCAAATCCGCCAAGAGCCCCTTGCCTAAGAGATCACTCGACAAGCCGGTTAAGATGAAGCTTTCCGTGATTGCGCCGCAATTAACAAATTCCGCGAGGAACGGTGAAAACATGAGTCGGTGGGCAGCTTGCCTCCTTGTTTTGTGTGTTGTGACGTTCCCACAATTCGTATGGGCGGAAAATGTCATCCGCGTGCAATTCGTGGAGCGCCCACCGTACATACAACAGATGAAAGATGGCTCGGCACGAGGTTTGATTGCTACTCCCGTAGAGCAATTATTCAAGACAGCCGGCATGTCAGTGGTTTGGGATCGGACGTCAGTAAATCGCCAATGGAAATCGCTTCAAAATTCCACTGAAATGACCTGCGCAATCTCTTGGTATAAGACTCCAGAACGAGAAAAAATCGCGAAATTTACAAACGCTATTTATCGTGACATTCCAGTGGTATTACTCGCGCGAACACAATTTTCAATTCCTTCAAACCAAACGCTAGAGGCCGTATTGGCAACTAAAGGCGTCAGGGTACTTTTTAAAGGAAATTATTCCTATGGGGCAAGAATTGACGGTTTGCTCAAGAAATATCAGCCCATCATCGTATACACGGATAGTGAATATTTGCAAATGCCATTGATGTTGCGCGGAAATCGAGCCGATTTTATGTTTGAGACCAAGGAAGAAGCGGAATATCTTATGGCAAGTACGGACACATCAAGTTTTTTGCATATATTGACACCAAAAAATGTGCAAACCGGAGAAAGGCCCTATATTGCCTGTAACAAATCAGTGCCGGACGAGATCATGGAGCGATTGAATGGCGCCATTAAGTTAAAATAACTTGCTTCCAACGGTACCAGATCGATGGTTGCGCACAATTGGCCGAGACGGACGAAATATAAAAATCGACTCGATTCAAAATTTTAGCAAGTGACGAATACAATCTTTTTTTCGCGGTCAACCTTATAGTCGATCTTGAGATCCGGTTTCGACAACAAGTCCGGATGTTTGAAATTTTCATCGCTTTGCATGTAATTTCCGAATATTCTGTTTGCGCGGGGCAAGGATATTTACAATGCAAAGGCAATTTTTACATGCATGTGTCAATCTTCATCAGCACCGCGTTTGCGGCTCGGACTACATCATCGCATCGTCGTGTTTTGACTGTTTGCAAAGGAGTGGCAGCCTCTGACGAATTAATCAGCGCTTCTAGGCTAGTCTAGACCAACGGATCATCCACTGGCTCAACAATTGTCACCACAAGTAAAAACCATACAACGCAAGCAACAGCCAGAGAAGCAAGCACAGCATCCCAATTATATTTATCCAAAAGCATGCCTATGCCGATGGGTGTTAGAAAGGCGCCTGCCTGGCCAACTGTGTTTTGAATGCCCATAGCAATCGGGTATTTTTCTTTCGTTGCGAGTCCCATAGGATAAGAAATAAAAGACGAAAATCCCAAAGTAACAAAGAAACCCGCCAGAAATAGGAGTCCTCCCAGCGACCAAGGATCAGAAGGCGCATGGATCAGCGCATACATTAATAAAGCCGATGACAATGAACCCACAATCATAAGAGGTTTGCGCCGTCGCCCGAAAACGGTGTCGGATAGCCACCCACCCAACGTGGTACCGACGACAGCCCCTGCAAATGGGGCTGTTGCAGCAAAAGCCATAGTCATGATTTCCATCTTTTTTACCGTGATCAAATAGGTGGGAATCCAAGACATCATGGCTGCATTAATGGCAGCAATGACAAACAACCCCAACGAACTGCCGATGAGATCCCAAGAAGTAAATAGCTTGGCCGAAGTATCGAGAAGCTCGACCTTGCGGGCGCGGATCAATCTATCCAACCAGACGAGTTTATAAGACCTGGGGCCTTTCTTATTTTTTTGATCTATTTTTGTGACACATTGAATATATTCCACTTCAGCCTGCGAACAAAACCGGCTGTCACCCGGGAGGTCAGGCACCATGAAATACCAAATGATGGTAAAAAACAAGCCAGGGATCGCGAAAGCCAAAAAAATTTCCCGCCATCCCCAAAAATGGATGATTACCGCGCACAGGGGAGGCACTATCAGAGGGCCAAACTTTCCTGCAGAGAGCAGAATGCCTGTAGCAAATCCCTTTTCTTTACTCGGAAACCAGTTGTTCACCGAGCCGAAAAAAGATGGAGCCAATGGTCCTTCTGCCAGACCTAACGCCAAGCGCAACAGTTTTATTTGGAATATATTGCTTGAAAAGCTTATTAGCCCGGTGGTCAAGGAGGTCAGGGCCGTAAAAACCGAAAACACCTTTCTAATACCAAACTTGCTAATCAAATAGCCGCCTGGTATTTGCATCAGCGCGTATCCTGAAAAGAACAAGCTCAGCAGCATTCCCGCTTCGGTGTTGCTCATTGTAAATTCTTTGCGGATAAAAGGCAGGGCAAATCCGATATTAGCGCGGTCGGCGCCAGAAATGACGTAAGCCACAAAACCGAAAGCTAGTACAAACCACCGAAATCTTGTCGGCTTTTGCAACTGCTGATCTTGCTGTATTGAGTTTTCAATTTTGTATGCGGATATCGTAGGCATTTCTAGTCTCCATCTATCTATTTTATGCGGCTGGTTGCAATGCTCAGTCAGGGTACGATAATGTTCTTTCGTCAGTCCGCAGAGCGGCTCTTTTTTTATTGCGGCGCACGTAGCGCACCGATCAGATATTTTGCTGATGGTTCATTGCTCAGATTGTGCAGGCATTCGGCAATCCGCTCGGCATCCGCCTTGCGCGGCCAACCGCCGCCACCGTGCCGAAGATACCTGCCGACGTGGCGTGAAAGCCTCGGTCGTAAACACTGTCGGCAAACAACGTCGCGCCGACACGGAAGACAACCTCGTAGCCGACCTCGATGGCATCGCGCAGCGCGCGGCCACTGGCGTCATCGACTTGCTCGGTCGCGGTCAACGCGGCTGGGATCATGGGCGCGCCGGGTTGCAGCGCGCCCAGCACATAGGTGTCGTCGAAGTCCATGGTGCGCGCAAAGGTCCCATTGAGCAGTGCAACCAACAGGCGTCGTTATGTCGTTACTCCAGGTCAGGATTCGAGCGCCGGGTTCGGCACGTAGACCACGCCGTCCATCAGGCGGCGCGCCGTGCGGCTGAAGCCGAGCGCAGAAAAGTGAGGTTGTTGGGTGTTGGCGGTGGCAGGGTCAACTTGGACAACCAAGTCCATAACGCCGAGCGGGTGGCCGATGCGCATGACATCACTGGTCCGTGAATCTCTCGTCAGCACCTGGTGCACGACTGACCCGGGCACGCGCGAAGCCGCAGCGGTGCACATCGAACCGGTGCCGGCCATGCTCTCGTGACATTTGCCGAGGAACAACAATCGTGCGCACAAATCGGTATCGTCAGCACGCTGTACCTTGCCGTTCATGTCGGTGTAGTCGGTGGGTTCGGTCACCATCACGAATAGTGGCAGTCCAATGTTACCGAGTCCGCGCCAGTCGGGCGTCAGGCCGAGCATCTGGCTGGCCTTGGCCTGCAACTCGAGGATACGCGCCATCGCCTCGACGTTGCCCATGATGGCGTCGGGTAATTCACTGCCCGTCAGGCCCAGTTCGCGGGTATGGACGAATACGCACGGGTTGGCCACGTCACACAGCGTCACGGTCACCGGGATGCCGCTCTCTAACGTGATGACATCCTTGGGATGGCCAGTCGGCAGGAGTTGGCCGGTCTTGGCGCCCACAGTGCCCGAATAATCCATCAGAATCTCGGCACCTGTACCCGGCACACCGGCGATCGCAAAATCCCCCGTCACACGCGCCTTGCCGTTGAGAACTGGTACCCTGGCGACCAGAATCTTGTCGGTATTGGTGTTGTAGATGCGAACGACGGTCACTGGATGAGTGACCTCGACCAGGCCCTCGTCGATCGCGAAAGGGCCCACGCCCGAGGAGATGTTGCCGCAGTTATAGTCGTACTCGACGATGTCCTTTTCGATGTCGACCTGGGCGAAGGTGTAGTCTACATCGGCATCCGGTCGCGCCGAGCGGTTGACGATGGCGACCTTTGAGGTCACAAGGCGCGAGCCGCCCAAGCCGTCGATCTGCATCACGTCGGGCGTGCCCATCATTCGTTTCAGAAACCAGTCGCGAGCGGGCCCGGCGGGCTGAACGTCGGCTTCGTGGAAGTATACGCCCTTGCTGGTTCCGCCCCGCATCAGGGTGCAGCGAACGGCGATCTGTTCGGGTAATTGGGTGCCGGGCATGTCGTCTCCTTGTTGAGTCGAATAGGTAAGTATCTTGGATATCATTTGCGCACAGGGCTCCAGATCCACGGGCGACGTGCTCGATCGGCGTTCTGCCAGGACTGGATCGCGGGGAGGTCCAGCAAAGCGAGGTCGATTGCATCGAGCCCGGCGATCAACTGCTCGCGGCGTAGCGTATCTATCTCGAAGGGCAGCGGTGTGCTGCCCTCGACCGAGACCAGCTGCTGCACCAGATCCACGGTCACCGTGCGGTCTGCGCGCGAGGCTTGGGTCACGACTTGCAGGGCCGGCTCGTCCAACACGACCGGCAGCACGCCGTTCTGAACGCAGTTGCCGTAAAAGATATCGCCAAAGCTCGGCGCAATGACACAACGAATGCCCAGTCCCATCAGCGCCCATACCGCCGCTTCACGCGATGAGCCGCAGCCGAAGTTTGGCCCAGCAAGGACGATGGGGGCGCCGCGGAACACGGACTCATTCAGCACGAACGCTGGGTCTTCGCTGCCGTCTGGTCGGTACCGCAATGCCTCGAAGGCATAGCGGCCGAGCTCAGCCCGTGGGACACCGGAGAGGCGTTCAATACGGATGATGACGTCGGTGTCGATATTGGGAATCAGCAGCGGTGCCGCGCGCCCGGTGAGGGTGGTAAAGGTTTCCATATTAGAGTGTCCTCACATCGGTCAGGGTGCCGGTGATAGCTGCGGCCGCGGCCATCGCCGGGCTCGCCAGATGCGTACGTGCTCCCGGACCCTGCCTGCCGACAAAATTTCGGTTGGAGGTTGACACCGCACGGGCTCCGGCTGGAATGCGCTCACCATTGGCTGCCACGCACAGGCTGCAACCAGGCTCCCGCCATTGGAAGCCACTGTCCTTGAATATACAGTCTAGGCCCTCGGCTTCGGCAGCGCGCTTGACCGATTCGGAGCCCGGCACGACCCAGGCGGTCACGCCCTTGGCCACCGTTCGTCCGCGCACGATGGCAGCAGCCTCTCTCAGATCGGACAGCCGCGAGTTGGCGCACGAACCAATGAATACCCAGTCCACTGGCGTGCCGGCAAGCAACTGGCCTGGCTGCAGCCCCATGTAGACCAATGCCGCCTGCTGTTCGTCACGCATCGCAGGGGCGGCCGCTGCTTGCGGGTCAGGAACACGCGCACTGATGGGTACGGCGTGTTGCGGGCTCGTGCCCCAGGTCACGGTCGGTTCTATCTCATTCGCGTCGACCACTTCGTCGCGGTCGAACTGCGCATCCTCGTCAGTCGCCAGCGAGCGCCAGGCGGCCGTCGCCGCGTCGAAAGCCGAGCCTTGAGGCGCAAACTCCCGGCCGCGCAGATAAGCAAATGCGGCCTCGTCAGGCGCCACAAGGCCGTATTTGGCACCTAATTCCACCGTCAGATTGCACAGCGTCAGGCGACTCTCGATTTCCATCGCACGCACCGCAGAGCCAGCGTACTCGATTGCGTATCCCGTGCCCGCCGCAGCACCGAAACGGGCAATGAGATGCAGCGCCAAGTCCTTGGCCGTCACCCCGGGAGGCAGCGGGCCTTCCACGCGAATGCGCATCTGCCTCGGCTTGCGCTGACGCAGGGTCTGCGTCGCCAGCGCCTGTGCGATCTCCGACGAGCCAACGCCAAAGGCCAAGGCGCCGAGCGCGCCGTGGGTGCAGGTGTGGCTGTCGCCGCAAATGACTGTAGTGCCCGGCAGCGCGATACCGAGTTCCGGCGCCATCACGTGGACGATGCCCTGGCCCGGCTGTCCGATATCGAAGAACCGCACCTGAGTGGCATGGGCGCCGGAGCGCAGTGCGTCGTACAGTTTCGCGCCACCGGCGAAGGTATGGCCAGTGCGTTGCGGCGCGCTCGACACGGCATGGTCCGGGGTCGCAAAGACGAGTTCGGGGTTCGGCGGAGTCAATCCGCGTGCGGCGAGTTCGGCGAACACGGGCGCGCCGGTCAGGTCGTGCAGCAAGTGTCGGTCGATATGAAGAAGCGCCCAGCCGTTGCCAAGGTCGCGCACGATGTGTTCATTCCAGAGTTTGTCGAAGAGAGTCTTGGGCACAGCTGGCTCCGATGCATGAAAAGGATCAAAGGATTTCGAAAGATTTGAACTGGTCACGTTGAGCGTCCCATTCATCGGCGCCGGCGCGTCTGAACAGATCATGGATCTTCGTGTCGCGACCGGCAGGCGACAATTGAGTCGCCTTCACGGCGGCCAGCGCCTCGTCGCATACCTCGACCACAGCCTTGAAAAGCAGCACCGGAAAGATGGCGAGGCGGTAGCCCATCGCTTGTGCCTCGTCCATACGAAGCGCTGGTGTCTTGCCGCCCGGAACGACGTTCAGCATGCAGGGGCCGCTCACCAGACGCGGCACGGCGGCCACTTCCTCGAGCGTCTGTGTCGCCTCGATGAATACCATATCAGCGCCTGCGGCCAGCGCAAGGTTGGCGCGATCGACCGCCTCCTGGAAGCTGACCACTGCGCGGGCATCGGTGCGCGCGATGATCAAGAAATCGGCACTACGCCGCGCCGACACAGCAGCACGAATCTTGGATACGAAATCTTCGCGACGGATGACCGCCTTGCCGTCGAGGTGGCCGCAGCGTTTGGGTGAGACCTGATCCTCGATGTGGATGGCGGACACGCCGCGCGATTCAAATTCCCGTACCGTGCGAATCACGTTCAACTCGTTGCCGTATCCGGTATCGGCATCGGCGATGAGCGGCAAGCCGACCGAACGTGCCATGCGTCCCGCGTTGTCCACCATCTCGGTCATGGTCACCAGCCCGTAGTCGGGATAGCCCAGCGCGGCTGATGTGCCGGCACCGGTCATATAAACAGCCGGGAAACCGGCTTGCTCAACGAGTCGGGCGGTCAGTGCGTCGTAGGCGCCGGGCGCGATAACGATCTCTGGTCGTTGGAGAAGTTGCAGTAGGGTCATGTTCGTGTCCATGTAGATATCCGTTGTTTGATGGTTGCCTGTCTTCTCTATTGCAAAGACCGTGCCAATTTTGTCAGTTGTGTAACATGCTGATTTTATTGGAATTTTTTTTTACCTGTGCATAGCCATATGCTTTATGCGACACATGTGAAACAATATGATGTTTCATGAACAGGGATTCACGTCATGGCTAGACCCACAACTACCCCAGAGTCCAGACCGCTCCGACTCTGCTTCCTCTGCTACCGAAGCATCCATGAACTTGCAATGCCGATCTTGGCTGAGTTCATGGACCGCGCCGAGATCGAAGTAGTGCATGCCAACTTTGCCGGGGCCCTGGAGATCGCTCGAGACCGGATCGAGCGCGGCGTGGTCGATGCATTTGTCAGCGCTGGCTCAAATGCGTACGTCTTGCACATGGGGATCGACGCACCGGTGGCCACGATCAAGGTCAGTGGCTTTGATTTGTTCCAGGCGATCCTATTGGCGCGACAAGTGTCGAACCGCATCGGTATCGTGGTGCACAACCGCATCATTCCTGAACTCGACTTGGTCCGCGAGCTGCTGAACGTGGAAGTCGCACAGTACGCCTACCAGACCCCTGACGATGCCCGCCAGCGAATCGACGCATTGCGCCGCGACGGCTTCGAGGTCGTCATCGGCTCCAGCCTCATCGTCGAGCTTGCCGAACAGGCTGGATTGCGCGCGCTACTCGCATATTCGCCGGCCAACATCCGCAACGGCTTCGAGGACGGACTGGAACTGGCACGGGTGGCCCGGTTGGAGGCCGACCGGTACGAGCAGCTCAACAGCGTCCTTTACAATCTACAGGAGGCTGTGCTGGCAGTAGACAGCAGACACCGTATCATCGCGCTAAACCCACCAATGCAACGGCTGCTTGGTCATTTGCATGGAGCGTTGCTGGGCCGGCGACTGGACCACGTAGAGCCCGAACTATCGTTGCAAGACACACTGGATTCAGGCGCTGAGGAACGTGGCGCGGTACAACATTTCAAACAGCGCGACTGGGTCATCAACCGCACGCCGATCCGTGCGTACGGCAATCTGGTTGGCGCAACCGTCACCCTATACGACGCACACCGCATTCAGGAGGCCGCCACTAGCCTGCGAATGCAGCAGCGGAGCCATCAGACGGCAGCGAAGTACAGCTTCGACTCGCTGATTGGGTGCAGTGCCAAACTCCAGCGCGCGGTGGAGACAGCGCGCCGCTATGCGCGCACCGACCTTAGTGTGCTAATCGTCGGCGAAAGTGGAGTCGGCAAGGAATTGTTCGCACAAGCCATTCATAACGACAGCGCCCGGGTCGGGCGCCCCTTCGTCGCCATTAACTGCGCGGCTTTCCCGGAAACGCTACTGGAAAGCGAACTCTTCGGCTACGAAGAAGGCGCATTCACTGGGTCGAGCCGCGGCGGCAAGCGAGGATTGTTCGAGGCTGCACATACCGGTACGCTCTTTCTTGACGAGATCGGCGACATGCCGCTGTCACTTCAGACGCGCCTTCTGCGGGTGCTACAAGAGCAGGAAATCACACGCCTAGGAGCTACGACGCCCATTCCGGTCGATGTCCGTATCATTGCCGCGACACACCAGCCGCTGCCTGAATTGATCGAGGCGCGACGATTTCGTCAAGATCTGTACTACCGCGTCAGCACACTGCGCCTGCCGCTCCCCTCGCTGCGCGATCGGCGCGACGACATCGCGCCGCTGGCTCAAATGTATTTGGCGCGTGCGCTCCAGAAAGTCGGCATATCTTGGGATACCAAGCAGACGCTTTCCCCGCTACTGCCCTATTTGATCGCTCACCGCTGGCCAGGCAATGTGCGGGAACTGGAAAACATCTGCGAGCGAGTGGCGGTGTTCCTGCTTCAATTTGCGCGAGTCGACGACATTCACTACGACGGGCTGCGCACCGAATGCCCAGAGTTATTTGAACAGGCCGCTGCGCTGCGCGATGATCCTACGGCGCTGCGCGACCGAGTGCTGCAAGTCATGCAAGAGTGCGGTCATGACCGGCAGCGGGCTGCCGCGAAGCTGGGGGTGAGCCGCTCAACCTTATGGCGGTGGTTGCGCAAACTCAGTACGTGAAGGTGCAGGGCGAACTCAAACGCGCTATGCTTGAGCCGATCGCGGCTGCCCCTCTTCTGGGCCTGCTTGCTTATTGAAATAGTGTCCGCACGGGGCCGCGCGAGCTTGCCCGTGGCTGGCCGGCGCCGCCCCGTCAGTCACAATTATTGCCGGTTGGTTCCGATGGAATGCAGGTCAGCGCGGCTGAATGCAGTCGCAGCACCAACCGTGGCGCGTAAATGTCAGTCGTTGCCAGGAATAGATTTATGCAACAACGCCATTTTGATTGCATAGAATCTCGATCAATCTATCCCTAAAGTGGTTCTTTTCAATGGGTTGACGACGAACACAGACATATAGGTCGCGTTTAGCCCACTGATCCGATAGTTCGACTACATTCAGTGGGGCGCTGATGTCAGGTTCCACCGCTGATCGCGGAACAATGCCGATACCCGCGCCCGAAGATACCAAGCGAGCAATTGCACGATAACCCGATACCTGTACACGCACATCAAGTCGGGCGCCGATCGATGCCGCCTGATTCATTAGAAACGTGTGCAGCGCGGCACCATGTTGCAGAGAAATGAATGGAGAGGTAAGACAAGAGACGAAACTTACACTGCCCCGCTTCCCAAGTTCGCTTTGCGAGGAAGTCAGCAGAACAAGTCGATCTTCTCGATAGGGTACGAAGTCCAGGTCTGGATGTGCTGCTTCAAGAGCCACAACCCCTATTCCTAAATCAGCCCGCCCTGCAGCGACTGCTGCAATTATGTCGTGGCTCAGGCGCTCTTCCAGTGTGATGCGAACACTAGGATACAGCACAAAAAAGCGTGCAAGATCGTCCGGAAGGTAAGAACTGACGGCGTTATTGTTTGCAAATATAGTGACTCGATTGGTAAGACCCTGTGCAAAAGGTAGCAGATCAGCCTGCATTTGCTCGAGTTGAGCGATGCAGCGTCGAGCATGCTCGGCCACAATTTGACCAGCCGGCGTCAATGTCACCCCTCGTGCTTGGCGCCGAAGCAGAGTCGTACCAGTGGCGCTCTCCAATCCCTTCATCCGCAGACTTACTGACGACGGTGCGAGGTGACAGCGATCCGCACCACGTGAAAGGTTGCCTTCTTCCGCGATGGCCAAAAATACCTTGAGATCGGTCAAATCGTAGTGCATGTGGTTGTGCAAAAAATGAATGGTGCGCTGATTAACTGCATGCGCCGATTTCTACATTGAATCCGCTAGGCAAGCCATTTGAATGCCGACATTGCGAACCACGTGTCGATGCTTCGTATCATCCAGTGGTGCATCTAGGTGTCCATAGGGTCATTGATTTCAACGCCGACCGAAAATTGAAATTATGGCATGCAACCCGAAATCGAGGGCGAGAATTCGCATTTGGCAAACACTTGTTTTGGATCTACTCACTTTAATATTTGAACCTATACAGCAATACTGCATTGCAACAGGCTGGCAATTTTCATGGTGCCCACCTTAAAGCAAGTCAAAAGTTTCCCATAGAGAAAACACATGTCTTCAAAATTACGGTTGGAATGTAGTGACGGATCGATCACCTTCCAAGGGCAACACGAGGATAACCGAAGCGACCCTAACCTACGTCGCAACCGGCGACGATAGGAAGCCCCGTTCGATCCCGCCTTTGGCTGACATCGGCAAACGAGAGAGGAATTTCAACGATTCATAAGATGAGAAGCGCATAAGCATCGGGAGTCGTACTGTGGTCAAACAAGCCAAAAATATGAGCAAGTTCGCAATGAGTCTGGCCAATGGAACACCATTATCTCAGAACCACATCGTTAGGCGAATGACGCAATCCAATGTGGAATTTCCCGTCGAAAATCTCCACTCCACCGCTCCTCTATAGCGTACCAAACAGGCAAGTCTTCAAGGTCGACGATCAGGACATCTGCGCCGATGCTCGACGCTTTTACGAAACGTTCTGGATGAGTAGCAGGAGTAAAAAGCCAGCTTCGCGTCCGAGGCGGGGCGGCGGCTGTGGAACGGGCTTTCTCTGTAGACATGATGCTTTGGCCTCGGGAAGTAATGTTGCATGACATCACTTTACTCACGAGGTCTATCGCAGACAATGCGGCATTTTCGGCGTCTGCCTTCGGGTTTCTCGAAACCTAGCGCTTGGCTCTCCCATTTTCACCAAACGCTATCAGATGATCCAACAGCTGCTGGGCATAGGCGGCCATTCCATCACGCCTTGGCACGCAAACACGCATCTCTCTCAAAGCCCAGGCATCCTGAAGTTTCAACACCCGGATAGCCATTGTCCGCTCACAGCGCCGGGCGGCGGACTCAGGCACTACCGAAACGCCCACACCATTTTCCACAAGGCGGCAAATGGCGTCAAAGTTACCCAGTTGTATACGCTGCCGAATTCTCCGGTGCAGCTCGCGCGCCTGCTCCTCGAGGTAAATCTGGATCGCTGCGCCAGCTGTATAGCCTACAAAATTGTAGTCCAATAACTCAACGAAATGGATCTTCGTGACGGCCGTGAAGACGTCTTGTGTAGCAGGAACCACCGCACATAATTGGTCATCCGCAAAAGGAAAACTTTCCAATACACCGATGTCCGCGCTGGCAGCAACGATCCCGATATCGGCTGAACCTTCAACCAATGCACCAATAATCTCATGGCTTAGCTTCTCTTCCAGTTCGATATTGACATTTGGATGCTCAACAAGGTAATGGCTGATCGGAATAGGAACGAATTCCATCAACGCATTCGTGTTTGCAAGCAAACGAACAGTGCCGCTGAGACCGTGTGCGAATTGGTCCAAATCGTCAGTCATACGTTGTATCGACGCCAGTGTCGTTCTGGCATGCCGCAAAAGAGTATGCCCCGCCTCGGTCGGCCGCACGCCTAGCCGCTCGCGAGCGAGAAGTGGAACTCCAACGGTGTCCTCCATTTGCTTAATTCGCCCACTTGCGGACCCCAGCGCAAGATGCACGCGAGTTGCACCATGTGTGATGCTACCCGCCTCAACTACAGCGACGAAAAGGCGTAAATCCACAATATCGAAGCGCATGCGGTTTCCTTTATTCGAAATGCCTGCGGTAGTTTCAACGGCTCAATGCGACCGCCGCATTCTCATTACGTCTGAGTCCAACCGCGAATGAGTGCAGACTACGGCGGGAGTGTGACTTACGCATTTTATTTCGATTGATAGGCACTGATAGGCACTGGGTATCAGAAGGGCGTTGTTGCATAAATCGAGTTTAACCGGGACTTTCCCCTCTCCCCATGAATTCACGCGATACGGACGGACTGAGGGCGTGCCAGC
>Ga0209903_1000185_pt1 | contig 26391 bp, 25 predicted proteins | sample OrgsoiDNA2013051_FD_185801 | JGI IMG/M metagenome (GOLD analysis project Ga0209903, IMG submission 185801) | Permafrost soil microbial communities from the Arctic, to analyse light accelerated degradation of dissolved organic matter (DOM) -... | ecosystem: Environmental > Terrestrial > Soil >...
TGATGCAGGGCACTAATCAGGTTTGGCCACAGCTCGGTTTCCATAATGATAACCAGCTTAGGGTTAACCTGATCAAGGAAGCGGTTGACTGAACCCACCAGGTCGTAAGGCAGATAGACATGATGCACATCTTTGCCGAAAGCCGATTGAACGCGCTCAGAACCCGTTGGGGTCATCGTGGTGACGGTAATAGGCAAAGAGGGATAGCGGTGACGTAACGCACGAACCAGCGGAATAGCCGCCAGCGTTTCGCCAACGGAAACGGAATGCAGCATGATACCGCCAGGAACGACTTTGCCTTTGCAGAAGCCATAGCGTTCAGCCCAGCGTTTACGGTAGGCGGGTGATTTTCGGCTACGTAAAAGTAAACGGATCCAGATAAGGGGCTGAATAAGGTAAACTAATACCTGATATAAACGCAGTAACATGCTTTAAAATTCATTTATATGGGGTATTAGGAATAGTATCATACCTCGTGCGGAAAGGCGCTAATCTTGCGTGACAGAAAGCATGAGAGGTAACAATGATGATATGGCTAATGGGATTAGAATGAAAAATATACTGATTATTCGACGGGACAATATTGGTGATTTAGTCTGTACCACGCCGTTGATTGAGGGCGTTAAAAAAGCCTACCCCGATGCTAATGTTTATTTATTGATTAACTCAATCAGTCAGGATGTCATTAAGAATAATCCTCATATTCACCGTACTTATATTTATAAAAAAGCTAAGCATCGCGCAAAAAATCAAACAGCCCTCGGCGTATACCTCGAGCGTGCAGCGATATTTATCAAGTTAAGAACTATTCATTTTGATGCCGCGATACTCGCTAACCCAACTCCTTGTAATTATAGTCTAAGAATGGCACGTCTCGCAGGTGTTAAGAACATCATTGGTGCAGATCTGGGTAATAAAAAAATTATACATCCTTATTCTGAAGCTGATTTTTCAGGCAAGCATCAGGTTGAGAAAACATTCAGCTATTTGAAATCTATAACTCAGGAAAATATTCCTATTCCTGAAGTTAAGGTTTTCCCTGATTCAGGCGAGCTTTTATTGGCCAAGCAAAAACGTGAGGAGTTATTACCTGACTGTAATTATATTTACGGAGTTCACGTTAGCAGTCGTAGTCCTAAGAGACGCTGGTCTCTTGAACATTACGCAGAAATTATTAATCGTATGACGGCAGGGAATGACCACGGTGTTTTAATTTTCTGGTCCCCGCAAGGAACATTGTCGCCTGATGATATTGGTGATCAGGCACGTGCTGAGCAGTTGATAGAATTATGTGCTAACGAGAGAGTAGCACTCTATCCAACCGCTTCTGTACGTGAACTTATTGGCGGTTTTGCACAATGTAATACGATACTTTGCAGCGACGGGGGACAAATGCATTTGGCCTCGGCATTACAAAAAAATTTAGTGGTATTTTTCGGCGATACAGACAAAGAGGCGTGGCATCCATGGTCAGGCCAATACCGTATAATGCAAACGCTCAGCGGGGAGTGCATGGATGTTGCGGTCGATGACGTTTGGGCAGCCCTTCAGGCAATAAGATAAAATAAAAGGCGGGCGCTCCGCCTTTTATTTCTTTACCTCAGCTCTTCACCAGAGCCTTATATTTGTCGCAAATATAACTAATTTCATAGATTTTAAGCAGATCTTTATTGATGATGGGGGGGGTATTATAAACCTCAACAATTTTCTCACTCAGTGAATCTACGTCTACCTCTGCCAGTCCGAGATTCATCCCCGTATTTTCCATTATTTCTACCGGCCCACCGGGGCAGGCTGTGCTGACAATCGGAGTTCCGCAGATGAGCGATTCTACTAAGACGTTACCAAACCCTTCACTATCCGAGCTCAGGATTAGCTGTTTGGCATGTTTGATATAAGGGAAAGGATTCGCCTTAAATCCAGCAAATATTACGCGGTCGGCGATGTTAAGCGTTGTGGCCAGCGCTTTGATCTTATTGATATAGCTTTCGCTGCCAGTACCAATCAATACCAGGGGGACTTGTAAACGGCTTTTAGCATAGGCCTCCAGGAGGCGATCGTGTCTTTTTTGGACATGGAAACGGCCCACATGGAGCAGATATTCCTTACCCGCCATATCGCAAGGATGATTGGCGAGTGCCTCAATTTCCTCAATATTAAAGGGATTGTTGATCACCTGTATTTTCTGGGGACTGGCTAATATATTTCTTACCAGGTCGACCCCGACAGCTTCAGAGACCGCAACAATATTCTTATGCTGATAAACACTGGCCATTTTTCGGCGTTTATTCCAGAGATTAAGTCCCTTTCTGTGCCCCAGATAGGTGGTAGAAAGTATTCCATGAATACAAAACCACAGACGGTCGGAGGAGTAAAGTTGGCTTTTTTTAACGATGCGGTCCGTCTTGTGCAGGTTAGATAAGATCAAATCAAAACGACCCTGCTGACTCTCAATTTCTGCCACGGCTTTATCAAGTTGTTTTCCACGACGGGAAAGTTCAGTCAGCTTTCTCCATGGAGCGCGGGAAGTATCCGCAACAACCTTATAATTTAAATGCTCAGGTATAGTGTAATGGCAGACATCACGCAAAGAGATGAGCGTGACATTAATTCCGGCATTATGCATACCCTGACATAATGTAAGTACTACCTTTTCAGCACCACCTCCGGGCAAACCGTCAATAATAATTAAGATGCGCATAATTATTCCAATATCCTTTTATAGAGGTTAATGAGTTGCCGGGAAAGGCGTGCTGGTGTTTCTTCTATAATTCGGGCTCTGGCTAATTTTGACATTGTTGAACCTAATGATTCATCGGGCAGGGCACGAATAGATTCTGCTAAATCATGTATATTAAGAGCATCGCAGACGAATCCGTTGCTACCTGACGTGATGAATTCTGAGCCACCACAAGTATTACTGGTAATAACCGGTAATCCGCATGACATGGCTTCCAAAATAACATTGGGGAAAGGGTCGTAAAGTGTCGGCAGCAATAGCGCATCTGCAGCCTGATAAAAGGGGAGTGTCTGTTTTTGCACGCCGGCAAAGCGGACTCTCTTGTTACATCCCAAGGTGTTAGCCAGCGCGCGATAGTGTTTTTCATCTTTATCTTGTCCAACAACCAGCAGGAAGCTGTCAGTTAAAGCTGTTGCACGAATGGCGGCTTCCAACCCTTTCCTTTCAAAACCTGAGCCAACAAAAATCAGACAGTGTGCATTTTGTGGGATCTCGAACCGCTGACGGAGTTGATGACGTAATTGCTCAGTGGCTGGCAGGAATTTTTTATTATCAATCGCATTATAGATGACCGTGATTTTGTCGTCTGGCAGGCCAAAATCAGCCATGATTTCGTCTTTAATCATCTGTGCGTTACAAATTACCGCTTTGAGCTCAGATGCAGCATACATCTCACGTTCAGCACGCATAACATAGCGATGGAATCTGTCGGCCATCAGCAACCTACTGCGCCACTTTGGCATGATACGGCTACGTTGTAATAACCAGCGCCTATGAACGCCGTCGCCAGCGCGGTAAATATCACAACCGGCAATGCGTTCATGACTCTGAACGATATCGAACTTTTCCTGCTGCCATACCCTACGTGCGCTTTCAGCAAAGCCACGTTCGCGACTTACCCGACCCCATTTCACCGGATTACAGATGTGGATATGCCAATCGGGATTTTTGTCACCCTGCCATTCACGCGTGATGACGCTCAAATCCAGATCCTGATCCTCAAGGGCTTCCAGGGCACGCGAGACAAAACGCTCAGCACCGCCATCAGGACGGTATTTCTGGCGGACCAGGGCCAGTCTAAAATGCTTCATGGCAATAATTCTCTCGCAGCCTCAATGACGGGTTGAACGGGGATCGCATCCAGGTAACGTTCAGCAGTATGGGTATCAATAGCGTCGGGGTCTGGAAGCTGACAGAAATCCCCAGCCCAGATAACAGAACCAATGGCTTGCCATGGTGACCAAAAAACTCGCTTTGAGGGACCAAAGAGAGCTACCAAAGGTGTTTTCAACGCGGCAGCCATATGCATAGGAACAGAATCAACACCAATAAACAGAGCTGCTTTGTCTATCAGAGCGGCCAATTGTCGCAACGTTAACTGCCCTGCCAAAGAAAAAACCTGTTCTTTAGGAGCAAGGGCGAGGATGCGCTCTACCATTTTCAATTCATTATCGGCAGGACCGCTGGTAAGGATCACGCAGATTCCTTCGGCATGAAGGGCCGTGATCACCTCGGCCATTTTCTCTTCGGTCCAACATTTAAATAACCACCGGGAGGTCGGCTGAACAACGACAAAATTACCTTTGATATGACTTTCATTGAGACGTTGCTCAACCTCAGACCGGTCCTCTGCGGAGTAACTCATCGTAACTTGCCTCACCTGTGAGCTGAGGTTAAGTGGTGTGAGAATAGAAAGATTCTGTTCTACAGTATGCAGTTGGTTGTGATCAGCAACATCGACTAAATGGGTATGGCAGTGCTGCCACAGCGCCCCTTTACGTTTTGGGAAATTAAAACCAATTCTGATGGGTGCTCCGGTCAATTTCGCCACTAAGGCACTCCGCCACTGATCGGCAAGATTAATCACCAAATCATATTTTCGGGAAATTAATCGTTTAACCAATTGCGTCTCGTGGCGTATGTGGGCAAGTTTGCCTTGTTTCTTCCAGGTGCGGTCAATGGTGAATAGCATCGTGAGTAACGGATTACTTGCCAACATATCTTTGGTTTCGAGATACATCAGCATATCGATCTCAGCTTCTGGATAATGTTCTTTTAACGTACTGATGACTGGCGTAGTAAGAAGCATATCGCCATGGTGCCTCAGCTTGATGATGAGAATACGCTGTGGGCATGCATCAGGTTTTTGATAGTGGGCGTTTGTCATCATTCATCACTGTCTGAGAAATCAAACTCCAATTCTAAAGGAGCGTAGGGGATGTGGCTATACTTCCACGCCTTTCTTGCCTTGTGCGGGGAAATACCAAAGAATAGACAACAAACAGTGCTATACGTTGTCAAATTCGGTTCCAGCCTTCTTTCGCCTGAGGTGTGGTTATCTTGGGTTAACCGATGACAGGCGGAGGATACCAATGAGTCTTAATCAGGCAAGTTCTATGAGAAAACCCGCATTTATCATCACGATTGATACCGAAGGCGACAATCTTTGGCAAAATCATCAGCAAATTTTGACAGAAAACGCACGTTTTTTGCCACGCTTTCAGTCACTTTGTGAAAAGTACGGCTTCAAACCTGTTTATCTCACTAATTATGAGATGGCAACCGATGCCCATTACGTTGAGTTTGCCCGTGATGTCATTGCCCGTGGGCAAGGTGAAGTAGGTATGCACCTTCATGCCTGGAATAGTCCACCTCTTTCGCCACTGACGGAGGATGACTGGCGTCATAAGCCCTACCTGATTGAGTTTCCCAGGGATCAAATTCGGGCTAAATTCGAATATATGACCCGACTGCTTGAAGATACCTTTCAGGCTAAAATGTTAAGCCATCGGGCAGGGCGCTGGGCGCTTGATGAGTATTACGTTTCTCTCTTGCTGGAATTTGGTTATCAGGTCGATTGCTCCGTGACCCCAAAAGTAAATTGGCAGTCTTCTCCCGGCGACCCTCAGGGAAAAGGGGGAACGGATTATCGTCATTTTCCATCGGATGCCTACTTTATTAATCCTGAAAATATTGCTAAACCTGGGCATTCCAGCTTGCTCGAAGTACCGATGAGTATTCAATATAAATATCCTCACTGGATTAACCGCCTCAAGCAGGCCGTCAATATTTTGCGTGGTAAGCAGAAACCTGACTCTGTCTACTGGCTGCGGCCTTCGGGTGGCAACGCCGAGAGTATGCAGAATGTAGCTGTTAAGAGTCTGGCTGATGGGCACGATTATGTTGAGTTTATGCTGCACTCCTCCGAGTTTATGCCTGGCGGAAGCCCGACATTTAAAACGGAAGAGGATATAGAGGGATTATATAAAGATCTTGAAACGCTGTTTAAATGGCTTAGTGAGCGCACTGTCGGAATGACACTGGCTGAATATTATCAGACGAAAGTGAAGCAAGATGTCTAAAAAGTGGAAAGTAAAGTTATCCAATTGGTTTTTACGTCGTTATGTGGCCAAAAATGGTCGGTTACTTGATAAGTCGACGCTAAATAATCAGACTCATTTTGAGAGTATCGTTATTTACTCAACGACAGCATTGGGCGACTTCATGTTTAACACGCCGGTAATTCGCGCTGTGAGACAACGCTATCCTGATGCTTATATCACGCTGGTTGCACATAGAAAAAACCAGGAACTGGTTGATAACGGTATCCACTATGACCGTGTAGTTTATTGGGATAATAAAGTTAAAAGCCTGCCGGTACTGATCAAATCATTGAAAGAACATCAACCCGATCTGGCTCTGATACTACATTCTCACCTCCCTTATGACGTAATCAGTGCAGTAATGTCTGGTGTTAAATATGTCATCAGGGACAATTACATGAATGGGATCAGTGGGCTGGAAGAGTGGCTTTCAAATTATGTCTTCAACTATTATGGACATTTTGTTCGTCGTAAACTGGAATTAGTCAGCATTTTAGGTTGTGACAGTGCGAACGTCTCCATGGAAATTCCTTCACATTTCCAGACGGGGATAAGGCATCCCGAATTTACGGTTATTGGTATGCAAATTGGTGCTTCGACTGAGTCTCGCTGCTGGCCGGTCTCGCATTTTGCAAAGCTGGCAGACATGTTATCGAGCCAACACCCTAATGTCAGGATTGTATTAATTGGCGGCGGTACTGATATCGCTCGTGGAGAGTCTTTCCTTCAGCAAGTTTCTGATAAAACAAGAGAGATTGTTGATAACCAGATTGGTAAAACGGGGCTGCAACAGCTGATAACGCTTATCGATGGTTTTGATTGTTTGGTTACGGGAGATACCGGTCCTTTACATCTTGCCGTTGCGCTTAAGACAAAAACCATTAGTCTTTTTGTTACTGCGGATTCGAGATCGACTGGACCTATTCAGAATAATGAATTACACCGTATTATTCAGGTCTCCCGAATGGGGTATACGCTTGCGTTGGAAGAGATTAGCCCAATGGGTGTTATTCAGCCTGAGCGTGTATATGCAGAATTAATTTCTCATATAGATTTAGAGAATATGATTAAATAGCTGAGAAGTTTTATCTGATTTTTAAGCGTGAGTTCATTCGTGAGATGAAAGTATCCATCATTGGATACTTCATCTGGAAATATTTCTTACGGGAAAGTGAAGTATTCTTACATAAGCTGGCTGCTAATTTGAATAGCTCTACCGTTGTGGGGGAGTAATAGTAATAACCATGGATTTTCTTGGTCATTTTTTTTACTTCAATAAAGCAGTTTTCGATCATTGGTGCAACAAGCTTGGCTATTTCTTTATCATTTTCGTGTGTTTTAATAAAGTAGAGCATTTTGTACATGGCGAAAAGAATATCATCGATATCTTTATGCTGGATGTTACGCGTTATCCCTTGGTTATTGATTCGATAAAAGTACAATTGCTCGTCGATATGCGCAATTTTTTTAGTTTTAAAGTACTGGAACGGAGTGAAAATTACGTCCTCGTAACGACGCCCTTTTACAAAATTGTCCCCTTTCAACAATTCGCGTCTGAAGATACGGCTCCACAAATGCCAGTTGGAACGTTCGAAAATTGATTTAAGTCCGTCGATCTCTGAGCCTTTGAAATCATAAGGGGTACAGAGTGAGGATACGCTGACTTCATCAATAGGAGGATGCCCGGTGAATTCCTGGAAGTTAAAATCAATGATGTCGAACTCTCCATTACGAAGATAAGGAGCCAGGGTAGTATAATAGGAAGGGCTCAGAATATCGTCCCCGTCTAAAAATGTCACATAGGTACCCGTCGCCTTTTGCAGCCCTACATTCCGGGTTTCTGCAATTCCCTGGTTTTTTTGGCTGATGAAGCAAATCTGACTGAAAGAGAGTGACCCAAGGTAGCTCTCCACCAGTACTTTAGAGTTGTCATCTGAACCGTCGTCGATAATGATCACTTCCACTTCGTCAGTGATTTGTTGAAACAATGACTGTAACGCTTCGATAATGAAATTTTCATTATTATGGAAAGGAACAATGATCGACAGCAGTGGCTGCTTAATGGTTTGCATTATTCTGATTGTCCGCAATCTTAATAGGGTTTGAGGCATGTTTCCCGATTAACACGCTGAAAATAACAGCAAGGCCAAATATCCCGGTAGCTTCAGAGCTAAAGAACAGCACATCGCTTAAACCATAGATGATTATAGTCATAGTTATTGCCAGCAGCGCGGTATTTTTTTGTGTTTTTAAAGCGAGATAAAGTAGGGATGCATATAAAACCAATAGCAACGCTACCCCCCAAATACCGCGTAGTGAGTAAGTATCAATCAACTCATTATGCATATGTATGGTAGTGTAGTTTAGTGCTTCGGAGAGCAGCGGATGTTTTGTCACTATAGCGGCAATCTCAGCACCTCTTTGCTCCGCAGATTGACCTAATATATGTTGGTTGCCAGCCATTGCACCGGTTTTATACATTGATATGCGCGCCCCAACAGAGTTTTCTCTTTGCGGCACGAGTTTGGACAAGGTTTTCATGTCGGTTCTGAAGTCATCGACACGCTTATTGATTATGTTTTTAAGGAAAAAAGCACTCAATATAATGACTAAAATGATAGATAAGCACGTAATATATTTTTGTTTTTTTGTTATTTTCTTGTCAACAAGAAACATAACTATACTGATAACAGGGAACGCTAAGATTGCGGCGCGGGTTTGCGTGTGGAGAATAGCCGTATAACCTATAGTGAAGCCCAATGCGAACAGAATAATGCGATGCTTCTTGTTGATATGAAGCAAAGTATAAAGCATAAGTATATCAACGGCTGTGATGATGTACGCAGCTATAGTGGCTTGGTCAAAGTTCAATGTACTACGAACATTCCAATGTACAATCCCCTGATAAATAACATATAAATTAACTGAAATCGCTAAAATTAATAAAAGAGGTCTAATGAGTTGAGTGAAATTTATACGCTCATTCACAGCAATGAGCAGTACGAAGCCTGTAGCAATAAGTAATTTACCGGTTACCATAAAAGCACGATAAAGATTGATGTACTCTCCTGGTTGCTTGTACGCGGCGACCCAAAAAATACTACCAAGTCCAACAGTAACAAAAAGCAGAGGGGCCAAAAGCAAATCAACTCTTTTGGTGTAATATTTTGGATTGAATATTAATGCGATAAAAGCTACATAGCTTGTCACAAAAAAAACATTACGACCCTGACTCCAGTTGAAGGCGATTGCAAAAAAACTGACTAAGCATCCGAAATAGATAAGATAGCTAAATACCGGATGGGGTGTTTCTCTTTTGAACATCAACATTCATTCCAGTTAGTTTATTAGGATGCAATATAGCGACTTAAAATTAATTCAAACTGTGCTTTAAAGGTGGCGTAATCAAGGCCTTCCGTAGTTAACTTATGTGCATTCTCTCGCATACGCTGGTAATTGCCATTTTGCAAAAGTAGTTCCACTGCATTTGCACAGTCTAAATGGCTCAGCAGTTTGGGTGCAACCAGCTTATCCTGAATAGGATCATAAACTTCATGGGGGAATTCGACGTGTACACCGGTCAGTCTCTCATGTTCGTCTATGTTAATTTTAGGTGCTAACCCGATCCCACACTCTTGATCCTTTACTGCCTCAGGTTGCCCATCCACGAGGGGAAAAATCACCGGCACGCCGTAATAAAGAGATTCTACGCAGGATAAACCAAAGGGTTCAGTCACTGGCGTACTCATGTACACATCTGTGCGGTTGAAAAATCCGGCTATATTTTCTTGAAAGCCTGTAAAAGTAACATGCTCGCGGAGCTGCAATCTATCTGTTAAAGCTTCAAACAGTTCACGATCAGGACCTTTGCCTGCTACTTCTAAATGGACTTTATGCCCGCGTCTGATCAGCTCTTGCATCATAAGCAGCGAAACGCTAATTCCTTTTAGAGTGACTAACCTGGATGCGGTACCGATCCTGAGCGTTTCTGGCAATACTTTGGGTCCGTAAATGATACCTGAAGGTATCTGTATACGATTGGGTAGCACATCAATAGGTAAAGGCAGGTTAAAGCGGAGTTCCATAACCCTTTTTGACGCACGTGATGCCGATATCACCCCATCAAGCATGGCGAAGAAACCCAATGTTTTACGGTTTTTCGGATAACGCCATGAACACCCATGGTCATAGTAGACTAATTTTCCTCGTGCAGGCTTCGCCGCTAAAACGGGCACTAAATCCCAGACGATAATAACGTCTGCGTTGGCTTTTTCAATTTTACGTTTTAATACGAATTTTCGTAAGAACTGGGGATAGCGTGTTGAGAAAGCATTTAAGATACGATTCGCATAAGTGATTTTCTTTCCTGCGAGCTTTTGCTCAATTTCACTGCCAACCTGGCTGTTGATACACAAAATCTCATTGAGATTTTCACTATCATCATGAATATATTGCAGAAAAAGGCGTTCGACGCCGCCCATTTTTTCTAAGTTAATAATATGCAATTTTTTCATTGAAGCACCTTCCTTAACACTTCAAATACGGATGCCGCAGAAATACTGGCCATATTTTTATCATCAGCCAACAGCGACATCTGATTCTTCCCATATCCCCCAATCAACCCCGGGTCGGTAGGGCCATAGAGTGTTATATTGGGGCGGTCCAGGGCGGCGGTAAGATGGCTCAGGCCAGTATCAACCGAAACAACAATTTTCGCACCTGCCAAAATTTCAGCGACCTGTTCCAGGCTGAGCTTTGGCAGAACTTCAACATAGTCGAAACCTTCGGCCAGCCTCACCGCACGCTGATATTCATGCTCTGCGCCCCAGGGCAGTTTGATGACGACCCCGTTCCCCTGAAATAACCCTATCAACTCACGCCAGTGGCTTTCAGGCCAGTGTTTATCAGCGCGGGTCGTGGCATGCAGAAAGACCCGATAGCGGTTAGCATCAGCCGGAAGGTGCGATAAAAAGCGCGCAGCGATGGCGTAATCACCCTGGGTTGAGGGTTTATCATAGCCCAGGCTTTTTGCGAAAAGTTCGCGGGTGCGCTCTACAGCGTGCTGTTTTTTATCGATATCATGACGCTGATTAAAGAACCAGCTGGCAAAAGGTTCGCGGGCGCTTTTCGCATCCTGACCGTGCTTTTTACCTTTGGCCACGCGGGTGATCAGAGCGGCACTTTTAATCAGACCTTGGGCATCAATCACCGCGTCATAGGTACGGGACTGTAATTCTCTTTTAAAGTCGCAACGTTGTTGGCGGGTTTCGGCACCAAACCAGTTCTTGCGCCAGCGGCGTATAGCCACTGGGATCACGTTGTCTACCGCCGGATGCCAGCTGGGAATTTGGGCGAAACCTTCTTCGACCACCCAGTCAAACGAAATACCCGGGATGGCATTCATCGCATCGGTTAAAGCCGGAAGCGTATGCAGAACATCGCCCATGGACGACGTTTTGACGATCAGTACCCGCATTTCCGCTCCTTTCCTACGGCTAAAAGTTGTGACAGTGCCTGATAAACCCGCTCAGGCTGAATATCGATCAGGCTTTGATGATAGCCCTGTTCTGCATCGCCTTTACGCACCTTGTGATAACCAGCGATGAGGCGAATGACTTTGGCATGTTGGCTGAGCGGTGGCGTAAAATCGGGGCTACTTGGCCCGTAAAGTGCGACCAACGGTTTATTCAGTGCGGCGGCAACGTGCATCAGACCTGAGTCATTACTGACTACTGCCTGACAGGCGGCAATCAGCACAACGGCCTGATCCAGCGAGGTTTTACCCGCCAGATTCATGCAAAACGCCTGAGCCTGCTCTGTCAATGACTGACGGATATCTTCACCTGCCGGATGATCTTTGGCTGAACCGAAGAGTACAACCTGATAACCATCAGCAATCAACTTTTCCGCTAGTGCGGCGTAGTGATAATGCGGCCAACGCTTGGCAGGGCCAAACTCCGCGCCAGGGCAAAAACCAATGGTTGGGCGTGAAGCGGAAAGCGAAAATTGTTCAGCGACCAAAGCCATCTCAGTTTCTGTAACTTGCAACTGCGGCCAAAGCAGAGGTTCGGGCAAATCAGCCGCAGATTTTATCCTCCCTGCCTCGTAGGCCAGCGCCACATAGCGCTGCACCATCAGAGGAAAGGCCTGCTTTTCCAGCACGCGCAGGTCGTTAAGCAAGCCATAACGCATTTCGCCGCGCCAGCCGGTACGCTTGGGAATGTTAGCAAAGAAAGGCACCAACGCCGACTTGAGGGAGTTTGGCAGCACGAAGGCACGCTGGTAATGCTTATCGCGAAGCGAGATCCCCAAACGGCGTCGTTCACCTAACTCCAGAGCACCGTGGCCCAGCGGCATCGGCAGTGCATTACTGACTTCCGGCATTCTGTCGAGCAAAGGCCGACACCAAGCCGGCGCCATGACGTCAATCTCTGCCGCTGGCTCAATGGCCTTAATGGTGCGGTAAAGACTTTGCGACATCATCATGTCGCCCACCCAGGAAGGGCCAATGACCAGCATTTTCATTCCGTACTCATTCCTCAGCTAACGTTTACTACTTTACCTAACGCAGCGTTTAGACGGCGCGGTTAAGCCATGCCATGTATTCAGCCACGCCTTCAGCCACGGTTTTGAACGGTTTATCGTAACCCGCTGCGCGCAGGGCTGACATATCTGCTTGCGTAAAGGACTGGTAGCGACCTTTCAGTTTTTCAGGGAAAGGAATGGTTTCAATATGACCGGTTTTGTGGTGTGCGATCACCGCTTCGGCAACGGCCTGGAATGACTCTGAACGGCCAGTCCCGCAGTTGAAAATACCGGAAACCCCGTTTTGCCAGAACCACAGATTGACCGCAGCAACGTCACCGACGTAAATGAAATCACGTTTGAAACCTTCGCTGCCCGCAAACAGTTTTGGATTTTCACCAGCATTAATCTGGTTGTTCAGATGGAAAGCGACGCTAGCCATGCTGCCTTTATGGCCTTCACGCGGGCCATATACGTTGAAGTAACGGAAACCACAAATTTGCGACTCAGCCTGCGGCAGAATTTCACGCACGTACTGGTCAAACAGGAATTTGGAGTAGCCATACACGTTCAGCGGTTGTTCATATTTACGGTCTTCAACAAAGCTGGTGCTTTGGCTGCCGTAGGTCGCTGCGGAAGAGGCATAAAGGAAAGGGATTTCACGTTCAAGACAGTAATGCAGAATGTCTTTAGAGTACTGATAGTTGTTGTCCATCATGTACTTGCCATCCCACTCGGTCGTGGATGAGCAGGCACCTTCGTGGAAAATGGCATCAATTTCGCCAAGGTCATCGCCCGCCACAATGCTGGCAATGAAATCTTCTTTGTCGCAATAATCCGCAATATCCAGATCAACGAGATTGACGAACTTCGTGCCGTCTTTCAGGTTATCAACCACTAAAATATCGCGGTATCCCATATCATTAAGCGATTTAATGATATTGCTGCCGATAAAACCAGCGCCGCCAGTGACGATTATCATGGGACTCACCTTTAATCATTTAGAAAATCACGCACCATGCGTGACTTATACAGTTGGCAATATCATAACACTTCATTATGCATGCCACATTGGGAAGCTATCCGATAAGTCGCATTCTTGTGTATCAAGGCTTAAGGCGTGAACTATGCTGCAAAACGAAGATATTTTGACAGCTTCCCTCGTTATTCCTTAGGCGGATTAGTAATGTGTCTGACGAATGAGTCATTTTCAGGAGATCACGTTATGTCCGCATCGTTTTATCGCCAGCTGGAAGAAGATTTGGATCAGGCTCGTGCTGACGGGCTGTTTAAAGAAGAGCGAATTCTGACTTCCGCTCAGCAGGCGAAGATCACGGTGGCCGGAGGGCAACCGGTCATCAATTTCTGCGCGAACAATTACCTTGGCTTAGCTAATCATCCCGAGCTGATCGCCGCCGCTAAAGCGGGACTCGACAGCCACGGTTTCGGCATGGCATCGGTTCGCTTTATCTGTGGAACCCAGGATATGCACAAAGAATTGGAAAGCCGTCTGGCAGATTTCCTGTGCATGGATGATGCGATCCTCTACTCCTCCTGTTTTGACGCCAACGGCGGCCTGTTTGAAACCTTACTCGGCGCTGAAGATGCCATCATTTCCGATGCGCTCAACCATGCGTCGATTATAGACGGCGTGCGTTTATGTAAAGCCAAACGCTACCGTTACGCCAATAACGATATGGCCGAACTCGAAGCCTGTTTGGAAAAAGCCAAAGCCGAAGGTGCACGGCACATTCTGATCGCCACCGATGGCGTATTTTCTATGGATGGCGTTATTGCCAATCTGAGGGGGATTTGCGATCTGGCCGAGCGCTACGACGCGCTGGTGATGGTGGATGATTCACACGCAGTGGGTTTTGTCGGTGAGCACGGCCGTGGAACGCATGAATATTGCGACGTGATTGGCAGGGTCGACATTCTCACCGGCACGCTCGGCAAGGCGCTGGGTGGGGCTTCCGGTGGTTATACTGCCGCCCGTAAAGAAGTTATAGACTGGCTGCGTCAGCGCTCCCGCCCTTATTTATTTTCCAATTCTCTCGCCCCGTCGATTGTTGCCGCTTCGCTGAAAGTCCTGTCGATGCTGGAAGAGGGCAGTGAACTGCGCCAGCGTCTGATGAGCAACGCGCAGCTGTTCCGCGAAAAAATGACAGCAGCAGGTTTTACGCTCGCCGGTGCCGATCACGCAATTATTCCCGTGATGCTGGGCGATGCCAAACTGGCGCAAGAGTTTGCCTCAGCGCTGCAACATGAAGGCATCTACGTCACTGGCTTCTTCTTCCCCGTGGTGCCAAAAGGACAGGCGCGCATTCGTACCCAAATGTCTGCCGCGCACAGCACCGAACAAATCGAACAGGCAGTGGACGCCTTCACCCGCATTGGTAAAAAGCTTGGCGTTATTGCCTGAGGAAGCCACATGAAAGCGTTAGCAAAGTTAAAGCGTGAAGAAGGCATCTGGATGACCGACGCACCGGTGCCGGAGCTGGGCCATAACGATCTGCTGATTAAAATCCGTAAAACTGCCATTTGTGGTACCGATGTGCATATCTACAACTGGGACGAATGGTCGCAAAAAACCATTCCGGTTCCGATGGTGGTTGGGCATGAATATGTCGGTGAAGTGGTTGGTATTGGCCAGGAAGTGAAAGGCTTTACGATTGGCGATCGCGTTTCCGGTGAAGGGCATATCACCTGCGGACACTGCCGCAACTGCCGCGGCGGGCGCACCCATCTGTGTCGTAACACGCAGGGCGTGGGCGTTAACCGTCCGGGCGCATTTGCCGAATATCTGGTTCTGCCCGCCTTTAACGCCTTTAAAATCCCTGACAACATTTCTGATGATTTGGCAGCGATTTTTGACCCACTGGGCAACGCGGTCCATACCGCACTCTCCTTTGATCTGGTCGGCGAGGATGTGCTGGTGTGCGGCGCCGGGCCGATTGGCATCATGGCGGCGGCAATTTGTAAGCATGTGGGCGCACGTCACGTTGTTATCACCGATATGAATGAGTACCGTCTGGATCTGGCGCGCAAAATGGGCGTGACCCGCGCAGTGAACGTGAAAAACGAAAACCTCGAGCAGGTGATGGCCGAACTGGGGATGACTGAAGGTTTTGATGTGGGCCTGGAAATGTCCGGCGCGCCGCCAGCTTTCCGTTCCATGCTCAATGCCATGAACCACGGTGGCCGAATTGCGCTGCTGGGTATTCCGCCGTCTGATATGTCGATCGACTGGAATCAGGTGATCTTCAAAGGGCTGTTTATCAAAGGCATTTATGGCCGTGAGATGTTTGAGACCTGGTACAAAATGGCTGCATTAATCCAGTCAGGTTTAGACCTGACCCCGCTTATCACTCATCACTTCCCGATCGATGATTTCCAGAAAGGCTTTGACGCTATGCGCTCAGGGCAGTCTGGTAAAGTGATCCTCGACTGGCAGTAAACGTTTCCTCAGAAACAACAAAGGCCAGCTTTTAAGCTGGCCTTTTGCTTTCGTGACATTCACTCAGGGTTATTTAGCAAACCAGGTGTTCCAGGTGCGCTCAACGAAAGTGACGGCAGGAAGTTGCGCGATGCTTTCACCCAGGGTTTTAAACATTACGTCTGCATAGACCGGGGCAGGAGGTTGTTTCACAGAACAGACCCGTACGCCTTTGAACACGGTTTTCGGCGTCGTGACGTTGGCCGGGCTCTTGCCTGTGGGTGCGCTGCGCGTTGGTTCATTCAGCAGATCGCTTGGGCGAACCAGCACGATATCAGACGGCAAATTGGGCAGCATCTGTTGCAGCACGCGCACCGTAGTCGGGTGCGGGTGGCCGATGGCAATGGCGTAACCGTTGCGCCGAGCCAACGCAATGGCCCGCTCAAACTGATGACGAATTTCGACTTCGTTCTGTACATCGTCTAAAAAGACGTTGCGCTTAATGACCCCGACGCGCGTTCCGGCGGCGGCTTGCACTGACTTGGTATTACCAATCGTCATGCTGTCGAGGAAGAAGAGGCTATGGGCGTTCATCGCCTGCATCACGTTTTCCATCCCCGTGAGACTGGAGGTCATCGCACTGCCCATATGGTTATTGATGCCGACGGCATAGGGGACGCTGGCGATAGCTTTATCGACGATGCGCTTCACCTCTTCGCTGCTCATTGACGGCGTTAGGGTGTCTTTTTCCAGTGGCTGTTTACTGAGCGGGGCCATCGGCAGATGGATAAGAATTTCACGACCCTGCTGATGGGCTTTTTCCATCATCACCCGCGTATCAGGGGCATTCGGGAAAATCGCGATGGAGACCGCTTTGGGCATCTGCAACACCTGATTTTCGTTTTGCTGGCGGTAACCAAAATCATCAATAAGAATGGCTAATTTGGCTGCCTGAGCCTGACAGGCAAACAGGGCGGTGCCGCAGAGCGCGGCTAAAACGGACTTTTTATATCGCAATGCTATCTTCCCAACCACGGCTGTGGGTTAACGGCCTGGCCCTGACGACGAATTTCAAAATACAGCGATGGCTGGCCCTGACCGCCGCTGGTGCCCACGAGTGCGATGGCCTGACCGGATTTCACCTGATCACCCACATTCACCAGTGCGCTTTGGTTGTAACCATACAGGCTCATATCGCCTTTGCCGTGTTCAATGACCACCACCAGACCGTAGCCCTGAAGCCAGTCGGCCAGCAGCACGCGGCCATCGGCAATGGCTTTCACTTCGCTGCCTTCACGGGCTGAAATGACGATGCCTTTCCAGCGTAGCTCACCTTGCAGTTGCTCGCCGAAACGATGCAGAACGGAACCACGCACTGGCCACATATCCTGCCCCGCCGGGCGTCCGAGACCACCGGTACGGGATACCAATGCCTGTTCGCCCTGCGTGGGTTTGTAAGTCGAGCCTTTTTTCTTCGCTTGCTGTTCTTTGGCACGGACCGCCGCGGCCTCTTTCGCCTCTTTTTCAGCGCGGGCGCGGGCGGCGCGTTCAGCAGCGGCAATTTTGTCACGCAGACGGGCTTCGTTGGCGCGCAGTTCAGCCAGACTTTGCTCATCTTTTTGCAATGAGCTTTCCAGCGCGCTCAGGGTTTGTTTCCTGGCTGCACGGGCTTGTTCCAGCTTCTGCTGCTGGCTTTGTTGCTCACTGAGCACACTTTTTTGCTGAGTTTGTTTTGATTGCAGTGTTATGCGTTGCGCAGCCAGATCGGTACGGGTCTTTTTTAGTTCTTCGATGGATTTCTGGCGTGCTTCGTTAAAGTAGCCGAAATAAGCCAGGATCCGTTCGCTGCGCTCGCTCTCTTCACCGCTGAGGAGCAGCTGTAAACCACTGTGCTGACCGACGCGGAAAGCGGCATCGAGCTGTTTCGCCAGAATGGCTTCCTGACTTTTTTGCTGTTTTTGCAGTTTATCGATCGACGCGTTCAGGCTGGAAATATCTTTACTGAGTGTCGATAAGACCGACTGGGTGTCACGCAATCCACGGCTGGCCGAGGCAATGATTTTTTCCTGGGCCTGCAGCTGTTGCTGTAAAGAGCCGCGTTGCTGCTTCTGCTGCTTAACGCTTTTCTCTTTTTCGGCGATGCTCTGTTGGAGGGTTTTGAGCTGATCCTTATTGTCATCAGCATGGGCAGCCAAAGAGGGAACAAGCAACGAGGCGCAAAGCAGAAGGGTAGATGCCGGGATCACCGACGTGGCCTTTTCTTTGGCTGAAAGGCGGTTTCTCATTGCGCTGAAATTGATGAATTTGCTCAAACTTTTTCCTGCTTGCCGACCGTGGATGATAGACAATCTGGCTGTCCTTCGGGTTATCGTAACACTAATCAACAGGCTGATGCACAAACAAAAAAGGCGTATCCACTCACGCAGATACGCCTTATCAACGCGGTTTAGCGCGGGTTTATTTTACGACAAATAAAGGTTTTCCGCTCATTTCCTGCGGGATTTCCATGCCCATCAACGACAGCATGGTTGGCGCGATGTCAGAGAGCTTGCCGCCTTCAACTGCCTGAGCATGGCCACCAATATAGATCAGTGGCACGGGCAGGCTGGTGTGGGCGGTGTGAGCCTGGCCTGTGGCCGGGTCACTCATTTGCTCGGCATTGCCGTGGTCGGCGGTGACCAGTAGCTGGCCTCCAACCTGTTTAACAGCATCCACTACCTGACCGATGCAGGTATCCAGCGCTTCGACTGCTTTCACTGCGGCTTCATAAATTCCGGTATGACCGACCATATCGCCATTTGGGTAGTTACAAATGATGGTGTCATATTTGCCGCTGGCAATAGCACCCAGCAGTTTGTCAGTCAGCTCTGCGGAGCTCATTTCCGGCTGCAAATCGTAGGTCGCCACGTTCGGGGATTTAATCAGAATGCGGTCTTCGCCGTTGAAAGGCTGCTCCATGCCACCGTTGAAGAAGAAGGTTACGTGAGCGTATTTTTCGGTTTCAGAAATACGCAGCTGGGTTTTATCGTGCGCCATCAGCCACTCGCCGAGGGTGTTTTTCAATGACGCTGGCGGGTAGGCACAGGCGGCATCAATGTCAGCGGCGTATTCAGTCAGCATGACGAAGTCGCCGAAGTTGATCACTTTTTCACGGGTAAAACCGTCAAAATCCGGGCTGATGAATGCACGGGTGATTTCGCGCGCGCGGTCCGCACGGAAGTTCATGAAGATCATGGCGTCGCCATCTTCAATGGCCGCATCCGCTTCACCGGCTTTACGCAGCACGGTCGGCTTGACGAATTCGTCATTTTCATCGCGCGCATAGGCAGCCTGCAATGCCGTTACGGCGTCGTCAGCGATGAAAGCGCCTTTGGCCTGAGACATCAGATCATAGGCCAGCTGTACGCGGTCCCAGCGGTTGTCACGATCCATCGCGTAATAACGGCCAATAATTGACGCAATGCGGCCGGTGCCGATTTGCGCGAATTTTTCACTGAAGCGCTTTAACGCTGCTTCGGCACTGCGCGGTGGCGTGTCACGGCCATCAAGGAAGGCGTGCAGATAAATTGCTTTCGCGCCACGACTATGAGCCATCTCGACCATCGCCATAATATGGTCTTCGTGGCTATGAACGCCCCCCGCAGAGAGCAGGCCCATGATATGCACTGCTTTACCGGCATTCACGGCACGATCAACGGCGGCGGCCAGCACCGGATTTTCGAAGAAGTCTCCTTCTTTAATCTCTTTATCGAGACGCGTCAGATCCTGATAAACAATACGGCCAGCGCCCAGATTGACGTGACCGACTTCTGAGTTACCCATCTGACCGTCTGGTAAACCGACATCCAGACCTGATGCAGCGATCAGCGTATGTGGGTAGGTATTCCACAGGTTGTCCATCACCGGGGTTTTTGCATTCAGAATGGCGTTATCCTGTTGCTCTTCGCGATGGCCGTAGCCGTCCAGAATGACCAGTACCATAGGTTTTTTGTTGCTCGACATGTCAAATGACCTCGTTAAAAGAGTAAATGCGAAATAGGCCCGCCGGTTCCCAACATCAGCTTCTGGACGGCTGCCGGCGTGGCTATTCCCACTTTGCGCGGGGATTTTACCCCAGCGGGGAAACACAAATAGCCATGAGAGATCAAAGATGACGCAATGTTTGGATTAACTTTGGGCATAAATGCGTGTTAGTTTTTCGAGATATGCCGCAGTTTGTGGCATTTGGAGATGCTTACTGGCTGTATTTGCCGCAGCGCGCAGGTATACTCTCAAGCCTTGAATTTTCCCCCAACAGACGGGAGTTGCTACACCCCATGCAAGATATTATGCCGTTCATTAGTGCGCATCCGGTTCTCAGCCTGGCGTGGGTTGCGTTGCTGATTGCAGTGATTGTGACCACCTTTAAAACACGTTTTTCTAAAGTAAAAGAGATCACCCGTGGTGAAGCGACCCGCCTGATCAATAAAGAAGACGCTGTAGTGGTTGACGTGCGTGCACGTGAAGAATTCCGCAAAGGTCATATCTCCACGTCATTAAACGTGTTGAGTACTGACATCAAGAATAACAACTTAGGCGAACTCACCAAGCATAAAGCTCAGCCGGTGATCGTCGTTTGTGCTAATGGCACTTCATCGCGTACTGCGGCAGAAGGCTTGATCAGCGCTGGCTTTGAGCGTGTCTATACTCTGAAAGACGGTATCTCAGGCTGGAGCGGTGAAAACCTGCCTTTGGCGCGCGGTAAATAATTACCGGGCATAGTAAGCAGCACCAAAATCTTCGTTATGAGAGGTGTCACCCGTGGCTAAAATTGAAATCTACACCAAGGCAACCTGTCCTTACTGCCATCGTGCCAAGGCGTTGCTCAATAGCAAAGGCGCAACATTTGATGAGATTGCCATTGACGGCGATGCGGACAAACGTGAAAAAATGATCGCCCGCAGCGGCCGTTCGACCGTACCTCAAATTTTTATCGACGGGCAGCACATTGGCGGCTGTGACGATTTACATGCACTTGATGCGCAAGGCGGGCTGGATCCGTTGCTATAAGCGACATCCTGCTGCTGTGCATTTTCATTAAGTGTTTAAAAGGACTGTTAACTTAAGGGTACTACTCACATGTCAGAACAAAACAACACCGAGATGGCTTTCCAGATCCAGCGTATCTACACCAAAGATATCTCCTTCGAAGCGCCGAATGCGCCTCAGGTTTTCCAGCAAGACTGGCAGCCAGAAGTTAAACTTGATCTTGATACGGCTTCAAGCCAACTGGCTGATGACGTATATGAAGTGGTATTGCGCGTTACCGTAACTTCTTCACTGGGCGATGACACTGCGTTCCTGTGTGAAGTTCAGCAAGGCGGCATTTTCTCCATCTCTGGTATTGACGGGAATCAGCTGGCTCATTGCCTGGGTGCATACTGCCCGAACATCCTGTTCCCTTATGCCCGTGAGTGCATTACCAGCCTGGTATCGCGCGGTACTTTCCCGCAGCTCAACCTGGCACCTGTTAACTTTGACGCGCTGTTCATGAACTATTTGCAACAGCAAGCTGATGGCGAAGGTGCAGAACCACATCAGGATGCCTGATGAAAACCGTCAATGCTTCAATGACTGTGATCGGTGCCGGCTCGTACGGCACCGCTTTAGCAATAACCCTTGCCAGAAATGGCCACAACGTCGTGTTGTGGGGCCATAACGCCGAAAATATCCGTACGTTACAGGCTGCCCGCTGCAACCAGGCATTTTTGCCCGACGTCCCTTTCCCAGACAGCCTTGTGCTGGAAACCGATCTTTCTCTCGCTTTAGCGGCCAGTCGCAACGTATTGGTTGTTGTTCCCAGCCACGTTTTTGGTGATGTTTTACGCCAGATAAAACCGCATCTGCGTGCTGATGCCCGCATTGTCTGGGCCACCAAAGGCCTGGAAGCTGAAACAGGCCGCCTGCTAGAGGATGTCGCCCGTGAAGCGCTGGGTGAGAGCATTCCACTTGCGGTGGTTTCCGGACCTACGTTTGCCAAAGAGCTGGCAGCCGGACTGCCAACGGCGATCGCACTGGCTTCTACCGATGCTGAGTTTGCTGAAGATCTTCAGCAATTGCTGCACTGTGGAAAAAGCTTCCGTGTCTACAGCAACCCTGATTTCATTGGTGTACAGCTGGGTGGGGCGGTGAAAAACGTCATTGCGATTGGTGCCGGTATGTCTGATGGCATCGGGTTTGGCGCCAATGCCCGTACGGCACTGATAACCCGTGGTTTGGCAGAAATGAGTCGCCTAGGTTCCGCATTGGGCGCCGATCCTGCCACTTTTATGGGCATGGCGGGGCTGGGTGATTTGGTGTTAACCTGCACAGATAACCAATCGCGTAACCGGCGGTTTGGTATTATGCTCGGTCAGGGAATGGACGTTCAGGGTGCGCAGGATAAGATTGGTCAGGTGGTCGAAGGCTACCGTAACACCAAAGAAGTCCGTGCGTTGGCACAGCGTTATCACGTTGAAATGCCTATTACTGAGCAGATTTACCAGGTGCTGTATTGTCACAAAGATGCCCGCGAAGCGGCCATCAGTTTACTGGCCCGCGCCAGTAAAGACGAAACAAGCAGCCACTGAGTTCGTGCTGAGTCAGAGCCTCTCTATTGGCCATCCGGTAGAGCGGCTTTTTATTACCTTATCGCCTCATAATTTATCTATCCGTAAGGAACAGTGATGTCGTTAGAAGAGCTGGAACTGGTCTGGAAAAACATTAAATCAGAGGCGAGAGCGCTGGCTGAGTGTGAACCTATGCTGGCGAGCTTTTTTCATGCGACGTTGCTCAAGCATGAAAATCTCGACAGTGCGTTAAGCTATATTTTGGCAAACAAGCTCGGTAGCCCGATTATGCCCGCTATTGCTATTCGTGAAGTGGTCGAAGAAGCCTATCGTAATGACACACAGATGACGCTGTCTGCTGCCCGTGACATCCTGGCCGTACACCAGCGTGATGCGGCGGTAGATAAGTACTCAACGCCACTGCTGTATCTGAAAGGTTTTCACGCTTTGCAGGCTTACCGTATTGGTAACTGGCTATGGAAGCAGGACCGTCAGGCGCTGGCGATCTATTTCCAGAATCAGATCTCAGTGACCTTCGGCGTGGATATTCACCCGGCAGCGCGTATTGGTTGTGGCATCATGCTCGACCACGCAACGGGGATCGTAATTGGTGAAACAGCGGTCGTAGAAAACGATGTGTCGATTCTGCAATCCGTCACGCTCGGTGGTACCGGCAAGACCTGTGGTGACCGCCACCCAAAAATCCGTGAAGGTGTGATGATTGGCGCTGGCGCTAAAATTCTTGGCAATATTGAAGTGGGCGTAGGCGCAAAGATTGGCGCAGGCTCAGTGGTCTTACAGTCAGTTCCCGCGCACACAACGGCGGCTGGCGTGCCGGCGCGTATCGTGGGTCGTCCGGAAAGCGAAAGACCTTCCATGGACATGGACCAATATTTCAATGGTATTAACCAGGGTTTCGAGTTCGGCGACGGGATTTGAGACTGACAGTGGCATGTCTTTGAAAGTGAAAGCACATGCCACTTCTACATAGTTGGCCAACAGAACGGCTTATGCTTTGACCAATGCACCGGGATACCCCAGTTGCCGCCACGCCTCGTATACCACTACAGAAACTGCGTTCGACAAATTCATGCTGCGGCTTTCCGGTTGCATCGGAATGCGGATTTTTTGCTCTGCGGGCAAGTTATCCAGAATAGTCGCCGGTAACCCACGCGTCTCCGGACCAAATAAGAGAAAATCTCCGATCTGATAGCTGACCGCACTGTGTGCTGGCGTGCCTTTGGTCGTTACGGCAAAGATGCGTTGTGGGCTTTCGCTGGTCAGAAAGGCGTCGTAATTAGCGTGATGTTTGATGCTGGCGAATTCATGGTAATCGAGCCCGGCGCGACGCAGCTTTTTGTCGTCCCAGCCAAATCCGAGTGGTTCAATTAAATGAAGCTGGAAGCCGGTGTTAGCACACAGGCGGATGATGTTGCCCGTATTTGGTGGGATTTCTGGTTCAAATAGTACGATATTAATCATGCGCCCCCCTTTAAGAGGGACGCAGAATAGCAGAATCTCAACGCTGATGCAGCGGCAGCCACATGATAAGCCGCAGACCACCCAGTGGGCTGTCTTCGGCTTTGACCCAGCCACGATGCTGCTGAACAGCAGTATCGACAATCGCCAGTCCGAGACCTGTTCCGCCGGACTCCCGGTCTCGTGCTTCATCGGTACGGTAGAAAGGACGGAAAATCTGTTCCCGGTCAGTTTCACTGACGCCAGGACCGTCGTCATCTACCGTTACCGTGATGCCTTCATTGTCACAGGCAAAGTTCAGCGCAATGTGAGTGTTAGAATAACGCAGGGCATTACGTACGATGTTTTCCAGCGCACTGTCGAGTGCTGCCGGGTTGCCGAATAGCTTCCATGGGCCAGGAGGCGCAGGAACTTCCAGCGTTTTCCCCATTTGTTCAGCCTCAAACTGCGCGTTGTCGATCACGTCTTCCCACAGCTCATTAGCTTTCAGCGTTTCACGCGCCAACTCATTTTTATGCTGGCTACGCGACAGGACCAGCAAATCATTGATCATGCTATCAAGACGTTGCGCTTCCATTTCAATGCGTTGTAACTCTTTGCCTTCACCATGGCGGCGGCGCATCAGTGCAGTAGCTAACTGCAAACGCGTCAGCGGCGTTCTCAGTTCGTGCGAAATATCCGATATTAATCGCTGCTGCGCATTTACCATGCGTTCCAAAGCACTGACCATCTGGTTGAAACTGGCTCCGGTGGCGAGAAACTCCTGCGGCCCGGCTTCCAGCTCCGGATGCTGCTTGAGATTGCCACGCGCCACATCATCAGCGGCGTTTTTAAGCTTACGCGCTGGCTTCGCCAGGCTCCATGAGAGCCACAGCAACAGCGGTGAACTGATTAGCATGGTGACAATCAACAACAGCAAAGGGCGGTCAAACATCAGGTTGATGAAGTCCGACTGCGGACTGCTGGCCGGGCGTAGCAGATAGAGTTGATAATTATCTTCGCCGTCGCGTACAGAAAAAGGCCCCACCATTTCTACCCGGCCATACTTTTTCTTTTTAGGATGATCGGAGTTATCAGACTGGCCGATAAAGTTACGGACAATCTGCATTTCATTACGCTGTGCGCCAATTACCCGGCCTTCACTGGTGACCAGCAGCAGACGCTGGCCAGGCGGTGCCCATTTGTCGATAGCGCGGAACAAGCGGCGCCACCACATCAGGTCGTTGGCCGGATCGCCCGCCAGTTCGGCTTCCACATGTTGCTCAATCATCAGACCCTGCCGCTGTTCGTTGTCGAGCAGCGGTGTTAACTGACGTGAGTCGAGCTTTGGCACCATTAAGACCAGCATCAATACTAAGGCAACGGTAAACCAGAAAATGGCAAAGATGCGGGCCGTCAGGCTGTTGATCATGTAGCGGATACCATCAGATACCCACGTCCACGCAGGGTTTTAAACCATGGGTGCCCATCCAGACGATCCGGGAGTTTACGACGCAAATTCGAAATATGCATATCGATGGCGCGGTCAAACGGTGTCAGGCGTTTACCCAGTACTTCCTGGCTGAGATGTTCACGCGAGACCACCTGGCCCAGGTGCTTCGCCAGCAGATACAACAGGGTAAATTCTGTGCCCGTCAGATCTAAAGCAACGCCCCCAAAGCTGGCTTCCTGACGGCCAGGGTTGAGCTGTAATCCGTCGACTTCCAGAGTCGGTGAGCCGTTACTTTCGCCCGCCTGCTGTTGCTCACTCCAATTTGAGCGGCGCAGCATAGCGCGTATGCGCGCGACCAGTTCACGATCGTTAAAGGGTTTAGCCAGATAGTCATCGGCACCCAGTTCGAGCCCCAGAACGCGATCCAGCTCGCTGCCGCGCGCGGTCAGCATAATCACCGGCGTCTGATGACGTTGGCGTAATTCTTTGAGGGTTTCAATACCGTTTTTCTTCGGCATCATGACATCGAGTAGCAGCAAATCGATGGTGTTATCCAGCTTTTCTAATGCCTGCTCACCATCGTAAGCAACCACTACGTTAAAGCCTTCCATTTCGAGCAATTCTTTCAAGAGTGAAGTCAGTTCACGGTCGTCATCAACCAACAAAATTTTATTCATTGTAATTACCTCTAGACGCAAAATACGTCATCAATTGCCGCTATTCCATGACTTTACGTACTTTTACAAGCACTGACGCTTGTTTGCAGCGGCAGGTTTAGACTGCTTTTCAATGATTCGCGATAAGCGATA
>Ga0209903_1000188_pt1 | contig 25816 bp, 24 predicted proteins | sample OrgsoiDNA2013051_FD_185801 | JGI IMG/M metagenome (GOLD analysis project Ga0209903, IMG submission 185801) | Permafrost soil microbial communities from the Arctic, to analyse light accelerated degradation of dissolved organic matter (DOM) -... | ecosystem: Environmental > Terrestrial > Soil >...
AATGCTGCTATTTCTGTTTTTCGAAGCGATAGAACAGGTTCGGCTCACTGACCATGTACAGCGTGCCCGCTTCGTCCATGGCCACGCCCTCGGCGCGGGGAATGGTCTTCTTCAAGCCGTTGAAACCGCCCAGCAGGGTCATGAAGCTGACCTGATCGCCCTTCTCGTCCAACTCAATCAGCAGGTGCGAGTCGGCGGACAGCACCAGAGTGTGACCAGTGCGCGGGTCGATGGTCAAAGCCGACAGGTTACGGATGTCCAGATCGTTATTAATCAGTTTCTCTTTGTCGCCCTTAAGGCTCTGGCTGCCGTCGCTCTTCCAGCGGAACAGTGCTGGCGGACGCTCTTCACCCAGCAAAAGCTGCTGATTGCGCGGGTCCCAGGCAACGGCTTCGAAGGCCTTGTTCTGGTCTTTTGACGGGCCCAGATCGTATTTCGGGAAGTTGTCGCGGTTCAGTTCGCGGGTAGTGGCATCGACCTTGATGATGGACAGCATGTGCTCTCGCTCATCGGTGATGGCCAGCAGACCGTTGCCCATGACCGTCACACCTTCCGGATTGACCCAACCCACCAGCGGCATCTTGCGCAGCACATCGCCCTGCAACGTCAACTCGACCAGGAACGGGTTCTTGCCCATGACCGAAAACAGGGTTTTTGTCTGCGGGTCGTAGGACAGGTCCGAAGCTTCGTCCTTTTCCATGCCCGGCAGCAGTTTGGCGTCGATCACCGCCCGATAATCCGGCAGCCAGACACTTTGCTGGCGTTCGGCCGGGCTTTCGAAGCTCTCCTTGACCCAATGCACAGCGCGGTTGTCCCAATGCATCGCGAACGCGAGGCCATAGCCCGCCGCCACAGCCAGCAACAGCCAGTAATACCAGCGCATGAGGAATCGTGGACGACGAGGAGTTTGCAGGGGCGGGAGCGGTTGCGTTGCCATCAGGGGATGCGTTCCAGAAATTCAGGCTAGAGGTAATAGCACAAACGGGCAGGCTCAGCCGCCAAGAGTCCCGGATTTTCCAGACAGGATGTGAAAAAAACGGAAAATGGCTGGAAAGCCTTGTGTGGGCAGATGCAGTTTGCGGGCAGGATCACAAAACCAATGTGGGAGCGGGCTTGCTCGCGAAAGCGGTGGATCAGTCAACATCGTCGTTGAATGACACACCGCTTTCGCGAGCAAGCCCGCTCCCACAGGGGTTCAGCGGTGTTGCAGTTAGCGAACGCTGCTGGTGAAGCTGCTCGCACCGGCCAATTCCAGCACCAGGTCGTCACCGACATTCAGCGGGCCAACACCCACCGGGGTGCCGGTCAGAATCACGTCACCCGCCTGCAGCGAGAAGCAGCCAGCCATGTACTGAATCATCGGCACGATCGGGTTGAGCATGTCCTTGCTGTTGCCATCCTGGCGCACTTCGCCGTTGATGGTCAGGCGAATGCCGATATCGGTCAGGTCGGCAAAGGTGCTGCCAGACACGAATGGGGCAATCACCGCCGCGCCGTCGAAGGACTTGGCGACTTCCCACGGCAAGCCCTTGGATTTCAGCTCGGCCTGTTTGTCCCGCAGGGTCAGGTCCAGGGCCGGAGCGAAACCGGAGATCGCGTCGAGCACTTCTTCACGGCTCGGCTTGGTCGACAGCGGCTTGCCGATCAACACAGCGATTTCCGCTTCGTAGTGCACCGAGCCACGCTCGGTCGGAATGGCAAAACCGCCTTCCAGCGGCACCACGCAACTGCCCGGCTTGATGAACAGCAACGGCTCGGTAGGCACCGGATTGTCCAGTTCCTTAGCGTGTTCGGCGTAGTTGCGGCCGATGCACACCACTTTCCCGAGCGGGAAGTGAATACGCGTACCGTCGACATACTGGTGCTGATAGCTCATTACCGACTCCTGCTCGTGGATTCTTAAAACTCGCGGATCACACCGCGAAGATCTTGCCCGGGTTCATGATGCCGTTCGGGTCGAACACAGCCTTGACGGCTTTCATGTACTCGATCTCAACCGGGGAACGGCTGTAGGTCAAGTAGTCACGCTTGGTCATGCCCACGCCGTGCTCGGCGGAAATCGAACCGTTGTACTTCTCGACGGTTTCGAATACCCACTTGTTCACCGTAGCGCACTTGGCAAAGAACTCGTCCTTGCTCAGGTTATCCGGCTTGAGAATGTTCAAGTGCAGGTTGCCGTCGCCGATATGGCCGAACCAGACGATTTCGAAGTCCGGGTAATGTTCGCCGACGATCGCGTCGATTTCCTTCAGGAACGCCGGGACTTTCGATACGGTGACCGAAATGTCGTTCTTGTACGGCGTCCAGTGGGAGATCGTTTCGGAGATGTATTCGCGCAGCTTCCAGAGGTTCTGCAACTGGGTTTCGCTCTGGCTCATCACGCCGTCCAGCACCCAGCCCTGCTCGACGCAATGTTCGAAAGTTTCCAGGGCATGGTTGGCCACTTCTTCGGTGGTCGCTTCGAATTCCAGCAGCGCGTAGAACGGGCAATCGGTTTCGAACGGTGCCGGCACATCGCCGCGGCCCATGACCTTGGCCAGGGCTTTGTCGGAGAAGAATTCGAACGCGGTCAGGTCCAGTTTGCTCTGGAACGCGTGCAGTACCGGCATGATCGAGTCGAAATCGGTGGTGCCGAGGACCATCGCGGTGAGGTTTTTCGGCGCACGGTCCAGACGCATGGTCGCTTCGACCACAAAACCGAGGGTGCCTTCGGCGCCGATGAACAGCTGGCGCAGGTCGTAGCCGGTGGCGTTCTTGATCAGGTCGCGATTCAGTTCCAGCAGATCGCCCTTGCCGGTGACGACTTTCATGCCGGCCACCCAGTTGCGGGTCATGCCGTAGCGAATAACCTTGATCCCGCCGGCATTGGTGCCGATATTGCCGCCAATCTGGCTCGAACCTGCCGAAGCGAAGTCCACCGGGTAGTACAACCCGTGTTCTTCGGCCTTGTTCTGCAACTGCTCAGTGACCACACCCGGCTGACAAACGGCCGTACGGTCGGTGAGGTTTACCTCGAGAATCTGGTTCATGTAGTCGAACGAGACGACCACTTCGCCATTGGCCGCCACGGCAGCGGCGGACAGCCCGGTGCGCCCACCGGACGGCACCAGCGCGACCTTGTGCTCATTGGCCCAACGGACAATGGCCTGGACCTGCTCGGTGGTCTTGGGGAACACGATGGCGGTGGGCGCGGGGGCGAAATGCTTGGTCCAATCCTTACCGTAAGCATTCAGGGAGTCGGCGTCGGTCAGGACCTTGCCAGGCTCAACCAGGGTCTTCAGCTCTTCAATCAGGGAAGGATTGGTCATCGACAGAACTCTCGAACAATTCATGGTCATCCTGAGAACGCTTCACGTCGCAGGAATGAGTGTTTAGCGGGGTGCGTATGCTAGCATACCGACCCCGCAGGGTAGTGCCCAAAGGCTATTCTGCGGTGACGGCATTGTTGCCGTCCGGGTCAGCATCTGCTGGCTACTTCCTGCCAATTTTCTCCGGGATACAGGTTTACGCAGATGAGCAAGACTTCTCTCGATAAGAGCAAGATCAAGTTCCTTCTTCTCGAAGGCGTCCACCAATCGGCTGTCGACGTTCTCAAGTCGGCTGGCTACACCAGCATCGAGTACCTTACAGGTTCTCTGCCGGAAGCCCAGCTGAAGGAAAAGATCGCTGATGCGCACTTCATCGGCATTCGCTCTCGCACTCAACTGACCGAAGAGATCTTCGATCACGCGAAGAAGCTCGTGGCTGTAGGGTGTTTCTGCATCGGCACCAACCAGGTTGACCTGAACGCTGCCCGCGAACGCGGTATCGCCGTGTTCAACGCCCCGTACTCCAACACTCGCTCCGTTGCCGAGCTGGTGCTGGCCGAAGCGATCCTGTTGCTGCGCGGCATCCCTGAGAAGAACGCTTCCTGCCACCGTGGCGGCTGGATCAAGAGCGCGGCCAATTCCTTCGAGATCCGTGGCAAGAAGCTCGGCATCGTCGGTTACGGCTCGATCGGTACGCAACTGTCGGTCCTGGCTGAAGGCCTGGGCATGCAGGTGTTCTTCTACGACACCGTGACCAAGCTGCCATTGGGCAACGCGACTCAGGTCGGTAACCTGACCGAGCTGCTGGGCATGTCCGACATCGTCACCCTGCACGTACCGGAAACCGCAGCCACCCAGTGGATGATCGGCGAGAAGGAAATCCGCGCTATCAAGAAGGGCGGCATTCTGATCAACGCCGCTCGCGGCACCGTGGTCGAACTGGACGCCCTGGCGGACGCGATCAAGGACAAGCACCTGATCGGCGCGGCCATCGACGTATTCCCGGTGGAGCCTCGCTCCAACGACGAAGAGTTCGAAAGCCCGCTGCGTGGCCTGGACAACGTGATCCTGACCCCGCACATCGGTGGTTCCACCGCTGAAGCGCAAGCCAACATCGGTCTGGAAGTGGCAGAAAAACTGGTCAAGTACAGCGACAACGGTACGTCCGTATCGTCGGTGAACTTCCCGGAAGTGGCCCTGCCGGCTCACCCTGGCAAGCACCGTTTGCTGCACATCCACCAGAACATTCCGGGTGTGATGAGCGAGATCAACAAGGTCTTCGCCGAAAACGGTATCAACATCTCCGGTCAGTTCCTGCAGACCAACGAGAAAGTCGGCTACGTGGTTATCGATGTAGACGCCGACTACTCGGAAATCGCCCAAGAGAAACTGCAGCACATCAACGGCACCATTCGTTGCCGTGTACTGTTCTGATAACTGCTTGAGCGACAAAAAAAGGGAACCCTCGGGTTCCCTTTTTCATGCCTGCGGAAAAGTTACTTCACCGTCACGGTGATCTTTTCCGAGACGATTGGCGGATCGAAAGCCATGTGGTTCTTGTCGCCCAGTTCGAGTTGCAACGTGTGCTGGCCTGGGGTCAATGTCACCTCGGTTTCAGTCTGGGCCTTGCCGAAGTGCACATGATTGGCATCTGACGGGATCACCGAACCGGCAGGAATGACCTCCTTGGCGTCGATCAGCAGGTGGTGGTGGCCGGTGTTCGCAGTGGCGTCACCCGCCGGAGCCAGAGCAACGCCTTTGACTTCAAACTTGACCTTGAACGTCTTGCCAACAGTTTCGCCGCTGGTTGGCGAGCCGATGTTCACTGCGGCACCTTGCGGGGCCGGGGTAGCTGCGCTGGCCATCATCGAAGCGCCCAGCAAAAGGGCCGCCAAAACAGCACGTGACATGAATGTTTGCATTCTCTTCTCCAGTTTTTTCGTAAAATCCGCTTGGCCGTGACAACTTCACGGCTATTCGTTGTCGAAGGACCTCAATAACCATAGCAAAGCGCGCCTGAACCAGAGCGACGCGATAATGAATTCAAAGGAGTGACCATGCGTTTTTTGCCTGGCCTGATCTGCCTGCTACCCCTTTTGAGCCCTTTGGCTCATGCCGAACTGATTGATGACGTTAACGACCGTGGCGAATTGCGCATTGCCCTGGAAGCCAATACACCGCCATTCAATTTCAAGGACGACGGCAAACTCACAGGGTTTGAAGTCGAGCTGGGTCAGTTGCTGGCCAATGAACTGGATGTGCGGGCCGACTTCGTTGTCACTGAGTCAAACGATCTGCTGCCAGGCGTTGAAACCGGCAAGTACGACGTCGCCATCAACCACATAGCAGTGACCGCGAATCTGAAGGATCGTTTCGACTTCAGCGAACCTTACAGCCACACCGATGCGCAATTGATCACACAGAAAGAAGAAGCGCCGCGCTCGATGCTGCTGGTGCAGTCGCTGAAGGAAGAGGCGCCCAAGGCGAGCCAGCCAGTGAGCCTGGCGATTCCGTTCCAGAAAGGAAACCCGGCATTCCACGCCAGCCTCGACAACGCGTTGCAGCGGATCAAGGCGGATGGTCGGTTGGAGGCGTTGACGCAGAAGTGGTTTGGGGCGGATACGAGCGTAGAGCCCAAACCCTGATTAACCCGCAATAGATCAAGTGCTGGAGGTCCAATGTTGGAGCGGGCTTGCTCGCGAATGCGGTGTGTCATTCAATGATGATGCTGACTGATCCACCGCTTTCGCGAGCAAGCCCGCTCCCACAGGGGTTTTGTGTAAGTCGTCAGTCTTGCGCGATTAATGCCACTGCGGCTTGCGGCAACTCAAGTTCGCTGAACACTTGAACCCCATGCCGCTTAAGCAACGCCGTCGTCACCCCTTCGCCACTGACCTTCACCCCACTGAAGCTCCCGTCATAGGTCAGCAAATTCCCGCACGACGGACTATTAGCCTTCAAAACGGCAATCCGGATGCCGTGCTTCTGCACCAGCTCCAACGCTTGATAAGCCCCCGAAAGAAACGCCGCGCTGACGTCGTCACCCTCGGTAGTGATCACCGGCGCACGGCCATCCAGCACGTCACCACCCTGCCCGCCCGGAATCTCCGCCGCAGCCCTTGGCGTCGGCAACCCGCCGGCCATTTCCGGGCACAACGGCACGACCCGGCCTTCGGCGACCCACTGATCCAGCAAATCAAACGGCCCACTGGCCCCACCGTCGTAGCGCACGCGGTGGCCCAACAGGCAGCGGCTGACCAGAATCTTTTGCATGATCAGAACGGCTCGTTGCCACGACGCCGGAACCAGCCCGTCAACGACAGGCGCTCCCGGGTCGCAGGCAGGACTTCGTGGGGCACTTCGCCCGACAGGAATACCACCAGGCAGCCACCAGTAGGCACGACGTTGTGTTCGACGCCATCCTCCAGGTACATGCGCAGTTCGCCGCCGTGCTCGGGCAGCCAGGCGTCATTGAGGTAGATCACCGCCGAGACCATGCGCCGGTCGTCGTCGCGGAAACGGTCCACATGCTTGAGGTAGAAAGCACCGGGCGGGTACAGGGCGAAGTGGCTTTCGAAGTCTTCCAGACCGAGGAACAACCCGCGATTCATCGCCTCGCGCAGGCTGTCCATCAAACTCAGATAACTGTCGCAGGCCTCGGTTTCACCGGGTTCGAGCCACTGAATGTGGTCGCCACGAATGCCTTCGCGAATCTCTGAAGTCGGCCCACGGCCCACCGCCGCCGGGGCCAGTTCACCCTCGGCCGCACGTTTACGGCACTCAGCCGCCAGTTCCCGGGTCAGACCCAGAGGCAGGAAAATATTCTGCCGCGACCAGCCACGTTCGGCCAAGTCGTCGACGATACGTAACAGCAGCGGGTGATCAGAGGGTATTTGCATGGCGCGCATAGTATTCCTGTGCCTGCAAATCCGACAGAGCCGCGCAGCGGGCTGATACGAATTCTCGACAAGTTCTTGTACCGCACGGAGAATAGTCGCCTGCTGACAGGAGTCCCTATGCGCCGTTTGCTTTTTTCACTGTTGATGTTCTGTGTTTTGCCCGCTTGGGCAGACGGCCACGACCAGTTGTACAAGGTCGCCGGTTGGCCAGACCAACGCGCGCATTTCAACGACGCACTCTCGGCCGCTCAGCAGCGCTACCAGAACAGCTTGCCGCCAGCGGTGTTTCAGGCTCTGGTGAACAACAGCAACCAGCGCTTCGCCCCTCAAGCCATGGACCAGCGCGCCGAAGCGCAATTGCGCAAGACCCTGGCCGACCCGAAACCGGCCCTGACTTTCTTTCAAACTCCACTGGGCAAGAAAATCGTCGCCGCCGAACTGCTGGCGACCCGGCGCGATCAACTGGCGAAAAACGCCAAGGGCTTGCCCAAGATCGAGGCCAGCGACACGCGTCTGTTGATCATCGGCCATCTGGCCCAAGCCTTACCGGCCCGCGAGGCAGGTGCTGAAGTCACCTTGGCAATTGCCGGCATCGCGGCGGACAGTCTGAGTTCGATGATCCCCGGTTTGCTCGGTGGCGGTCAGGCGCCAGGGATGTTGAATGGTCAGCGCCAGCGCTTGATGGATCAGATTGGCACCGACCTCAACAACACGCTGCTCTACGTTTATCGCGACTTGTCGGATAACGAACTGGAAGAATTCGCCACGTTTGCCGAATCGGCTGAGGGCAAGGCGTATTACCAGGCAGCGCTGGCGGCGATTCGCGCGGGGTTGGCGGTGGGGCAAAGCACCTCGAATTTAAATCAGTAATTTTGGGCGTTTGGAAGATTGCCTTCGCGGGCAAGCCCGCTCCCACATTGGAATGCACTTCAAATGTGGGGGCGGGCTTGCCCGCGAAGAGGCCCTAACAGCCGCTACAGATTCCGGCCTTTAATCCGCTTCGTCAAAAACCCGAAATACTCTTCCCGCAACGCCAGCGTCTCGTTCGCCAGATGATGCCGCGCCTCAGGCAGCATCAACACCTGCGGCCGATCAAACTTGGCCTTCAACACCTCCAGGTTGTGCTCCCAGTCCACCGTCATGTCCGCCTGCCCCTGCACGATCAGCGGCCGTCGTGGGCTGTTCGGTGCGGCCTCGACGCGCTTGATCCAGCGTCCCAACGCGCCCACCCACGCCGTCGGCAAACGCAGCGGCTGCAACGGGTCGGCGAGCAGAAATGGCAAGAACGCCGGGTCATTGGAGTTCTCGCTGAAACGCCGGGCAATGCCTTTGACGAAGGGCTTGAGCAGGTAATAGCTCAACTGCGACCAACCCCAGGCTCGCGGTCGTACCAGCGGCGACAGCAAAATCAACTGACCCTGAGCCGGACTGTTCGCACCTTGGTTCAGCACATGATCAATCACGATCGCCCCGCCAGTGCTCTGCCCGCACAGGTGCCACGGCTGCGGCAAATTCAGCGACTGCGCTTCAGTGAACAAGCCTTGCAGGGTGTCCTGATACTCGGCGAAATCCTTGATGCTCGCGCGCTCGCCGCTGGACAGGCCATGCCCCGGCAAATCGCAGGCGATCACCGCAAACCCCTGATCCAGCGCCCACTCAATCACATGCCGATAGAGCCCGGTGTGATCGTAGAAGCCGTGAAACAGGAACAACGTCGCCTTCGCCCGCGCCGGCCACCAGACCTGGCTGACCACCTCATAACCATCGACCGCGAAACGACCGAGCCCCTTGCGCAGCGTACGTCCGGGGAAATCCAGCCCATAAAACGTCTGATAGGCCTGGCCCTCAGTCGACAACGGCTGCCACTCGGCCAATGGCCGCAGGCCGGCGCGCAAATGATCGGGAGTGAAAGTGGCAGGCATGGTTATTCCAGAACGTGAAACAGACTTTATGGGCCTGCGATATTCATCTGTCGCGGCAAGCATGGCAAGCTAGCCGACCTTCGAGGATCGAAACCCATGCGTCCGGCCTACCGCACCACTCTGCTTGCCAGCCTGCTCGCCCTCATGTGTGCTGGCGTGCTGTGGGCGGCGTACGATTGGTTTCAGGGTCGCTACCTGCGGGCGTTCAGCGAGCACACGGCGGTGTTTTCCGGCGACCCATTGCGCCTGCCCGACAACCTCGCCGGCCCCGGCGCCATCCGCCTCGTACATTTCTGGGACCCGGCCTGCCCGTGCAACGTTGGCAATCAACAGCACCTCACCGAACTGGTTGAGCGCTATGTACCGCAGGGCGTCGAGTTTTACTCGGTACAAAAACCCGGCAGCCACGGCCAGTTGCCCAGCACCTTGAGCAGCCTGAAAACCATCACCGTACTGCCCGGCTCCGAGCAGATCCCCGCCAGCCCGGCGGTGGCGATCTGGGACCGCGCCGGCAAGCTCGCGTATTTCGGCCCGTACAGTGAAGGCCTGACCTGCAACTCGAGCAACAGCTTTATCGAACCGATCCTGCAAGCGCTGAACGAAGGCCGCACGGTGAACGCCACCCACACGCTGGCGGTGGGTTGCTATTGTCCGTGGGCGGTGGAAGTGAAGTAAGGCATTCCGGACTATTCAAGGACGGTGGGTGCCCGGCACAGAAAGTCTGTGCTACATGTTTGCAGCCCACACGGGCGGCAATCTCGAAGAACAAGGAGTCACCATGAAACGCGTCCTGACCGTACTTGCCTTGCTGATCGTCGCGCTCGCCATCGGCGTGGGCGGCTACATCTACAGCAAGCAGCCGACGCGCCAGGGCCAGGTGACGCTGAACAACCTGCAAGGTTCGGTGACCGTGCGCTACGACGAGCGCGGCGTACCGCATATCCGCGCCGACAACGAAACCGACCTCTACCGCGCCCTCGGCTACGTCCACGCCCAGGACCGCTTGTTCCAGATGGAGGTCATGCGCCGGCTGGCCCGTGGCGAACTGGCGGAAGTCCTCGGGCCGAAACTGGTGGACACCGACAAACTGTTCCGCAGCCTGCGCATCCGCGAGCGTGCCGAGAGCTATGTGGCCGCGCTGGATCGTCAGTCACCGGCGTGGAAAGCCCTGCAAGCCTATCTGGACGGGATCAACCAATATCAGGACACCCACGCTGCACCCGCAGAGTTTGACGTGCTGGGCATCCACAAACGCCCCTTCACCGCCGAAGACAGCATCAGCGTCGCCGGCTACATGGCCTACAGCTTTGCCGCCGCGTTTCGCACCGAGCCATTGCTGACCTACGTCCGCGATCAGCTCGGCCCCGACTACCTGAACATCTTCGACCTCGACTGGCAGCCCAAAGGCGTGTTGGCCAAGGCCCGCGCCAAACCCGGCCCGGCACTGGCCGCCAGCGACTGGAAAGACCTGAACGCCCTCGCTCGCCTGAGCGAACAAGCCATGACCGAGAACGGTTTGCCGCAGTTCGAGGGCAGCAACGCCTGGGTCATTTCCGGTAACCGCAGCAAAAGTGGCAAGCCGCTGCTGGCCGGTGACCCGCACATTCGCTTCTCGGTGCCGTCGGTGTGGTACGAGGCGCAACTGTCGGCGCCGGGCTTTGAGCTTTACGGTCACCATCAGGCGTTGGTGCCGTTCGCGTTCCTGGGGCACAACCTGGATTTCGGCTGGAGCCTGACCATGTTCCAGAATGACGACCTGGACTTGATCGCCGAGAAGGTCAACCCGGACAACCCGAACCAGGTCTGGTATCGCGGCAAGTGGGTGGACATGGTCAGCACCGAACAGCAGATCGCCGTGAAAGGCCAGGCGCCGGTCACGCTGACGCTGCGTCAGTCGCCTCATGGCCCGATCATCAACGACGTGCTCGGCACCGCGGCCGGCAAGACGCCGGTCGCCATGTGGTGGGCGTTCCTCGAAACGCCGAATCCGATTCTCGAAGGCTTCTATCAGCTCAACCGTGCCGACACCCTGGCCAAGGCCCGCGCCGCAGCGGCCAAGGTTCAGGCGCCGGGGTTGAACATCGTCTACGCCAATGCCAAGGGTGATATCGGCTGGTGGGCCTCGGCCCTGCTGCCCAAGCGCCCGGCTGGAGTGAAACCGGGCTTCATCCTCGATGGCAGCACCAGTCAGGCGGACAAGGAAGGTTTCTACCCGTTCAGCGCCAACCCCCAGGAAGAGAACCCGGCGCGGGGCTATATCGTCTCGGCCAACTTCCAACCCGTCTCGCCCACCGGCATGGAGATTCCCGGCTACTACAACCTGGCCGACCGCGGTCAACAGCTCAATCGCCAGCTCAACGACAAAAACGTGAAGTGGGACAACGACGCCAACCAGAAGCTGCAACTGGGTACCACCACCGCTTACGGCCCGCGCTTGCTGGCGCCGTTGCTGCCGGTATTGCGTGAAGTGGTCACTGACCCGGCCGAACAGAAACTGGTGGAGCAACTGGCCCAGTGGCAAGGCGATTACCCGCTGGATTCAATCAATGCCACGGTGTTCAACCAGTTTCTGTACAACCTGGCCGACGCGACGATGCGCGATGAACTGGGCAACGACTTCTTTGAAACGCTGCTCTCGACCCGGGTGATCGACGCCGCGCTGCCGCGTCTGGCCGCCAACCCGGATTCGCCGTGGTGGGACAACCGCAACACCCCGGCCAAGGAAACCCGCGCCGACACGGTGAAGGTCGCGTGGCAGGCGAGCATTGCGCACCTCAAGACCACGCTGGGTGCTGATTTCACCCAGTGGCAGTGGGGCAAGGCGCACACGCTGACTCACGGTCATCCGCTGGGGATGCAGAAGCCTTTGGACCGGATTTTCAACGTCGGCCCGTTCGCCGCTCCCGGCAGCCACGAAGTACCGAACAACCTCTCGGCCAAGATTGGCCCGGCGCCATGGCCAGTGACGTATGGCCCGTCGACCCGGCGGCTGATCGACTTCGCCGACCCGGCCCACAGCCTGACCATCAACCCGGTCGGCCAGAGCGGCGTGCCGTTCGACAGCCACTATGACGACCAGGCTGAGGCGTATATCGAAGGGGTTTATTTGCAGGCGCATTTCAGTGATGAAGAAGTGACGGCGAATACCCGGAGTACGTTGAAGCTGTTGCCGGCGCGGTAGTTTTTTGTTGTTCGGATTGCCGTCTTCGCGAGCAAGCCCGCTCCCACATCGGACCGTGTCCGTGCAAACAACGCGGTCAACTGTGGGAGCGGGCTTGCTCGCGAAGAGGCCCGCACAAACACCCCAAAATCTAAATCCCCCGCCGCACCCTCCCCGGCGCCTCGCCATAAATCTCCTTGAATTTCTTGCTGAACGCCGCTTGTGATTGATACCCGACCTGCAGCGCAATATCGCTCAACCCCAGGTGCGATTGGCTCAGCAAACTGAACGCCAACTCCATCCGCACTTGCGTCAGCAACACCCACGGCGACACGCCGGCCACCTTCACAAACGCGCGCATGAACGTCGCCCGGGACATGTTCGCCGTTTCCGCCAGACCTTCGATGGTCCACTCATGGGCCGGGTCCGCCAGCATCGCCTGCCAGGCGCGGCCCAGGCGTTTATCACCGAGTAGCGCCAGTGTGCCGCTGGCTGGCCCCAACGTCGCCAGATGCGCCCGCAGCATCAGGGTGAACAACGCCTGCGATAACGCGTCGAGCAAAAACTTCGCCCCGGCCTGATTGCTCTCCGCCTCACCGCGCAACACCTCGACCAACGCCGGCAACGGCCCATTGGCCGGGAGCGCACCGCTGGGGATCACCAAATACGCGGGCAGCGCGGCAAACAGCAAGGAAGCGCGGTTGTAATGGAAGGTCCCGCAGAGCATGTCCAGATCCGCGCTCGCACCACCGATGCGATGCACCTGCAACGCACCACCGACGATGATCTTCGGCACAGTCGGGGTGACGGTTTTTCCGGGGCTGTGGATAACGTGGGGCGTGCCGCCGGGCAGCAGCAGGATATCGCCTGCGCGCATCGGCAGACGCTGGCCGTCGGGAAACTCCACGCGGCATTCGCCCGCCAATACGATGTGATAAGGCGCCATACCCAGCGCTTCCTGCCCATGGGCCAGCGCCCAGTCGCCCTGGAATTGGCAGCGCAGGTCCAGACTGCCGCGAACGTTGGCCAGCGTGATGAGTTTATCGATCGGATTCATTTGAGCGCATCGAGGAAAGATCTGAGCGGATCGAACAAACCCGAACCGCGCCAAGGAGCAAGACTGAACGTGTCGAAACAGTACACCCAACCTGCTCAGGAGTTAACGCAATGTTCAATAACTGGTCCGAACTGCTGCCCACCATCCAGAAAGCTTTTGGCGCGCTGGGCAAGAGCAACCCGAAAATGGTCAAGGCCTACATGGCCCTTGGTGAAGCCGCTGCGGAAAACGACGTGCTGGATGCCAAGACTCGCGAACTGATCTCCATTGCCGTGGCCATTACTACTCGTTGTGATGGCTGTATTGCCGCGCATACCGATGCGGCGATCAAGGCTGGAGCGAGTCGCGAAGAAGTCGCGGCGACCCTGGCGACGGCAATTTCGCTGAATGCCGGCGCGGCGTATATCTACTCGCTGCGCACGCTGGAGGCGTATGACTCGTTGAAGGGCTGACACACATCCTGTGGCGAGGGGGCTTGCCCCCGTTGGGTTGCGAGCAGCCCCAAAACCTGAAACCCGGCTGCATCAGGCACACCGTGTTTATCGGATTTGGGAGTACTGCGCACTCCAACGGGGGCAAGCCCCCTCGCCACAATGGTTTCTCGTAACCGTCCTAGACCATCGCCGCAAAGTTCAGCCTGAACTGCTGCGGTGTCACCCCGAGCCGGCGGTTGAACACACTGCGCATGTGCTGGGCATCGCGAAACCCGCATTGATACGCCACGGTCTTGAGCGGCGACCGCGTACTTTCCAGCAGCACCCGCGCCGCATCCACCCTCGCCCGCTCGACGAATTCCGCCGGGGTCACTTTCGCTTCCTTGGCGAACACCCGGGAAAAGTTGCGAGCGCTCATGTTGGCGGCGTTGGCGAGGTCGGCGATGGTCAGGTCGCCGTTGAGGTTGGCGAGGACATAGAGCTGCACCAGCGCCACCGCCGAAGTCGGTTCGGCGTGAGGTGTGAGGAACGGGCTGAACTGCGATTGCCCGCCCGAGCGCTGGGTGAACACGACCAGGCGTTTGGCGACGCTGAGTGCGACTTCCGGACCGTGATCGAGGCCCAACAGGTACAGCGACAAATCAATCCCCGCCGTTACCCCGGCCGAGGTGTAAAGCTCGCCGTCCTGCACGTACAAACGATCAGCCTCCACCTGCGTCGACGGACACATCGCCGCCAACGCAGCTGCGTCGCCCCAATGAGTTGTGACAGTTCGTCCTTCGAGCAAACCGGCCCGGGCGAGCATGAACGCGCCGTTGCAGATCGAACCAAAGCGTTGCGCCCGCGCACTCGCGTCCCGCAGCCAGGCGTCGAACGTCACGCCAAAATCCATGAACGGCAACTGCGGCCCACCGGCCACCAGCAGCAAGTCATAAGCCTCAAGCGCTTCGCTGAAATGCCGGTGAGCGTTCAAGGACAAACCGTTGGAACACGGCATCATCCCGCGCTCGACGCCGATCACTTCCAGCCGATAGTGATCCTGCGGCGCCAGAAAACGATTGGCCTCGGCGAACACATCCATGGGCCCGGTGACGTCCAGCGACTGAACGCCGGAAAACACCACGATGGCGACGGTTTTTTGCATGGTTCGAAACGCCTCTCTGGCTTCAAGTATCAACACTGACCTGTGGCGAGGGAGCTTGCTCCCGTTCGGCTGCGCAGCAGTCGTAAAACCTCTGGATGCGAGATGCCTGACAGAACCAGGTTGCAGTTTTGGGGCCGCTTCGCAGCCCAGCGGGAGCAAGCTCCCTCGCCACAGGTAGTCACCTGTTTGAAGTGCGCGACAACGCTTCACCCTAGCCAATCCAGCCCCAACAAGCGAGGTTGGCGCGATATGCCTGCTCATTGGCCGGGATCGCAGCCATGGATCGATTGTCCGGTTTCAGGTGCAGGCACAGACTTTACCCATCAGCGCCGCCACGGCGTTCCCCATGAGGAAAGCACTATGAGCAGCATCATTGCCGGTATCAAAATCCCCGACAGCGCGTTGGCCAAAGCCACCACCGAATACATCCGCGACGTCGAATCCGACCTGCTCTATCACCACTCGCGCCGTGTATTTCTGTTCGGCGCCTTGAGCGGTGAACGCAAGCAACTGGCCTACAACCCGGAGTTGCTGTACGTCGGCGCGATGTTCCATGACTTGGGTCTGGTGGAAGGTCAGCGCAGTGATAACGAGCGTTTTGAAGTCGACAGTGCCAATGCCGCCAAAGCCTTCCTCAAGCCGTTCGGGTTGAGCGATGACGATATCGAGCAGGTCTGGTTGTCGATTGCGCTGCACACCACTCCGGGCGTGCCGCAACACCTGCGGCCGAACGTCGCGCTGGTCACAGCGGGTGTCGAGATGGATGTGCTGGGCATCGATTACGCGGCGTTCCCGACGCAGCAGCGCGAGGCGGTGGTGCATGCCCACCCTCGTGGCGAAGGTTTCAAGGAATGCATCCTCTGTGCGTTCGCCAATGGCTTCAAACACAAGCCGGACACCACGTTCGGCACGGTGAATGCGGATGTGCTGGTGGACAGCGAGCCGGGGTTCAAACCGATGAACTTTGTCGAGATCATCCGCAAATCCCCTTGGGCTGCATAAACAACTGTGGGAGCGAGCTTGCTCGCGAAAGCGGTGTGTCAGGCAACATTGATGTCGACTGACACTCCTCTTCGCGAGCAAGCCCGCTCCCACATTTGAACCGGGTTGACCACAAGAATGGGGTCAACCCTGCATCAGGCTTAAGCCGCTTCCGGCGCCTGCGCCCGACGCACGTCCGGTTGCTTCCAGGAATCGGCAGCACCTTCTTCGATCGCTTGCTGAATCGCCCGCTTGCGGCTTTCCTCGGCACGGCGGCTGAAGAACCAGACCATGAAGGTCACGATCGATACCGCCAACAGGATCAGGCTGGCCACCGCGTTGATCTCAGGCTTCACGCCCAGGCGTACCGCCGAGAACACTTCCATCGGCAGGGTCGTCGAACCCGGGCCGGAGACGAAGCTCGCCAGCACCAGGTCATCCAGCGACAGCGCGAAGGACATCATCCCGCCCGCCGCCAATGATGGCGCGATCATCGGAATGGTGATCAGGATGAACACCTTCCACGGCCGCGCGCCAAGGTCCATGGCCGCCTCTTCGATGGACAGGTCCAGCTCACGCAAGCGCGCCGAGACCACCACCGCCACATACGCCGCACAGAACGTGGTGTGGGCGATCCAGATCGTCACAATGCCGCGTTCCTGCGGCCAACCGATCATCTGCGCCATGGCCACGAACAGCAGCAACAGCGACAGACCGGTGATCACTTCCGGCATCACCAACGGCGCAGTCACCAGGCCACCGAACAGCGTGCGGCCCTTGAAACGGGTGATCCGGGTCAGGACGAACGCCGCCAGAGTGCCCAACGCCACCGCCGCAATCGCGGTGTAGCAGGCGATTTCCAGCGAGCGCATCACCGAGCCCATCAGTTGGGTGTTGTCGAGCAGGCCGACGTACCACTTGATCGACCAGCCGCCCCAAACTGTTACCAGTTTCGAGGCGTTGAACGAGTAGATCACCAAGATCAGCATCGGCGCGTAGATGAACAGCAAACCGAACACCAACATAAAGCTCGAGAAACTGAAGCGCTTCATTCTTTGCCCTCCATTTCTTTGGCCTGGCTACGGTTGAACAGGATGATCGGCACAATCAGGATCAACAGCATCACCACCGCCAGGGCAGACGCCACCGGCCAGTCGCGGTTGTTGAAGAACTCTTGCCAGAGCACTTTACCGATCATCAGGGTTTCCGGACCGCCGAGCAGTTCCGGGATCACGAACTCGCCCACCACCGGAATGAACACCAGCATGCAGCCGGCGATGATGCCGTTCTTGGACAGCGGAATAGTGATCTTCCAGAAGCTGTTGAAGGTGCTCGAACCGAGGTCCGACGCGGCTTCCAGCAGGCTATGGTCGTGCTTCACCAAGTTGGCGTAGAGCGGCAGGATCATGAACGGCAGGTACGAATAAACCACGCCGATGTAGACCGCCAGGTTGGTGTTGAGGATCTGCAACGGCTCGTTGATCCAGCCCATGCTCATCAGGAAACCGTTGAGCAGGCCGTTGTTGCTGAGGATGCCCATCCACGCGTAAACGCGGATCAGGATCGCGGTCCAGGTCGGCATCATGATCAGCAGCACCAGCACCGTTTGCAGCTCTTTACGGGCGCTTGCGATGGCGTAGGCCATCGGATAGCCAATCAGCAGGCAGAGGATGGTGCTGAAAAACGCCATCTTCAGCGAGCCGAGGTAGGCAGCGATGTACAACTCGTCGTCGCCGAGCATCGCGTAGTTGCCCAGGTTCAACAGCACCTGGAGCTTCTGGTCGACGAAGCTATAGATCTCGGTGTACGGCGGGATCGCCACGTCGGCTTCGGCGAAGCTGATCTTCAAGACGATGAAGAACGGCAGCATGAAGAACATGAACAGCCAGATGAACGGAACCCCGATGACCAGTTGGCGGCCACCGGGAATTATTCGATTGAGTCGGCGTTTGAGTTTGCGCATGTTCATGAGCGAAGTACCACGCCGCTGTCGTCTTCCCAGTACACGTAGACCTGATCGCCCCAGGTCGGACGCTGGCCACGGCGCTCGGCGTTGGCAACGAACGACTGCACCAGTTTGCCGCTCGGCAATTCGACGTAGAACACCGAATGGCCGCCGAGGTAGGCAATGTCGTGGACCTTGCCGCTGGACCAGTTGTATTGGCAGGTCGGCATTTCGGCGGTGACCAGCAGTTTTTCCGGGCGAATCGCGTAGGTAACGGACTTGTCCTGCACCGAGGTGCTGATGCCGTGGCCGACGTAGATCTGGCGATCCAGGTCTTTGCAGGTGATGGTCGCGTGGCCTTCGGCGTCGTCGATCACTTCACCTTCGAAGATGTTGACGTTGCCGATGAACTCGCAGACCAGACGGCTGGTCGGGGTTTCGTAGATGTCGATCGGGCTGCCGATCTGGGCGATCCAGCCCAGGTGCATGATCGCGATGCGCTCGGCCATGGTCATGGCCTCTTCCTGATCGTGGGTCACCATGACGCAGGTTACGCCGACGCGTTCGATGATCTCGACCAACTCCAGTTGCATCTGCGAACGGAGTTTTTTATCCAGTGCACCCATCGGTTCGTCGAGCAGCAACAGCTTCGGCCGCTTGGCCAACGAACGCGCCAGGGCTACACGCTGACGCTGGCCACCGGACAACTGATGCGGCTTGCGCTTGGCGTACTGGCTCATCTGTACCAGCTTGAGCATTTCAGTCACGCGGGCATCGACTTCCGACGACGAGATCTTGTCTTGCTTGAGGCCGAAGGCGATGTTCTGCGCCACGGTCATGTGCGGGAACAAGGCGTAGGACTGGAACATCATGTTGATCGGTCGCTCGTACGGCGGCATCTCGGTGATGTCGACGCCGTCGAGGTAAATGCGCCCCTCCGTGGGCCGTTCGAACCCTGCGAGCATCCGCAGCAAGGTGGATTTGCCCGATCCCGAACCGCCGAGCAGGGCAAAGATTTCACCCTTTTTGATTTCCAGGGACACATCGTCCACCGCAATCGTCTCGTCGAACTTCTTCGTGACCCGGTCGATTTTGACCAACACCTGTTTAGGTGATTGGTCGCCCTCGAGGGCTTTCTTATAGGCGCCGGAGGCAACTGCCATTTACGAAACTCCCAGAAAAAAAGAGTGCAGTTCGCTCGAGGTGAGCCAACCTTGGATAGTTTGAGCCTTGAAGCTATTTACCCGACTTGACCTTGGTCCAGCTGCGGGTCATCAAACGTTGAATGTTCGGTGGTAACTCGACCGACACGTAGGTCTTGTCGAGCACTGCTTGCGGTGGATAAACCGCTACGTCGGTGCGGATGGACTGTTCCATCAGTTTGTCCGACCCTGGATTAGGGTTGGCATAGCCGACCGAATCACTGACCTGGGCAATCACCTCAGGTTTCAGCAAATAGTTGATGAACGCGTGGGCTTCTTTGACATTGCTCGAATCCTTTGGAATCGCCAGCATGTCGAACCACAGCGCGCCGCCCTCTTTCGGGATGGTGTAAGCGACCTTCACGCCTTTGCCGGCTTCGGCTGCGCGGGACCGGGCCTGGAACATGTCACCGGAGAACCCGATCGCGATGCAGATGTCGCCGTTGGCCAGGTCCGAGATGTACTTGGACGAGTGGAAGTAGGTCACGTAAGGCCGCACCGCGAGCAACTTGGCTTCGGCCTTTTTGTAATCTTCGGGGTTGGTGCTGTTGGCGTTCAGGCCCATGTAGTTGAGGACTGTCGGCATCATTTCATCGGCGGAATCGAGGAACGCCACGCCGCAACTGTGCAGCTTCTTGATGTTTTCCGGCTCGAACAGCACGCTCCAGGAATCGATCTTGTCGACGCCCAGCACTTCCTTGATCTTGTCGACGTTGTAACCGATGCCGTTGGTGCCCCACAGGTACGGCACGGCGTACTGGTTGCCCGGATCGTTCTGTTCCAGGCGCTTGAGCAGCACCGGGTCGAGGTTGGCGTAGTTGGTCAGTTGCGAGCGGTCGAGTTTCTGGAACGCGCCGGCCTTGATCTGCTTGCCGAGGAAGTGGTTGGACGGCACGACCACGTCATAACCGGTACGCCCGGCCAGCAACTTGCCTTCCAGGGTTTCGTTGGAATCGAACACGTCGTAAACCGGTTTGATGCCGGTGGCCTTCTGGAAATCGGCCAAGGTGTTTGGAGCGATGTAATCCGACCAATTATAAATATGCACTGTGGGCGCAGCCTGGACACTGACGGCAATCGTCAGTCCGGCGCCGACCAGCAGGGCATTGCGCAACAAAGAAAAAATAGGCAAGTGGAGGTCCTCTAAAATTAGTTGGGCCCAAGTTGCCCCGTGTTACATGACAGCCTTAGCTGCCCAGCAACAAAACCGGCGCGCAACTTACCCTCGATAAACCGTTCCAGCAAAACTTTCTGTCATTTAATTATTCCTGTTGCCGCCACCGCGCAGGCAACGGCAACAGGATGTGGCTTCAAATCGGCTTATTTACCGGATTTGATCTTGGTCCAGCTGCGGGTCAGCTCACGCTGAGTGGCCGCTGGCAAATCAGCGATCGCATACAGCTTGGCCTGCACTTCGGCGGACGGGTAGATGCCCGGGTCCGAAGTGATTTCCTTGTTCACGTACTGGGTTGCTTCGGCGTTACCGTTAGGGAAACGCACGGCGTTGGTGATGTCGGCCATCACTTTCGGCTGCAACAGGTAGTTCATGAACTTGTAGGCACCGTCGACGTTTTCCGCATCCTTAGGGATCGCGACCATGTCGTAGAAGCTGCCAGCGCCTTCTTTTGGAATGGCGTAGCTGACTTTCACCTTGTCACCGGCTTCAGCAGCGCGGGACTTGGCTTGCTGCACGTCACCCGAGTAACCGACGGCTACGCAGATGTTGCCGTTGGCCAGGTCGGAGATGTACTTGGACGAGTGGAAGTAAGTGACCGAAGGACGAATCTTCAGGAACAGATCTTCGGCTTTCTTGATGTCTTCTTTCTTCTGGCTGTCGGTAGGCAGGCCCAGGTAATGCAGCGCGACTGGCAGCATTTCGGTCGGCGAATCGAGGAAACTCACACCGCAGCCTTTGAGCTTGGCGATGTTTTCAGGCTTGAACAGGATGTCCCAGGAATCGATTGTGTCGACGCCCAGTGCAGCCTTGACCTTCTCGGGGTTGTAACCGATACCGATCGAGCCCCACATGTAAGGGAAGGCGTGTTTGTTGTCCGGGTCGCTGATGGAAACCGCTTTGAGCAGCGATTTGTTCAGGTTGCCGTAGTTGGACAGCTTGGACTTGTCCAGCTCCTGGTAAACGCCGGCCTTGATCTGCTTGGCGAGGAAGTTGTTCGACGGCACGACGACGTCGTAGCCGGACTTGCCTGCCAGCAACTTGGCTTCCAGGGTTTCGTTACTGTCGAAAACGTCGTACACCACCTTGATCCCGGACTCTTTCTCGAAGTTCGCGATGGTGTCCGGTGCAATGTAGTCGGACCAGTTGTAGATATGCAGCACCTTGTCATCGGCCTGTACTGCACCCGCCATCACGCCCATCAGGGACATGGCGAGGAGGGTCTTGCCAGCTATCTTCATACCTAATGCCTTCATGGGTAATGCTCCAATTTTTTCTTTTTAACCACGTGCTCAGCGGCCTGTTACTGGGCATCCGAACAAACGGTAGTCTGGCAAGTTACAAGGCAGGCTTTCAAGGAAAGACCCATCCTTTGTTTACTCCGGGCGAAGTGCCGTCTTCGCACCCCGCCCAGAGCCTAGCACTTAGGCCTGCAAGGCACTCAGGGTCAGGTCCAGGCACTTGCGCGCCTTGGCCACCAGCTCATCGATTTCAGCCGGTGTAATCACCAGTGGCGGAGCAATGATCATGGTGTCGCCCACGGCACGCATGATCAGGCCGTTGTCGAAGCAGAACGTGCGGCAAATCATGCCGACGCCCTTGCCTTCGTAACGCTTGCGAGTGGCCTTGTCCTGGACCAGTTCGATGGCCCCCAACAGACCAACGCCGCGCACTTCCCCCACCAACGGGTGATCGCTCAGTTCCCGTAGACGCTTTTGCAAATAGGGTGCCGTTTCTGCGTGAACGCGCTCGATAATTTTTTCTTCGCGCAGGATACGGATGTTTTCCAGTGCCACCGCAGCGGCCACCGGGTGACCGGAATAGGTGAAGCCATGGTTGAAGTCGCCGCCCTCATTGAGCACCGCCACCACGTCGTCACGCACGATCAGGCCACCCATCGGGATGTAGCCGGACGTCAGGCCTTTGGCGATGGTCATCATGTCGGGCTTGAGGTCGTAGTAATCACTACCGAACCACTCACCGGTACGGCCGAAACCGCAGATCACTTCGTCGGCCACGAACAGAATGTCGTACTTGGCGAGGATTTCCTTGATGCGCGGCCAGTAGCTTTCAGGCGGAACGATCACGCCACCGGCACCCTGGATGGGTTCGGCAATAAAGGCGCCGACGTTGTCCACGCCGACTTCCAGAATCTTCTCTTCCAGCTGATTGGCAGCCCAGATACCGAACTCTTCCGGGCTCATGTCGCCACCTTCACCGAACCAGTACGGCTGGGCGATGTGGACGATGCCCGGGATCGGCAAGTCGCCTTGTTCGTGCATATAAGTCATGCCACCCAGGCTCGCGCCGGCCACGGTGGAACCGTGATAGCCGTTCTTGCGGCTGATGATGACTTTCTTCTTCGGCTGGCCTTTGATCGCCCAGTAGTGACGAACCATGCGCAGCATGGTGTCGTTGCCTTCGGAACCGGAACCGGTGAAGAACACGTGGTTCATGCCTTCTGGCGCGATGTCGGCGATGGCTTTGGCCAGTTCCAACACCGGCGGGTGAGCGGTCTGGAAGAACAGGTTGTAATAAGGCAGCTCGCGCATTTGTTTGCTGGCGGCGTCGGCCAGTTCATCACGACCGTAACCGATGGCTACGCACCACAGGCCAGCCATGCCGTCGAGGATCTTGTTGCCTTCGCTGTCCCAGAGGTAAACGCCCTTGGCGCTGGTGATGATGCGCGGGCCTTTCTCTTTAAGCTGTTTGAAGTCGCTGAACGGCGCCAGATGGTGATCGTTGCTCAGCGCCTGCCATTCACGGGTTTGCGGGTTATTGCTGGTCATGCGAATTCTCCTTGTTATTGGTTAGAGCGCAGCTAGACACAGCCGCGCCCGGCGCATCAGACGGCGAAGAGCAGGAATTCCCGCTCCCACGAACTGATCACGCGCTTGAAGTTTTCATGCTCGGCCCGCTTGACCGCGACGTAGCCAGTGATGAATTTTTTGCCCAGGTATTTCTCGATCGTCGCGCTGTTTTCCATCCGGTCCAGCGCGTCTTCGATGGTCAGTGGCAGGCGCAGGTTGCGGCGTTCATAGCCACGGCCCACTACCGGCGCACTTGGGTTCAAGTTTTCGACCATGCCGACATAACCGCAGAGCAGGCTCGCGGCAATCGCCAGGTACGGGTTGGCGTCGGCGCCCGGCAGGCGGTTTTCCACCCGACGGTTTTGCGGGCCGGCATCCGGCACTCGCAGGCCCACGGTACGGTTCTCTTCGCCCCACTCCACGTTCACCGGTGCCGAGGTGTCCGGCAGGAAGCGGCGGAACGAGTTGACGTTCGGGGCGAACAGCGGCAACAGCTCGGGGATCAGCTTCTGCAAACCGCCGATGTGATGCAGGAATAACTGGCTCATGGTCCCGTCTTCATTTGAGAAGACGTTCTTGCCGGTCTCGATGTCGATGATGCTTTGGTGCAAGTGCATCGCACTGCCCGGCTCGCCGGTCATGGGCTTGGCCATGAAGGTCGCCGCCACGTTGTGCTTGAGCGCGGCCTCGCGCATGGTGCGTTTGAACACCAGGATTTGGTCGGCCAGGGACAGGGCATCGCCGTGACGGAAGTTGATTTCCATCTGCGCCGTGCCGTCCTCGTGGATCAGCGTGTCGAGGTCCAGCTCTTGCAGTTCGCACCAGTCGTAGACGTCTTCGAACAGCGGATCGAATTCGTTCGCTGCTTCAATCGAGAACGACTGGCGACCGGTTTCCGGGCGACCGGAACGGCCAATCGGCGGTTGCAGCGGGAAGTCCGGGTCTTCACAGCGTTTGGTCAGGTAAAACTCCATTTCCGGCGCCACGATCGGCTGCCAGCCCTTGTCGGAATAGAGTTTCAGGACCTTCTTGAGCACGTTGCGCGGCGACAGCTCGATCGGGTTGCCTTGCTTGTCGTAGGTGTCGTGGATCACCTGAGCGGTAGGCTCGATAGCCCAAGGCACCAGGAACACCGCGTTCTGGTCGGGGCGGCAGATCATGTCGATGTCGGCCGGGTCGAGCAGTTCGTAATAGATGTCGTCTTCGACGTAGTCGCCGGTCACGGTCTGCAACAGAACGCTCTCGGGCAGGCGCATGCCTTTTTCAGCAATGAACTTGTTGGTCGGCGAAATCTTGCCCCGGGTGATCCCGGTCAAGTCGGCGATCATGCATTCGACTTCTGTGATCTTGTGGTCTTTCAACCAATCGGTGAGCTGGTCGAGGTTGTTACTCATAAATGCCTCTAGGCTGAGTTTCCTGACTCTTATAAGTCAGGCGTTGTTTGACGCGTCGGCGTCGCGTGATACAGATTGCCACTGCAATGGCCGGGCACAAATACCCGTCGCGACCCTTAAGAGGGTCAGCGAAAGCTAGATGTGCGTGCAGAATCATGAGCAGAACCCGGCTTATTGGCTGGGCTGCCACGGTGAAACGGTTCTATATTGGAGGGAGAGCGAGTAAAGAGAATGCCGTCCAGATCGTCCAGAATATCGGACGGGGCCAGCGAATCCGCCAAAGACGGAAGAATGAACGGCACGCCTTTGGCAACTGAGGCCATGGCATGTACGTATTTGTCGCCACTGATGTGATAAGCATGCAGACCTATCTGCCTAGAGCAGATGGTGACGCCGATTAACGGCAGGCGAGACATGAAGCACCCCGGTATTATTGGTGTTATGGGTTTGAATCGAGCTTAGCCTTGTTCATTTTTTTACACAACACCCCCGTAAAAAATACAACACGGCCCGCTCAAGCCCGCGGGCGCCAAAGCGCTCAAAGGCAAAAAAACGCCCCAAAGTGCCTCAAAAAAGCCCTGCGAGCGCTTTTTTAGGGCAAAAAAGGCCTCGCTTGACTTCGGCATGCCGTTCGGGTTGACTGAAACCCGAAGAGATCAATGATTGATATTTTTAACAACAAAGGTGTTGCATCATGTCGGTACCCCCGCGTGCCGTTCAGCTTAACGAAGCGAACGCGTTCCTTAAGGAACATCCTGAGGTTCTGTACGTTGACCTTCTGATTGCGGATATGAATGGTGTGGTGCGCGGCAAGCGCATTGAACGCACCAGCCTCCACAAGGTTTACGAGAAAGGCATCAACCTGCCGGCCTCTCTATTTGCTCTGGATATCAATGGCTCTACGGTGGAAAGCACCGGCCTGGGTCTGGACATCGGCGATGCTGACCGAATCTGCTATCCAATCCCCGACACCCTGTGCAATGAGCCTTGGCAGAAGCGCCCTACTGCGCAACTGTTAATGACCATGCACGAAATCGAAGGTGAACCTTTCTTCGCCGATCCTCGCGAAGTCTTGCGTCAAGTCGTGACCAAGTTCGATGACCTGGGTCTGACGATCTGCGCCGCGTTCGAACTGGAGTTCTACCTGATCGACCAGGAGAACGTGAACGGTCGCCCACAACCGCCCCGCTCGCCGATCTCCGGCAAACGCCCGCACTCGACACAGGTCTACCTGATCGACGACCTCGACGAATACGTCGACTGCCTCCAGGACATCCTGGAAGGTGCGAAAGAGCAAGGCATCCCGGCCGACGCCATCGTCAAGGAAAGTGCCCCGGCGCAGTTCGAAGTGAACCTGCACCACGTTGCCGACCCGATCAAGGCCTG
>Ga0209903_1000189_pt1 | contig 25758 bp, 21 predicted proteins | sample OrgsoiDNA2013051_FD_185801 | JGI IMG/M metagenome (GOLD analysis project Ga0209903, IMG submission 185801) | Permafrost soil microbial communities from the Arctic, to analyse light accelerated degradation of dissolved organic matter (DOM) -... | ecosystem: Environmental > Terrestrial > Soil >...
GATCCAGGTTCCGGCGCTGTGGGACATGCTCACGGAAAACGCCTGCTATGAAAGTGGCTGGCCGGCGAGTCGGTTGCACTGTGCGGTGGATTCTTCCTGCTGGGTGCGCGGCCATCTGAATACCCTCGCCCAGGCGCTGGAAAACATTCTGCGTAATGCGATTCGGCATTCTCCCGATGGCGGCATTGTCCGCCTCGGTGGACAGCGCGATGGCGACTTTTGGCATTTGTGGCTGGAGGATCAGGGCGGCGGGGTGGCTGAAGTCAATCTGGAACGGATCTTCTCGCCGTTCATTCGCCTGGATGGTTCGCGGCCGGGGGATGGTGGATTTGGACTGGGATTGAGCATTGCCCGTAATGCGGTGCAACGCCAGGGCGGGGAGCTTTGGGCTGAGAACACCAGGACTGGGTTGCGGCTGAATATGCGGTTGTTGGCTGATATCGATGATGTCAGTGCCGACGCCTTCGCGAGCAAGCCCGCTCCCACAGTGGATGTGTGTCGCCCACAAATTGTGTAGTTACCCCCGATCCCCTGTGGGAGCGGGCTTACTCGCGAAGAGGCCTTCCCAACCACCACCTTCTGCATCGCTGAAGAGATAGTCGCGCCACTGGTGCGACAATTGCCCAGGTCGCAAAACCGGGATCAACAGTGGACTCGTGTAAGGCTACAAACCGTATGAACAACACCGAACCTTGTGGGAGCGGGCTTGCTCGCGAAGACGTCCTACCAGTCACCGCCCTCTACAGCGCTGAAGAGATAGTCTCACCACTGGTGAGACAATTGCCTTGGTCGGACAACCCGATCAACAGTGGACTTGTGTAGGTCACAAACCGCGTGAACAACACTGAACACTGTGGGAGTGAGCTTGCTCGCGATGAAGCCGTGCCATCCGGTAAAAAAGTGTCAGCGCTGCTGACACAATTGCTCTGAACCCACAATCTGCTCATCCTGACTCAGAGCAGACTCCCGGAAGAGCGTGAGTTTTACCTGCGTATGGCGATACAGGAGAGGTGGTCGACGCGCGAACTGGAGCGCCAGTTCAAAGCGGCCCTGTTCGAGCGCAGCGTCACCCAACCGGCAAAAGTCTCGGCAGCGCTGAGACAAACTCACCCTGCGGCGCTTGAGATATTCCGCGATGCGTACATGGTTGAGTTTCTCGACCTATCGGGCGGCAAATAGTCGATTTGGTAGTAGGGGAAACATCCCATAATAGATAGCTTGTAGCAATGTACTTTCAATTATTGTTTTATCAACCGCTCAGCAACGCGTTGATTTCGGCAATATCAACTTCATTTAATGTACCTACCGCGGCCTTAAGCTGTAACTGGGCCAACAAGATGTCATAACGGACGCGAGACAGTTGTTGAACTATGTCGCTGTATTTTCTTTGAGCTTCTAGGACATCGATACCAACTCGAATTCCGACCTTGTATCCGATTTTATTAGATGTCACTGCCGAGAGTGCGGACGATTTCGCTGCCTTAAGCGCATTTTCCTGCGCTATGCCGTCCATTACGCCCGACCAAGCCTTTCGGGCTGTCAGCGCAGCAGCGCGGCGGGCGTCTTCCAATTCAAATTCAGTTTGTTCCTGCATCGCTACTGCTTGCCGAGTAGCAGAACTCAGTCTACCCCCGCTATACAGTGGCATGCTTAAACGTAGTCCAATACTAGACGAGTCAATGCGGTTCGTATTGGCATTAGGGTTTTGCTGTATGTTCTGACTGATGATCAGATCGATAGACGGTAAGTGTTCGGCCTTACGAATACGTACTTCATTGCCTGCGATGTCTAGGAGTAATGCTTGTGCTTGTACAGCAAGACTAAATTGCTGAGCCGCTTTAACCCATGTAGATAGCTCTAATGGTTGCGGAGGTAAGAGAGTCACATTGTCGTCCAATCCTCTCAGTAAGCCTGGATGCTGCCCAATGATTCGAACTAAGGAGTTTTGGGTCAGATCCAGGTCGCTTTTAGCTTTGATAAGTTGCGCGGTGCTGCGATCAAAACTTGCCTGAGTCTCATGCACATCAATGATGCTGGTGTTACCTAATTCAAAGTTCTTTTTAGCGCTTGCTAACTGCTCCCCATCGGCAGCTCGTAGATCCCGTACTGCCCGAAGTACGTCAGTTGCATTCAGTACTTCAAAGTAAGCATGCGCAACACGCAACATTAAGACCTGTCCCGCGTTTTCAAGACGGATTTTTGCTTGCACACGTTGAAGTTCACCCTGCTTGAACTGAACCCAGTTCTGCCAACGAAAGATAGGTTGTATCAATTGGATGCCGTAACTACGATTCTGTCGGCTGTGCTCGATATTGCCGGTAGGAACTTGGTAGTCGGTTTCTATCCAGTGGGTTTGAGCATCTAGCGATATTTTGGGTAAAAGTCCTGATCGGCCTTGTAACCAGTGCTCCTGCCCCGTGCGCTGATGGGCTTTCTCTGCGGTGTACCGAGCATCATTCAATAATGCCTGTTGATAGATGTGCAAAAGATCACTGTCATGAGCCTTAGCAATCATCCCATCCAGCAACAAGACAGCACTTATCACAATTATTTTGATGGGCCTCATATATTGACCCTTGTCTCATCGAGACGAACATCTTCCACGACCTTCCCATTGTCCAGGCAGACAAGACGCTTAGCGAAAGCGATTGTTTCACGACGATGAGCAATAATTATTCGCGTAATTGGCATTTCACGCAGCGCCCTGACTACATGCTGCTCACTGTGCAGATCCAAGTGGCTAGTTGCCTCGTCAAGCGCAAGAATTTTTGGTTTTCGATATAAGGCGCGTGCTATAAAAATTCGCTGTTTCTGTCCGCCAGATAATCCGGTTCCCATCTCAGACACAAGCGTCTGGTAGCCCATAGGCATATTAGTAATAGTCTTGTGGATATCTGCTTGGTGAGCTACTTCCGCTATGTGTTCCTGACAGAAGTGTGGATCGAAACAAGCAATATTTTCGGCTAGAGATCCTGCCAGTAATTGATCCTCCTGCATTACAGCACTTACTAAGCTACGACATGTCCGAGGCCCCAGCTGACGCATAGGTATTCCGCCAATCAAAATCTCCCCTTCTGTCGGTGTAAGCAGGCCGAGTATTAATTTAAGCAATGTGCTTTTACCGCAACCAGAACGACCGACGATTGCTACTGAATCCCCTGCGTTGATCGTGAGAGACAGATTGTGTATTACCGAGGGCTCGCCATGTGCATATCGATATGAAACGTGTCTGAATTCAATATAAGGTTCTATACGATCAAAATCCGCTTCCATCGGTTCATCAGGCTCTGGTGTTTCTAAAGCAATATCGGCCAGTCGCTCGGAATGTAGTGAAAGCATACGAATTTCAATGCCCAAGTCAATCAACTTGCTTGCTCGTCCAGTAAATTGGGTTTTGTAGGCGATGAATGCTAACAACATACCCAATGATAGTGCGCCCTGGAGAACGGCGGAGCCACCGACATAGAGCAGCAGCATTCCTTCTAATCCAAAGATCAGAATGTTCAAACAGGCAAACACTAGCAATATTTTCTGTGTTGTTACATCTCGATTCTGAACATCTGCAATCATATTTTGCCAAGTCGCCAATCGCAACTGGGTTGCATTGAATAACTTGATGGGTAAAATTGCCCTTATTGTTTCCAGGAAATAAGAGTTTTCTCTGGCGCCAAGTACTATGCGCTCCTCAGAAGCGTTGCGGAGCGGGTGGTAAAAAACTAGTCGCGCGACGCCATACAGTACCAAGGCAATCAATACAATTGCTGTAAGTGCGCGGCTGTACAAAAGCATCATTGTTAGTGTCGCTATTGCAACTAATCCATCAAGTACTCCTGTGATAGCGCCGTTTGTCAATATTTTGCGGATGACAGCAAATGACTGGAAACGGGCAGCGATATCCCCAAGTTGACGTTTTTCAAAAAATGTCCAGGGCAGACGTAACATATGGCTGAACAAGTTTCCCGACCACTGTATTGCCAACTGTTGGCCCAGACGTAATGACATCCAACCCTGAGCCATCCGTAGGACAAAATCCGTCACCATCAGTAGGCAGCCCCCCAATACAGCCAACAACAGCAGATCATGATCAGAAGACACCAGTGCCCCATCGATTACCCATTGAGTAACTTGTGGAGCGAGTAGTGCGACAGTTTCCAACGCCAGTGCAAGTACAAATATATTGCCTAAAGCGCGCTTGAGCCCAATGGTGCGGCGAATCAAGTCGTACAGGCGGACTCGAGCTTTCTGTGAATCGGGGCGAAATGTAGCGTTAGGTGTCAATTCCAGAGCTACGCCGGTGAAATGCCTCGAGGCCTCAGACGATGTCATCACCCTACGACCAAATGCTGGGTCTAGAATACTTAGGCTGTTTCCCTTCACTCTCTCTAGCACCACAAAGTGATTCATATTCCAGTGAAGAATGCATGGTGTGCGTAACTGGGATAACTCCTCCAATTCTAATCGCAGAGGCCTGCAGGAAAAATTGAGTGACTGAGCATGCCGCATTAATTGGGATAGGTCGGTTCCCTTTAGCGAAATGGAGAAGTGTCTGCGCATGTTCATCAGGTCCAAGTGCAACCCGTGGAATGAGGCGATCATCACTAGGCAGGCAAGGCCGCACTCCGGGCTCTCTACTTGTAGCGTAACTTTCATGTGGCAGAACTTCCTGGTAGTTGTACGACGTGATCAGGCTCGGGAGAGTTCCAAGATATCTAGATGGCAGAGTTGGATGATCAGTTTCCGTACTTGGTTAGCCGGCATTTCTGGAAAGTTGATGAGCAGCGTTCCGATACTTGTGTCGGGGGATTTAGCTATATGTCGTACTAGTTTTTGACTTTGCTTGTCAAGATTTAATCGGGTTCCATTAGCAATAATGTAACCATCATTTAGGCCGTGGCAACTATTTGTACACAGTCGAACGCCGTAATGATCGGAGAGTGTGCCCGCGTTAGGATTGCCAAAAATATCCAGAGCCAGTGAAGAATCTACCCGCGTTGCACCAGTGAATTCATCAAGGAAACAATGGTAGTTGTTGGGGTCGGTGATCAACTCATTGAGGTGCTGACCCACCGACGAAAGGGAGTCCTTGTCTTGTTGCCAATTATGGAGCGAACGACGTAAACCATTGAAGACCTCAAGTCGTTTGAATAACCATGATAGATAATCAACTGTGTACGCCGGGAAAGTACCTATCGCAAGATGGAAGGTAGCCTCCCCCAATGGCAAAGGGTTGTGCCACCAACCTCGAGGGAGATATAAAACATCACCAGCCTCTAGAACGATATCCATGTATGGACTAGGTGGGCAAGGATACATGTGTTCGTAATCCTTGCTTTGTTGGGTGTATAAAGGGGACTGCAGCGATGGCTCGTAAACGATCCAGCGTTTACGGCCAATTAATTGGATCGCAAATACGTCCCGAGTATCCCAGTGGCATCGAAAGGAATCCTTGCTTCCGAAAGATAGATATGCGCTGCTTACGACTTGTCTGCCGGTAAATGCTGCAATTTGATTTGATACTTCATTGACTTTTTTTGAATTTTTTATCTTGTTGGCGATTAGTGTAGCGCCGTTTTTTAGATTTTCGTAGATGACGGGCTTGATCAGTCGATGGCGTAATACTCCAATATCTAGATAGTTCTCTACGTACTCTGATTTGGGGCGTATGCCGTCTAGGGCAAGTTTGAAATCATTGGATGCTGCATCGCTATTATCGAAAATATCATTTACGTCCTCCCATGAGAATCGAGTATTAGAAGCTGCCCCCTTAATAAGTAGTGGTTTTTTTTCTTGATATTGTTCAAAAAATTCACCAAAAGACATGTTGAGCGATATGCTCATAAAGATAGACCTTAGGAGCCTGGCGGCATTAAGGCGGCAAGGCTCCATTCTGAGTTTATTATTTAGTTGTAGTTTGTGCCGCCGTAGTTCGTCCCGGCTGCATTGACAGCACTTTGAGCTTGTCCTCCTAGCATGCCGGAATAAAACCCTACTTCAGCACCAAGGATGGTTGCAGCGGTAGTTTGGGCTACTCCCATACCGGCAGGCCCCAGTAGAAAGCCTGCGGCTCCCCCCGCCACTGCACTTGCAGTAAGGCCAGCGACATCGCCCTGGCCAGTAGCCATTGCGCCTCCAATATAAGTTGCCGCGCCCGTAACCGCTCCAACAACAGCTCCGGGTGGACCTACTGCGCCAGATACTAATTCAAAGTCACATATCGTTAATTCACGCATAGTTGCTCCTGATGCTGGGTGGGGTGAACTGTGAACAATTGACTATCTATTGTTGAAGGGCGTATTTTGTTGTCCATAGAATAATGGCGGGAATTATATGAAGTAAGAGGAGGGTAATGAATAAGCTTTTAGGTGGTCCCCATCGTAAGCGTAACAATCTGAATATCCAATAAAAGAAAATAAAATAAAGAGTTATTGAAAGGGCGGAGATTAGGGCGTTCGATACAGTGCCTTCTACAAAGCGAATACCCAATACAACTATGCTCCATCCTTCACTCGATTCTCCAAGGTTGTGGTCGACCATTGGGCTTAAGTCCTCTCTGTTTTTATCTTTGGTTTAAGGATGAGGTTGAATTGGTTGCGCTTTTTTACTTGTCAAGGTGGTAGCCGATAATTGGTATTTGCTGGGCGCTGTATCATTGGCAATAAAAACGGATTGTATTGTTTTGGGTGTGATTGGAAGTGTAATTCACTTGGCGAGATTTTTTAATCCTATAAATGTAGGGGGTTAAGGCTTTCTTTGGCCTATTTCTGCTGCGAATAACTCCGCCCTTGATCCGGCTCCTTTCTTACGTAGAATTGAAGAAACGTGATCGCGTACTGTGAAATCGCTTATTCCAAGTAATATGGCGATTTGTTTGTTGGTATGTCCTTGGAGAAGTGATTTTAGGACTTCTTGCTCCCTTTTTGTCATATGTTTACCGCTCCCTGTTGTTTCTGTTTAAATGCTGTTTAATAGAGATGTTTGCCTGTGAGAGAGTAAATCGGTTCCAGAGCCCATTCATAAAGGCGACGTTCGTCCTGGAGAATATCGGCTTCCAATAGCATGCCTGCTTGCAGGGGGTGTGAATTACCGTAGACGGCGATGTTCTGTGAATCGAGTGCAACGGTTACGCGATAAAAAAGCTCAGACGGCGGAGCGGTGCTATAAAGAGCACTTGCAATATGGGTAGGTAACTCCTGAGCTGCGTAGGGGCTCTTCGTCAATTCTAAGATCCGTCCTCGGGCCATGCCGAATTTCTGATAAGGGTAGGCGGCGTAGCGGATTAACACGGTCTGCCCTTTCTCTATAAACCCCGCTTGACGAGAAGCGACATATAAGTGAGCAGTAAGATTTTCTCCTTGAGGGATAAGGCTAGCCAGCAGTGAGCCGGCCTCGACTTGTTGACCTTTTTGCACGTTCAAACCAGTGACGGTACCGGCAAACGGTGCCACGCTTATCTGTTTTCGGCGAACTTCGTTTTCCGCCTGCTCCTGCCTGACCAGGGAAATACTGTTATCTATCTCTGCAGTCTCAGCGCGATGTCGCAATTCGACCTCTTGTCTTTGCGCCACCAGTTCCATGCGTTCGCGATTGAGACTCGCACGAGCGCGTTGAATACTTTGCTGTTGCCCCTGCAGCGCTAGAAATTCCCCTTCTCCTTTTTGAAGCTGTGCAACCGAAATGAAGTCAACTGCTGCCAGTTCGTGCTGTCGTTGCTGTTGTGTTTCAGCCAGTGCTACCCGCCGTTTTAGCAGTCGTATTTCTTCTCGAAATTGACTCAGTTCTTCGGTAATCGCAGTGAGGCGACCATCAAGCATGAGTAGCTGTCCTCTCCGACGCTCGTTCGCCAAGTTGAGGTTTCGCTCAGTTATCTGTATGCGTTGAGTAAGTTGCTCTGAGATGAGATTTTGTACACCGCCCGTTGTACCGAAGCGTTCGCCAGAAACTATGAATAAAGCTTGGCCGATCTCAACGGCTTGTCCCTCCTTAGCAAGAACCTCTGTTAGTAATCCTGTGCCCACAGACGTTAAACGCAACATTCCCTGCTCTGGCATAAGCAAGCCATTAACAGTTGATTTACGGGTATAGGTTCCGAAGTAGGCATAGGTCATCAACAGTAGTATCAACATACTAGCCAAGATGGCGGCTACACCATATCCCCAGGGTTGATGGATCAGCACGCGACCGAAGTGTTGTTCGTTCTTCGCGTTAGCAACTTCAGAGCGAAATAAAGTCAAGGTTTCGGACATTGATTTAGAGTCCTTCAGGAGGTTTGCATGTGCTTCATTTCGCTAGGGAGCGCGGAATGCGACCAAAAGACTATCAATGAAATCTTTTACTCACTAGTTCATGAAAGCCGCCAAAACCTGCGGGAAATATCCTAGGCGATTGTCCGGAAACATCGTTGTGTATTGCAGAATCATCGTGGGCAATCCTTGTTCCTACGGAGCTATTACCCATTTGTGTAGGATTTCTTTCGCTGCAAACCCCGCGCTTATTCCCATAAGCCATAAGCACCGCACTTTGCGTGATATGGCCTGCCAACGTTTGCCGGTATGATAGGCGCCCCCGCAGTCTGGATTGCGAATACGCCATGACCTTGCAGTACCCAACCATTGCCGATTGCGTCGGCAACACTCCGCTGGTTCGTTTGCAGCGCCTGCCTGGCGCCACCAGCAACACCCTTTTGCTCAAGCTCGAAGGGAATAACCCGGCGGGTTCGGTCAAGGACCGGCCGGCGTTGTCGATGATCACTCGCGCCGAGTTGCGTGGGCAGATCCACGTCGGCGATACGCTGATCGAAGCGACCTCGGGTAACACCGGGATTGCGCTGGCCATGGCCGCCGCGATCAAGGGTTACAAGATGATCCTGATCATGCCGGACAACTCCAGCGCCGAACGCAAAGCTGCGATGACCGCCTATGGCGCCGAGCTGATTCTGGTCACCCAGGAAGAAGGCATGGAAGGCGCTCGCGACCTCGCTCAGCGAATGGAAGCCGAAGGCCGTGGCAAGGTGCTGGACCAGTTCGCCAACGGGGATAATCCCGAGGCGCACTACACCACCACCGGCCCGGAAATCTGGCGCCAGACCGAGGGCACCATCACTCATTTCGTCAGTTCGATGGGCACCACCGGGACCATCATGGGCGTGTCGCGCTACTTGAAAGAGCAGAACGACAACGTGCAGATCGTCGGTCTGCAACCGATGGAAGGCTCGGCGATTCCGGGCATCCGTCGCTGGCCGCAGGAATACCTGCCGAAGATTTATCAAGCTGATCGTGTCGACCGCATCGTCGACATGGCGCAAAGCGAAGCCGAAGACGTGACCCGTCGTCTGGCACGCGAAGAAGGCATTTTTTGTGGTGTGTCCTCGGGCGGTGCGGTGGCAGCGATGCTGCGTCTGTCCCAGGAAGTTGAAAACGCGGTGATCGTCGCGATCATCTGCGACCGTGGCGACCGTTACTTGTCGACCGGCATTTTCGACGCGCCTAACTGATGGCCAAGCAAGAGAGAGGCCTGCGCTTCCAGCCCACGGGCGGCAGCAAGGCCCCGCAAATTCCGACCGGCAAAAAGCAGCGCTTGAACATCGAGCGCCTGGCTAACGACGGTCGCGGTATCGCGTTTTTTGAAGGTCGCACCTGGTTCGTCATCGGCGCATTGGCCGGTGAGGAAGTCGAGGCGCGAGTCTTGGGTGCCCACGGTAAAGTGGTCGAGGCACGCACCGAACGGGTGTTCCAGGCCAGCGAACTGCGTCGCCCGGCACCGTGCCCGCACGCTGGTCGCTGTGGCGGTTGCAGCGTGCAGCACTTGCCCCACAACGAACAACTCGCCCTGAAACAGCGCATGCTCGCCGAGCAGTTGTCCAAGGTGGCCGGGGTCGAACCCGAAGAGTGGGCCGCGCCGTTGAGCGGTCCGGAATTCGGTTACCGGCGTCGCGCCCGTGTGGCGGTGCGCTGGGACATGAAGGCGAAAAAACTCGAAGTCGGTTTTCGCGCTGCAGGCAGTCAGGACATCGTTGCGATCACCGAATGCACGGTGCTGGTACAGCCCTTGCAACCGATCATGACCCGCTTGCCGGAGATGCTCCGCCGCTTGAGCAAACCTCAGGCGCTGGGGCATGTGGAATTGTTCAGTGGTTCGTCGTTGGCGGTATTGCTGCGGCACATGGCGCCGTTGTCCGACGCCGACATGACGATCCTCAAGGATTTTTGTGCGTTCCATGAAGCCCAGTTGTGGCTGCATGGCGATGGCGAGCCGCAACCGGTCGATGTCACTCAACAGCTGGGTTATCGCCTGGAACAGTGGGACTTGAGCCTGGCGTATCGGCCGGGGGATTTCATCCAGGTCAACGCCGGGGTCAACGAAGCGATGGTCGCCCAGGCGCTGGACTGGCTCAAACCGCAAGCGGATCAGCGTGTCCTCGATCTGTTCTGTGGTCTAGGCAATTTTGCCTTGCCGCTGGCCAAAACCGTTCGCGAAGTGGTGGCGGTGGAAGGCGTGCAAGCGATGGTCGAGCGCGCTGCCGCGAACGCCGCTAGCAACAATCTGCATAACGCGAAGTTTTTTCAGGCCGATTTATCCCAGCCTTTGACTGATGCCGAATGGGCGCGCGAAGGCTTTTGTGCGGTACTCTTGGACCCACCACGTGATGGTGCTTTTGAGGTGGTGCGCAAGCTCAAGTCCCTGGGCGCCGAACGGTTGGTGTATGTGTCGTGCAACCCTGCAACTCTGGCGCGCGATACGGTCGAATTGATCAAGCAGGGCTACCGGTTAAAACGTGCCGGGATTCTCGATATGTTTCCTCAAACGGCACATGTCGAGGCCATGGCGTTATTTGAAGCGAGCTAGGAAGGCTCGTCTGGTCCGACTGGCCGCCTGTGCAGCCGCGCTCCAGCCCGGCGCGGGCTCACGGGCAATGAAGGTCAGCGATTTGACGCATTGAATCTGCGTCGTAGGGAAGGTAAAGCAAGATGGTACAGGTGAGAGCACACCAGCCGATCAACACCGACGGCAGTATCAATCTCGAGGCTTGGCTCGATCACGCGGTCACTGTCGATCAGGCACTGGATCGCGAAGCCTTGAAAGAAGCGTGCGAGTTCGCTCGTGCGTCTGAACAGCAAGCCAATGCGGCGAAAAACCTCTGGTCCGAAGGGACCTCGAGTTTTCGCACGGGCCTTGAGATCGCCGAAATTCTCGCCGACCTCAAGCTCGATCAGGATTCGTTGGTGGCCGCGATCCTGTATCGCGGCGTGCGCGAAGGCCAGATCCAGTTGCCGGCGGTTAGCCAGCGCTTTGGCCCTGTCGTCACCAAACTCATCGACGGCGTGTTGCGCATGGCGGCGATCAGCGCCAGCCTGAGCCCCCGTCAATCCTTGGTGCTGGGCACTCAGGGCCAGGTGGAAAACCTGCGCAAGATGCTCGTGGCCATGGTCGACGACGTTCGCGTCGCGCTGATCAAACTGGCCGAACGCACCTGCGCTATCCGAGCGGTGAAAACCGCCGACGACGAAAAGCGCAACCGCGTCGCCCGTGAAGTCTTCGACATCTACGCGCCGCTCGCCCACCGCCTCGGTATCGGTCATATCAAGTGGGAGCTGGAGGACTTGTCCTTCCGTTACCTTGAGCCTGACCAGTACAAGCAGATCGCCAAGTTGCTGCATGAGCGGCGACTGGATCGCGAGCGCTTCATCGCCGACGTGATGAGTCAGTTGAAGAATGAGCTGACCGCCACCGGCGTCGATGCCGACATCAGCGGCCGGGCCAAACACATCTATTCGATCTGGCGCAAAATGCAGCGCAAGGGTCTGGAGTTCAGCCAGATCTACGACGTGCGCGCCGTGCGCGTGCTGGTGCCGGAAATGCGCGACTGCTACACCGCGCTCGGCATCGTCCACACCTTGTGGCGGCACATCCCGAAAGAGTTCGACGACTACATCGCCAACCCGAAAGAGAACGGCTACCGCTCGCTGCACACCGCGGTAATCGGTCCGGAAGGCAAGGTGCTGGAAGTGCAGATCCGCACGCACGCCATGCACGAAGAAGCCGAGTTGGGGGTTTGCGCGCACTGGCGCTACAAGGGCACCGACGTCAAAGCCGGCTCCAACCAGTACGAAGAGAAAATCTCCTGGCTGCGTCAGGTCCTCGAGTGGCACGAAGAGCTCGGCGACATTGGTGGCCTGGCGGAACAGCTGCGGGTCGATATCGAGCCGGACCGGGTCTACATCTTCACCCCGGACGGTCACGCTATCGACTTGCCGAAAGGCTCGACGCCGCTGGACTTCGCTTACCGCGTACACACCGAAATCGGTCACAACTGCCGTGGCGCGAAGATCAACGGGCGCATCGTACCGCTCAACTACAGCCTGCAAACCGGTGAGCAGGTCGAGATCATCACCAGCAAACACGGTACCCCGAGCCGTGACTGGCTGAACTCGAACCTGGGTTACGTCACCACCTCGCGGGCGCGTGCGAAGATCGTTCATTGGTTCAAATTGCAGGCTCGCGATCAGAACGTCGCGGCCGGCAAGACCTTGCTCGAGCGCGAACTCACGCGCCTGGGTTTGCCAGCGGTGGATTTCGACAAGTTGGCCGAAAAGGCCAACATGAAGACTGCCGAGGACATGTTCGCCGCCCTCGGTGCCGGCGATTTGCGTCTGGCGCAACTGGTCAATCTGGCGCAGCAACTGGTCGAGCCGGAACGCGGCAACGAACAGCTGGAATTGATTCCACGCAAAGCCACCGGCTACAAGCCCGGCAAGCGCGGCGACATTCAGATCCAGGGCGTCGGCAACCTGATGACCCAAATGGCCGGCTGCTGCCAGCCGTTGCCGGGCGATGCAATCGTCGGTTACATCACCCAGGGCCGCGGCGTGAGCATTCACCGTCAGGACTGCGCCTCGGTGCTGCAACTGGGCGGGCGCGAGCCGGAGCGGATCATTCAGGTCAGTTGGGGCCCGGTGCCGGTGCTCACCTACCCGGTGGACATCATCATCCGCGCCTACGACCGTTCCGGTCTGCTGCGTGACGTGTCCCAGGTGCTGCTCAACGAGCGGATCAACGTGCTGGCGGTCAACACCCGCTCGAACAAAGAGGACAACACTGCGTTGATGTCCCTGACCATCGAGATTCCAGGGCTGGATGCATTGGGCCGGTTGCTGGGACGGATTTCCCAATTGCCGAACATCATCGAAACCCGGCGTAACCGCACGCCGTGATGATTATCCCCTGTGGGAGCGAGCTTGCTCGCGATGAGGGCGTGTCAGTCGACATCACCGTTGCCTGACACACCGCATCGCGAGCAAGCTCGCTCCCACATTGGTTTTGTGTAGAGATTGATTGATGTATTCACTCGAAGATTTATTGCACCTGATGAACCGCCTGCGCGACCCGCAGTTCGGCTGCCCGTGGGACATCAAGCAAACCTACGCCACCATCGTTCCGCACACCCTGGAAGAAGCTTACGAAGTCGCCGACGCCATCGAGCGTGGTGACTTCGATCACTTGCAGGGTGAGTTGGGCGATTTGCTGTTCCAGGTGGTTTATTACAGCCAACTGGCCCGGGAAGAAGGGCGCTTCGAATTTGCCGGCGTCATCGACAGCATCACCCGCAAACTGATTCGTCGTCATCCTCACGTATTCCCTACCGGTGATCTGTACGCACCGCTGGACGTCCCGCGTCTGAATGAAGAACAGGTCAAGCAGCGCTGGGAAGAGATCAAGGCTGAAGAACGGGCCGAGAAGTCAGCCGCGCCGCAGCAACTGTCCTTGCTCGATGATGTGCCTGCTGCGCTACCAGCACTGTCCCGCTCGGCGAAGTTGCAGAAGCGGGCAGGGCAGGTCGGTTTCGACTGGCCCGATGCGTTACCGGTGCTCGATAAGGTCCGCGAAGAACTCGATGAAGTGCTCGAAGCCATGGCCGACAATGACTCGGCGGCGATTGCCGACGAAGTCGGTGATCTGCTGTTTTCCGTGGTCAATCTGGCGCGGCATCTCAAGGTCGATCCGGAAACCGCCTTGCGCGGCGCGAATAGCAAATTCGAAAGACGCTTCCGTTTTATCGAACAGGCATTGCGCGACACCCACCGTCCCATAGAAGATTGCACCCTCGAAGAGTTGGACGCCTTGTGGGGCGAAGCCAAACGTCAGGAAAAGAATTTGCCCAGCTGCGGTTGAGCAGTTGCCTAAGTGAGAAATAAGCACCATGAGCATTTCCCTTCGCGACCAGTTGCTCAAAGCAGGGCTGGTCAACCAAAAGCAGGCCAAACAGGTCGGCAAAGACAAGCAGAAGCAGCAACGTCTGGTTCACAAAGGCCAGATCGAACAGGATGACACCCAGCAGCGCCTGGCTCAGGAAGCCTTGGCCGAGAAGGTCAAGCGTGACCAGGAGCTCAACCGTCAGCAGCAAGAAAAGGCTGAGGCGAAGGCTCGTGCGGCCCAGGTCAAGCAATTGATCGAAGTCTCGCGCCTGCCGAAGTTGACCACCGAGGACTACTACAACTTCGTGGACGACAAGAAGGTCAAGCGCCTCTCGGTCAACACGCTGATGCGCAACCAGCTCAGCAATGGTTTCCTGGCGATCGTGCACCATGCTGGCGGTTACGAAGTGATCCCGCGTGAGGCGGCCCTGAAGATCCAGGAGCGTGATCCACAGCGGATCGTGCAGCTGAACGTCAAGACAGAAGAAGTCGCTGCCGAGGACGATCCGTACGCGGCCTATCAGATTCCTGATGATCTGATGTGGTAAGCCTTTAAGGCCTGCAACAACGACAAACCCCGCTCATGGCGGGGTTTGTCGTTTTCAATGCTGTAATTGCTTATGCTTTGCGCCTAGGCGGAACGCGCTTCGCGTTTTTGCTCCAGTGTTTCCAGTTCGGACTTGTAGTTGTGGGCGTCAGTCTCGGAATGGAACATCCCCACCAGCATGTCTTGTTGATGTACATCCCAGATGCGGATACCGGCGGCGATGCCTTCGTGGGATTTATGTGAATCGTCGCGTTCAGTTACTTTTACAGTCATCTGCTAGCTCCAATCTCAGTTACCTGCACCAAGGCGTGTGCAGGCCTCTGTTATATATTTTGTTAGCTTCCTAAGTAAACGCTTTCGTTCGGTAACGAATAATTGCGAAATCTGCAAAAGTCCCGCAGGCCGCTAAACACGCGACATTCGGTCGCAGGCTGCTGAGTTAAATGACAAAAGTTTCATGTTCGCACTGAACAAAACCGTTGCCTGAGCCAGGCGCTAATCCCCTGTGGGAGCGAGCTTGCTCGCGATAGCGTTGTGTCAGGCAACCTTTATTTTAGCTATGCCGACGCCATCGCGAGCAAGCTCGCTCCCACAGGTTTTGTGTTGGCAGGACGAGCCAGTTTTTCCAGACGAAAAAAAACGCCCCGAACCAGTCGGGGCGTTTTTGTGTGCAGCGAGGCGGCGGGGTATTACTTGCCGGCCCAGCGCTTCAGTACCAGCGTGGCATTGGTGCCACCGAAACCGAAGCTGTTGCTCATCACAGTGTTGATGGTGGCATCTTCGCGAGTCTTGGTCAGAATCGGCATGTCCGCCACTTCCGGGTCCAGTTCGTCGATGTTGGCGGAACCCGCCATGAAGTTGCCTTCCATCATCAGCATGCAGTAGATCGCTTCGTGAACGCCGGCGGCGCCCAGGGAGTGACCCGACAGGCTCTTGGTGGAGCTGATGGCCGGAGCGTTGGTGCCGAACACTTCACGCACACCTTTCATTTCCGCGACGTCGCCGACCGGAGTCGAGGTGCCGTGGGTGTTCAGGTAGTCGATCGGGGTGTCGACGGTGGACATGGCCATCTGCATGCAGCGGATGGCGCCTTCGCCGCTTGGAGCGACCATGTCGTAGCCGTCGGATGTCGCGCCGTAGCCAACGATTTCCGCGTAGATCTTCGCGCCGCGGGCCAGAGCGTGTTCCAGCTCTTCAACCACGACCATGCCGCCACCGCCAGCGATGACGAAACCGTCACGGTCGGCATCGTAGGCACGGGAGGCTTGTTCAGGGGTGTCGTTGCGCTTGCTGGACAATGCGCCCATGGCGTCGAACAGGAACGACTGGCTCCAATGTTCTTCTTCACCGCCGCCGGCGAACACGATGTCCTGCTTGCCCATCTGGATCTGTTCCATGGCGGTACCGATGCAGTGAGCACTGGTGGCGCAGGCAGAAGCGATGGAGTAGTTCAGGCCCTTGATCTTGAACGGGGTGGCCAGGCAAGCGGAAACGGTGCTGCTCATGGTCCGCGTTACACGGTATGGGCCAACGCGCTTCACGCCTTTCTCGCGCAGGATGTCCAGCGCTTCCATCTGGTTCAGCGTGGAGGCGCCACCGGAACCGGCGATCAGGCCGGTACGCGGGTTGGACACTTGCTCTTCGGTCAGGCCGGAGTCAGCAATAGCGTCTTTCATGGCCAGGTAGGCGTAAGCCGCTGCGTGGCCAACGAAGCGATAGATCTTGCGATCGATCAACTCTTCGAGAGGAAGGTCAATGGAGCCGGAAACCTGGCTACGCAGACCCATTTCAGCATATTCCGGGTTAAACCGGATGCCAGGGCGGCTTGCACGCAGGTTAGCGGAGACGGTCTCTTTGTCATTGCCCAGGCACGAAACGATGCCCAGACCAGTGATAACGACGCGGCGCATGCGGATAACCCTTAGAAGTTTTCAGTGGAGGTGAACACGCCGACCCGGAGGCCTTCGGCGGTGTAGATTTCGCGGCCGTCGACACTGACCGAACCATCGGCGATAGCGAGGTTCAGCTTGCCTTTGAGGACACGCTTGATCTGAATGTTATACGTAACTTTTTTGGCGGTCGGCAGGACCTGACCAAAGAACTTCACTTCGCCCGAACCCAGCGCACGACCACGGCCCGGCAGACCCTGCCAGCCGAGGAAGAAACCGACCAGTTGCCACATGGCATCGAGGCCCAGGCAGCCCGGCATCACCGGATCACCTTCGAAGTGACAGGCGAAGAACCACAGGTCCGGAGTGATATCCAGCTCGGCGACCAATTCACCTTTGCCGTACTTGCCACCCTCTTCGCTGATATGGGTGATGCGATCCACCATCAGCATGTTAGGCGCGGGCAGTTGCGCGTTACCTGGGCCGAACAGCTCACCGCGACTGCAGCGCAGCAGGTCTTCCCGAGTAAAGGCGTTTTGTTTGGTCATGCGAGCTCCTCAATAGTCCCGTGCGGCAGGTGGGGCGAATCTTCCCGGCCGATCGAAGCATTCATGCCTCGAGTCGACAGCCTACTCATAGACTATTGCGTTGTGGTGAAAGTCACAGCACCAAGGACATGAATGTACACTTGTGCACTGAAATTATTATTCAAGCCCCTTTTCGGGCCTGTTCGGGTGCCTAAGACTGCCGCACTTTCGCCTTTCACGCCAGTCGCAGATAGCCGAAAGGACAGTTCTACTGCACCCATCGTTGCAGAATTTGCTGCAGATCAGTCCGTTTGAAGGGCTTGGCCAGGTAATCGTTCATGCCCGCCGACAGGCACGCTTCGCGGTCACCCTGCAAGGCATTGGCCGTCAGGGCGATGATCGGCACGTCCAGGCCGCCGGGCAGTTGGCGGATCTGTCGGGTGGCTTCATAGCCGTCGATGATCGGCAATCGACAGTCCATCAAAATGGCCTCGAAAATCAGACTCTCGGCACTGCGTACCGCCTGCGCGCCATCGGTGGCGACACTCACAGTAAAGCCCAAGCTGCGCAACATGGCCTCAATAACAGTCTGGTTGACCGGGTTGTCCTCCACCAGCAGCACATTGCGTCCTTCGCCATTGCCATTGCCTGTCGGTACCCGCGGCGGCGCCAGTTCCGGCAGCGCCTGTTTATAAAGGGCGAGGGGGATTTCCAGGGTGAACACCGAACCGCGACCTTCTTCGCTCTGGGCCCGCAATGTGCCACCCATGCGCTCGGCCAGGGTGCGGGCAATTGGCAAACCGAGCCCGGTGCCGCCGTAACGTCTTGAAATGGAACTGTCGGCCTGCTGGAACGCGTTGAACATTAATTCCAGGCTTTCGGCCGAAATGCCAATGCCGCTGTCGCGCACAGTGCAGGTAAACCACAACAGATCGTGATCCAGCGATTGCCACTGCGGCTCGATGGTTACGCGACCCTGTTCGGTGAATTTCAATGCGTTGCCGATCAGGTTCACCAGAATCTGCCGGATCCGCGTCGGGTCGCCCTGAACCTGCAAGGCGCGCATGTCTTCAGGGATCAATAGCTCAAGGTCGAGTTTGCGTTGCGCGGCACTGTGCAGGAAAGACTGGGCGCAACTGCCGATCAGGTCCGCGAGGTTGAACGGAATATGCTCAAGTTCCAGCTCTGCACGTTCGATGCGCGAGAAGTCGAGAATGTCGTTGATGACCTTGAGCAAGTGTTCGGTGGACTCCGAGGCCAGCGCCGCGTATTCGACCTGCTCCTCGGTCATGTCAGTAGTTTCCAACAGTTGCAGCATGCCCAGCACGCCATTCATCGGCGTACGCAGTTCGTGGCTCATCATCGCCAGGAAGTCGGATTTGGCGTTGTTGGCCTTTTCCGCTTCTTCGCGGGTCTGGATCAGCTGCGCCATCGCTTGATGCTGTTCGCGGCTGGCCTGTTCGAGCCCCTCGGCGAGGTTGTTGATGTGTTGCGACAAGGCGCCCAGCTCGGTGTCATCGACGATCGGCAGGGGCGTGGTGTAGTCGCCTTTCTGGATCGCCTTGACCGCGTTGCCGATGTCGCGGATCGGCTGCGACAGGCTGCCCGCCAGGCGCCGGGCCAGCAGGAAAGTAAACAAAAGGGCGAACAGCGCGAGGATCCCGGCCTTGAACAGGATTTCTTGCTGGCGCTGGCTGAAGGCGTCGTTGGACAGGCCGACGATCACTCGCCCCAGGTAGTCCTCGCTCGGCGCACTGACCGAGGTGCGGGTGTTCTGGAAGAAGTCATTGTTCAGCGCGATGCGTTGCAACCGCACCGGCGCCTGGAACACTTCGACTTGCTGCGAACGGGTGTGCGACTCCGACGGTTGCTCGACGTACACCAGAATGCGGTTGGCGCTGTCCTGGACTTCCAGAAAACGCACGTTGGGCGTCGCAAGCGTGGCCTTGAGCAGGCTTTCCAGCACATCGTTGTTGCCGGAGATCACGCCGTACTCGGTGGCCGGTGCCAGTTGGTTGGCGATCAGTTGACCGGTGTGGTTGAGCTCCTGGCGCAGGTCCTGGATCCGTACGAACGTGAAGAAACTGATCAGCAGCAAGGTCAACAGCAGGGCAGGGCCGAGGCTGATGATCTGGGTCCGGGTGTTGATGTCCCAACGGCGGAAGGTCATGGGCGGCGTTCTCCTTCGGCCAACTGGCTTGCGACCGATGCTTCATCCATCTGTTCAATACCTAATGAACGAGCCACTTGCGGGTTGCTTAAGACTTTGAAGTGTTTGGGGTAGAGCGTGCGTGGCCAACTGGCCGGTGACTGGTCGAGCAAGTCGTCGAGAATCGCCAGCCAGTCGCTCTGGTCGCTGTAAGTGCTGGCCAGGCTGCCGGCCTTGACGAAACCGGCATTGGGGCCGATCAGCGCCATCTGCCGCGCGTAGCTGCTGAGCAACAGATTTTTCGCGGTTTTGGGGTTGTACAGGTCGGGGTCGTCGAGCCCCAGCAGCACATCACTGTTTTTCAGCAGCGCCTGCAATGGACGGCTGTCGCTGGTGTTTTCCCAACGTTGCGTGACGATCTCAAGGCCCAGGGGCAGCGCGGCCAGGCGCAGTTCTTTCAAAAGGAATTCGCTGTGCCGGTCATACAGCACGCCGACCCGACGGACTTGGGGCAGGATCAGCCGGGTCAGGCGCAATTGCCGCTCAATCGGCGGATCGCTCCACAGCAGGCTCAAATGGGATGGCAGCAGATTGTTCAGCCGTTGCCGCGCTTGCAGGCGGCTGATGCGCAGCACCAGTGTCGCCGGGCCCTGGCTGTCTTGCAGGCGCCAGTCGAGGCTCGGCAAATCGAGCAGGATCAAACGCGTGTCGCTGGGCAGTTTGCCCGGCGCCGGCAGGCTGGCCAGCAGCTTGAAGCGCACGCTGTCGGAGGGGCGTAACTCGCTCAGGGCCTGGGTGAAGGATTGCACGCCGGGGCTGTCTTCGGCGCCGGTCAGCAGAATGTCCGCGGCACTGACCGGCAGACTGCACAGCAGGCCGCTGACGGCCAGGCACAACCCGGCCAGCAGGCGGCCAAGGGTTGGCGTCTTCCGTGACGAAGGCTGCATCTAAAACGCTAGCTCCGCGCTGAAGTAGAGCACTCGGCGTTCGTCGTAATTATTGTCGACGAAGGTGGTGGGTTGATTGTCGAGGCGTTGCTGCAACACGCCTGCCAGTTCCAGGTTGGCCTTGCCCAGGCCGATGCGTTTGGCGATGCGTGTGTCGAGCCGTTCGAAGCGGTAGCCGTTGAGGGCGTCGTCACCATAATAGAACAGCGCGCTGTTCCAGCCCCGGCCCCAATTGCGCAGCCAACCGACGGAACCACTGTTACGCGCCGTCTGCAATTGGTCCAGCGGGTTGCTGGCCTTGGCATCGACGTAGGCATACGTCAGGCGCAGGCGATCGGCGTTGCTGAGGCGCCAGTCGAGCTGGGTTTCAGTCCCGCTGAACCGCGAGTTGTTGGCGTTGCTGGCAATGTACTGATTGTTGCGCAACGGCTCGCTGATCATGCCGGTGATTTCGTCGTAGAACAGCTTCACATCCACCGCCAGGCCCAGTTCGGCGAAGTAGCCGTTGTAGCCTAGCTCCCGTGAACGCATGCGCTCCTTGTCGAGGTCGCCGGGGCCGCGGGTCTTCACAAAGTAGCGGGCGCTGGTCTGGCCATAGGCGCTGGGCCGCAGGTTGGTCACCTGATAACTCCAGTTCACATTGTTCTCGAACATGTCCGGGGAGCGGATCGCTTCGGAATACACCGCGCGCAGGCCATGGCGCGGGTTGATCAAGTAATTGACCGCTACCCGTGGCGTCAGCGAGTTGCCGGTCAGCTTCGAGTCTTCGAACATGGCACCGCCCTGCAGCAGCCAGTGTTCGCTGGCGCGCCACTCGAGTTGACCGAACGTACGCCAGGTGGTGTCGTCGAGCGTGCCATTGAAGTAGGTCTCGGAGTCTGCCCGGTCGTAACGATAGTTCATGCCGCTGACCAGTCGCAGACTATCGGACAGGCTCAGGGTGTCTTGCAGTTCGAGGTCATAGCGCGACTCCCGGGCGCTTTGGTCAATGTCGCCGCACAGGGTTTGCCGGGCGCCGTTTCTCCATTGGTCCAGCACCTGATTGCCCAATGCGCGTTCAGCCGGGCTGCCGGCCGGTGCGCCGGGGCCGGTGTAGCGCTCCATGTTGCGCGCCAGGCGTTCGGCATAGTTCGGGCTGAGTTGCCACAGATCAGTCAGTTGTGGGCTGAACGACACTTCGGCGTCGCAGGCGCGCCAGGTCTGCTGGCGATCCCAGTGTTGCGCCGAGCCCTGGATATAGAGGCTGTGCTCGGGATTGATGTCCAGGTTCCAGCGCAGCGAGCCGGCGTAATCCTTGGCGACCACGTCGGAATTGTTCCCGGCAGCGGTAATCCCCGAAAACACCGGGCGGTAGGTGTAGGGGCGCTGGTTGGTCCCGTCCTTGGCGTTCAATTGCCAGTCGATGCTTTGACTGTCGTTGAGCGTCTGGCTGACCGCGAGGTTGAAGCGGTTCAAGCGTCGGCTGTCGCGGTAATCGGCGCCGGTGCGGTCCGAGTCGAAGCCATCGTCTTGCTGGCCGGAAAGTGACAGGCGCAAATCGCCACCGTCCCAACCGGTGCCCTGGCTGGCGTAAAAGTCATTGATGCCGCGCTGGCCCTGGGTGACTTTCAGCCGCGTGCCATGGCTGTCGGCGGGGTTGCGAGTGATGATGTTGACCACCGCCATCAGCGCGTTGGCACCATAGCTGACGGTGTTCGGGCCGCGAAAGACTTCGATACGTTCGATGTCTTCCATGGCCACCGGAATATCGCTCCAGTCCACTGTGGCCAGGCCGGCCCGGTACACCGAACGGCCATCGATCAACACCTGCATACGCCGGGCTTCGCTGGCGTTGGTGCCGTGGTAATTCACCGCTGGCTGATTGCCGGTAATGTTGCCGACCATCATGCCCGGCACCAGTCGCAGCAATTCGCTGATGTCCCGGGCGCCGCTGGCGTTGATCAGTTCGCTGTCGATCACCGTCATGCTGCCTGGCACCGCCGCTGGCGACTGCTTCAATCGCGTGGCTGTCAGCACTTGCGGCAACGTTTCACTGTCCAGGAACAGATCGTCGGCCAGCAATGCCGGGCTGAAGACCAGCGCCAGAAGCAGCGGCGAGCGAGGTGAGGGCGGGCCAAAAGACACAACACAGCCTTGATAGCGATTAATTGGCGCGCATGTTAACCGAGCTCAGTGACTTTTCCAGTCACGTTAGGGGCATTTTCCTCGGTTTTATTGGTCTTCTTCCTACAAGTGCCGGTAATTGACGCAGGGGCTGGCCGCCACTGGGCCGCTCCGTATAATGCTGGCATCGCCACTGGTATGGATTAACGGATTGCATATGACTGAACAGCGCCCAATTGCGGTCCTGGGAGGCGGAAGTTTTGGTACCGCCGTGGCTAATCTTCTGGCCGAGAACGGACATCAGGTCTTGCAGTGGATGCGTGACCCCGAGCAGGCCGAGGCCATTCGGGTCAATCGCGAGAACCCGCGTTACCTTAAAGGCATCAAGATTCTGCCGGGTGTTACGGCAGTCACTGACCTGCAAGCCACTCTGGAAGCCTGCGACCTGTGCTTCGTCGCACTGCCATCCAGCGCGCTACGCTCGGTATTGGTCCCTTTTGCCAATCGTTTGAGCGGCAAGCTGCTGGTCAGCCTGACCAAGGGCATCGAAGCCCACACGTTCAAACTGATGAGCGAGATCCTCGAAGAGATCGCTCCGCAAGCGCGAATCGGCGTGTTGTCCGGGCCGAACCTGGCCCGTGAAATCGCCGAACATGCGCTGACCGCCACTGTCGTCGCCAGTGAAGACGAAGAGCTGTGCGTGCGGGTGCAGGAAGCGCTGCACGGTCGCACCTTTCGCGTGTACGCCAGTGCCGATCGCTTCGGCGTAGAGCTGGGCGGCGCGTTGAAAAACGTCTACGCGATCATTGCCGGCATGGCGGTGGCGCTGGGCATGGGCGAAAACACCAAGAGCATGCTGATCACTCGGGCGCTGGCGGAAATGACCCGTTTTGCGGTGAATCAGGGTGCCAACCCGATGACCTTCCTCGGACTGGCGGGCGTGGGCGACTTGATCGTCACCTGTTCGTCGCCGAAAAGCCGTAACTACCAGGTCGGGTTCGCCCTCGGCCAGGGCTTGAGCCTGGAAGACGCGGTGACGCGCCTGGGCGAAGTCGCCGAAGGTGTGAATACCTTGAAAGTGCTCAAGGCCAAGGCTCAGGAAGTGGGCGTGTACATGCCACTGGTCGCCGGCCTGCACGCGATTTTGTTCGAAGGGCGCACGCTTGAGCAGGTGATCGGGCTGCTAATGCGTGCCGAGCCGAAAACCGACGTCGACTTTATCTCCACCAGCGGTTTCAACTGAATCCTTAATCTACGGGCAGGGAGAACGAGACATGAACGATCCGAAAGTAGAAGCCAAGTACGAATCCATCCTGCTGCGGGTGTTGTGGATGATCGTCTTCTTGCTGGTCTGGCAAGTGGCGCAATTCATCCTCGGCGCGGTAGTGCTGGTGCAGTTGATCTATCGTTTGATCTATGGCGCCCCGAGCGCCAGCCTGATGAACTTCGGCGACAGCCTGAGCCAGTTCCTGGCGCAGATCGGTCGTTTCGGCAGCTTTCACAGCGACCAGAAACCTTGGCCGTTCGCCGACTGGCCGGCGCCGCGTACACCGGAAGGTGAAGCGCCGCATGTGGTGGCGCCTGCTCCGCATCCGGTTCGAGATGAGGAACCCAAGCTATGAAACTCTGGGTATTGCGTCACGGTGAAGCCGAGCCTTATGGCTCGCGTCCCGACTCCGAACGGGCACTGACCGCCCACGGTCGTGAAGAGGCGCTGCGCAGCGCTGCCGAGTTGATCGGTCAGCCGATCAGCGCGATCTACGCCAGCCCTTACCTGCGAGCACAGCAGACTGCGCAGTTGGTGCGTGAGGCCTTGGGCTTTGAACCGGAGATTCGTACCGTCGAGTGGCTGACCCCCGACAACCGCCCGCAAGCGGTGGCGGAGCAGTTGGTGTCGGTGGATTACGCGTTGCTGGTCAGCCATAACCCGTTGGTGGGCAACCTGTTGGGCTACTTGCAGCACGGCCATGTGCAGCAGCCGGAAGCGGTAAAAACGGCTGGCTTGGCCGAGCTGGAAGGCGACTTGCCGCTGGCTGGGGCGATGAAACTCAACGGTATCAAACACCCATAGCTCGGTGAGCGCAGGACTAATGTGGGAGCGGGCTTGCTCGCGAATACGGTGTGTCAGGCAACATTTATGTCGACTGATCCTCCGCATTCGCGAGCAAGCCCGCTCCCACATTGTTTTGCGGTGTACCTGATTTTTTGTGTGAAATAGTCAACCAAGCACTTGCTTGGTTGACTACGCTTGCTCCAGACCAAAAAATCAGGAGCAAGCCTTATGTCTGCTGCCTTTCGTTTGCCGCTGGACGTGTTCTACGAGCGTGAAGCCCGTCATCCCCGCCAGCGCTTTTTGGTGCAGCCGGTGGGCGGTGGCCAGGTCGAGACGCTGACCTGGGCCGACGTCGGCCATCAGGCTCGCTGCGCCGCTCACTGGCTGCGCGCCCGGGAATTGCCGCAAGGCAGTCACATCGCCCTGATCTCGAAAAACTGCGCCCATTGGATCATCGCTGACCTGGCGATCTGGATGGCCGGGCATGTGTCGGTGCCGTTGTACCCCAACCTCACTGCCGAGTCCGTGGCTCAAGTATTGACTCACTCCGAAGCCGCGCTGGCGTTCATCGGCAAACTCGATGACTGGCCCGGCATGTCCCGTGGCGTCAGCCCCGACCTGCCGACCATCAGCCTGCCATTGCACCCGCCAGGCACCTTTGATTTCAGTTGGGACGACCTGCAAAAAAGCTCGCCGATCCAGGACGACCCGAAACCCGCCGCCGATCAGCTGGCGACCATCATTTACACCTCCGGCACCACTGGCCTGCCCAAAGGCGTGATGCACAGCTTCGGCAATCTGGGGTTCGCCACCACCCGTGGTACGCAGTTGTTTGGCCTCAATGAGTCGGATCGGCTGTTGTCCTACTTGCCGCTGTGCCACGTTGCCGAGCGGATGTTCGTTGAGCTCGCGTCGATCTATACCGGGCAAACCGTGTTCTTTGCCGAGAGCCTCGACACTTTCCTCACCGACTTGCAGCGCGCCCGGCCGACAGCGCTATTTGGCGTGCCGCGCATCTGGACCAAATTCCAGATGGGCGTGTACAGCAAGATTCCGGCAAAGCGCCTCGATTTCCTGCTTGGCCTGCCGATTATCGGCAAGCGGGTAGGGCACAAAGTCCTCGCCGGGTTGGGGCTGGATGCGTTGCGCATCGCGCTGTCCGGTGCGGCTCCTGTGCCGCAGACCTTGTTATTGTGGTACCGCAAACTGGGGCTGGATGTGCTGGAGGTGTATGGCATGACCGAAAGCTGTGGTTACTCGCACATCGGCCGATCGGGTGAGAACAAACCCGGCTGGATCGGTAAGCCCTGCCCCGAGGTCGAGGTGCGGATTGCCGAGTCCGGTGAGGTCATGG
>Ga0209903_1000200_pt1 | contig 25156 bp, 15 predicted proteins | sample OrgsoiDNA2013051_FD_185801 | JGI IMG/M metagenome (GOLD analysis project Ga0209903, IMG submission 185801) | Permafrost soil microbial communities from the Arctic, to analyse light accelerated degradation of dissolved organic matter (DOM) -... | ecosystem: Environmental > Terrestrial > Soil >...
GGTCAACTCGGGCATTCAGCGCGTGGTGCGCAACGTCATCAATCAACTGCCGCCCAGCGTGCAGGGCGTCGAATGCATCCCGGTCGTGATGCTCAAAGGCAAGCTCTACCGAGTGCTCAAGCTCGGCGCGTTGAACATTCCGTTTTTCGATCACTTGATGATCTTTGGCGGGCGTCTGGGGCGCCTGGCCCACCGGTTCTGGCAACTGCACCAACGCCTGCACAACCGCACGAATTCGCGAGTGATCAAGCGTTTGCTGCACGTGGCCTACCGCGTCACGGCGATTACCTGTTTCAGTATTCCGCTGCGTCTGATCGACGGTCTCAACCAATACCAACTGCCCAAGCGTTGCACGCCGTTGCAGCATCAGCCGGGGGATCAGTTGGTGTTGCTGGACTCGTCCTGGCACACCGATTTCTTCCCGTTTGCCGAACAACTCAAGCGCGAAGGCGTGGGCATTGTCTCAGTCATCTACGACTTGATTCCCCTGACCCACCCGCAGTTCTACGACACGCGGCTGGTACAGGTTTTCAACGAATGGTTCGACTGGATCACTAAAACCGCCGACGGCTATGTGGCGATTTCCGCCACGGTGCGCGACCAGGTGCGCGAAGAATTGCAGCGCCGGGTCGGTCCGGCTAAAGCCGATGCCTTGTGGTTCGACTATTTCCACCTCGGCTCAGAACTGGACCTGAGCGAAGCGCGCGCTGCCGTCGAACCGCGCCTGAAGCGGATGTTCGACGCCCCGGAGCCGGTGTTCCTGATGGTCAGCACCATCGAACCGCGCAAGAACCACGACTACCTGCTGGACGCTTTTGAACTCGCCTGGGCGGCGGGCTCGACAGCCCGACTGTGCATCGCCGGGCGCATCGGCTGGAAGTGCGACGCCCTGCTCGCCCGGGTGCACAACCATCCGCAGTTGAACAAACGGCTGTTCATGTTCAACGACCTGAGCGACACCAGCCTCGAATACGCCTACTCCCACGCCCGTTCGCTGGTGTTTCCGTCCTGGGTCGAAGGCTTCGGCCTGCCCCTGGTGGAAGCCATGCAACGCGGGTTGCCCGCGATGGGCAGTGATATCCCGATCTTCCGCGAAATTGGCGGTGAGTTCATGGCCTACTTCGACCTGGCCAAGCCGCAAACCCTGGCCGATCTGGTGGTTCGCTTCGAGAACAGCGGCCAATTCCCAGCGGCTCGCAATGTCACTGATTGGCAGTGGATCGGCTGGCGTGAAGCCAGCGCGCAACTGGCCGAACGCACCCTGCGCAATCTTCAGCCGACACCGGTCGTGGCAGAGAGGCAACATGCGAATTGCCCTTAACGCCCGCATCCTCCAGGCCCCGCGCACCGGCATCGGCCATTACGTTGCCGAACTGGTGGGCGCACTCGCCTGTGAACCGGACATCGAACTTTCGCTGTTCCACGGCTGGGGCTGGAGCACTTCGCTGCCCGAGGCCGCCATGCCCGGCTACTCGCGACTGTCGCCGTTGCTGCGGCAAATTCCCGGGGCCTATCAGGCACGGCGCTGGCTGGCGCAGAAACGTTTCGATCAGGGCCGGTCCCAGTCGATCGACCTGTATCACGAACCGAGTTTGTGGCCGCTGTCATTCGACGGCCCAACGGTCATCACCCTGCATGACCTGACGCACCTGCATTACCCCGAGACGCAACCGCCGGCGCGCTTGCGCGAAATCGAGCGGCGACTGGCCGATGGCGTGCAACAGGCGCAGTTGATTCTGACCGACTCGCAGTTCATTGCCGATGAGGCTCAAGCCTATTTCGCCCTGCCCGCCGAGCGTTTCATCGTCGCGCCGCTGGGCGCGGCGGCGCGTTTCCATCCGCGCTCAGCCGAAGACATCGACACGGTCCTCAAGGCCCACGGGGTCGAGGCCCGAGAATATTTTCTCTGCGTCGGCACCCTGGAACCGCGCAAAAACCTGGCCCTGGCCCTGCGTGCCCACGCCTTGCTGCCGGAGGCGCAGCGCCAGCGGTTTCCGCTGTTGATCGTCGGCATGGCCGGCTGGCAGCGCGAGCAATTCAGCGAAGAACTGCGCCAGGCACTGGCCGCCGGGCACGTCTGCTTGCTCGGTTACCTGCCCGATGAGCACGTGGCACAACTGTTGGCCGGGGCGCAGGCACTGATTTTTCCATCGATCTATGAAGGCTTCGGCCTGCCTGTGCTGGAAGCCATGGCCAGCGGCACGCCGGTGATTCTGGTTCGGCATTCGGCGATGCCAGAGGTGGCCGGCGCGGCGGGCAACTACATTGAACCTGACGACCCTGTCGGCTTGCGGGATGCGATGAGCCGACTGATCGACGATAAAACGCATTGGCAGGCATGCCGAGAAGCGGGACTACAACAAGCGAAGCTTTTTTCCTGGGAGCGTTGCGCGAAGATCACAGCCCGCGCCTACCGCCAGGTTTTGGGAGGTTGAATGCGAGTTCTTCATTTTTTCAAGACGTACCTGCCCGACTCCGTAGGTGGCATCGAACAAGTCATCTTCCAGCTCTGCGAAAGTGGCGCCCAGCACGGCATCGAGGGCCAGGTACTGACGCTGAGTGCCGACCCGACGCCGCCCGTGGTGAAACTCGGTCAGCATGAAGTGCATCGGGCCAGACTCGACATTCAATTCGCCTCCACGGGATTTTCCTGGAGCGTGTTCAAACAGTTTCGCGAGCTGGCGGCCGAAGCGGATGTGGTCAATTACCACTTCCCGTGGCCATTCATGGACCTGGTGCACTTCGCCAGCGGCATGAACAAGCCGAGCGTGGTCACTTACCACTCGGACATCATTCGCCAGAAACACCTGCTCAAACTCTATCGGCCGCTGATGAACCGTTTCCTCGCCAGCGCTGACCGCATCGTCGCGGCCTCGCCCAACTACCTGCACACCAGCGACGTATTGCAGCAGTTTCAGGACAAGACCCGCGTCATTCCCTACGGTTTGAACAAGGCCGGTTATCCACAGCCTGATACCGAGAGCATGGCCCATTGGCGGCAGAAGCTTGGGGATAAGTTTTTCCTGTTCGTGGGCGTGATGCGTTACTACAAAGGCTTGCACATCCTGCTCGACGCCTTGAAAGACGTGGATTACCCGGTGGTGATCGTCGGCGCCGGGCCACTGGAAATGGAATTGCACGCCCAAGCGGCGGCGCTGGGTCTGCGCAATATCCACTTCCTCGGCCGGCTGGGGGATGAAGACAAGGTGGCGTTGCTGCAACTGAGCTACGCCATCGTGTTCCCGTCGCACCTACGCTCCGAAGCGTTCGGCATCTCGCTGCTGGAAGGCGCGATGTACGGCAAACCGATGATCTCCAGCGAAATCGGCACCGGCACCAGCTACATCAACATCCACAACGAAACCGGGCTGGTAGTGCCGCCGAGTAATCCACAGGCGTTCCGCGAGGCGATGCGCACCTTGTGGGAAGACCCGGTGCGCGCGGCAGCCATGGGCGTGAAAGCTGAGGCGCGGTATCGGCAGTTGTTTACTGCCGACGAAATGGGCCGCAAGTGGACGGAGCTGTATCAGGAATTGCTGGAAGAAAAATCCCTGTCCTACGCCTGACCCATGAGGGGTGAACCCTCTGGTGCAGTGAACCCTGTGGCGAGGGGGCTTGCCCCCGTTCGGCTGCGCAGCAGTCGTAAAACCATCGCACGCGGTGTGCTTGATACATCGCGGTGGCAGGTTTTGGGGCCGCTTCGCAGCCCAACGGGGGCAAGCCCCCTCACCACAAAAAGTATTCCCCTGCTGATTTAGCCGTGTGGCGCAGGTTTCGGCAGTTCGACGTTATCGAGCATCCGGTTCACCGCCAGTTCGGCCAGCATGACGATTTGCTGGATCGCCATGGCAGTGTGCCGGTTGGGACCTTCCAGGCGGGCGGCAAAGTCGCTGGTCATGATGCTGGCCTGGGCCAGGGATTCGCAGGTGTGGGCCAGCAGATCTTCGTCTTTCATATCCGGCATGATGGCGAACATCGTGCTCGGCTTACGAGCCGGCGGGGCTTTCAGGGCGGCGGGGTTTAGGTAGAAGTTGAGCGCGCGGTCGGCGGCTTCTTTGAGCTTTTTGGCGTCGAGGGCAGGGCTTTCTGTTTCTGGCGGATTAGGTGTTGCTTTAAACATGGCAAGATCTCGTTCTAAGTCATGGGAACTACCCCCTATTTCGTTTCCACACGAATAGGTGGCAGCTGTACGCAGGGTGGAAACCCGAGGAACGAGACAAACCCGGTAGACCCGAAGGTCTCCTACGCACAGCCGCCATAACTCAAAATTAAGGCCATAAAAAAGCGCCACAGTATGACATGGGGACATGCGTCTCGAACCTCGGGTTTCCACACCCGATCGCTGATGTGCAGCGACACCCAAAGCCTATCCACCCCACTTCCGACGAACAACCTTCAAAACCTGTCGGAAACATTCCCCAAAATCACTCGGTCTGTAGGATCACCACGATCAAATGTGGGAGCGGGCTTGCTCGCGAATGCAGTGGGTCAGCCAACATCTCTGTTTAATGACACACCGCATTCGCGAGCAAGCCCGCTCCCACAGGGGATTTTTGGTGGCTATAAGTCCAGCACCAATGGCTGCGACCCCTGCGCCGGAATCGCACAACAAATCAGCACGTGCCCCGCCTCCGGCACTTCTGCCGGCGGCTGTGGATAATTCACCTGGCCGCTGATCAACCGGGTCTTGCAGGTGCCGCACGACCCGCCGCGACAACTGAATTCCGGGCGCAAGCCGCGGCTCTCCGCCAACTCCAGCAAACTGCCGCCGTCCGGTTGCCAGCGCGCTTCTTTGGCCGAACGCTGGAACACCACTGGCACCGAGGTCGTCGCGGCTGGGGGTTGTTCGATGACGATCGCATCCGGATCGGGGCGCCGACGCAATGTCGATGGGCCAAAGGTTTCGGCGTGAATTTGTGAATCGCGGATGTCCAGGTCCCGCAGCCCGTCGTACATGCCTTGGGTAAAACTCCCCGGACCACACAGGACAAAGTCCAATTGATCGTAGTCCTCAACCTCAAGGATCGACTGCAACAACGCCATGTCGATACGCCCGGTCAGGTCGAAGTCTTCGCCCTCCCGCGCCTCGGGTTCCGGTTGGCTGAGCAGGCGCAGCACGCGAACCGTGTCACCAGCCCCTTCAAGCAAACGGTCCAGCTCTTGGCGAAACGGTTGATCGGCCAAGGTCCGCGAACTCTGGAAGAACCACGTCGGCCGAATGTGCCGCGTGCGCCAGCCCTGATAAACCACCTCGCGTACCATCGACAGCAACGGCGTGATGCCGACCCCGGCGGCCAGCAACACCAGTGGCCGACGCTCATGGGGCGCAACGGTGAAATGGCCCTGCGGCGCACGGGCTTCGAGCACATCACCGACGCGAATCTGCTCATGCACGTGGGAAGACACCAAGCCGTCACGCTTCACGCTGATGCGGAAAAAATCATCGGACGGCGCACTCGACAGGCTGTAGGTGCGGATATGCGTCTCGCCGCCCACCTTAAAACGCAGCGGCAAATGCTGCCCGGCCTGGAACACCGGCAAACCGATGCCATCGGCAGGCTCCAGATAAACCGAGCGAATGTTTTGGCTTTCCGCCTCGATCCGCACCACCCGCAGCGGCCGCCACGCATCCCCCAAGGCCTGGGCTTGCAGGCGAGCAGCGGCCTGTTCCCAGGTGCCGGTCATCAAACTGTTCGGCGACATCCCATCGAACCGCCAGCGCAGGGCCAACGCCGCCGGCCGCCGCACCACGCGTGCAACCTCAAACGTCCACAAGCGCTCGGCGCCTTGAAAGGCTTCGACCTGCGGGCCTTCGAGGATGATCTCGGTGCGACCACTGAGTTGCAGCAGGTCACCCGATTTGAAGTCGACGAATAGCAAACCAGCCCGAGGGTTGAGCAGCAGGTTGCCCAAGGTGTTGAAGTGTAAGTTGCCGGCGAAGTCCGGAATGGTCAGGCGATTGCCTTCGATACGGACGAAACCGGGCTGGCCACCGCGATGAGAAACGTCCACCGAGCGTTGGCCGTCGACGTCCACATAACTGGCGACAAAGAACGTATCCGCCCCGGCGATCATCGCTTTGGCCGCGTCATCCAGCTCAAAGAGGTGCTGCGCCATGCGGGTCGAAGGGTCCGCCAGCGGCACCGAATGAAACTGACGCAATTGAATATATTGCGGGCAGTTGCCGAAGGACTGCTGCACCGAAACACCAAAGCCGCTCGCCGTCATGGCGCCGACCCGGCCGTTGAGCCGGTTGCGCCGCCGGGTGTGCAGTTCGATGCCCAACAGACCAATCGCGTCCCCGGCGTGCAATTGCGCAGGGTCATCGGCTGCAGGCAGGCTGTCGAACTGCAACCCTGTAGGTGCAGGCGAATGCGCGAAGCCGGGCTGACCTTCGAGGATGCTGGCCCACGGTTCGCCGTTGGCATCGACCGCGCCGTACAGCATGAACGGCAGTTGTTGATAGAACTGGCGATGCTGGTCCGGCATCTCGCTGCGAATCACCCGACGGCCGAGGGTGTCCATTCGCTCGGCAACACCCACGTGTTCCTGCATCTGCCGTTCGCCGGCGTGCCACGGTGAATGTTGCATGACAGGACTCCTTTTGGTGAAAGGATAAGACGCGAACCCACAGGGTTTGACGGGTATCAGGCAGTGGTCTGCAAACCCGCGACAGTGCGCGGCATGCCGACAAACCCAGGCAAGGCTTCAATCCGCGTCAGCCAGGCACGAACGTTGGCGTAGTCCGCCAGGGACACGTTGCCTTCCGGCGCATGGGCGATGTAGCTGTAGGCCGCGACGTCGGCGATGGTTGGCTCGTTGCCCACCAAATACTTGCTGTTAGCCAGTTCCTGATCGATCACTTTGAGCAGGTCGTGTGAGCGAGCGATCACTTCTTCGGCGCTGTAAGGCGCGCCAAACACCGTGATCAGCCGTGCTCTGGCGGGGCCAAAGGCAATCGGCCCGGCGGCCACCGACAACCAGCGCTGAACCTTGGCGGCACCGACCGGGTCGGTCGGCAGCCAGCGACCGTTGCCATATTTCTGCGCCAGGTACACCAGGATTGCGTTGGAATCCGCCAGCACCACGCCTTGATCATCCAGCACCGGCACCTGACCAAACGAGTTGAGCGCCAGGAACTCCGGCTGTTTGTGCTCGCCTTTAGCCAGGTCGACAAAGATCAAATCGGTCGGCAGTTGCAGCAGGGACAGCATCAACTCGGCACGGTGAGCGTGGCCGGAACGGGGGAAGTTGTAGAGCTTGATGGCGTTCATGATCGACTCCGCTGGGTGGTGGCGCCGATCAGACAATGATCAGCACCAATGGCGGCCATCATCCGCCTATCTCCAAATCAGCAGAATAACCAGCAAATGCAATCCATTGTTTCAGCCAATGCAATAAACCCCAAGCCCAGCACCGATCCTTGTGGGAGCGGGCTTGCTCGCGAAGACGGACTATCAGTCAACATCTTTGGAGAATATGAAATTGCCTTCGCGAGCAAGCCCGCTCCCACAGGTTCTGCGCTTACCCCAAGGCGGGATGTTCACGCAGCGCCCTCACCATAAAATCCACAAAGCTGCGAATCCGCGCCGGGGCTTTGCGCCCACCCTGGTAGACGATGTGAATCGGCAGCGGCGCCAGTTCAAAGTCAGCCAGGACGATTTCCAACTCACCGGCCGCAACTTTGCCCGCCACTTGATAGGACAGCACGCGGGTAAACCCCAATCCGAGGCATGCAGCGGTGATTGCAGCCTGATTGGCGGTGACCACCAAGCGTGGTTCCGGGCGAACGCTGATTGGCTGGCCTTTATCGAGGAACGGCCAGTTCCTGAGTTGGCCGATGGACGAAGTGGCGACAACCGGCGCGCCGGCCAGCTCCTCGGGATGCCGAGGTCGTCCATGGGTTTGCAGGTAACCGGGCGACGCGCAGATCACCCGCCGCACTTCCCCCACGCGAATCGCATGCTGATTGCTGTCGGGCAAATCGCCGATACGCACCGCGACATCAATGCCCTCCTCGACCATGCTCACCACCCGATCAACCAGCAAGCCGTTGATCACGACTTCAGGGAATTGATCGAGGTAACGCACCATCACTGGCGTGACAAACAACTCGCCGAACAACACCGGCGCGGTGATCGTCAGTTGCCCACGAGGCTGGGCGTGGCTGCCCGCCGCCGAATCCTCGGCTTCCTGGACCTCGGCGAGAATTCTGCGACAGTCTTCGAGGTAACGCTGACCGGCCTCGCTCAAGTGCACGCTGCGGGTGGTGCGCGTCAACAGCAAGGTGCCGATGCGTTTCTCCAGCGCCGCCACCGCGCGAGTGACACTGGCCGCCGACATTCCCAAACGCCGTGCCGCCGCCGAGAAGCCTTGCTCCTGGGCGACGGCGGCGAAGACCTGCATTTCCTGGAAGCGGTCCATCGGTGAACTCCTGAGCACTAAAAAACGCGAGGCCGGGAGTTTCCGAATGACCCTGGATTCGCTGAAAGAGGGGTTTTGCTGGCATTCTGATTATTGTGACGTATAACCCTGAACGTTCACGCTTTCAATTGCTGAGACCGTCTGCCGATGCCTTCCATTTACCAACTCAAACCCGCATTCCAGAATTTGCTGCGACCGCTGGTTCAACGCTTGTTCGATAACGGCACCACCGCCAATCAGATCACCGTGCTGGCCGGGGTGATTTCGATCGTCGTAGGCATCGGAATCGCCTGTTTCGCCCAGCATCCGTGGGTGTTTGTGCTGATTCCCGTGTGGATGATCCTGCGCATGGCGCTGAATGCCATCGACGGCATGCTGGCCCGGGAGTTCGGCCAACAGTCGCGCCTCGGCGCCTACCTGAATGAGCTGTGCGATATCGTCGCCGACTGCGCGCTGATCCTGCCGTTTGCGCTGATTCCGGACGTGAGCCTGTTGATTGTGCTGTCGGTCACGCTGCTGGCGTTGTTCAGCGAGTACAGTGGCGTCCTCGGGCCGATGGTCGGCGCGTCGCGGCGGTATGACGGGCCGATGGGCAAAAGCGATCGGGCGTTTGTACTGGGCGTCGTGGCCACCGGCATCGCCATCGGCTGGATCAATGCGTTGTGGATTAACGTTGTGTTTGGGGTGGTCGCCGTCCTGCTGGCTTACACCTTGGTCAACCGGGTCCGTCAGGGCCTTAAAGAAGTGCAGGAAAACACTCCCTCGGCGTAAGGCCCCAAGCATAAGGACTCTCTAGCATATGGAGCATGCAATGCGCGAAACCCAGAATCAGACCTTCACCACCCACGACGGCGTTGAGCTGTTCTACCGCCACTGGCCGGCCACCGCTGCCAATCCGGATGAACCGCGCAAGGCTGTGCTGCTGTTTCATCGCGGCCACGAACACTCCGGGCGCATCGCCCACTTGGTGGATGAGCTCGACCTGCCCGAGTTCGACTTCTTTGCCTGGGACGCCCGAGGCCATGGCCAGTCGCCCGGTGCTCGCGGCGACAGCCCGAGTTTCGCCACCAGCGTGCGTGACGTGCAGACCTTTTGCGATCACCTGAACAGCGCCCACCAGATCGACGAAGAGAACATGGCGGTGATCGCCCAGAGCGTCGGCGCGGTGATTGTTTCGACCTGGGTCCACGACTACGCGCCGCGCATCCGCTCGTTGGTGCTCGCCTCGCCGGCATTCAAAGTCAAACTCTACGTGCCGTTCGCCCGTCCAGGCCTGGCGCTGATGCGCAAGTTTCGCGGCAACTTTTTCGTCAACAGCTACGTCAAGGCCAAGTTCCTCAGCCACGACCCGGAACGCGTGGCGTCCTTCGACAGCGATCCGCTGATCACCAAGGCGATTTCGGTGAATGTGTTGCTCGGCTTGTACGAAGCCGCTGACCGCGTAGTCGCCGATGCACAAGCGATTCAGGTGCCGACCCAATTGCTGATCTCCGGCTCGGACTTTGTGGTCCACCGCAAACCCCAGGAACAGTTTTTCGAACGCCTGGGCAGCCTGAAAAAGGAAAAACACATCCTCCCGGGCTTCTTCCACGACACCCTCGGTGAACGTGATCGCGCCGTGGCAGTGGCCAGCGCCAAACGCTTCATCCTGCAAAACTTCGATTACCCGCTGGATCGTGCCTCGCTGCTCGATGCCGACAAAATCGGCCTGACTTGCGCCGAATCCGAATCCCTCGCCGCCCCGCTGCCGCACAACTCGTTGCGTGACCTGTACTGGCGCATGACCCGCGCCAGCATGCGTTTGGGCAGCAAGCTGTCCGATGGCGTGAAGCTCGGTTTCGACACCGGTTTCGACTCGGGCAGCACCCTGGATTACGTCTACCGCAACCAGCCCACTGGCAAGAGCGGACTGGGGCGGATGATTGATCAGAACTACCTGAACTCGATCGGCTGGCGCGGCATTCGCCAGCGCAAACTCAACGTCGAAGAACTGCTGCGCCTGACCATGGCCAAACTGCGTGAGGAAGGTCGCCCGGTACGGATCGTCGACATCGCCGCCGGCCATGGCCGCTACATTCTCGAAGCCTTGCAAGGCGTCAGCCCGCTGCCGGAATCGATCCTGTTGCGCGATTACAGCGACATCAACGTGCGGGACGGTGGCGCGCTGATTCGCGATAAAGGCCTGGGAGAGATTGCGCAATTCGTCAAAGGCGACGCCTTTGACCGCGCCGATCTGGCAGCGCTGGAGCCCAAACCGACGCTGGCGGTGGTGTCCGGGTTGTATGAGTTGTTTGCCGACAACACGATGGTCGGTGGTTCGCTGGCGGGCTTGGCCGAAGCGGTGGAGCCCGGTGGTTATCTGGTCTATACCGGCCAGCCTTGGCACCCGCAGTTGGAGCTGATCGCCCGCGCCCTGACCAGTCACCGTCAAGGTCAGGCCTGGGTGATGCGTCGGCGCAGTCAGGCAGAAATGGATCAATTGGTGGAAGCGGCAGGTTTCCGCAAAATCACCCAGCGTGTGGATGAATGGGGGATCTTCACCGTGTCCCTCGCGCAACGGGTGCAATGATGCGCGACGCCTCAACCTCAAGAGAGTCGGGGTTGCTGAAACCGGCCGTGCTCTGGCTACTGCTGCTGGCGCCGCTGTTTTTCGCCAGCTACGGTTTTGCCACATGGGTGACGAACCAGCGCAGCGACGTCGGTACGTTCGTTTTCGATTGGGAAAGCGCCATGCCGTTCTGGGCGTGGACCATCGTCCCCTACTGGACGATTGATCTGCTGTACGGCTTTTCGCTGCTGCTGCCCAACAGCCGCCATGAACTCAAACGCCACGCCTTGCGCTTGCTCAGCGCTCAAGTAATCGCGGTCAGTTGTTTCCTGTTGTGGCCGCTGCGCTTCACCTTCGACCGGCCGGAACTGGACGGGGTGTTTGGCTGGCTGTTCGCAGTGCTGGCGGGGTTCGACAAGCCGTTCAATCAGGCGCCGTCGCTGCACATCGCGTTGCTGGTGATTTTGTGGGTCATGTACCAACGGCATTCCCAAGGGTTGTGGCGGTGGCTGGTGCACGGCTGGTTCGCGCTGATCGGTATTTCGGTGTTGACCACTTATCAACATCACTTTATCGACTTACCCACAGGCGCCCTCGCCGGTTGGCTGTGCGTGTGGTTGTGGCCGCTGGATCGGCCCAGCCCATTCAGTAGCCTGCGGTTGGCCAAGGATTCGAAACGCTGGCGCCTGGCATTGCGCTATGCCTTGGGCGCTGCGGTATTTGCCATTCCAGCCTTTGGCTTGGGCGGCGGATGGTTGTGGCTGACCTGGCCAGCCGTGGCGTTATTGATGGTGGCGCTCAATTACGCGCTGCTGGACGCCGCCGGGTTTCAGAAACGCGCCGACGGGCGCCTGACCCCGGCCTCCCGTTGGTTGTTTGCGCCTTACGTGGCGGCGGCGTGGATCAATTCACGGCTGTGGACCCGCAAGCATCCACAACCCAATGAGGTTGTGGATAACGTTTGGCTCGGCAGGCTGCCCGACGCGGAGCAACTGGCGCCGTTTAAAGCCGTGGTCGATCTTTGCGCCGAGCTGCCGCTCAATCCGCGAGGCCGCGCTTATCAAAGCATTCCGGTGCTCGACCTGACGGTACCCAGCGCTGAGCAATGCCTCGCCGCCGCCCAAGCCATTGAACAACTGCGCCAGCAAGGCCCGTTGCTGGTGTGCTGTGCGTTGGGTTATTCACGCAGCGCCACGGCGGTCGCCGCGTGGTTGCTGCACAGTGGGCGCGCAACGACGGTCGATGCCGCCGTGGCGATGATTCAAGCCGCACGTCCGCACGTGGTGCTGCATCCGGCCCATCGCCAAGCCCTGGAGAACGCCTATGCCGGCTGATATGGAATTGCAGATGGTCGCCAGTCTGCTGCGCCGGGGCCGTACCCTTGATCAGTTATCCACAGGGCTGACGCTGCTCGGTGTGTTATTCGGCTTGCTGCAATTGTTGTTGATCACTCCGGTTGCACTGGGGTTGATCCTCAGTGCCTGGCTGATCGTCGTGGGTCTATTGCAAAAATACTGGGCGCTGCGAGTCGCCTTCGATGCTGAACTGTTTGAGCTGGTCGCCCGTGACGCCGACGCCTTGCCGGACCGAACTCAAGCCCTCGACCAGGCCTTGCAAAACCTCGGCCTGCAACCGGCCAACCGTGCTGGCCGGCCCTGGGCCGAACGTCAGCGCGGAGCGTTGAAACTGCTGCGTAACCAGGCTGTCCTGCTGGCCGCGCAGGTGTTGCCCACATTAGCCGTTATCCTCGCCAGCCCTTGGCTGTCCTTCACCGGATAAGGAAATCATTTATGTTCGAACCTGTGGTCGCCACCCTCATCACCTCCATGGCCCGCACCGTCACCGGCGCCCGCAGCCTGTGGATGGGCTGCGCGCCGGAACCGGTGCAGCGGATTTATTTCGCCAACCACAGCAGCCACGGCGACTTCGTGCTGCTCTGGGCCTCGCTGCCTCCCGCCCTGCGCAAACTCACGCGGCCGGTGGCGGGCAGTGATTACTGGAACAAAAGCGCCGTGCGCCGCTACATCATCAGCCGGGTGTTCAACGGCGTGCTGATTGACCGCGAACGCAAAGACCCTGTGGATAACCCGTTGCAGCCGATGCTCGATGCCTTGGAGAAAGGTGATTCGCTGATCATCTTTCCCGAAGGCACGCGCAATCTGGAGGACGGCTTGCTGCCATTCAAAAGCGGTTTGTATCACCTGGCCAAAAGTTACCCACAGGCCCAAGTGATTCCGGTGTGGATCGCCAACCTCAATCGGGTCATGCCCAAGGGCCGGGTGCTGCCGTTGCCGCTGCTGTGTACCACCAGTTTCGGCGCGCCCCTGCAATTGGCTGAAGACGAGAGCAAAGAGCAGTTCCTTACCCGCAGCCGCGACGCGCTGCTGGCCCTCGCCCCGGAGCATTCCTGACATGGATAGACAAACCCTGATGCTCTTCGGCGGGATCGGCATGATCCTGGTGCTGGCCTCGTTGATCGGCCTGATCCTCAAGTTGCGCACCCGCGGCACGCCCAATCCGGTGGTCGACAACCTCAACGCCCGCATCAACGCCTGGTGGGTGATGGTGCTGGTGATCGGCATCGCCTTTTGGCTGGGCACCGGCGCGGTGATCCTGTTGTTCTACGCAGTGTCGTTCTATGCGCTGCGCGAATTCCTCACCCTCACGCCGACCCGGCGCAGCGATTACCCGGCACTGGTAGCGGCGTTTTATCTGGCGTTGCCGCTGCAATACCTGCTGATCTATTTCGATTGGTATGGCCTGTTTTCAATCTTTATCCCGGTGTACGTGTTTTTACTGCTGCCGATCCTCGCGTCGCTCGGCGGCGACAGCACGCACTTCCTCGAACGTGCATCGAAAGTGCAGTGGGGCTTGATGATCGCGGTGTTCTGCGTGTCGTTCGTGCCAGCACTGCTGACCCTGGACATCGTCGGGTATGAAGGCCGCAACCTGCTGCTGATCGCCTATCTGGTGATCGTGGTGCAGCTGTCGGATGTGCTGCAGTACGTCTGCGGCAAGCTGTTCGGCAAACACAAAATCGCGCCCAACCTGTCGCCCTCTAAAACCGTCGAAGGCTTTGTCGGCGGCGTGCTGCTGTCCTCGCTGATTGGCGCCGCGTTGTGGTGGACCACACCGTTCAATCCGTGGCAGTCGTTTTTGATTGCGCTGCTGATCAACCTGCTGGGCTTTGCCGGCGGCATCGTGATGTCGGCGATCAAACGCGATCGCGGCGTGAAGGATTGGGGACACATGATCGAAGGTCATGGAGGGATGCTGGATCGGCTGGATTCGGTGTGTTTTGCGGCGCCGATTTTCTTTCATCTGGTGCGGTATTGGTGGACTTGAGAGCCCTGATCTAAAAGCCTCGCAACACTTTGGAGGTTCGCGTGTAGGATATGCCGCACTTTGCCAAGGATGCGCACCATGTTCGACACGTTCAAAAAAAACTGCCGCCGTTTTTTCGGTGTTTTTTTAACAGTGATGGGTGCGCTTTTCAGCCTCGTAGGCTGGCTGTTTAAATCGCTTTTCGGCCAATGGCAGCCGCCCTCCTGGCTGCCGGCCCTTGGCAAAAAACTGGTGGCGCTGGGGCACAAGGCCCGGCCCTATCCGCGGCAGATTGCCGGTGGTGTGTTGGGCCTGGCGCTGCTGCTGGCTGCCGGGTTTTATGGCTGGCACTGGTATTCCCACCTGCCGCAACCGCACACCGTGACCTATTCGGTGCACTCGCCGAACCTGACGGTCTACACCGAAACCCCGCCCACCATCGACCACCTGCAAATTCGCTTCAACGAATCCGTAGCGCCGTTGCAGGACATCGGTAAACCGGTCACTCGAGGCATCACCCTCAAACCCGCCGTCAAAGGTAACTGGCGCTGGACCGATGATCGGACCCTGGTGTTCGTGCCGGATCAGGACTGGCCGATCAATGCCGAATACAGCCTCGACCTCGCGAAGAAAAACCTGCTGGCCGATGGCGTACTGCTCAATCAATACAGCAACAAGGTCACCAGCCAGGCCTTTAGTGGGCGCCTGGCCCAGAAAGAGCTGTATCAAGACCCGGTCAACCCGACGCTGAAACAGCACGTCGCGACCTTTCGCTTCACCCACCCGGTGGACGAAGAAAGCCTGCGTAAACGCGTGACGATCACCCTCGGCGAAGGCCTGGCTTACCGCGACGCCCAGGCGCCGAACAAGCCGGAAATCAGCTTCGACGAACACAAGCTCAACGCCTACATCCGCTCCGCCGCCCTCGCCACACCGCTGGAAAGTGTTGCGGTGACGATCAAACTCGATGAAGGCATCAAGGCTCGGGACGGCGGTAACGTCACCCCTGCGTCGATGAGTGCTGACGTTATCGTGCCCGGTCGCTATCGCCTGACCTTCGGCAACGCCGAGGTTCAGTTTGTCGACAACGAGCACGGCGAGCCTGAACCCGTGCTGATGTTCAGCAGTTCCAGCGCCGTGACCGACGAGATGCTGGCCGGCAAGGTGCAGGCCTGGCTGCTGCCGGAAAAACTCGCCGACGATCAAACGCCCTGGTACACCAAAGACATCGACGAGAAACTGCTGGCCCGCAGCACCAAGGTCACGCTGACCCACGTGCCAAGCATCGAACCGCTCAACACCCAGCACGCCTTCAAGTTCAAGGCTCCCGCAGGTCGGGCGTTGTACGTGCGCGTCCCGGCCAACCTGGAAGCCATCGGCGGTTACCTGGCGAAAAATCCCACCGCCTCTCTGGTGAGCATGCCGGCCTACCCGCGCACGTTGCAGTTCATGTCCGACGGTGCACTGCTGAGCCTTAATGGCGAGAAACGCTTGGGCTTCATGGCCCGCGGCGTGCCCGGCGCCCATGTGGAAATCGCCCGTTTGTTGCCCAACCAGTTGCAACACCTGGTGGACCAAAGCAGCGGCAGCTTCGCCCGGCCCAATTTCAGCAATGACTATTTCGACCGGATGGTCGAGCGCATGTCCCTGGACATCCCGCTGTCCGCCGCCGACCCGTCGAAAACCGTCTACGACAACGTCGACCTCAGCCGCTACCTCAGTGCCAACGGCGGGCGGCGGGGGATATTTGTACTCAAGTTGAGCTCGCAGGATGAGCCTTCCGAGCGCACCTTCGATCGCTATTCAAGCAGCACCACCAACGACCTGCGCTTCATTGTGGTCACGGACCTTGGGATCATCGCCAAGCGCTCCAGCGACGGCAGCCATGATGTGTACGTGCAATCCATCGGCAACGGCTCGCCCGTGACCGAGGCTCAGGTCGATATCATCGGTCGTAACGGCTTGCCCGTGAGCAGCGGCAGAACCGACGCCGACGGCCATGTGCACTTCGCCAAACTCGATGAGTTGCGTCGAGAGAAAACGCCACTGATGTACGTGGTGACCCGCGGCAACGACCAGTCTTTCCTGCCGATTGCCCGCCAGTCCCAGCAACTGGACCTGTCGCGTTTCGACGTCGGCGGTCTGGAAGAAGACGGCGCCACCGAGCGTTTGAGCGCCTATCTGTTTACCGACCGCGGCCTCTATCGCCCCGGCGAGACAGCGCACCTGGGCATGATCGTGCGCAGTGGCAACTGGAAAGGCAGTTTGCAAGGCCTGCCGGTGGAACTGAAAATCCTCGACCCGCGGGGCATGGAAGTCATTCGCCAGCCCCTCAAACTGTCGGCCTCAGGCTTTGAAAGCTTTGATTTCCCCAGCAGCGATTCCGCGCCCGCCGGGGATTACACCGCGACCCTGCAACTGATCGGCGATAAAAAGACTCGCACCGACCTGGGTAGCGTCAGCTTCAAGGTTCGTGACTTCGAGCCGGACCGCATGAAGGTCAGCCTGACCCTGCACGACGCGCCGGTTATCGGCTGGATCCCGCCGGATCAAGTGGTGGCCAAGGTCACTGCCCTGCACCTGTTCGGCGCCCCGGCGGCTGGCCGGCGCGTGACCGCCAAAATGTCCATGAGCCCGACAGCCGCGGCATTCGAGCGCTACCCCGATTACCGATTCCACCTCAGCGATGCCCTGGAAGCACCCAATTCCGAGGATCTGGCGGAAGTCGAGGCCGACGACAATGGCCAGGCCGTGCTTGACCTAAACCTGCAACGCTTCGCCAACAGCACCTACCGCCTGCAAGTCATGACGCAGGTCTATGAGGCCGAAGGTGGCCGCAACGTCGCGGCACAAAGCAGTCTGCTGGTGTCTTCGGCACCGTATCTGGTGGGCGTGACCAGCCAGGATGCCCTCGGCTATGTGGCCAAGGATGCAGTGCGCCAGGTGCAATGGCTGGCTATCGCGCCGGACCTCACGCCGCGGGGAGTGGATGGTTTGAGCACCGAGTTGGTCGAGCACCGCTACGTCTCGGTGTTGATCAAACAAGCCAACGGCACCTACAAATACGAGTCGCGGATCAAGAACCTCAGCCAACCTGCCGAGCCCCTCGCCTTGGGCAAGGGCGGCGCCAAACAGACGCTGAACACCGCCGCCCCTGGCGATTACACCCTGCAATTGAAGGACGCCAGCGGCAACCTGCTCAACGCCATCAATTACAGCGTCGCCGGGCGTGCCAACACCTCCCGTTCCCTGGAGCGCAACGCTGAGTTGCAACTGCGTCTGGACAAGCGCAGCTACGCCACCGGCGATGAGATTGCTATCAGTATCCGCGCGCCTTACACCGGCGCCGGGTTGATCACCATCGAACGCGACAAGGTCTACACCCAGCAATGGTTCAAGGCCGACAGCACCAACAGCGTGCAGCACATCCGTGTGCCAGCCGGTATCGAGGGCAACGCCTACATCAACGTGCAGTTCGTGCGGGACATCGGTTCGTCCGAGGTCTACATGAGCCCACTGTCCTACGGCGTGGTGCCGTTCAGCATCAACCTCGATGCGCGGCGCATGGCGCTGAAAGTCGAAGGCCCGGCGAAAATCGAGCCGGGGCAAATGCTGGACATCAAGGTAACGACGGACCGACCTTCCCGTGCCGTGGTCTACGCGGTGGACGAAGGCATTCTGCAAGTCGCGCGCTACCAAACGCCGGATCCGCTGAGTTTCTTCTTCCAGAAACGGGCGCTGGAAGTCAGAACCAGTCAGATTCTTGACCTGATCCTGCCGGAGTTCAGCCGCTTGCTCAGCGGCGCAGCAGCGGGCGGTGATACTGAAAACGCCCTGGCTTCGCACCTCAATCCGTTCAAGCGCAAACACCAGCCACCCGTGGCCTGGTGGTCGGGGCTGGTCGATCTACCGGCCGGTGAAACCGTGTTGCATTACCAGGTGCCGGACAGCTTCAACGGCAAATTGCATCTGTTTACCGTAGCGGTCGATGCCGACAGCGTTGGCGTCAGTGAGGCCACAACCGATGTGCGCGGGCCACTGGTGATCACGCCAAACGTGCCCGCGTTTGTCGCGCCGGGGGACGTGTTCAGCGTCAGCGCTGGTGTGTTCAGCAACCTCGACACGGCGGCCAAGGTGAAATTCGAGCTGCAAACCAGCAGCGGGCTGAAAGTCGAAGGCGCTCAGAACAACACGCTGGATCTGCAACCGCGCAAGGAAGGCGTGGCCGAATTCCGCATCAAGGTCCTGGAAAACCTCGGCTCAGCGGATTTGCGCTTTGTCGCAGTACTGCCGGACGGCAAACGCATCCAGGTCGCGGAAACCACCTCGATCCGCCCGTTGAGCGAGCACCGAGTGGTCCTCAGCCTCGGCCGTTTCGACAGCGCCAGCAAAGAGCTGAAGCTCACCCACGATCTGTTTCCGCAACTGCGCAATGTGCAAGTGGGGGTCGCTGCCTCGCCGCTGGTCTGGGCCAATGGCCTCAAGCATTACCTGGATGACTACGGTTACGCCTGCACCGAACAATTGGTCTCCAAGGCGATGCCGGCGTTGATCTGGGGTGGCACTGCACCCGAGGCGGAACAAGCCTTTACCGGCGCGGTACGGATGCTCCGTCAGCGGCAGAATCAGGCCGGTGGTTTTGGCCTGTGGGCAGCCAGCCCAGACGTCGCGCCTTATGCCAGCCTGTATGCCACCGACTTCCTGATCGAAGCCAAGGAGCGCGGCTTGCCGGTACCGGAAGACCTGCTGGTGCGCGCCAACGCTTACCTCACCGACCTGGCCAACGGCCCAAGCGAAGGACAGTCGGAGTTGCGCAACCGCGCCTACGCCAGTTACTTACTGAGTCGCCAGGGGGTTGTGGTCAGTGGCGCCTTGAGCGACATCCGCGAGCGTTACGAAACCTACTTCAAAGACACCTGGAAAAACGACCTGGGCGCCGCTTACCTGGCCGCCAGTTACAAACTGCTCAAGCAGGATCGCCAGGCCGATGCGCTGTTCCGCAAGATCCCTTGGCGCACCATCGCCGACGGCTGGGAAAGCGACGGTTTGTATTACGACCCACTAGTGCACGACGCCGAGCACCTGCATTTGCTCAGCCGCCATTTCCCCGAGTTGCTGGACGATGTGCCGGTGAGCCTGCTGGATAATCTCGGCAAGCGCCTCAACGAGCAGCGTTACAACTCGCTGTCCGCCGCGCTGTTGTTGCGTGGCCTGGACAACTACGGCCAGCGCGCGCAAAGCGACATGACCCTCAAGACCTCGGCCTGGTTGGGCGAGAAACAGCAACAACTGTTGGAGATGGCCGGTCAGCCGCCCCGCGCCGCCGTACCGATAGGCACCAAAAAACTGCTCATGGAAAAAACCGACGGCCCGGCCGCGTTCTACATGTTCAGTGAGGCCGGTTTTGATCGCGGCCCCCTCAAGCCCATCAACAATGGCCTGGAGATCATCCACGAATACCTCAACCTGGACGGCAAAGCGGTCAGCAAAGTGAGTGTCGGCGATGAGTTCCTGGTGCGCCTGCGACTGCGGGCCACCAATCGTGATCAAGTGCAGCAGGTAGCTATTGTTGATTTGCTGCCGGGCGGGGTCGAGCCGGTGTATCGCTTGCCACCGGAGCCGAAAGCAGCCAGCGAGGAAGACGAGGAGTCGCAATACACCGACGACAGCGAAGAAACCAATGCCTGGCAGCCGCCTATCGGCGAAAGCGCGTTGAGCGACTGGCAACCGGAGTACATCGACGTGCGAGATGACCGCGTGGTGTTCTATGGCACGGCACGACGGGATGTCGGCACCTTCGTCTACCGCGTGCGCGCTACCAATGCCGGGACGTTCAACACACCACCGGCCTACGCCGAAGGTATGTACCAAACCACCCTGCAAGGCCGAGGCAAAGTCGGTCAGCTTGAAATCGTCAAACCTTGAGCAACCCGGGGCGACGATTGAAACCCCTGCTGGCTGTAAGCTTGGCGGTTGGGGCGGTTTTGCTGGGGCTGCGAGTTTGGCCCCATGCACCGCTGGCTGAAGCGACGTCCTCGTCACGCCAGGTGCTGGCGGACGACGGATCGCTGCTGCGCATGACCTTGGCCGCCGACGGCCAGTATCGACTATGGCTGCCTCTGGAGCGCATCTCGCCGTCGTTGGTCGAAGCGCTGCTGCTCAAGGAGGATCGCAATTTCTTCTGGCATCCGGGGATCAATCCTCCGGCGCTGCTGCGGGCGGCCACGGCCACCTACAGCGGCGGCCAGCGTCAGGGCGGCTCGACGTTGAGCATGCAACTGGCACGACGTCTGTGGGACCTCAACACCCGGCAAATTCCCGGCAAGCTGCAACAAATCGTCCTGGCGTTGTGGCTGGAGGCGCGCTACAGCAAGCACGAGATTCTGGAGGCCTACCTAAATTTGGCGCCGATGGGCGGCAACATCGAAGGCGCCGAAGCGGCGAGCCGGATTTACTTCGGCAAATCGGCGGCGACATTGTCGTTGTCCGAAGCCTTGGCGCTGGCGGTGATTCCACAGCAACCAGGGCGCCGCGCCAGTTTCGGGCCGTCGTTGCAGAACGCTCGACTACGATTGATGGCGGATTGGCGCCAGGCCTATCCCGACGATCCACGTAACAGCAGTTTGCTGGAGCTACCGCTGGAAGCGCGCAACCGTCAGCAGATTCCGTTTTTGGCGCCGCATTTGAGCGAACAGTTGCTGGCCTCCCAGACCGGTAACGAGCTCAACAGCACGTTAAATGTGCCTTTGCAGCAGCTGTTGGAACGGCTGATCAGCGGTTTTATTGCCGAGCGCAAAAGCACTGGCGTCGAAAATGCCACGGCAATCCTGGTCGACAGCCGCGACCAGAGCGTCAAGGCACTGGTCGGCTCTGCGGACTACTTATCCACAGCCCTGCATGGGCAGGTCAACGGCATCCTTGCACGGCGCTCCCCGGGTTCGACCCTCAAGCCGTTTCTCTACGGGTTGGCGCTGGACCAAGGGCTGATCCACCCGATGAGCATTCTCAAGGATATGCCGAGTAGCTTCGGTTATTTCCAGCCGGAAAATTTCGACGGCAGTTACATCGGGCCGCTGACCGCTCGCGATGCGTTGATTCGCAGCCGCAATATTCCGGCGGTGTGGCTAGCCAGCCAGGTCAAATCCCCGTCGTTGTACGGTTTTTTGCAGCAAGCCGGGATCAAGGGGCTGCGCGGCGAAAGTCATTACGGTTTGGCCTTGGCCCTGGGCGGCGGCGAGATGACGCCCGAGGAGTTGGCCCGGCTGTACCTGATGCTGGCCGGCGACGGACATTTGCGATCGCTGCGTTATCTGAGCGAACAACCGCAGACCAGCGGCGATGCACTGCTGACGCCGCAATCGGCATTCATGGTTCGCGACATGCTCAGGCGCAACCCTCGGCCCGATGGCTTACCCGCCGATAGTCGTGGCCGTCACTGGCGCACCGCGTGGAAAACCGGTACATCGTGGGGCTTTCACGATGCCTGGAGTGCCGGCATCGTCGGGCCCTACGTGTTGGTGGTGTGGGTTGGCAACTTCGACGGCCGCCCCAATCCGGCCTTCATCGGCGCAAAAACCGCAGCGCCGCTGTTCTTTCGCATCGCCGACGCTTTGCCCCTGGCCTTGCCCACGGTGGCGGATCGGGTCGACAAACCTCCCGCGGGCCTCACGCGAATCGACATCTGCGCCGCTTCCGGCGAGTTGCCCAACCGCTGGTGCCCGTCGACGCGCAAAACCTGGTACATCCCCGGCGTCTCGCCGATCCGCGTGTCCAACTTGCACCGCCCGGTGCTGATCGATACCCGCACCGGCAAAGCCGCTTGCGCGCCATTCGATCCGCAGTACACCCGTGAAGAAGTCTTCGAGTTCTGGCCCAGCGACGTGCAACGCCTGTACCGCGCCGCCGGCTTGCCACGGCGCACGCCGCCCAATGTGGTGAAAAACTGCCAGCCCAACCCCATCAGCGATCAGAGCGAAGCGCCACAAATCAGATCGCCACTCACCCAGGTCAGCTATCAGCTGCGTTTATCCCAGCCACAGGAGAGCATCTCCCTGAGCGCCAATGCGGCCAGCGATGCGTTGAATCTCTATTGGTTTGCCGACCAGACGTTGATCGGCCAAGGCCCGCCGCAGACCACGCTGAACTGGCGGCCGGGAAAGTCGGGGATGTATCAATTGCGCGTCAGCGACGATCAGGGCCGCAGCGCGAGCAGAGGGCTGCGGGTGGAGTTTGTGCCTTAGACGGTTGTGATTAACAACCGTGATCAGGCACTCCGCAGCAGCCTCTATGGGTTACACCAGCTGTGGATAACTTATTCCACAGTCACCGACTTCGCAAGGTTACGCGGCTGGTCAACGTCCGTGCCTTTCAACACCGCCACGTAGTACGACAGCAACTGCAGCGGGATGGTGTAGAGGATCGGCGACAGGATGTCGTGGATGTGCGGCATTTGTACAACGTAGGTGCCTTCGCCATTGACCATGCCGGCTTTCTCGTCAGCGAAGACGATCAACTGGCCGCCACGGGCGCGGACTTCCTGGAGGTTGGATTTCAACTTCTCCAGCAGTTCGTTGTTCGGTGCCACGGTGACCACTGGCATGTCGTTATCCACAAGCGCCAGCGGGCCGTGTTTCAGTTCGCCGGCCGGGTAGGCTTCGGCGTGGATGTAGGAAATCTCTTTGAGTTTCAGGGCGCCTTCCATCGCCACCGGGTATTGCGCGCCACGGCCCAGGAACAAGGTGTGGTTCTTGTCGGCGAACAGTTCGGCGATTTTTTCCACGGTGCTGTCCATTGCCAGGGCTTCGCCCAGACGGGTTGGCAGGCGACGCAGTTCTTCCACCAGGGTGGCTTCGACGCCTTTGGCCAAGGTGCCGCGCACTTGGCCGAGGGACAGGGTCAGCAGCAACAAACCAACCAACTGAGTGGTGAAGGCTTTGGTCGAGGCCACGCCGATTTCGCGACCGGCCTGGGTCAGCAGGGTCAGGTCGGATTCACGCACCAGCGAGCTGATGCCAACGTTGCAGATTGCCAGGCTGGCGAGGAAACCCAGTTCCTTGGCGTTGCGCAGGGCGGCCAGGGTGTCGGCGGTTTCGCCGGACTGGGAGATGGTCACGAACAGGGTGTCGGGCTGAACCACCACTTTGCGGTAGCGGAATTCGCTGGCGACTTCGACCTGGCACGGAATACCGGCCAGTTCTTCGAGCCAGTAACGGGCAACCATACCGGCGTGGTAGCTGGTGCCGCAGGCAACGATCTGTACATTGCGAACTTTGGCGAACAGCTCGGCAGCCTGTGGACCGAACGCTTGCACCAACACTTGCTGCTGGCTCAGACGCCCTTCCAGCGTGCGTTGCACAACGGAAGGTTGCTCATGGATTTCCTTGAGCATGAAGTGGCGGAACTCGCCTTTCTCTGCCGATTCGGCACTGTCGCGGTACTGCACGGCTTCGCGCTCAACGGCTTTGCCGTTAATGTCCCAGATTTGCACGCTGTCGCGACGAATCTCGGCGATGTCGCCTTCTTCCATGTACATGAAGCGGTCGGTGACCTGGCGCAGGGCCAGTTGGTCGGAAGCGAGGAAGTTTTCCCCCAGGCCCAGACCGATCACCAACGGGCTGCCGCTGCGGGCGGCGACCAGACGATCCGGTTGGTCGGCGCTGATAACCGCCAGACCATAAGCACCGTGCAGCTCTTTGACGGTGGCCTTGAGGGCTACGGTCAGATCGTGCAGGTCCTTGAGTTTATGCGCCAGCAGGTGGGCGATGACTTCGGTGTCGGTATCGGAGGTGAACACGTAACCCAGGGCTTTCAATTTTTCGCGCAGGGCTTCGTGGTTCTCGATGATGCCGTTGTGCACCACAGCCAGGTTCTGCCCGGAGAAATGCGGGTGGGCGTTGCGTTCGCACGGCGCACCGTGGGTCGCCCAACGGGTATGGGCAATGCCCAGACGTCCGATCAGCGGCGCTTCGGCCAGGGCTTGATCCAGCTCACTGACCTTGCCCGGACGACGGACGCGATCGAGCATCCCGTCATTGGTGAAGACCGCCACACCGGCGCTGTCGTAGCCACGGTATTCCAGGCGCTTCAGGCCTTCGAGCAGGATGGCGGTGATGTTACGTTCTGCGACTGCGCCGACAATTCCACACATGCTATTTCTCCTGACTGACAGCCGCGAGAATCAAATTGATACCGCGGGCCTGAATCTGATCCCGTGCCTCAAGCGGCAAGCGATCATCGGTAATAAGGGTATGGACACTGCTCCAGGGCAGCTCCAGGTTGGGAATCTTGCGGCCGATCTTGTCGGCCTCGACCATCACCACCACTTCCCGGGCGACTTCAGCCATGACCCGGCTCAGCCCCAGCAGTTCGTTGAAGGTCGTGGTGCCGCGTACCAGATCGATGCCGTCGGCACCGATGAACAGTTGGTCGAAGTCGTAAGAGCGTAGTACCTGCTCGGCCACCTGACCTTGAAAGGACTCGGAATGGGGGTCCCAAGTACCGCCGGTCATCAACAGTACCGGTTCGTGCTCCAGTTCGCTCAAGGCGCTGGCGACATTCAAGGAATTGGTCATCACCACCAGACCGGGTTGCTGACCGAGTTCCGGGATCATGGCGGCGGTGGTGCTGCCGCTGTCGATGATGATCCGCGCATGCTCACGAATTCGCGTGACCGCGGCGCGAGCGATGGCTTGTTTGTACTTGGAAACCGGCTGACCGAGGTCCGTCACCAGTTCTTGCGGCATGGTGATCGCGCCACCGTAACGGCGCAGCAGCAAGCCATTGCTTTCAAGTGCGGCCAAGTCCTTGCGAACCGTAACTTCCGAGGTTTCGAAACGCTTGGCCAGTTCATCCACACTGACT
>Ga0209903_1000222_pt1 | contig 24155 bp, 29 predicted proteins | sample OrgsoiDNA2013051_FD_185801 | JGI IMG/M metagenome (GOLD analysis project Ga0209903, IMG submission 185801) | Permafrost soil microbial communities from the Arctic, to analyse light accelerated degradation of dissolved organic matter (DOM) -... | ecosystem: Environmental > Terrestrial > Soil >...
TGGTCTTTGTCGGGAGCTTAACGGACAGTCTCCCAGAATAACACCTGAGGATAATCAAAACGTCATGACGCGTGTGAAATATCTGGTGGCAGCAGCCACGTTGAGCCTGGCGCTGGTCGGTTGCTCCAGTTCCAAAGAAACGGTTCCCGATAACCCGCCTAACGTCCTTTATGCCACTGCCCAGCAAAAGCTGCAGGACGGTAACTTTAAAGGCGCGATTGCGCAATTAGAAGCGTTGGATAACCGCTATCCATTTGGGCCTTATTCGCAGCAAGTTCAGTTAGATCTGATTTATGCCTATTACAAGTCTGCTGACTTGCCAATGGCTCAGGCCTCAATTGATCGCTTTATGCGTCTCAATCCTACCCATCCAAATATCGACTACGTCATGTATATGCGTGGTTTAACGGATATGGCGCTGGATGACAGTGCGTTGCAAGGATTCTTCGGTGTTGATCGTTCTGACCGCGATCCGCAGCATGCACGTGCAGCCTTCCGTGATTTCAGCCAGCTGATCCACGCATATCCAAACAGCCAGTACGCGACTGATGCGACTAAGCGTTTGGTATTCCTGAAAGAGCGTCTGGCGAAATACGAGCTGTCAGTGGTGCAATACTACACTAAACGTGGTGCTTACGTCGCTGTCGTTAACCGTGTAGAGCAAATGCTGAAAGATTATCCGGATGCGCATGCAACGCACGAAGCGCTGCCGTTGATGGAAAGTGCCTATCGCGAACTGCAGCTGAACAACCAGGCTGATAAAGTCGCGAAAATTATTGCCGCCAATAGCGCTGCATAATTTCAAATGTCCGAACACAAAAACGGTAGCTCAGGCTGCCGTTTTTTTTGTTCTTTTTTTGGCATTGATGAAATGAGCTAAGTAACAGAAACCGAGGGGACTAAAAAACAAGCAAAAAGTGATTGATACAAAAGAGGAAGTGCGGCACTGATCTTATCAATCATGCTTCATCCCGATGTAAGTCTCAAGGCATTTACCCCCATAAATTACTCTGAGTCACAGAATCGTCTGAGTTGACAAAAAGTGACAAAAAACCGCGATACAGGGGACGCAATTCATAAAAAAGGCTGGTATGTTGGATTCATCGGAGACGGAAAGAAGAGAGGTAAATTATATGACAGTCAACATTACCAGCAAGCAAATGGACATCACCGCCGCTATTCGTGACCACATCGAAGGCCGTCTGAAAAAACTGGAAAAATGGCAAACTCAGTTAATTAACCCGCACATTGTTCTGTCGAAAGAACCACAGGGATTTGTCGCCGATGCGACCATCAGCACGCCAAACGGCCAGCTGATTGCCAGTGCCACCCATGATGATATGTATGCCGCTATTAACGAGATGACCGCGAAACTTGAACGTCAGCTCAATAAAGCGCAACACAAAGGTGAAGCCCGCCGTGCTGAGTCCGGCGTTAAGGAACTGAACCTGGAACCGGTGGAGGAAGAAGAGGAATAACCGGGTTGTCAAAATGACCGTTAATAACGCGCTCCAGTGAGCGCGTTTTTTGTGCCCAAAGGAAATCTTATTGACACAGGGAAAACCCTGCGGTTACTTTAAGACTCTGCTCACGTTTAAGGACATCACGACTTCATGAATACCCGTCTGTTTTTCTTCGCATTCTTTTTTACCTTCCCCTGATTGGGAGGCGTTTCGTCGCGAAAGAATGAATGCGAAGACGAACAATAAAGCCTCCTGAAAAGGGGGCTTTTTTTATGCCTGCGTTTCACACGATTTTACTGAAAGAAAGAACATCAAAAAGGGTACTAACATGACCGAGAACTCATTGCTGGCACTGCGCGAACGCATCAGTGCGTTGGATCTGAAACTGCTGGCGTTACTGGCAGAACGTCGGACACTGGCAACAGAAGTCGCGCAATCCAAAATGCACACTCACCGGCCCATCCGCGATAAAGAACGTGAAAAAGAACTGATTAACTCGCTGATAGTGGAAGGGAAAAAGCAGGGGCTGGACGGACATTACATCACCCGCGTTTATCAGCTGATCATCGAAGACTCCGTCTTAACGCAACAGGCATTGCTGCAGCAGCATCTCAACAAAACCAATTCTGACTCTGCCCGCATTGCTTTCCTCGGTCCTAAAGGCTCTTACTCACATCTTGCCGCACGCCAGTTCGCCGCACGCCATTTCGAACAATTCATCGAATGCGGTTGCCAGAAATTCCAGGACATTTTCTCTCAGGTGGAAACCGGACAAGCTGATTACGCCGTTCTGCCGATTGAAAATACCAGCTCCGGGTCGATCAATGACGTCTACGATTTGCTGCAACATACCAGCCTCTCTATCGTCGGCGAACTGACGAATCCGATCAATCACTGCGTGCTGGTGGGAACTGACACCGATCTCTCGCAGATCCAGACAGTGTACAGCCATCCGCAACCGTTCCAGCAATGCAGTCAGTTCATTAATCGTTTCCCGCACTGGAAAATTGAATACTGCGAAAGTACCGCTGCTGCGATGGAAAAAGTCGCAGCCGCCAATTCCCCGCATGTTGCCGCCCTCGGCAGCGAGGCGGGTGGTGCGCTCTATCACTTGCAGGTGCTGGAACATAATCTGGCCAATCAGCAGGAAAATATCACCCGCTTCATCGTACTGGCGCGTAAAGCGATTGAAGTCACCGATCAGGTGCCGGCCAAAACCACTTTAATTATGGCAACAGGGCAACAGGCCGGTGCGCTGGTGAATGCACTTTTGGTGCTGCGTGAACAGGGCATCATTATGACCAAGCTTGAATCCCGTCCAATCAACGGCAATCCGTGGGAAGAGATGTTTTATATCGATGTGCAGGCCAACTTGCGTTCGGAAGAGATGAAAAAGGCGTTGAAAGATCTGGCGCCGATCACCCGCTCTCTGAAGGTTCTTGGTTGTTATCCAAGCGAAAACGTCGTTTCCGTCGATTTGTAATTTTCCAAATAAAAAGGGCGCTGCACAATGCAACGCCCTTCTCTTCGATCCCTTCTGCACAACTCACTTACGGTTGTCGTTCGCCTGTCTGAGCAACGCACCGCTTTCCTTCAGGAAACGAGGCGCATAATCGCCAAACCAGTTTTCTACTTTCCTGAATTTATCGATAAATGCCTGTTTGTCACCCTTCTCCAACAGGGCCAGCGCATCGCCAAAACGCTGATAATAACGTTTGATCAGCGCCAGATTACTTTCTGAAGACATAATGATGTCTGCATAAAGCTGCGGATCCTGAGCGAACAACCGCCCGACCATTGCAAGTTCAAGGCGATAAATCGGCGAGGACAGCGCCAGCAATTGCTCGATCTGCACATTCTCTTCGCACAGATGCAGGCCGTAAGCAAAAGTCGCAAAGTGACGCAGTGCCTGAATGAATGCCATGTTCTGATCGTGCTCGACGGCGCTGATTTTGTGCAAGCGCGCGCCCCAGACCTGTAACTGTTCGAGCAACCACTGGTATGCCTGCGGTTCACGGCCGTCACAATACACCACCACCTGTTTTGCCAGGCTGCTGACATCCGGACCAAACATCGGATGCAGGCCAAGAACCGGCCCTTCATGCACCGCGAGCATCGCCTGAAGTGGACGATTTTTCACTGACGCCAGATCAACCAGAATACAGTCATCCGGTAGTTTAGGCAGGCGCGCAATCACTTCTTCGGTCAGGTGGATCGGCACGCTGACAATCACCATACCGGCGTTGGCCAGTAAGGTTTCAGCCTGTGGCCAGTCTTCCTGCTCCAGGACGTTGACCTGATAGCCAGACAGCTCCAGCAAACGGGTAAACAAACGCCCCATCTGACCGCGGCCACCGATAATCACCACCTGGCGCAGCGCAGGATGAAGCGTTTTAAAACCTTTGTCGTTTTCGCTTGAGTAGGACTCACGCATCACGCGGCGCAATACGTCTTCGATCAAATCCGGCGGGACACCAAGGTTCTGCGCTTCCTGACGACGTGAAGCCAGCATCGCTGCTTCACGTTCAGGCACATAAATCGGCAAACCATAACGGCTTTTGACTTCCCCGACTTCTGCCACCAGCGCCAGACGCCGTGATAAGAGATCTAACAACGCTTTATCTACGTCGTCGATCTGATCGCGCAACGCGTTAAGTTCTGCCACCATAAAAACCTACTCTCCTGCGATTCGTGCCGCCAGCGCGTCGCCCAGTTCCTGATGCATGGTGCGCAGCAGGGTTTCTGTGGTTTCCCAGTTAATGCAGGCGTCGGTTACCGACACACCGTATTTCATTTCTGAACGCGGTTGCTCAGAAGACTGGCTGCCTTCGTTCAGATGACTTTCCAGCATCAGGCCAGTGATGGAGCGGTTCCCGGCTTTAATCTGGTCAATCACTGACTGAGCCACAATGGTCTGGCGACGGTAGTCTTTGTTTGAGTTGCCGTGACTGCAATCTATCATCAAGGAAGGATGGAGTCCCGCATCGCTCATCTGTTTTTCGCACAGCTGAACGTCTTGTGCGCTGTAGTTTGGCGTCTTACCACCGCGCAGAATCACGTGACCATCCGGGTTACCCTGGGTTTGCAACAGGCACACCTGGCCAGCCTGATTAATCCCCACAAAACGGTGCGCCATTTCGGCAGCACGCATGGCGTTGATCGCCGTACCCAGACTGCCGTCGGTACCATTTTTGAAACCTACCGGCATAGATAAGCCAGATGCCATCTCGCGGTGAGTCTGCGACTCGGTGGTACGCGCACCAATTGCTGACCAGCTGAACAGATCCCCTAAGTATTGCGGGCTGTTCGGATCCAGCGCTTCGGTGGCCAGTGGCAGTCCCATGCCCACCAGTTGCAACAGCAGGTTACGCGCAATGTGCAAACCGGCTTCTACATCAAAAGTACCGTCCATGTGTGGATCGTTAATCAGCCCTTTCCAGCCTACGGTTGTGCGCGGTTTTTCGAAGTAGACGCGCATGACAATGTACAGACGATCGCTTAACTCAGCAGCCAGCGTTTTCAAATGACGCGCGTATTCCAGCGCCGCATCCAGATCGTGAATGGAACAAGGACCACACACCACGAGCAGTCGCGGATCACGGCCATGCACGATATCGGCGATAGTTTTACGTGCTTCGGCAATGCTGGTTTCATCGCTCACGCTCAGCGGAAAACGGTTTTTCAATTCTTCCGGAGTGATAAGAATTTGTTCAGCACTGATATGTACATTATTGAGGGCGTCTTTTTGCATGATCGTGATTCGCTCTTTGGGAAAATGGGCAGCCACGTGGGCATCTGCGAACAACATTACCACAGCGCGTAAAGTTATCAAGCCTTAGTTGTAAACTTAACATTACCAATTGGCGATAACATGCCACCAAGTGGAAAATTAAGTTTACATTTAGTGCGTCAGTGGCGAACGAGGTGTACCGCCAAAGTTACAGGGAATGTGTCTTGCAGGGGAGAATCGAAATAAAACAGGAGAGAAGAAAGGCAGTGAAAACGTATTAAGGAGACATCCCTCAGCGAAGTAACGCTGCTGAGGGAAATAATTACAGGTTGCGATCCAGCGTCATAAAGACCTGTCCAAGCGCAGAAACATCATCCACACTGCATTCGAAATGGCTGTCCTGCCGAGCCACTTTCAGGCGGTTACCGGGAATGCGCGCCACATCATACACATCGACATCACCGTCTATATCCAGCAACCAGCGGCCATTTCCCGGATGCGTGCTGCCTAAATCGATAATCCACGAATGATTACCTTTCACTACATAGGCCGGTTCAGCCAGGGATCCGTCCAGCAGAGAGGGGTCCACCGCCCATACGCCTTCTTCCTCCAGCGCCCCGCCGCGTAATCTCAATTTTTTAAGCTGACGGACACTCTCAGACACCGCAGCAACGGAAGAGACCGTATCCTGCATTGTGCCTTTGCCGGTTGCCAGCCAGCGCAATGAAACGCCGGTATCCAGCGCACAGGCCACGACCACATCACCGGGGAAGTAATTCCTTCTTACCCAGGTACTTATCGTCCCAGAAGATAAACCATACAGATCACCCAGCTCTTTCTGCAGGCTAAAGCCGTACGCCTGAAGCATGCGCGACAGAACGGCTTTCCCTCCTTCGAGTTCATCTAATTGCATCTGGCGAAAACCCCTGAGCTTGTAAATACCAACTTGACAACTCGCAAATGCAAGTTTAGATTGTTTATGTAATGTACCGAACCTTGTCATGATACCAAATTTACGGCGCAGGGGGAGGATCAGTAAGAAATCTCACGAAGAACCTGAGGTCAGGAAATGAGGAGATGCGATGTTTTTAGGCACAGAGCAGCAGCGTCAGGCGGGTTTACGTCATATCGCACATCTTAAAGAAATCTACTTCTCTGAAACGCGAAATAAGGTGGGAGATATTTATGATCATGCTTCGGATAAATGGAAAACCACATTATGTTTTCACGCCGGTTTGAAACGCCGTCATATTTATCTGACTTATTCTGAACTGACATCTGATGAACAGTTAAAAATTATTCAGGCGTTATTATCGTTACGCCATTTTTCATCATCATTACGAGGAGAATTTATCGATGGCAGACTGGATTGATGAATCACAAGAACAGCAGATTAAAATGCTGCAAGAGCAGATAGCTCAGGCGATCAGCGCTCCGCGCCGCGCCGCGCTTCAGCCCACTTTTGTGAAGACTGCGAAATGGCGATACCCGAACCCAGGCGTAAAATTATTCCCGGCGTTCAGCGTTGTATTGAATGTCAGGAATTAAATGAAATAAAACGCAGAAATTATCGATCCATTTAATTCATCCACATTTTTATTTTATTAGCATGACCTCCTGAATTTATTTATTTCGGGAACGGTATTCTATTACCTAAATTGCGGGATCACACTTATGCCAGATAATATCAGAGGAAGGATCACCCCTTCTCCGCCGCCTGCTTTTCAACGCGCGACAGGCAAACCTTTTACAGGCGCCTGGTGGTGGAATGCTCCGCGAACTGCAATGGAAAATCCCCTCGAAAAACCACTGACCCGCGATTTCTGTCAGCGCCAGCAGTCTGCGCTTGCCTTAATCCACCGGCTTCCGCGCTGCCTGCGCGCGCCGCTCCAACAGCGTTATCATTTTTTACTGGCAACCAAAGGCGTGCGTGCCGCCTTTCATTTCCTGATGACGGTGTTCATGCAACGCCTGTGGCCGCGCATTCAGCGGGTAAATGCACGCCATCACTATTGCCGGCAGACCTCGCAAAAGCTACTTAGTACGGAGGAAGCATTTAACCGCCTGCCCGATCTGAATGACCAAAAGCTCAAACGTCTGGCGAACCAGCTGGCAACACATTTCCAGGATGCGTATGAACATCACTGTAATGAATGGCTGAGAAACTCGCCGGAAAACCCGGACATCCTGCTCAGTGATCGCCTGCAAAGCGAAATTTATAGCCATCTGGCGGCAATGGCCCGCGCCTGTCGCGTAACCCCGCTGTACTGGCGCGCCTTTCAAAAAGGGCGGATGACCGCGCACACCGCCGTTGCCAGTATTTCCCGGCTGGTCAGGGGGGAATGGTGGGAGAAGCAACTACGTGCGCAGCAGCGTCTGTGGCGGGAGTCACTGATGATCGCCTGCGGTTATGTAAGCCGGGCGACGTCACCTTATGCCAGTAAATATGCCATCCGGGACGTCGCCTCCCGCCGTTTATCCGCACTGAATTATCTCAGGCAGTGCGATATAGAGAACGTCGGATCCGGGGAAAGGCTGAGCCTGCTGAGCACCGTTTTGGCCAGCGTGTCGAATCCTAAACTTCGCCGTATGGAGTTAATGACGCTCATTGCCGGAGTCGAAGATGTGGCTGACCTGCAACAGGATCGCGGGCTGTTCATCACCCTGACCACGCCGTCAAAATATCATCCGCTGAGAACGACCGGCGCGCATTCAGCCCCGCTGTTTAATCAAAAATGGAATACTCACGCGTTTACCCCGAAAGATGCCCAGCGCTATCTGGTCGCCGTCTGGGCGAAAATCCGCACCACGTTAAAAGATCGTCACCTCAAAGTGTACGGTGTCCGGGTCGTTGAGCCGCATCACGACGGTACGCCACACTGGCACATGATGCTGTTTACGCCGCCGGCGCAGCAACAAAAAGTCATCGAGATTATGCGCAAATACGCGCTGGAAGAAGATGCGGACGAACCCGGCGCCGCTGAGTCACGCTTCAATTGCAAGCCACTCAACCGCGGAGGTGCAGCCGGATACATCGCCAAATATGTGGCGAAAAATATCGACGGTTATGCGCTGGAAGGAGAAACCGATTTTGATTCCGGGCGTCTGCTGACTGATGTCGCCACCGCGGTTACGGCCTGGGCATCCACATGGCGGATCCCACAGTTTCACGCCATCGGCATTCCCTCGGTCGGCGCTTACCGCGAATGCCGTCGAATCCGCAATGTCAGCCTCGCCGGTCAGTTTGGTGAACGGGTCGAAGCCGTGCGCTTCGCGGCTGATAACGGCGATTACGCTGGCTACATTCAGGCGCAGGGCGGCATTCATATCGGGCGCAAAGCGCAAACGGTCCGGGTCGCACGTCAGCTGAGTGAAGAGCTCAATGCCTACGATGAACCCCGGCAAAAAGTTGTCGGGATATATGCTCCGCATCTCGGTGCATCGCGGATATTTCTGACGCATACCGAAAGCTGGCGCATCGTCCGTCACCGGCTGCCGCCTCAGGAAAAATCGCTGAAAAACGCTGCCTTTTACCCGCCTTGGAGTTCTGGCAATAACTGTGGAACCGCAATCCGTCGTCGGGACATGGGAATCATTCAAAAACCAGACTAATAAAAATTAATCCATCAATTCAATGAATTATAAATTTTAAAATGCCCGGAGTGTTGACGTATTAGATCAATTAAAGAATACTGTATATAAACACAGTATCTGGCGAGGGGAGAAAATGGAAAACCTGACTAAACAAGAGCTAACGTTGTCCAGGATACAGCTGATCGCGGACATTTCGCAGACGGCGCAATGTAATCCACAAGAATTTCTTGTCGTAATGTCTCTGATTTCAGAGCTGGCCAGCCAGGCGCTGACCGAGGAACATCACGATGCGCTCTACTACAATGGCAGCACTGACGACGCCCACTGATCGCCAGATATGACCGGCGGTGTTAGTCAACGTACCCGGCGCTTACCCTTCCCAGCTCAGGCCGGACTAAGCGCCCCGCCATTTCCCCTGTTTTCCCCTTTCCTGTTGTGCCAATAGTTTCACAACCCTCCCTGATTGCCGCATTCCTCCCTCTTGCGCAGACTGAAATCACCTCCTGACGATTTCATTCATTTTGCGGAGAACCCCAATGAAATTTTATGCACAACAAGGCGATACCCTCGATTCACTGTGCTGGCGCTATTACGGCCGAACCGCAGTGGTGGTCGAAAAAGTCTTTGCGGCCAATAAAGGCGTTGCAGATTTAGGACCGCTGCTTCCCCACGGGACAGCGATTGAAATGCCCGATATTGCCGAACAACCGGTTCAGGAAACCCTCAAATTATGGGACTGAATACAGAACGCATCAGCTCCGCCTGCGCATACTTCATCGCCACATCACTCACCTGGCTGGCGGGTATGACGTCGCAGGATATTGCCTTTCTGATCGGCTCGGCGGTCGGCATCGGCACTTTTTTAATTAACTGGTACTACCGGCGTAAAAGCTACCAGCTGCTGGCGCGTAAGGGCCTGAGCAAAGACATCTATGAAAACCTCAACTCTTAAGCGTTGCAGCGCCGCCGTGGTGTTAGGGCTGATGACCGCGCTGCCTGGGTATTTGTCATTGCAGGTTTCGGAGGACGGACTTCGCCTTATCACCGATTTCGAAGGCTGTCAGTTGCAACCCTATCAGTGCAGTGCGGGCGTGTGGACCAGCGGTATCGGCCATACGGCGGGAGTCAAACCGGCGGGCGCCATAACCGAACAACAGGCGGCGAAAAATCTGCTGGAGGATATTCAGAAAACTGAACGAGGGATCAAAAAATGTATGCCCGTGACCATGCCGCAGCCGGTCTATGACGCAGTGGTCTCATTCAGCTTCAACGTCGGCGCCACCGCCGCCTGCAAATCCACGCTGGCGTACTTCATCAATAAACAGCAATGGCGGGAAGCCTGCGGGCAGTTACCGCGCTGGGTTTTCGTCAACGGTGAACGTAGCAACGGGCTTGAGCGCAGGCGTAACGCCGAACTGAATCTGTGTCTGAAGGGGGTGTAGATGCGCTGGATTCTGGCTCTTCTCGCGGTATTAACGCTGCTGACCGGCGTCCTGCTGCTTTCCAATCGCTCGCTGCAACACGATTTAACCCTCACCGGCCAGCAGCGGGATGCCCTGAAAGCGCAGCTGCAACAACGTGAAACGCTGATCGCCACACTTAACCAGCAGATGCGCCAGCGGGAACAAGCAGAGCTGGTATTACGTGAAAATCTGAGCACCGCTCAACGGGCGATGCAAACCCGCGAACATCTACGGCAGGGAGAACTTCATGACGATCCGCAATTGCGTCTTTGGGCTGACACCGCTTTGCCTGCTGCTGTTAGCCGGCTGCACCAGCGCCCCGCATTCAACAGCACCGGCGATTATTTACGTTGGCTGTCCGGCAGTCAGCCCGTGCCCGGTACCGTCCGCGCAACCGGCAACTAACGGGGATCTGAGCGCCGATATTCTCCAACTCGAATCTGCGCTGCTCAACTGCGGCCTGCAGGTGGAAGCCATCAAAACGTGTCAGGAGGCACAGCATGCAAAAACCGAATCAACTGCAACAACGGCTGATTGAGCAGATCCCACTGTTTCAGTTTGCCCCTGAAAAACTGGTACTCATCACGGGTCAGGGCTATGTGGTGGCCACCGCGACGGCTTCTTTATCCTTTGAATATCGCTACCCGCTGACGCTGACCATCACGGACGACGACGCGCCGCTCAGTGAACAACTGGTCGATCAGGTGGTGGTGACGATCCTCGGCTGGCTGCGGGTCAACCAGCCCGAGATCCTCGGTAACGCCAGCCACCGGCTGAGCGATTTTACCTTCACTCAGCAGGAGCACAGCCTGACCTTGACGCTGCAACTGACTGAACGGGTGCAGGTCGCCGATCAGGATGACGTGCGTACGATTACGCATTTACCCGAGCCGCCGCTGCCGGAGAACGTCGCGCTGCCGCGCCAGGTTTACCTCAACGGAGAACTGATCAGCAGCTGGACCGTGTAACCCGCTGACATTCGTTGTGCCATCCGTTAACGGGCGGTCTTCGATTGTCGCCCAACCCTCTGAAACGGCATCCTTTATCCCATGAATACACATATCCAACTCAACGAAATCATGCGGCTGATTGGCAATCTAGTACGCATCGGAACGGTATCCGAACTGGATCTGCCAAACGCGCGCTGCCGCGTCACTACCGGCAGTAACGTCACGGCCTGGCTGCCGTGGATGACGCACCGTGCAGGCCGCACGCGCAGCTGGTGGGCACCTTCGCCCGGCGAACAGGTTCTGCTGCTGTCGCTCGGCGGTGAGCTGAACACCGCGTTCGTCTTACCGGCGGTGTTTTCCGATGCCATGCCTGCGCCGTCAGTGTCGGCAGATGCTATTCATCTGGCCTTCCCGGACGGAGCGGTAATTGAATACGAGCCGTCCGGCAGTGCGCTGAAAGTCACTGGCATCAAAACTGCAGTGGTCAACGCCACACAAAAAGTGGACGTCACCGCACCGGAAATCCGTTGCACCGCCAGCACGCGTATCACCCTTGATACCCCGGAAGTGGTCTGCACCCGCAAACTGACGGCCGGAACGCTGGAAGTGAAACAGGGCGGCACGCTGACAGGCAATCTCACCCACAGCGGCGGCAGTCTGACATCTAACGGCATCGTTGTGCATACGCATCGCCACAGCGGCGTGCAAACCGGCAACGGCCAAACCGGAGTTCCGCAATGAGTAATCCGAAATACACAGGCATGGCCAGAGACAGCGGCAAGGCGATTGAAGACCTCGAGCATATCAGGCAGTCGGTCAGCGATATTTTGAACACGCCGGTGGGTTCCCGTGTGATGCGCCGCAACTACGGTTCGTTGCTTTCAGAACTGTCTGACCAGCCGCAAAACGGCGCACTGCGCCTGCAAATGATGGCAATTTGCTACACCGCGCTGCTGCAATGGGAACCGCGTATTTCTCTGAACGCTATCACTTTCGACACCGATTACACCGGCAAGATGGTGGTGGAACTGACCGGAAGCCGTAGCGATATGGCGACGGATTTTTCTCTCAATATTCCTGTGAGCTGACACTATGGCAACGATCGATTTGAGCCAGTTACCGGCCCCCGATGTGGTCGAGGAACTGGACTATGAAAACCTGTTTGAGGAACGTAAAAGTACGCTGATTTCGCTCTATCCCGCTGACCAGCAGGAAGCCATCAGCCGTACGTTGACGCTGGAATCCGAACCGCTGGTCAAATTGCTGCAGGAGAATGCTTACCGCGAACTGATCCTGCGTCAGCGGATCAACGAATCTGCCCGCGCCGTCATGGTGGCCTATGCAACCGGAAACGATCTGGATCAGCTAGCCGCGAACTTCAACGTCGAGCGTCTGGTGCTCCGGGCCGCTGACAACGCCACCATTCCACCGACCGCCGCCGTGATGGAAGCCGACACCGATTTGCGCATGCGCATTCCACAGGCCTTCGAAGGACTGAGCGTCGCAGGTCCGACAGGCGCCTATGAGTATCATGCGCGTTCGGCGGACGGACGGGTGGCGGATGTGTCGGTCATCAGCCCTTCCCCTGCGAATGTTCTGGTGACGCTGCTTTCCTATGATAACGGCGGCATCGCCAGCGTTGACCTGATATCAAAGGTACAGATGGCTCTGAACGATGAAGACGTCCGCCCGGTAGCCGATCGGGTGGCGGTGCAGTCTGCCAGCATTGTTGAATATGAAATCTCAGCGTCGCTGTTTCTGTATCCAGGGCCGGAGTCCGAGCCAATCGAACAGACCGCACGGGCTCAGCTTGAGAAGTACATTTCCGATCAACATCGCCTGGGTCGCGATATCCGTCTCTCCGCTATTTATGCCGCATTACACGTTGAAGGCGTTCAGCGCGTCGAACTGGCGAAACCGCTGGTGGATCTGGTGCTCGATAAAACGCAGGCGTCCCTATGCACGAGTTATGCCATCACGATCGGAGGTTCCGATGAGTAAACGGCTATTGCCCTCTGGCTCGTCGGCACTGGAAGTCGCTGCCGCCGAAGCTTGCGCATTACTGGAGCGCGTCCCGATCCCGCTTCGCACCTTGTGGAACCCGAAAACCTGCCCAGCCATTTTTCTGCCCTATCTGGCCTGGGCGTTTTCGGTCGACAGCTGGGACAGCGAATGGCCGGTAGCCACCAAAAGAAGCGTGATTGAAACCGCCTGGTTTATCCATCAACACAAAGGAACCATCAGTGCGATCCGCCGCGTCGTTGAGCCACTCGGTTACGTCATTAACATCAATGAATGGTGGGAAACCGGCGATGTGCCCGGCACCTTCCGTCTGGACATCGGTGTGTTGGAAACCGGCATCGACGAGGCGATGTACAACGAAATGGAGCGTTTAATCACCGACGCCAAACCGGCCAGCAGGCATCTGACAGCATTGACAATTACTCAGGATATTGCCGGAAAAATCTTTCTCGGTGCCGCGGCTTATGACGCTGACACTCTCACTGTTTACCCAGGCTGATAAGGAACACTATGAGCACATTTAAATCTGTCGTCACTGACCTCGGACAGGCGCGCATTGCCACCGCCATTGAGAGTGGTCAGGACATCAACATCACCCAAATGGCCGTGGGCGACGGCGGCGGCAAAGCCACCGTACCGGTTTCCACGCAAACCCGGTTGGTCAAAGAGACCTACCGCATAAAGCTGAACTCACTGAAAACGGACAGCAAACATTCCAACTGGGTCATCGCCGAAGCGATTATTCCCGCCAGCGCCGGGGGCTTCTGGATGCGGGAAATGGGGCTTTATGCCGATGACGGTACGCTGATTGCAGTCTGTAATATGGCTGAGACCTATAAGCCCGCGTTGGAGGAGGGTTCAGGCCGCACACAAACGCTACGCATGGTCATTACCGTTACCAGCACTGACGCGGTCAGTCTGACCATCGATGATTCGTTGATCGTTGCAACCGAAGAGTATGTGAATGACCTGCTGGCCGCCCACGAGAAATCGCGCAACCACCCAGATGGCACTCTTACCGCGAAAGGTTTTGTGCAACTGAGCAGCGCGGTGAACAGCGCCAGCGAAGTGCTTGCAGCAACGCCGAAAGCGGTGAAAACCGCAAATGACAATGCGAACGGGCGTTTGCCGTCAGGCGGCACTGCCGTGGCATCCACAAAACTCGCCACGGCAAGGAAAATTGCGGGAGTGGCATTTGATGGGACGGCGGATATCAGTATTCCCCCGGCAAATGTCGGCGCGCTGCCTGCGACAGGCACGGCTGCTGCTGCGACTAAACTGGCAACCCCACGCAAAATTGCGGGCGTGGCGTTTGATGGGACGGCGGATATCAGTATCGCTGCGGGAAACGTCGGGGCGGTACCTACCGCCGGGGGCGATGTAGGCTATTTGGCTAACTCAGCACGTTACAGCATTAAACCGGGAGTATGGGAGGGATTCGGTGCTTTAGCAGCTCAATATACTAATCCCAAATCACCTTTCTTAATTCCTTTTGGATTGGCAGCACCGGCAGGCGTTAGCAACTACTTGCCTATTATTAAGGGACTAACTCATACACAAACACATGGTTATGGGGCAGCCGTAAGTTTTGGAGCACTCACCAGCGGCAACCCTGATTATGCCAGAGCATGTATTCATGTCATCGGAGATAACGGAAAAACAGCTGTATGGATATTTGACCCTAATACAAATGGGTTAGCTTGCCCTGGAGACATTAATGGTGCTGATATTTATGGCTCAAAATTTTCTGCTGGATATTTCGTTGCAAACAAAGTTGCATATTTAGACCATTCCCAAGGAACTTATATTGGTTGGAATGAAAGTGGAAACAGAGGTGAATCTAATTTCATTAACAATAGAGGCAATGGTCCTGGCGGCTTTGTTTTCAGGACAATCAATATAGACAATACCGTTCAAACAGGGCAAGTTATCTTCAGTGGAACTGGAGATCTCAGCACTTCGGGGACAATAACCGAAGCGGGGCAAAGAGTATATAGCCCAAATAATAAACCAACTCCTGAAGCAGTTAACTCAATCCAGCGTGATACATGTAATGTGGCTGGTTTTGTTTCAGGGAGTGCAAGTGCTCCTTATATGCGCCACTCAACAAGCAATGCCGTTGTGACGCTCGCCACGAACGAATGGACTAATGCATACTTTGTCGGTGATATTCGTCTTGGCGCCTCCTCAGAATTTCAGGAGCGAGGGAACAATGAACGTATGGGCGGCGGCGTTATGACCTCATTTAAAGATGCAGGAAGCTCAAATTATTGGATCCGCCTTCGCCCCTTACAGAAACTTATTAATGGCAACTGGTATACGGTAGGTTATGCATGAAAACAAAAATTTATGGTCCCTTTTCATTGCGTGAAGAACTGAATGAAAAAGAAACTCTGCTCGCAGATTCACATGGCATTACATTTCTTTCCGACCCAAAATATAATGACTGGTATCAGTTACAAAAACAGTTCTCTCCAGACACCCTAAAAATAGTATTTGATGAAAAGGGTGTAATTAACGCTGCCAGTTATGATGCATCGACCTTATGGCCACAATCTTTTAATTTAGCTGAGGTGAATTTCATTCCAGAAAATTTTAAAAAGATACCAACGGGAGGGGAATGGGTATTCGACGGTGAAAAAATCACTCTCAGAGTTTACTCTGGTAATGAACTAGCTGAACAGGTGGCTTATAAGAAGAACACTTTACTTACTGAAGCCTCAGTAATAATTAGCCCTCTACAAGATGCAAAAGAGTTAGGTATTGCGACAGTTAATGAGCTTGCTGAATTAAATAAATGGATGCTTTACAGGGTTTCAGTTAGCCGGATAGATCCTAAAACAGCTCCTGACATTATCTGGCCTGATATCCCGGCCTAATCTAAAGCTCCTTTGGGAGCTTTTTTATTGATTCAGAATAGGCACCTGTTGTGTCACTCCCCCCACGCCTGCCATTGAATGCGCTTTCTTTTGTGAACCGGCATCCTTGCTTCACCCCCCACAACAGAGAGAGTCACCCTGATGGCTGATTATCATCACGGCGTTCGTGTCGTCGAAATCAATGATGGCACCCGCGTTATTTCCACTGTTTCAACTGCAATTATCGGCATGGTATGTACCGCAGAAGATGCGGATGCCACCACGTTTCCGCTCAACACACCGGTCCTGATTACCGACGTTTTGGCTGCCAGCGGTAAGGCGGGTAAAACCGGGACACTGCGTGCGGCGCTGCTGGCTATCGCGGATCAATGCAAGCCCGTCACCGTGGTCGTGCGTGTTGCGACCGGCGCAGATGAAGACGCCACCACCAGCAATATTATTGGCGGTTCGGATGCCAACGGTCGTTATACCGGCATGAAAGCCCTGCTTTCTGCGCAGGCAGAATTAGGCGTGAAGCCTCGCATCCTGGGCGTTCCGGGCCTGGATAATCAGGCTGTCGCCACCGCACTGGCGGGTGTATGTCAGCAGCTGCGTGCCTTCGGCTATATCAGCGCTTACGGCGCAAAAACGCTTTCCGATGCAATCAAATACCGCGACAACTTCAGCCAGCGTGAACTGATGCTGATATGGCCGGATTTTGTGAACTGGAATACGGCTACCAGCCAGTCTGATATTGCTTACGCCACTGCACGCGCTTTGGGTCTGCGCGCCAAAATCGACCAGGAAACCGGCTGGCATAAAACCCTGTCAAACGTCGGCGTGAACGGCGTGACCGGTCTTTCCGCCAGCGTATTCTGGGATTTACAGGCGAGCGGCACCGATGCTGACCTGCTAAACGAAGCCGGTGTGACGACGCTGGTGCGCAAAGACGGCTTCCGCTTCTGGGGCAACCGTACCTGTAGCGACGATTCACTGTTCATCTTCGAAAACTACACCCGCACCGCTCAGGTGCTGGCCGATACCATGGCGGAAGCACACATGTGGGCGGTCGATAAACCCATGACCCCGTCGCTGGTGCGCGACATGATCGACGGCATCAAAGCCAAAATGCGCGAAATGAAATCAGCGGGTTACATCATTGATGGCGATTGCTGGTACGACGAAACCGCTAACACCGCGGAAACCCTGAAGGCTGGCAAGCTGTATATCGATTATGACTACACGCCGGTTCCGCCTCTGGAAGATCTGACCCTGCGCCAGCGTATCACCGACTCTTATCTGGTGAACTTTGCCGCGTCCATCAACAGCTAAGGAGAAAATGACTCATGGCACTTCCTAAAAAATTGAAATACCTGAACCTGTTTAACGACGGTAACAGCTACCTCGGCCTTGTCTCTTCCCTGACCCTGCCGAAACTCACCCGCAAGCTGGAAAACTATCGCGGCGGCGGCATGAGCGGTTCGGTCGCGGTGGATTTCGGTCTCGACGACGATGCGCTGACGCTGGAATGGTCGATCGGCGGTCTGGACGAACTGGTTCTGCAACAGTGGGGCAGCGTCTCCGATATTCCTCTGCGTTTTGCCGGTTCCCTGCAGCGTGACGATACCGGTGATGTGTCAGCGGTTGAAGTGATGATGCGTGGCCGTCACAAAGAGTTTGATTTTGGTGAGTACAAGCAAGGTGAAGACACTGAAACCAAAGTCACCACCCAGTGCACTTACTTCAAACTGACTATCGACGGCAAAGAGCTGATTGAGATCGATACCGTCAATATGGTGGAAATCGTCAACGGCGTTGACCGCCTGACTGAACACCGCACCGCACTCGGCCTGTAATTCCCTTCCCTGAGCCGGCAAATGTTGCCGGCTTCACTTTCGTTTAAACAGGAAACCCTATGAGCCAGATTGAAAACAACGACAACACTGTGATTCTTGATGTTCCGCTCAAACGCGGCGATATGGAAATCACAGAAATTCAGGTGACCAAACCGACGGCGGGCAGCCTGCGCGGTATCGGGCTGGCGGCGCTGGCGAACGCCGACGTCGATGCGCTGATCACTATTTTGCCGCGCATCACTTCTCCCAATCTCACCAAAGAAGAGTGCACACGCCTCGAGCTGCCTGACCTGATTGCGCTCGCGGGCAAGGTGATTGGTTTTTTATCACCGAAACCGGCGGCGTAAAGATCGCGCCCCGGCTCACCGTGGATGATCTGATGGCAGACATCGCGGTGATCTTCCACTGGCCGCCGTCCGAAATGGACGGCATGTCGCTCACCGATCTGTTGAGCTGGCGATATAAGGCATTGCAACGCAGCGGAGTCAAAACAGATGAGTAATGTCGAACAGTTACCCTCGACGCTGGGGAACATCAATAAGCAGCTAAAAGCGCTGAAAGCCGCGACGGAAAATGTCTGGCGAAATTTCACAATGCTGCCGGAAAAGACGTTATACAGCGTCATTTCAGATGATATCAGCGATGTCGTTCTGGACTTCCAGACGCTGGAGAAACAATCACGAGTGATGGAGGACTTCTCCGGCGCGCAATATAAGCTGATAACCGAAGGGCCGGGCGCATTCCTGCGCCAGCATTCTGTTGATCAACAGAGCCATGATCTTCGCGGTCAGGGCGTGAATACTGAACGACCTGCCATCCTTATCGGGCCACAAACCCGAGACATTAGCGGGCAAACGACACCCCGGCAGGAAAGCGCTGAAACAAACAAAAACGCGGGCATCGAAGCGATTAACTTTGCTCATCCCCAGCTTGAACGGGCAAAAGAATTCCTCAAGCCTGGCGCCGGGCTACAGGCCGCACTCTCTGAAGTCCAGTCGATGCTCGGCCTGAAAAATGACGATCCGCGTATAGCGGCGTTGCGTCAGCAAAGTCTGTCGATGGCAGCGTCTGGCCACGCGCCTTCTGAGGTTGTGGCCACGCAGAAGAAACTCGCCGGAGACGGGCTGGATGCCAGTCAGGTTCTGGCGCAGACACCGGCTCAGCTCAACGGCGATACGCCGGACGCACAAATGGCCGTGACGGTGAAAGGTGACAACCTCGATGGCGATATCACCAAACTGTTTGCGACATGGGAAACCCTGCGCATCAATCTGTTTGAAGGGCAAAGCTCGGCGCTGCGCGAACTGACGCAAACCGCCACCGGCTGGCTGACCACGCTCAATACCTGGATAAACGATAATCCACAACTGGTGAATTCCCTGCTCGGCCTTGCTTTAGGGATTACCGGCATTGTCGGTGCACTGAGTTCAGTGAGTGCCGCCACCGCGCCGGTGCTGAGCGGCATCAATATGCTGATGGCCGGAACCGGAGTACTCGGCCCCCTCTTCACCAGCACCGGCGGCATGATTGCAGCCGCTTTTGCAGCCATCGGGTTGCCGCTGTTGCCGGTCATCGCCCTGATTGCCGGTATTGGCATCGCCATCGTAAAACTTTGGGAGCCGATCAGTGCTTTTGTCAGCGGTTTAGTCGCGGGTTTCAGTTCTGTCATAGGGCCGATCACCCTGACATTCGCACCTTTCAAAGCTGCGCTCGGGTGGATAACTGATTTGTTTACGCCGATTAAATTTACGCAGGATCAGCTGGCGGGCTTTAGCAACGTTGGCAAACTGGTTGGGGAAGCCATCGGAGAAATTTTCGTGACGTTGAAGAATGCCGTCTCTCAAATCGGGGAAGTCTTTAACTGGGCGCGTAAAGGCGTCGATTCCGTTCTGAATATTTTCAGCAGTGATTCCGATGAACCGGCTGAGAACCTGAGTGCGCCAGCGGCCTTTGCGCCGAATATTTCGCCGACAGGCGGAACGCTCAGCCTGTACCAGCCTGCTAAAAACAGCGTTGCCAATAATCTGACCGATAACCGGGCAACGACCATGAATTTCAGTTTTACCGCCACGCCTGAAACAGACTATCCGAAAATTCAGGGCTTTATTAACCAGGCAATGAATGAGCGTGACAGGAATGACGAGAATGCGCTGCACAGCCAGTTCAGTAACGGAGGCTTCTACTCATGATGATGTCGCTGGGTTTATTTGTATTCAAACTGAGCACTCTGCCCTATCAGACCACCAATCATCAGGTGAATTACACCTGGGCGGAAAACGCCCGTTTCGGCCAGCGGGCGGTTTCGCAATTTCTCGGACCGGGCAAGGAAACGTTGAAGCTGACGGGACAACTCCTGCCGGAACTGACCGGCGGCATGCGCTATCTGCAAACCCTGCAAAGCATGGCGGATTCAGGCCGGGCGTGGCCGCTGATTGAAGGCAACGGCACTATTCATGGCATGTTTGTCATTGAGAGCCTGACGAATGACAACGGCGAATTCAATTCAAACGGGCAGGCGCGAAGTATTTCTTTCAGCGTCATTCTTAAACGGGTGGATGAATCTCAGGCCGCCATGTTTGGTGACCTGATGGCGCAGGCTGAAGGTTTGTATAACAAGGCCAGTTCGGCAATTGGTAATTTTATTACCGGAGGATAACGATGCTTACCGATCTTCAGTTACCCGCTGGCGCACGGATCGCGCCGGCTTTTACTCTGAAAATTAAAAATAAGGTGCTGGAACAAAGTGTTACAGGCCGCATCATCAGTCTCACCGTCAATGACAAGAGCGGATTCGCGGCAGATGATCTGACGCTCAAATTCGACGATGCCGACGGACAACTGCAAATGCCCGCCAGAGGCACTCTTCTGCATTTGCATATCGGGTGGTCGAAACAGGCTTTGTACGACTGCGGGTACTTCATTGTGGATACCGTGACCCATCAGGGATCACCAGATATTGTGATCATCACCGCCCGCAGTGCCGATTTTCGTGGGACATTCGAGACAAAACGCAGCCAGTCTTATGATGACTACACGCTGGGTGCGATCGTAAGGATCCTCTCAGCGCGCAATAATCTCTCTTTGCCGGTTATCGCGCCGGAGCTCGACAGCATTAAGATCCCGCACATCGATCAGACCGATGAGAATGACGGATATTTCCTCACCCGGCTGGCACAAAACTACGGCGCGCAGGCCACGGTGAAAAATGGCGCTATTATTTTTTTTAAACCTTATTCGGCCAGGAGCGCTTCCGGGCAAGCGCTGCCGTGGAAAACGCTGGTGCGCAGCGACGGCGATGAGCATGTTTTCAAGGTGATTGATCAGAAGGCATTTAGCGGCGTGATTGCCCAGTCTTATGATGTGAAAGCGGCGGCTACCAGCAGTGTAGCCCTGAAAAGAATACCGCCTGCAAACTCCACCTCGCAAAAGCAACATCCGGCAGCAACCAAAGCGGCGGGTACTGAGTCTTCTGAAACAGCGCCACCGCTAAAAAGTTATACAGCCGGCTCCGGGGCAAATGTCCTCAAACTCCAAAAAATATATCCCGATGAAGCGTCCGCGAGGCGCGCGGCGGATTCTGCTTTTAATCAGATCCAGGCGGATTCGGCATCATTTAGCATCAGACTGGCAATGGGCCGTGCCGATCTCAGCGCTCAGACACCGCTGAATGTGCAGGGTTTTAAAAATGTGATCGACGACCAGCACTGGATTATCGACTCGGTTGAACATAGCCTCAATGAAAAAGGGTTTACGACAAAGTTGAATTTGAAGATTTACGTGGCGGATATCACGTATCAGTCATCAATATCACAACCATAAACTTGCTTTTGCAAGTTTATGGTTCCATAATGACCTCATCGCTTACCTGTCATGCCGGAGGTTTTTATGATGCATTGCCCGCTTTGTGGAAAAGTCGCCCACACACGCTCAAGCCGATATCTGAGTGAGTCTACGAAAGAACGGTATCATCAGTGCCAGAACATCGAGTGTAGCTGCACCTTTGCCACACACGAATCCGTCGCTCGCGTCATTTCAAAACCTGGGAGCGAAAAATCAGCGGCGTAGTAAAATTAAGGTCATTCAGAGATAAAAAAAGGGGTTAGCCATTGGCTAACCCCTTGTTCTCTATTAACTAGTCGATGTCGCGTTAGCGATACCTTAGTTAAGACGCTCTTTGATACGAGCAGACTTACCAGTACGCTCACGCAGGTAGTACAGTTTAGCTTTACGAACGGCACCACGACGTTTAACAGCAATGCTGTCGATTACTGGGGAGTGAGTCTGGAATACACGCTCAACACCTTCGCCGTTAGAAATTTTGCGAACAGTGAATGCAGAGTGCAGACCGCGGTTACGAATAGCGATAACCACGCCCTCGAATGCCTGCAGACGTTTTTTAGAACCTTCAACGACCCATACCTTAACTTCCACGGAATCACCCGGACGGAATGCAGGTACGTCTTGCTTCATCTGCTCTTGTTCGATTTGTTTAATGATATTGCTCATAATATGTCTCTTACCCTAGGTAAACTGATATATCGGGAAGGCCTAGCGTAATGCTAAAGCAGTCCCTTCATAGTTTTGTTAACTGAGGCGATGTTCCTTTTGGAACTCTCTCAGTAACACCTCTTGCTCGTCAGTCAGAGCTAGGTTTTCCAGAAGTTCAGGTCTTCTAAGCCAGGTTCGACCCAGCGACTGTTTCAGGCGCCAGCGACGTATATCAGCATGGTTTCCCGACAGTAAAACTGACGGTACCTCCATGCCTTCCAACACTTCAGGGCGGGTATAGTGGGGGCAATCGAGCAATCCGTCAGCGAAAGAATCTTCTTCTGCTGAAGCCTGACGACCCAGAACGCCCGGTATAAAGCGGGAAACTGAATCAATCAGAGTCATTGCCGGCAACTCACCACCGCTGAGAACATAATCACCAATTGACCATTCTTCATCAATTTCGGTTTTGATTACGCGCTCATCAATCCCTTCGTAACGGCCACACACCAGAATAATTTTCTGATGGGCCGCCAGTTCGCAAACACCGGTTTGATCCAGTTTGCGACCCTGAGGTGAAAGATAAATCACTTTCACACCTTCGCCTGCCGCTGCTTTTGCTGCATGAATCGCTTCCCGTAAAGGTTGCACCATCATCAGCATGCCGGGACCACCGCCGTAAGGGCGCTCGTCCACGGTACGATGTCGATCGTATGCGAAGTCACGAGGACTCCAGCAGTTTACGCTCAACAGGCCATTCTTAACTGCCCGGCCAGTTACCCCATAATCGGTGATTGCGCGGAACATTTCAGGAAACAGGCTAATTATACCGATCCACATAGCCTACCCCTTACAAATGCTTTGCCGCTCAACCCGCCGTTGTTTACATCAGTAAACGTTACGGAGGTCAAAAACCAGGATCCCAATCTACTTCGACAGTGCGAGTAGCGAGATCGACTTTCTTGATAACCTGCCCATCGAGGAACGGAATCAACCGCTCCTTGAGTCCGAAGGCATCTTTCAGGTTGGCTTTGACTACCATTACATCGTTAGAACCGGTTTCCATCATATCGATGATTTTGCCCAGTTCGTAACCGGAAGTTGTCACTACCTGGCAACCAAAAAGGTCTTTCCAGTAATAGTCACCGTCTTCCAGTGTTGGTAGCTGCTTTGAATCGACGACAATTTCGCAATTGGTCAGCAGATTCGCTGCATCCCGATCATCAACGCCTTTGACTTTGATAATCAGGTCCTGAGTGTGGCGTTTCCAGCCTTCCAGCTCGATAACCTGCCACTTACCGGCACGCTGGATAAACCAGGGCTGGTATTCGAAGATGCTTTCAGCGTCTTCGGTGGATGAAAACACTCTGAGCCAACCGCGAATGCCGTATGTTGAACCCATTTTGCCGAGTACTAACGGCTCAGCGGGTACCACTGGATTGGATTGCTTGCTCATTGCCACCACCGCGACAGATTAAGCTGCTTTCTTAGCGTCTTTGATCAGCGAAGAAACGCGATCAGAAACGGTTGCACCCAGATCTACCCAATGGGTAATACGATCCAGGTCCAGACGCAGTGCTTCAGCCTGGCCAGAAGCCAATGGGTTGAAGAAACCTACGCGTTCGATGAAACGACCGTCACGAGCGTTGCGGCTGTCGGTCACTACTACTTGATAAAACGGACGCTTTTTTGCGCCGCCACGTGCTAAACGAATTGTTACCATAACATCCT
>Ga0209903_1000232_pt1 | contig 23654 bp, 19 predicted proteins | sample OrgsoiDNA2013051_FD_185801 | JGI IMG/M metagenome (GOLD analysis project Ga0209903, IMG submission 185801) | Permafrost soil microbial communities from the Arctic, to analyse light accelerated degradation of dissolved organic matter (DOM) -... | ecosystem: Environmental > Terrestrial > Soil >...
CCGGACTCTTCACCTTTGCGCCACAACTTGCCACGGGAACGTGACCAGTAAATGGCACGGTTCTCGGCAGCGCTCAGTTCCAGCGCTTCGCGGTTCATCCAGGCCATCATCAGGACGCGCCCGGTCTTGTGATCCTGGGCAATCGCTGGCACCAGGCCATCGGCGTCCCACTTGATCTCGTCCAGCCAGTTTTTCATCTTCGACTCCGACAGCGGGCCCGACACTTCATTAGTCGGGCAGGCGTTGAAACAGTGTGCCAGCGTGCGAAGGCTCTGGCTATCGGCGAACGACCAGATACAAGCCGACGGCCACCATGATGCCGGCCGGCCAATGCCCCAGTTCGTTCAGTGGCCCACCCGCAGCGAGTATCGTCCCGCCGGCCAGATGTGCACAACCGAGCAGTCGCAGCAGCCAGTCGTCCTTGCGCCGGTGCCACGGTGGTGGCGGGTCGTAGGCGTGGGGCTGGGACATGCGTTCGAGCAGGTCGCGGGCCATGTTGGCCAGGTGCGGCAACTGTTCGAACTGGCTCTGTACGTTGCCGATCAAGGCTTTGGGGCTGACGCGTTCACGCATCCAGCGTTCGAGGAACGGCTGGGCTGTGTTCCACAGATCGAGGTCCGGGTACAACTGACGGCCCAGGCCTTCGATGTTCAACAGGGTTTTTTGCAGCAAAACGAGTTGCGGCTGCACTTCCATGTTGAAGCGCCGAGCGGTCTGGAACAGGCGCATCAGCACCTGACCGAAGGAAATATCTTTTAACGGTTTTTCGAAAATCGGTTCGCAAACCGTACGGATCGCCGCTTCGAACTCGTTGAGTTTGGTTTCCGCCGGCACCCAGCCCGAATCGATGTGCAACTGCGCCACACGCCGGTAATCACGTTTGAAGAACGCGAACAGGTTGCGCGCCAGGTAATCCTGGTCTTCCGGGGTCAGGCTGCCGACGATGCCGCAGTCGATCGCAATGTACTGCGGGCTCCACGGGTTGACGGTGCTGACGAAGATGTTGCCCGGGTGCATGTCGGCGTGGAAGAAACTGTCGCGGAACACTTGGGTGAAGAAGATCTCCACGCCACGTTCGGCGAGCATCTTCATGTCGGTGCGCTGGTCGGCCAGGGTCGTCAGGTCGGTGACCTGGATCCCGTAGATGCGCTCCATCACCAGCACTTTCGGCCGGCACCAGTCCCAATAGACTTGCGGTACGTACAGCAGCGGCGAGCCTTCGAAGTTGCGCTTCAACTGGCTGGCGTTGGCCGCCTCGCGCAGCAGGTCGAGTTCGTCGTAGATGGTTTTTTCGTAGTCCTGGACCACGTCCACCGGGTGCAACAGGCGCGCGTCGGCCGAGAGTCTTTCGGCGGCGCGGGCGAGGATGAACAGCCACGCCAGGTCTTGCTTGATGATCGGTTTGAGGCCCGGGCGGATGACTTTGACGACCACTTCTTCACCGGTTTTCAGCTGCGCGGCATGCACCTGCGCCACCGAGGCCGAGGCCAGCGGTTCGACGTCGAAACGGCTGAAAACTTCGCTGATTTTTTTGCCGAGCTGCTCTTCGATCAGCTTGATCGACACTTGCGAGTCGAACGGCGGCACCCGGTCCTGCAACTTCATCAGCTCATCGGCGATGTCTTCCGGCAACAGGTCGCGGCGGGTGGACAGGATCTGCCCGAACTTGATGAAAATCGGCCCCAGGTCCTGCAGCGCCAGGCGCAATCGCGCGCCACGGGTCAGGTCCAGCGTCTTGCGCGGGAACCAGCGCCACGGCAAGGCATAACGCAGCGCCAGCAAAAACCAGGGCAGCGGCAGGGCGAACAGCAGGTCATCGAGGCGGTAGCGGATCACGACGCGCTGGATGCGCAACAAACGGCGGACGGCAAGCAGCTTCATGCGTTATCGCTTGGGTCGAGGGATCGGGAAAGGCGCTCGAAACGCGCCTCGAGACGTTCCAGATCGAGTTTGATCTGGTCCAGTTCACTGAAACGGGCTTCGGCTTCGCGCTGCCCGACGAGGGCGCGCGATTCTTCGGCCAGGTATTCGCCCAGGTTCTGGTTCAGGCTGGCGAACCCTTGCTGATAAAAGCGTGCGCGGCTGCGCACGTGACCGCCGAGCAGTTGCGTGGCGACCGGGCCGAGCCAGCGCGAGAGTTCATACTCCCAGTCCAGCTCAAGGTCTTGCAGGACGGCTGCCAGTTCCAGCAGTACGCCGCTGTCGCCATCAAGCTCGACTTGCGGGCTGTGCAAGATCGACGTCTTGTCCTTGCTCATCGCCAGTTTCAACAGGCTTGAGGCCGGTGCACGCAAGGTGCAGTCGGCGCCGGTTTCCCACTGGGAGGCGAGCATCAGGCCTTCATCGCTGGGCAGTATGAACAGTTGCAGCGCCGGGCTGCGGCAATCGACGGCAATCACTTTGCCGGTCAAATGCGCCAGCCGCGGCAACGCGGTGCTGTCGAGGCGCAGCACCCGGTTCAGGCCGAGTTCAACGCTGGCGAGCAGGCCGGCCAGCAGCATCAGGGCTTGATGCCGCGGTGCAGGGCGACGATGCCTGCGGTCATGTTGTGGTAGGTCACGCGGTCGAAACCGGCCTCGACCATCATCGACTTCAGTGTTTCCTGATTCGGGTGCATGCGAATCGATTCGGCCAGGTAGCGATAGCTTTCCGAGTCGTTGGTGATCAGCTTGCCCATCAGCGGCATGAAGGCGAACGAGTAGGCGTCGTAGGCTTTGGACATCAGCGCATTGGTCGGCTTGGAGAACTCCAGCACCAGCAGGCGACCGCCAGGCTTGAGCACGCGCAGCATCGAGCGCAGGGCGTCTTCTTTATGAGTGACGTTGCGCAGGCCGAAGGCGATGGTCACGCAGTCGAAATGGTTGTCGGGGAACGGCAGCTTTTCAGCGTCGGCCTGGACGAATTCGACGTTGCCAGCCACACCGAGGTCCAGCAGGCGGTCACGACCGACCTTGAGCATGGATTCGTTGATGTCGGCCAACACCACCTGGCCGGTCGGGCCAACGAGGTGCGAGAACTTCTTGGTCAGGTCGCCAGTGCCTCCGGCGATGTCCAACACACGATTACCGGTGCGAACGCCCGACAGTTCGATCGCAAAACGCTTCCACAGACGGTGCATGCCGCCCGACAGGAGGTCGTTCATCAAGTCGTACTTGGCGGCTACCGAGTGGAAAACCTCAGCGACTTTTTCCGCTTTTTGGCTTTCCGGAACGTTTTTGAAACCGAAGTGAGTGGTGGGTTCGGCATCGCTGCCTTTGCGCTGATCAGTCATATCGCTGTCACCAGAAGAGAATGCGGGACATTCTAATCCCGGTGGCCTGCTTTGTCTTGGCAAGGCTGAAGGTAAGATAGGCAACCACCGGGACGTTTTGCCGCACAGACGGTCAAGATGCTTCAGGAAAGTATCCATAAAGCAGGAGTCATTCGATGGCCCGAATTAGTGTTGAACGTGCCCACGGCCTGGGCAAGGAAGCTGCGCGCGAGAAGGCCGACCTGTTGGCGCAGAAACTGTCCGATCAATATGGCCTGGAGCCGCAGTGGTCCGGCGATACCCTGAACCTCAAGCGTTCGGGTGTGAAAGGCGCGGTGTATGTCGGTGAAAATTCAATCAAGATCGATGTCGAGCTGGGTCTGTTGATGTCGGCCATGAGCGGCACTATCAAATCGGAAATTGAAAAGGCCCTCGATAAAGCGTTGGCTTAACCGGCAATCGATTTGCGAATGCATTCCCTGTGGGAGCGAGCTTGCTCGCGATGGCGGTGTGTCAGACAACATGTATGTCGACTGGCACGACCTCATCGCGGGCAAGCTCGCTCCCACATTTGTTTGTGGTGTCTCCAAGGTTTTATGTCAGTTGTTAGGGTGCCGTTTCTAATTTTTCTCCCTACTTTGTGCATGAGCCCGACACTTTCGCGGGCAGTTCCTCAAACCTTCTGCGCGTGAGGTGCACCATGGCCAAAGTTATTTTGAAGAAAAAAATCGACGCATCGACTAACGCTCTGCAAGACGTCAGATCGTATGCCCGCAAGATCTGGCTGGCAGGCCTGGGTGCCTACACCAAGGTTGGCCACGAGGGTAGCGAGTACTTTCAAGAGTTGATCAAGGCTGGTCAAACTGTTGAAAAGAAAGGCAAAAAGGTCGTTGCTGAAAAACTCGAAGCGGCCAATGCCGAGATCGATGAAGCCAAGAGTGAAGTGAGCACTTTCAAAGGCAAGGTCGAGGTTCAACTCGACAAGGTCGAGAAGGCTTTTGACTCGCGTGTCGCAAGTGCCTTGAATCGTATCGGCATTCCGTCTAAACATGACGTTGAGACACTCTCTGCTAAGCTCGATGAGCTGACGGCATTGCTCGAACGTGTCGCGCGTAAATCTTAAGGAGAACGGGATGGCTGGTAAAAAGAATACTGAAAAAGAAGGCAGCTCGTGGATCGGGAAAGTCGAAGACTACTCCCGCAAAATCTGGCTGGCTGGTTTAGGCGTGTATTCGAAGATCGACACTGACGGCAGCAAACTCTTCGATACATTGGTTAAAGACGGCGAGAAAGCCGAGAAGCTCACCAAAAGCGCTGTCGGCAAAAAAGTCGACGCCGCCAAGGACACTGCTTCGTCGGCCAAGTCGCGCATCAGCGGCGTGAAAGATCGCGCACTGGGCAAGTGGGATGAGCTGGAAGGGGCTTTCGACAAGCGTCTGAACAGCGCCATTTCGCGCCTCGGTGTTCCGAGCCGCAACGAAGTCAAGGCGCTGCACAGCAAGGTCGATACCCTGACCAAGCAAATCGAACGGCTCACAGGTGCCAAGGTTGCGCCTGTTGCGGCGAAAACCGCAGCGGCCAAACCAGCTGCCAAAAGCGCTGCCAAGCCACTGGTTAAAGCTGCCGCTAAACCGGCTGCCAAACCAGCGGCCAAGCCTGCTGCCAAAACTGCCGCAGCGAAACCTGCAGCAGCCAAGCCAGCGGCCAAACCGGTCGCCGCCAAAGCCGCCGCTAAACCAGCAGCGAAGCCTGACGCGGCTAAGCCCGCAGCAAAAACCGCAGCAGCGAAACCTGCAGCCAAGCCAGCGGCAAAACCTGCCGCAGCGAAGAAGCCCGCAGTGAAAAAACCGGCAGCTCCAAAAGCCGCCGCCGCACCAAAACCAGCAGTGGCTGCCGCCAAACCGGCAGTCCCGGCCAGCACAACGAACTCCGTTGCCGCACCGACCCCGGCTGCTACCCCGACTGCCGCGCCAGCTCCAGCGACGCCAACCAGTCAGTCCTGATTTTCAGGGCTCAAGAAAACGCCCGGCCTGCAAAGGTCGGGCGTTTTTTTATGCACAGTTCTATCAACACCGCAGATCCCCTGTGGGAGCGGGCTTGCTCGCGAAAGCGTCGTGTCAGCCACCATCAATGTTGAATGACTCACCGCATTCGCGAGCAAGCCCGCTCCCACAGGGGGTTAGTCGTGTTCTTCCAGGTATTGGAGTGCTAGCTGTTCTGTCGCAGCCTTGATCGGCGGAAGCAGATGAGGCGCCACCAGCATCATGATCTGGTACACCACCAACCTCACCTCGCCCTCGCGATCCAGAATCCGCTGATAGTCCAGCGAAAACAGCAACGTCATGGTGATCTGCTCCACCAGTTGCCCCAACGCCTGGGTGTCGCTGACCAACTGCCCCTGAGCCTTCAACCGCGCCAGCAATGACGCCAGTGTGCGCTTCAACGCATTGAGCAAATTGCGGATGCCCTTGGCCAGTTTCGGCAGGCGCCCAGCCAGGTTCGACAGGTCCTGGAACAGAAACCGGTAATGCGCCAGGCGCTCAACGATCAGGTGCAGGAACAGCCAATAATCTTCGGGGCCCAGTTCCACATCGGACGGTGGATCGAGCAGCGGTGCCAGCTCATTCTGGAAGCGTTCGAACAACCCGAGAATCAGCGGTTCCTTGCCGTGGAAGTGGTAGTAGAGGTTGCCGGGGCTGATCCCCATTTCGTTGGCAACTTCCATGGTGGAAACGTTCGGTTCGCCCTTTTGGTTGAACAACTGCAAAGCACATTCGAGGATCCGGTCGCGGGTTTTCATCCAGTCTTCTTAATGGTCGAGTCATGCCACGGCCTGCGTCGGCCGTGGTTCGTTGAGCGTCAGCGCACGCGGACGTAAGTGCCGGGTGCGGCTTCCATCGGTGGATAGTTCTGGTTGCCGAGGGCCATGTGGGTTTCTTTTTGCGCGCCGGAGCGTTCCTGAATCCAGCTCAACCATTGGGTCCACCAACTGCCGTTGACTTGCTTGGCGTCGTAATACCAGGCACGCGGGTCGCTGCTCAGTTTCGGGCTTTCGACAAAGTTGGCTTTCGGGTTGGAAGGCGGGTTGAGGATGCTCTGTACATGGCCGCTGTTGGACAGCACGAAGCGTCGCTCGCCACCCAGCAGCAGGGTCGAGCGATACACCGCATCCCACGGGGTGATGTGATCGTTCATGCCGGCCACGCTGAAACTGTCGACCGTGACTTTCTGCAAGTCGATTGGCGTGCCACACACCTCAAGACCGCCCGGATGGCTCAGTGGGTTGTGCTTGAAGAAGTCCAGAAGGTCGCCATGGAACGCCGCGGGCAAGCGCGTGTTGTCGTTGTTCCAGTAGAGAATGTCGAACGCCGGCGGCTCCTTGCCCAGCAGGTAGTTGTTGACGAAGTAGCTCCAGATCAAGTCGTTGGGGCGCATCCAGGCGAAGACCTTGGCCATGTCGCGACCGTCCAGCACGCCCTTCTGATAGGAGCGACGCTTGGCCGCTTCCAGGGTCTGTTCGTCGGCGAACAGGGTGGCGGGGCTGTCCATCTGGCTGTCGAGCAAGCTCACCAGATAGGTTGCGCTGGAGACTCGGCGCAGTTGTCGCTTGGCCTGAAGATGACCTTGCAACGCGGCAATCGTCAGCCCGCCGGCGCAGGCGCCCATCAGGTTGACCTCGCGGGCGCCAGTGATCGCCCGGCAGACGTTCATTGCTTCTTCCACCGCCTCAACGTAGGTCGACAGCCCCCACTCGCGGTGACGCACATCCGGGTTGCGCCAACTGATCATGAAGGTTTGCAGGCCGTTCTTCAGGGCGAACTGGACGAAGCTGTTGTGCGGGCTCAGGTCGAAAATGTAGTACTTGTTGATCTGCGGCGGCACCACCAGCAGCGGTTTTGAATACTGTTTTTCGCTCATCGGTTTGTACTGGATCAGCTCCAGCAACTCGTTGCGAAACACCACGGAACCGGTGGTGGTGGCAACGGTTTTACCGACCTCGAAGGCTTGCTTGGTGACTTGCCGGGGCAAGCCATCGTTGTGCAGGAAGTCGTCGATCAGGTGACTGACTCCGCGCACCAGGCTGTTGCCGCCGGAGTTGAAAATCTCCTTGATCGCCAGCGGATTGAGCAGGGTATTGGAGGGCGCTACGGCATCGTTGAGCAGGGCAAAAGCAAAGTGGGCGCGGGCGCGATCGTCCGGGCTCATGTTGCTCTCGTCGATCCAGGTTTTGACCTGTTTCTGCCAGCTCAGGTAGGCCTGCAAACTACGCCGGTAAAACGGGTTGAGGCTCCACGCCGGGTCGGCAAAGCGACTGTCCTGCGGGTTGGTCGGATGCAGGGTTTCCCCCAGCAGCACACGGCCCAACTGACCGCCCAGTTTCAAGGCATGCCGGGCGCTGTGCACCGGGTTGCGCAAACCGTGGGCAGCCACACTGCGCAGGGTCGACAGCAGATCCCGGCCGCGCAGACCGGTAATCGCACTTTGTGCGTTGATGAAGGCGGCGGGAGAGGGCAACGAGCCCGTCGCTGGTTTTTCGCGCATGAGTCAACACTCCTTCGTCTTCAGGCCAAAAACAAACACATCGAACCAGATCACCATAGACGCTGTTACGGGTTGTTGCGCGGAACGGCGTCCTGCCATCCCTTTCCCATCAACAAAAAGTCGGGGCGGATTAGCCGCCCAATGGCGTCGGGTGCGGATGCATCACCGCACGCTGACGTTCTTCCTCGAGGAATTTCATGATGATCGGCGCCACAGCTTCGGCCCGGGTAATCAGGAACAGATGCCCATCATCGATGATGTGCAACTGGGCGTTGGGGATCCGCCAGGCGAGCATGCGCATGTTGATCAGCGGGATCAGCGGATCGTCGTCGCCGGCCAGCACCAGCGTCGGCTGGTGGATCTTGTGCAGCCAGTGAATGCTGGTCCAGCCGAGGCCGGCAAACAGTTGCCAGTAGTAACCGAGCTTGCCCGCCGAACGCACTTTCGCCGCGTGACTGGCGGCCAGCGTCGGGTCGCGGCGGAACGAGCCGCCGTAGATCATCGGCGCAATGCGAATCACGTGGGACGGCTGGATGTAGCGCCGGGGGCTGGCCATCATCCACAGGACTTTCGGCTTGCCGGGCACCATCACCGTACCGGCCGCCGTGGCGGCCAGCACTAGTTTTTTGCAGCGCTCGGGATAGTCGTAGGCGAACTGCTGCGCCAAGGCGCCGCCCCAGGACACGCCGATCACGTTGACCTGTCCGTAGTCGAGATAGTCGAGCATCCGTGCCGTGAGCTTCGCCAGCCCCGGAAAGCGATACGGCCGGTTCGGCGTCGACGAGCCGCCGACACCGGGAACGTCGAAAGCGATGACTTCCAGGTCCGGGTCCAGCGCCGCGACGAACGGAAACACCAGCTCAAGGTTGGCGCCGATGCCGTTGAAAATCAGCAAGGGCGTCAAGTGAGGCTTGCCGGGGCGTACCGCGGTGCGGAGGGTCTGGCCATCCAGGTCGACGGTACGAAAAATGAACGGTTGCGGCATGCTTCTGGCCCTGTGGGTCACTTTCTAAAATTCATCCTCGATCCCCTGTAGGAGCTGCCGCAGGCTGCGATCTTTTGATTTTGGTTTAAGAGAATCAAGATCAAAAGATCGCAGCCTGCGGCAGCTCCTACAGTGGCGCGAGGTGTGTCAGTTACCGCTCATGTACGTAAGTGCCCGGCGCAGCTTCGCCGGCGGTGTAGGTTTTGTTGCCCAGTGTGGTCGGGGATTTCTTCAATTTGCCCGAGCGCTGAGCCTGCCACGCCTGCCAGTGCAGCCACCAGGAATCGGTGTGCTTGGTGGAGTTCTCTTGCCAGTCCTCGGCTTTCACCGGCATATCGATGCTGGTCATGTAGCGCGATTTCGGGTTGCCCGGCGGGTTCAGGATGCTCTGGATGTGGCCGCTGCTGGACAGCACGAATTCAACATTGCCGCCGAACAGTTGCGCCGACTTGTAGCAAGACTTCCACGGTGTGATGTGGTCGTTGGTGCCGGCCAGGGAAAAGATGTCGGCCGTGACTTGCTTGAGGTCGATCGGCGTGCCGCACACTTCCAGTGCGTTGGGGCGGATCAGTGGATTACTTTTGAACATCTCGATCAGGTCACCGTGGAACGCGGCCGGCAACCGTGTGGTGTCGTTGTTCCAGAACAGGATGTCGAATACCGGCGGCTCGTTGCCCAACAGGTAGTTGTTGACCCAGTAATTCCAGATCAGATCGTTGGGGCGCATCCAGGCGAAGACTTTCGCCATGTCGCGGCCTTCCAGCACACCGGCCTGGTAGGAATGGCGCTTGGCGGCTTCGAGGGTCTGTTCGTCGACGAACAGGGCCACGTCGCTGTCCAGGGTGGTATCCAGCACGCTCACCAGCAAGGTCAGGGCGTTGACCTTCTTCTCGCCGATCGCCGCGTAGTGGCCCAGCAGGGCGGTGCAGGTGATGCCGCCGGAGCAGGCGCCGAGCATGTTCACGTCTTTGCTGCCGGTGATCGCGGTGACCACATCGACCGCTTCCTTGAGCGCTTCGATATAAGTCGAAAGGCCCCACTCGCGCTGTTCCTTGGTCGGGTTGCGCCAGCTGACAATGAACGTCTGCACGTTGTTGCGCAGGCAGAAGCGCGCCAGGCTCTTGTCCGGGCTCAGGTCGAATACGTAGAACTTGTTGATCTGCGGCGGCACCACCAGCAGTGGGCGCTCGTACACCTGCTCGGTGCTCGGCCGGTACTGGATCAGCTCCAGCACGTCGTTGCGAAACACCACCGCGCCTTCGGTTACGCCAAGCGACTTGCCGACTTCGAATGCACCCATGTTGACCTGGCTCGGCATGCCGCCGTTATGGACGATGTCTTTGGCCAAGTGGGAGAGACCGTCGAGCAGGCTCTTGCCGCCGGTTTCGAAGAAGCGTTTGACCGCCGCAGGGTTGGCCGCACTGTTGGTCGGGGCCATGGCTTCGGTCATGAGGTTGATCACGAAATGGCCGCGAGCGACGTCTTTTGGCGACAGGCTGCTGTCGTCGATCCAGGCATGGAGTTCCTTGCGCCACGCCAGGTAAGTTTGCAAATAACGTTTATAGAGCGGGTTCTGGCTCCAGGCCGGATCGGCAAAGCGACGGTCTTCGCCTGGCGGTTGCAGCTCGGATTTACCGAACAACACATTCTTGAGTTCGAGACTGAAATGAGCGACATGCTTGACACTGTGAATCGGTTGTTTGATGGCCTGCCTGAGCACCATTCGAGCAGAAGCCAGTAGATCCTTTCCACGCAGCCCAACAACTGGATTAAGCCCCAGGGTGTTTTCCGAGGCTTGATACTTCAGGTCATCGTTGTTCTTGTTACTCATCTACGACGCTCCATTGTCCTGAGACGAGTACCTGAGCTCAGCCGTGTAGTCACACAACCAATACCAGGTACTGCTGCTCGGGTGACCGTTAATTCTGCATCGCTGCTTTTTTAGTACAACGAGCACTGCAGGGAACTTGCCAGCTCCATTGGTTACCCGAGTTTAATTTTTTTCGCAAGCAGGCTGGGGCCTGTCATCCATTATTTCCTGCGCCGCGCCGGGTCTGCTGTGCCGCAGGGCAAGGCGCGAGGAGCGTAGTTTGGTCATTCCAAATAAGCTCCGAGCAACGCAGCCCTGCGGCACAGCAGGCCCGGCCCTCCGGGTTGTGCCTGAAAGCGGGCCAGGCTGCGTTGCAAGCCTTGGAAAGGGAACAGCCATTCCCAGCGGCCTGCGCCTTGCCTGGCCCGCTTTCAGGCGACAACGCGCGCAGGAAATAATGGATGACAGGCCCAATCCTCAGCCTGACGGCAGAGCATTCAAACAGATGAAATTAGAAAATGCCCTCTAAAGAGCAAGAAGCCTGATCTAGAGCATTAGCTTGACGATGGACTGGCTTGGGTCGCGGGTTTTTCCGGCGGCTTTGAGCTCGGCAAGATAATCGTTCCAGAGGTCCTCTTGGCGCACGCCCAACTGGTAGAGATATTCCCAAGTGAACAGGCCGCTGTCGTGGCCGTCATCGAAGGTCAATTTCAGTGCGTACTGACCGGCCGGTTCTACCTTGGAAAGACCTACGCCGATCTTGCCAAATTGCAGGATAGGTTTGCCGTGGCCCTGGACCTCGGCGGAAGGAGAGTGCACGCGAAGGAACTCGGCGGGCAGGTGATATTCCTCGCCGGACGCGTATTTCAGCGACAGGGTTTTCGAGGCTTTGTGCAGTTTGATGTCGGTGGGGAGTTGGGTCGTCATGGGGCCGGTCGTCCGTCTTGATGAAGGCCCTGTGTCGGCGGGTGATCCTGTGGCGAGGGAGCTTGCTCCCGCTCGGCTGCGCAGCAGTCGTAAATCCGGCGAATGCGGTCTTGCTGATAAATCGCGTTCGCCGATTTTGGGGCCGCTTCGCGACCCAGCGGGAGCAAGCTCCCTCGCCACAGAAGCCCGCTCACACAGTAGGTGACCTACAGGATATAACGGGACAGGTCTTCGTTCTGTGCCAATTCGCCGAGGTGGCTGTTGACGTACTCGGCGTCGATCAGGATCACCTTGTCGTCGTGGGCGCTGGCCAGATCACCGGCGCTGAACGATACCTCTTCCAGCAGACGCTCAAGCAGCGTGTGCAGGCGGCGGGCACCGATGTTCTCGGTCTTCTCGTTGACCTGCCAGGCGATCTCGGCGATGCGCTTGATCCCGTCCGGCTGGAACTCGATGGTCAGGCCTTCGGTTTTCAGCAGGGCGCAGTATTGCTCGGTCAGCGACGCGTGCGGCTCGCTGAGAATGCGCTCGAAGTCTTCCGGGGTCAGCGCTTTCAGCTCGACGCGAATCGGCAGGCGACCTTGCAACTCAGGCACCAGATCGCTCGGCTTGCTCAGGTGGAACGCACCGGAAGCGATGAACAGGATGTGGTCGGTCTTGACCATGCCCAGTTTGGTGTTGACGGTGCAGCCTTCGATCAGTGGCAGCAAGTCACGCTGCACGCCTTCGCGAGACACGTCGATGCCGCCGGAATTGCCGCGCTTGGCGACCTTGTCGATTTCGTCGATGAACACGATACCGTGCTGCTCTACCGCTTCCAGCGCCTTGGCCTTCAACTCTTCATCGTTGACCAGGCGACCGGCTTCTTCGTCACGCACCAGTTTCAGCGCTTCCTTGACCTTGAGCTTGCGGCTTTTCTTTTTGCCCTTGCCCATGTTGGCGAACAGGCTCTGCAACTGGTTGGTCATTTCTTCCATGCCCGGTGGCGCAGAGATATCGACGCCGGCCACTTCGGCGACTTCGATTTCGATCTCTTTGTCATCCAGCTGGCCTTCACGCAGACGCTTGCGGAACAGCTGGCGGGTGTTGGAATCAGCCGAAGGTGCGGCGTCGTCGTTGTGGAAACCCATGCGTGCCGGCGGCAGCAGGGCGTCGAGGATGCGCTCTTCAGCGGCGTCTTCGGCGCGGTGGCGAACCTTGGTCATTTCCTGTTCGCGCAGCAGCTTGATGGCGGCGTCGGCGAGGTCACGAATGATCGATTCAACATCGCGACCGACATAGCCGACTTCGGTGAACTTGGTCGCTTCGACCTTGATGAACGGCGCGTTGGCCAGTTTGGCCAGGCGACGGGCGATCTCGGTTTTACCGACACCGGTCGGGCCGATCATCAGGATGTTCTTTGGCGTTACTTCAACGCGCAGCTCTTCCGGCAGTTGCATCCGGCGCCAGCGGTTACGCAGCGCGATGGCGACGGCGCGCTTGGCATCGTCCTGGCCGATGATATGGCGATTGAGTTCGTGGACGATTTCACGGGGAGTCATGGACATAGTAATTGGCGGTCCTCTAGCAAAAGCGAGCCGTGGCGCTAGGCCGAAACAGGCTTACTCGGCGAGGTCCTGCTCCTCAATGGTGAAGGTGTGGTTGGTGAATACACAGATGTCGCCGGCGATGCCGAGCGCGGTTTCGACGATTTCCCGGGCCGACAAATCGGTTTTCTTCAGCAGGGCACTCGCGGCGGCCTGGGCGTAACCGCCACCGGAACCCATGGCGATCAGGCCTTCTTCGGGTTCAACGACGTCACCGTTGCCGGTGATGATCAGCGAGGCGTCTTTGTTGGCGACGGCGAGCATGGCTTCGAGGCGGCTGAGGGAACGGTCGGTGCGCCATTCTTTGGCGAGTTCGACGGCGGCGCGAACCAGGTGACCCTGATGTTTCTCGAGCTGGCCTTCAAAACGCTCGAACAGGGTGAAGGCGTCAGCGGTAGCCCCGGCAAAACCGGCGATGACCTGACCGTGGTACAGGCGGCGAACTTTCTTCGCGTTGCCTTTCATCACGGTATTGCCGAGAGAAACCTGGCCGTCGCCGCCCATGACGACTTTGCCGTGGCGGCGAACTGAAACGATGGTGGTCAAGGGAGAGTCTCCACGCAGCGGGGCGAAAATGCCTTATGCAAACTCATATGGGGGTGGTGGAGCGTTTTTCAACTGTAGGACGAGGCGGGGGACGAGCGGTGTGTCATCTGCGAGGAAGAGTGCAGGTGAATCCCTGTGGCGAGGGAGCTTGCTCCCGCTGGAGTGCGCAGCACTCCCAAATCCAGCCACTGCGGTATGTCAGATAGACCGCAGTGGCCTGATTACGACTGCTTCGCAGCCGGACGGGAGCAAGCTCCCTCGCCACAAAGCAGGTTGTTTCTGCTGGATCAGCGGCTCTGGCGTTGTTGTAACAACAGATTGCTGAACCCGCTGCCAGCCAGTTGCTTCTGGGCAGTGGTCAGTTGTTCACGGTTGCTGAACGGCCCGACCAAAACCCGATACCAGGTTTCGTCCTTCACCGTGCCGGATTCAACCGCCACTGCCTGACCGAGCAAGATGATCTGCGCGCGAACCTTGTCGGCATCAGCCTCTTTGCGGAACGAACCGGCCTGCAAGAAGAACTTGGTCACTGGCGCCGCTTTGGAAACCGGTGGCGCTGGTGGCGGGGTAATTCCGGACAGCGCAGCCTGTGCCCGCGCGGTGTCGATCTTCGCCGCTTGTTCTGGCGTGACCGGCGTGGTCGGCACCGTCGGCACTTGTGGTGTCGGCAGGGTTTTCTCCGGCACCGCGTCCGGCGGCACGATCACTTCCGATTCCGGCAGCAAGGTATAGAAGTCGTACTTCGGCTTCACCGGTTGCGTCGGGCTCGGCGGAGTCTTGTTGGCCTCGGCGATCTTGGTGGCTTTCTGCTGCTCGATCTTCTCGCGCTTGACGCTTTCGCTGCCCTTGCCAGGCTCCAGTTTCATCAGAAACACGATAAACGCGCCGACGGTCAGGCCGATGGCCATCCACAGCCAGCCCGGGATCGGTTTCTTTGCAGGAGCGGTGTAACGACTGGCGCCACGCTTGGGTGCAGGTTTTTTCTTGGCAGCCAACTTACATACGCTCCAGAGTTTCCAGACCCAAGAGTTCCAGGCCTTGCTTGAGTGTGCGACCGGTCAGCGCGGCGAGGCGCAGACGGCTCTGCATTTGCACCGGGGTATCGGCGCTGAGGATCGGGCAGTTCTCGTAGAAGCTGGAGAACAGGCCGGCGACATCGTACAGGTAGGTGCACAAAATGTGCGGCGTCCCTTTGTCGGAAACGTTGTTCAGCACTTCGCCGAACTGCGCCAGTTTGGCCGCCAGTTCATGTTCGTGCGGTGCTTCGAGAACGATCTGGCCTTCGACTTCGCTGAAGTCCTTGCCGAGCTTGCGGAACACGCCGGCCACGCGGGTGTAGGCGTACAGCAGGTACGGCGCGGTGTTGCCTTCGAAGTTCAGCATCAGGTCGAAGTTGAAGCTGTAGTCGCTGGTGCGGTGCTTGGACAGGTCGGCGTATTTCACTGCGCCAATGCCCACGACCTTGGCGATGTTACGCAACTCGTCTTCGGCCAGCTCCGGGTTCTTCTCTTTCACCAGGGTGTAGGCGCGGTCCTTGGCTTCGGTCAGCAGATCGACCAGCTTCACGGTGCCGCCATCACGGGTCTTGAACGGACGGCCATCGGCGCCGTTCATGGTGCCGAAGCCCATGTGTTCCATGTCCATCGGGTGCGTCACGAAACCGGCGAGGCGCGCGACCTGGAACACCTGCTGGAAGTGCAGGGCCTGACGCTGGTCGACGAAGTACAACGCACGATCAGCCTTCAGTTTGCCGCTGCGATAACGCACGGCTGCCAGGTCGGTGGTGGCGTAGAGGTAGCCGCCGTCAGCCTTGACGATGATCACCGGCAGCGGGTCGCCGTCGGCGTTCTTGAATTCGTCAAGGAACACGCACTGGGCACCGTTGCTCTCGACCAGCAGGCCGGCAGCCTTGAGGTCGTTGACCACGTTGATCAGGTCGTCGTTGTAGGCGCTTTCGCCCATTACGTCGGCCATGGTCAGTTTGACGTTCAGTTGTTCGTAGATCGCCTGGCAGTGGGACAACGAGATATCGCGGAAGCGCGACCAGAGCGCCAGGCACTCGGCGTCGCCGGCCTGCAATTTCACCACCAGACCACGGGCGCGATCAGCAAACTCTTCGGATTCGTCGAAGCGTTGCTTGGCCGCACGGTAGAAGTTTTCCAGGTCCGACAGCTCGTCGCTGGTGATCGGGTTCTCTTGCAGGTACGCCATCAGCATGCCGAACTGGGTGCCCCAGTCGCCGACGTGGTTCTGACGGATCACGGTGTCGCCGAGGAACTCCAGCACCCGCGCCACGCCGTCGCCGATGATGGTCGAGCGCAAGTGGCCGACGTGCATCTCTTTGGCCAGGTTTGGCGCCGACAGGTCAACCACGGTGCGCTGCACCGGGCCGGCCTTGCGCACGCCGACGTTCTTGTCAGCCAGCGCCGCGTCGAGGCGCGAGGCCAGTGCCTGGGTGTTCTGGAAGAAGTTCAGGAAGCCCGGGCCGGCGATTTCGGTCTTGGTGACGTTTTCGTCAGCCGGCAGCGCGGCGATGATTTTTTCTGCCAGGTCGCGCGGCTTCATGCCCGCCGGTTTGGCCAACATCATCGCGATGTTGCTGGCGAAGTCGCCGTTCTTCTTGTCGCGGGAGTTTTCCACCTGGATCGCCGGCGACAGGCCTTCAGGCAACACACCTTCGTTGACGAGTTGGGTGATGGCTTGTTGGATCAGCAGGCGAATGGTGTCTTTCATGGTGTTCTCTTTCGACCGCAAGCGCGGCGGCGCTTCGATGCGCTAGTGGAAAAACTGGGCATTATCCGTGGCCCAAGCGTGCTTGCCAACTATAGCGGGCAGGTTATGGATATGTGGTGACAAATCCACCGCCATCGCGAGCAAGCTCGCTCCCACAGTGGATCAGCGGTGTTCATGCATTGTTGGCCCACCACACCCTCCTGTGAGAGCGAGCTTGCTCGCGATAGCGATCGATCAATCAATACAAATCGACGGGATCAACATCCAAAGACCAGCGCACCGCCCGCCCACTCGGCATCTGCTCCAGCGCCAGCAACCAACTGCTGAGCAACCGATGCAACGGTGCCCGGGCCGTAGCCTGTAACAACAGCTGCGCCCGATAACGCCCGGCCCGACGCTCCATCGGTGCCGGCACCGGCCCGAGCAACTCGATACCGCTCAGATTCTGCTCGGCCAGCAATCGTTCCGCCTCGCTGCACGCCTCATCGAGAAAGCCTTCGGCCTGCCCCGGTTTGTGCGCCTCGGCCCGCAGCAGCGCGAGGTGCGCAAACGGCGGCAAACCAGCAGCGCGACGCTCGCTCAGGGCCTGTTCGGCAAAGGCGAAATAACCCTGTTCGGTCAGTTGCACCAGCAGCGGATGGTCCGCCAGGTGGGTCTGGATGATGACTCTGCCCGGCTCTTCAGCTCGCCCCGCACGGCCAGCGACCTGAACGATCAGCTGCGCCATGCGCTCGCTGGCGCGGAAGTCGCCGGAGAACAGCCCGCCGTCGGCATCGAGAATTGACACCAGCGTCACCCGAGGGAAATGGTGCCCTTTGGCAAGCATCTGCGTGCCGACCAAAATGCACGGCTGGCCTTTTTGAATGGTTGCGAATAGCTGATTCATCGCGTCCTTGCGCGAGGTGCTGTCCCGATCAACCCGCAGCACCGGCACGTCCGGAAACAGAATCGCCAAGCGTTCTTCGGCGCGCTCGGTGCCCGCGCCGACGGGCCGCAAATCGACCTTGCCGCATTTCGGACAGTGCCGGGGCACGCGTTCAACGTAGCCGCAATGGTGGCAACGCAGTTCGCCGGAGCGCTGGTGCACGGTCATCCGCGCATCGCAGCGTTGGCACTCGGACATCCAGCCGCAATCGTGGCAGAGCAAGGTCGGCGCAAAGCCGCGGCGGTTGAGGAAAACCAATACTTGCTGGCCGGCGGCCAAGGTCTGGCCGATGGCCTGCTGCATCGGCCCGGAAATCCCGCTATCGAGCGGGCGACTTTTCACATCCAGACGCAGGAAGCGTGGCTGCTTGGCGCCGCCAGCCCGCTCATTCAGGCGTAGGAGGCCGTAGCGGCCGGTGTAGGCGTTGTGCAGGCTTTCCAGCGAAGGCGTGGCGGAGCCGAGGACAATCGGGATGTTTTCCTGCCGGGCGCGGACCAAGGCCAGGTCGCGGGCGTGGTAGCGCAAGCCTTCCTGCTGTTTATAAGAGCCGTCGTGCTCTTCGTCGATGATGATCAGGCCGGGGTTTTTCATCGGCGTAAACAGCGCCGAACGGGTGCCGATAATAATGTCGGCATCGCCGTCCCGGGCGGCGAGCCAGGCTTCCAGGCGCTCGCGATCATTGACCGCCGAGTGGATCAGCGCGATCCGGGCGTTGAAGCGCTGCTCGAAGCGCGCCAGGGTTTGCGGACCGAGGTTGATCTCTGGGATCAGCACCAGCGCTTGCTTGCCGGCCTCAAGGGTTTCGCGGATCAGTTGCAAATAGACTTCGGTCTTGCCGCTGCCGGTGACGCCAGCCAGCAGAAACGCGTGATAACTGTCGAACCCGGCACGGATCGCCTCGTAGGCGGCGCGTTGTTCCGGGTTGAGCGGCAGCTCCGGCTGGGCCAGCCAATGTTCATGACGGGCGCCGGGGACGTGCTTGCGGATTTCCACTTGCACCAGGTCTTTGGCCAGCAACAGATCGAGGCTGTCCTTGCTCAACATCAGTTTGCTCAGCAACTGATGAGCCACGCCGTGCGGGTGTTGAGCCAGCGTCGCCAGGGCATCACGCTGGCGCGGGGCGCGGGCGATGCGCGGATCATCGAGGCTGGCGCCGGGGGCGGCAGACCAGAAGCGCTCCTGGCGTGCTTCCGCCAGTTCACCCTGGCGCAACAGCACCGGCAACGCCCAGCTCAAGGTATCTCCGAGGCTGTGCTGGTAATACTGGGACGTCCACAGGCAAAGCTTGAATAGCGCGGGTGGCAGCGGCGGCGTGGCATCGAGCAGGGCCAGGGCCGGTTTAAGCTTTTCGACCGGCACTTCGCTGGTGTCGGTGACCTCCACCAGAATCCCGATCATCTCCCGCCGGCCAAACGGCACTCGCAAGCGCATGCCCGGCTGCAACTGGGCGCGCAGGACTCCGGCCGGGGCACGGTAATCGAACAGGCGGCGCAGCGGCGAAGGCAGGGCAAGGCGCAAAATGGCGTCGGGCACGCGGGGGATTCTCTTTGGACGGGCAATAATTGAATGGCTGTGCGCATAACTTGTGGGAGCGGGCTTGCTCGCGAAAGCGTTGCGTCAGACAACGTAAATGCTGACTGACACGCCCTCTTCGCGAGCAAGCCCGCTCCCACAGGGATGGTGTTAAGTGCCGGGAGCCTAGCAGACGGTCGGTAGAAGGGACAGCTTGCGTGATTGCAAAGGTCTGGTAGAATCCGCGGCCTAATTACGTGCGGTATTCAACAATAGTGTTGAGTGGCGGCACGCTAGCCTGAGGAATACACCATGAAAGCCGATATCCATCCAGCATACGAAACCATCGAAGTAACTTGCAGCTGCGGCAACAAGTTCGAAACTCGTTCGAACCTGTGCAAGCCACTGGGTACTGACGTATGCAACGAGTGCCACCCGTTCTACACCGGTAAGCAGAAGACTCTGGATACTGGCGGCCGTGTACAGCGCTTCGCAGACCGCTTCGGTGCTTTCGGCAAGAAAGCTCCAGCTGCTGCAGAGTAAGGCTGAAGAGCCCGATGGGCTTTTCCCTGCTGTTGAAAAAGGCGTCCCTTGCGGGCGCCTTTTTTGTGTCCGCAATTTGGCTTTCCGGCGCCCAGGCCTTCTGCCCGGCGCCGAGCGGTTTGACGTCTGTCGCCGTGCAGCGAGTGGTGGACGGCGACACCCTGCGCCTGAGCGATGGCCGCAGTGTGCGGATGATCGGCTTGAATACTCCGGAACTGGGGCGCCAAGGCCGCACCGACGAACCGTTCGCCGTGGCGGCACGCAAACGCCTTGAAGCGCTGGTTGCTGCCAGCAATGACCAAGTGGGTTTGCTGCCCGGTAAAGAGGCCAAGGATCGCTACGGCCGCACCTTGGCTCACGTCTACGGTGCTGACGGCGCCAATCTCGAAGCGCAAATGCTCGCCGAAGGCCTCGGTTTTCAGGTGGCCGTGGCGCCGAATGTTGATTTGGTGGCGTGCCAACAAGCGGCGGAGCGCGCGGCCCGACAGGCTGGTCTTGGTCTGTGGCGACAGTCGCCTGTACTGAAAGCGGAGCAGATCCGCGCGTCCGGTTTCGCCGTGCTCAGTGGTCGTGTGAGCAAGGTTCAACGCAATCGCGGCGGGGTTTGGATCGAGTTGCAGGATTCGGTTGTATTGCGCGTTGCACCCAATCTGCTCGGGCAGTTCGATGTCGCCGCGCTTGAACGGCTCAAAGGCAAGCAGATTGAGGCCCGAGGCTGGGTGCTGGACCGTTCCCGCCGAGGCGGCCTTGAGGGTGGTCAAGCGCGCTGGCTGCTGCCGCTTGGCGATCCGTCGATGCTTCAAACCACCTCGCGATAAAAAATTGTAGACATTTTTAATCAGGATTGTGAACAGTAAAGCCCTTGTGTTCCGTGGCTCTTGGCCCAAAGTCGTAGGGCAGGGCGCTTGACAGGGGTGACTGGTCAGTCTTGTAGGGACTTTGCGACACGCGTATCCTCGGCGGTCCGTCTGTCCAACAGTAAAAAGCGGAATGCCCACATGTCTGATTTGAAAACTGCCGCTCTCGAATATCACGCCCATCCTCGTCCAGGGAAGCTGAGTGTCGAGCTCACCAAGGCCACCGCTACCGCTCGCGACCTGTCGCTGGCCTACAGCCCCGGCGTAGCCGAACCAGTACGCGAAATCGCCCGCGATCCTGAACTGGCCTACAAATACACCGGCAAGGGCAACCTGGTTGCAGTCATTTCCGATGGCACCGCGATTCTCGGCCTGGGTAACCTCGGCCCATTGGCTTCCAAGCCAGTGATGGAAGGTAAAGGCGTGTTGTTCAAGCGCTTCGCCGGCATCGACGTTTTCGACATCGAAGTCGACTCCGAAAGCCCGCAAGCCTTCATCGACACCGTCAAGCGTATCTCCATCACCTTCGGTGGCATCAACCTGGAAGACATCAAGGCACCTGAGTGCTTTGAGATCGAACGTGCTCTGATCGAGCAGTGCGACATTCCGGTATTCCACGATGACCAGCACGGCACCGCGATCGTTACCGCTGCCGGCATGATCAACGCCCTGGAAATCGCTGGCAAAACCCTCGCTGACGCCAAGATCGTCTGCCTGGGCGCTGGTGCGGCCGCTATCTCCTGCATGAAATTGCTGGTGAGCATGGGCGCCAACATCGAAAACATCTTCATGGTTGACCGTACCGGCGTGATCCACTCCGGCCGTGACGACCTGAACCAGTACAAAGCTGTCTTCGCTCACGCGACCGACAAGCGCACCCTGGCTGATGCCCTGACCGGTGCTGACGTGTTCGTTGGCCTGTCTGGCCCGAACCTGTTGAGCGCTGAAGGCCTGAAGTCCATGGCGGCCAACCCGATCGTCTTCGCGTGCTCCAATCCTGATCCGGAAATCGCCCCGGAACTGGCTCACGCCACCCGTGACGACGTGATCATGGCGACCGGCCGTTCGGACTACCCGAACCAGGTCAACAACGTACTGGGCTTCCCGTTCATCTTCCGCGGTGCCTTGGACGTTCGCGCCAAGCGCATCAACGAAGAAATGAAAGTGGCTGCGGCCAACGCCCTGCGTGAACTGGCCAAGCTGCCGGTTCCTCAGGAAGTGTGCGACGCCTACGGCGGCATCAAACTGGAATTCGGTCGTGAGTACATCATCCCGAAACCAATGGATGCCCGTCTGATCACCGTGATCTCCGATGCCGTGGCCAAGGCCGCCATCGAGACCGGCGTAGCAACCCTGCCGTATCCGAAGAACTACCCGCTGAAAAGCGTGGATGACGTGTTCAACGGCTAAGCTGTTGTAACGCTTCAACCGAAAGCCCCGGCTCTTATTGAGTCGGGGCTTTTTTATGCCTGTGGATTTTGTGGTGTTTGTGAGGGCCCCTTCGCGGGCAAGCCTCGCTCCTACAGGTTTAGGTCGCTCGCGATATTGCTTACGACGGAAACCTGTAGGAGCGAGGCTTGCCCGCAAAGAGGTCGGCACAGAAAACACAGATATAAAAAAGCCCCGCGCTTCTCTCGAAGGCGGGGCTTTTGCGTTGCGCTACCCGATCAGAACAAATCGATCGGTGCCGCTTCGTCCGCTGGCAGCGGGCTACCCGGCGCAGCGCCGTTGCCCAGCTCGTTCACCGACGGTGGCGTGTCTTCGGCCTTGAACAGCTCGAAGTAGGCCCCAGGTGTGCTTGGGGTGGCTGCACGGCCGCTGACCGGGTCGACCCGCAGGCTGAGGATGCCTTCCGGTTCGGCTTGCGTGTGTGGCGGCTTGCCTTTGAGCGCAGCGCCCATGTAGTTCATCCAGATCGGCAGCGCGACGGTGCCACCGAACTCCTTGCGACCCAGGCTTTCAGGCTGGTCGAAACCGGTCCAGACCGTGGTCACGTAATCGGCGTTGTAGCCGGAGAACCAGGCGTCCTTGGATTCGTTGGTGGTACCGGTCTTGCCCGCGATGTCCGGACGACCCAGGGCCAGTGCGCGGCGGCCGGTACCGAGTTTGATCACGTCCTCCAGCATGCTGTTGAGGATGAACGTGGTGCGGCCATCGACAATGCGCTCGGCCAGGGCCGGGGTTTGCGGCAGTGTGCCAGGCGCGGCCGGTGCGGCAGGCGCTTCGCCCGGGGTCGGGTTGACCGTGAACGACTGGGCGGGCGGCGCAGCTACACCGCTGGTCGCTGCATTACCTTGAGGCACCGACGGCGGGTTGGCGACGAACAACGTGTCGCCATTGCGGCTTTCGATCTTGTCGATGATGTACGGGGTGATCTTGTAGCCGCCGTTGGCGAAGGTGCTCCAGCCGGTCGCGATCTCCATTGGCGTCAGGGTCGCGGTGCCGAGGGCCAGGGACAGGTTGCGCGGCAGATCCTGCTTGTTGAAGCCGAACCGGCTGATGTAGTCGATGGTGCGATCAACGCCCAGCGCCTGCACCAGTCGGATCGACACCAGGTTACGCGACTTGTACAGCCCTTCACGCAAGCGGATCGGGCCGAGGAAGGTGTTGGTGTCGTTCTTCGGACGCCAGACCTTGTCCAGGTACTCGTCGACAAACACGATCGGCGCATCGTTCACCAGCGTGGCGGCGGTGTAGCCGTTATCCAGCGCAGCGCTATAAACGAATGGCTTGAAACTCGAACCCGGCTGACGCTTGGCCTGCAGGGCGCGGTTGTAGTTGCTCTGCTCGAAGGCGAAGCCGCCGACCAGCGACCGAATCGCGCCGTTCTGCGGATCAAGGGAGACCAGTGCGCCCTGGGCCTGCGGAATCTGGCTGAACTTCAGCGAGTTGTCCGCCTGGCGTTGTACGCGGATCAAGTCACCGACCTGAGCCACATCCGACGGCTGTTTCGGGTTGGCGCCCATGCTGTTGGTGTTCAGGAATGGCCGTGCCCACTTCATGCTGTCCCAGCCAACGTGCTCGTCGCCGGTGCGGGTCATCACTTGCAGACCGTTTTTGTCGATCTGGGTGACGATAGCCGGCTCAAGGCTGCTGATGGTGCGCTGCTTGGTCAGTTCGGTGGCCCAGGCTTCACGAGTCTTGCCCGGCAGGCGCGACTCAGGACCGCGGTAGCCGTGACGCTGGTCGTAGGTCATCAAGCCTTCGTGGACTGCGGTGTTGGCCATTTCCTGCAAGTTGCTCGGCACGGTAGTCGTGACGCGGAAACCTTCGGTATAGGCGTCGCTGCCATAACGGCCTACCATTTCGGCACGGGCCATTTCAGCGATGTACGGCGCGTTCACTTCCGGAGTCGGCACGTGATAGCTGGCGTTCAGCGGTTCGTTGATCGCGGTGGTGTAGTCGGCTTCGGTGATTTTTCCGAGCTTGTACATGCGC
>Ga0209903_1000236_pt1 | contig 23433 bp, 19 predicted proteins | sample OrgsoiDNA2013051_FD_185801 | JGI IMG/M metagenome (GOLD analysis project Ga0209903, IMG submission 185801) | Permafrost soil microbial communities from the Arctic, to analyse light accelerated degradation of dissolved organic matter (DOM) -... | ecosystem: Environmental > Terrestrial > Soil >...
GTGGCCGGCCTGCGTCCGCTGCTGGAGCAGCTCAAGGGCCGCGACCTCCCCAACATCGTCTGGCTGTGCAAGGGTTTTGAATACGACACCGGCCTGCTGCCGCACCAGATCGTCAAGCAAGTGCTGGGCGACACGGTGGCCGGCGGCGCGCTGTCCGGACCGTCGTTCGCGCAGGAAGTGGCGCGCGGCCTGCCCTGCGCGCTGACCATCGCGTCGACCTCGGCGGCGCTGCGCGAGCACGTCGTCGCGACCGTGCATGGCGGCAATATCCGCGTCTACTCCTGCGAGGATCTGGTCGGCGTGGAAGTCGGCGGCGCCGTCAAGAATGTGCTGGCCATCGCCACCGGCGTGGCCGACGGCCTGGGCCTGGGCCTGAACGCGCGCGCCGCGCTGATCACGCGCGGCCTGGCGGAAATCACCCGCCTCGGCACCACGCTGGGCGGCAATATCGAAACCTTCATGGGTTTGACGGGCATGGGCGATCTGATCCTGACCTGCACCGGCGACCTGTCGCGCAACCGCCGCGTCGGCCTCGGGCTGGCGCAGGGCAAGCCGCTGGACGTCATCGTCGGCGAGCTGGGCCACGTGGCCGAGGGCGTGCCCTGCGCCAAGGCCGTGCGCGAACTGGCGCGCAAGCTGGGCGTGGACATGCCGATCACCAACGCGGTGGCCGCCGTGCTGTTCGACGGCGACCAGGTGCAAGACCTGGTGCGGCGTTTGCTGGCGCGCGATCCGCGCGACGAACAAGCCGGCCGCGCGCCGTCCATATAAGCGCCGTGGCGCGGCCCGGCCTACCGGACGCGCCGCCGCCTGATTACGCCTCCTCGACCACTTCTTCCTGCGCGGCGCGCATCCACGTCACCAGCGGAAACGCGTCTTTCCAGCCACTGACGATTTCCGACACCAGCAATTCCGGCTGGTTCAGTTTCAGCGGCACTTCCGTCCACACGAAGAAACTTTTCAGCTTGATGTACTCGATGTGCTCGGCTTCCGGGTCGTAGCCTTTCGGCGGGCGCTGCAGCTTGCCCTCGTTCTGGATGTCGCCGAAAGTGGCGCGCAGCTTCTTGTTTTTCAGCACTTTCGTGAACCCGGCCGCGTCGTCGACCATGTGCTGGCGCAGCGCGCGCAAGCGGCCCGGCGGCGGCATGTATTCGCCGGCGCCGAACAGCAGCCGGCCCTGGCCGTCGATCTGCATATAATAGGTCGGGCCGCCGGCCTTGCTGGGGCGGCGCATGTCGTTGGGCGCGATGGCGGCCGAGAAGCGCGTCTTGTAAGGGCTCTTGTCGTTGGCGAAGCGCACGTCGCGGTTGATGCGGAACATGGCTTTCTTGGGATTGCAGAACTTGACGGCGGGATCGAACTTGCCCAGCTCGACGATGACGTCGGTCACCACTTGCAGGAATTCTTCGCGCAGGATGTCGTAGCGCGGCTTGTTCATGATGAACCACGGGCGGTTGTTATTGTCCGCCAGTTCTTTGAGGAATTGAGTCAGGTCGCGCAGGTGCATAAGGGTGGCAGGGTCCGGAAAAGTGTGGGCAGGCTATTTGGTCGCGGGCCGCTTGCCGACCATCACATCGAAGGTCGTCTCGCGGCTTTTGCGCAGCACCGTCATTTTAGCTTTTCCGCCCGGCGGCAGTTGGGCGATCAAATTGAGCATGTCGTTGGTGTCGGCCACCGGCTTGCCCTCGACCGACAGCAGGATGTCGCCGGGCCGGATGCCGGCGCGGTCGGCCGGGCCGTTGCGCACGATGCCGGCGATGATGGCGCCGCTCTGCTTGCTCAAGCCGAAGCTTTCCGCCAGCTCGGGCGTGATTTCCTGCGATTCGACGCCTATCCAGCCGCGCACCACGTGGCCGGTGCGGATGATTTCTTCCATGATCGCTTTCGCCGTCGACACGGGTATCGCGAAGCCGATGCCGACCGAACCGCCGGTCTGCGAATAAATCGCTGAGTTGATGCCGAGCAAGTTGCCGTTGGTGTCGATCAGCGCGCCGCCCGAGTTGCCGAAATTGATGGCGGCGTCGGTCTGTATGAAATTTTCAAAGTGGTTGATGTGCAGATTGTTGCGGCCCAGCGCGGAAATGATGCCCATGGTCACCGTCTGGCCGACGCCGAAGGGGTTGCCGATGGCCAGCACGACGTCGCCGACGCGGGCCTGCTCGGCCTGGCCCAGCACGATGACGGGCAGCTTGCCGAGCGATACCTTGATGACGGCCAGGTCGGTCTCCGGATCGGTGCCGACCACCTTGGCGGCGGCCTTGCGGCCGTCCGTCAGCGCCACCTCGATGTCGTCGGCCGCGTCGACGACGTGGTTGTTGGTCAAAATATAGCCGTCGGCGCTGACGATGACGCCCGAGCCGAGGCTGGACTCCTCGTCGTCCTGGTCGTCGCGGTCATGGTCGCGGTCGCCGAAGAATTTCTTGAAGAAGGGGTCGCGCAGCAGCGGATGGTGGCGCCGCCGCAGCGTCTTGCTGGCCATGATGTTGACCACGGCCGGCATGGCGCGCGCGGCCGCGTTGCGGTAGGAACCGGGCGCCGGCGCGCTGCCGGTGGCCTGCACCAGCGCCGAGCCGGACGCGACCGGGCCGATCGCCTCGACCCGGCTGGCCACGCGCAGCGCGCTGTCCGGCCGCACCGCCGCGTAGACGCAATACAGCGCCAGCGCGACGGTCACCGTTTGCGCAAACAATAACCAGAGTCGTCGCATGGCCTGCTTCTTGAAGTTACTTTTTTAAAGAGTCGCGAATTTCACGCAGCAACACGATGTCTTCCGGCGTCGGCGGCGGCGCCGGTTCCGGCGTCGGCTCGACCTTGCGCGCCTTGTTCATGATGCGCACCATCTGGAAGATGACGAAGGCCAGGATGATGAAGTTCAGCAAGATCGTCGCGAAATTGCCGTAGGCGAAGACGGCGCCCAGTTTCTTGGCCTCGACCAGGCTCAGCGAAGGATTCTGGCCGTTCAGCGGCAAATAATAGTTGCCGAAATCGAGGCCGCCGAACAATTTGCTGATCGGCGGCATGATGATGTCCTGCACCAGCGAATCGACTATCTTGCCGAACGCGCCACCGATGATGACGCCGACCGCCAGGTCCACCACATTGCCCTTCATGGCGAATTGTTTAAATTCCTGCATCATTGCCATTTGCACACTCTCTTTTGTGTCTGATTTTGAACAAACTGCGTTTGATCATACTATTTTTTCAATTAGAATCCAAACACCGTTGTTGCTTGCGCAAGCACAGCTGCGGCGTGGCAAAACGCGGCGTAGGCTTGATCCGCCGCAAACGCCCCGCCGCCGCGTCGTGCTAGCCGCGCCGGCGTCCGTTTGCGGGCTAAAGCTTGATACAAAAAGCCTCAATTACGGTCCATGCAACGTTTTTGCTTTAATTCGTTTCTGGCTTCACTTATAATTTAAGGTTGCTAGAAGCTATATTCGGGCTCTGTGTAGGTTTCGCGTTTTGTTCGCATTATTGACTGATTGGGGTTTGTATGAGTAACGAAAAGCAACTCGATTCCGGCCGGCGTGGCTTACTGGTGGCGACAGCCGCAGCCGGTAGCGTCGTTGGTCTGGCCACAGCAGGCGCACTGGTGAGCACCTTCCAGCCGTCCGAGCGGGCCAAAGCCGCTGGCGCGCCGGTTGAAGTAGACATCTCCACGCTCGCCCCCGGCGAAATGCGTACCGTTGAATGGCGCGGCAAACCGGTCTGGCTGCTGAAACGGACCCCGGAAATGGTCGCTTCGCTGAAGCAGACCGACGGCAAGGTCGCCGACGCCGACTCCAAACGCAATCCCGACGAATTCACCCCCGAATATGCCCGCAACGAATGGCGCTCGCGCAAGCCCGAGCTGCTCGTCGCGGTCGGCATCTGCACCCACCTGGGCTGCTCGCCTTCCTCCAAGTTTACTCCAGGTCCGCAGCCTTCGCTGCCCGACGACTGGGCCGGCGGCTTCCTGTGCCCCTGCCACGGCTCGACCTTCGACCTGGCCGGCCGCGTCTTCAAGAACAAGCCGGCGCCGGACAATCTGCAAGTGCCGCGCTATATGTTCCTGAGCGACACCAAACTGGTCATTGGTAAAGACGAGAAAGGCGAGGCATAAATCATGGCGGCTTTCAAAGAGACAAAGTTTCCTGCCAATGCACCGGCCGCAGAAAAAGCACTCGGCTGGGTCGACGACCGCTTCCCGCTGACCAAGCTCTGGAACGACCAATGGGGTAAATACTACGCCCCGAAAAACTTCAATTTCTGGTACATCTTCGGCTCGCTGGCCATGCTGGTGCTGGTGCTGCAGATCGTCACCGGCATCTTCCTGACCATGCACTACAAGCCGGACGCCACGCTGGCCTTCGGTTCCGTCGAATACATCATGCGCGAAGTGCCGTGGGGCTGGCTGGTGCGTTATATGCACTCGACCGGCGCGTCGGCCTTCTTCATCATCGTCTACCTGCACATGACCCGCGGCCTGCTGTACGGCTCGTATCGCAAGCCGCGCGAACTGATCTGGCTGTTCGGTTTCGCCATCTTCCTGTGCCTGATGGCCGAAGCCTTCTTCGGCTACCTGCTGCCGTGGGGCCAGATGTCGTACTGGGGCGCCCAGGTGATCGTCAACCTGTTCGGCGCGATTCCCTTCATCGGCCCGGACCTGTCGCTGTGGATACGCGGCGACTACGTCGTCTCCGACGCCACGCTGAACCGCTTCTTCGCCTTCCACGTGATCGCCATCCCGCTGGTGCTGCTGGGCCTGGTGGCCGCGCACTTGATCGCACTGCACGAAGTCGGTTCGAGCAATCCGGACGGCATCGAAGTGAAAGAAAACCTGGGCGCCGACGGCCACCCGGTCGACTCCATCCCATCGCACCCTTATTACACCGTCCACGATCTGTTCGGCGTGTCGGTGTTCCTGGTGATCTTCAGCGCGGTGGTGTTCTTCGCGCCGGAAATGGGCGGCTTCTTCCTGGAGTACAACAACTTCCTGCCGGGCGATTCGCTGAAAACCCCGCTGCACATCGCCCCGACCTGGTACTTCACCGCCTTCTACTCGGTGCTGCGCGCCACCACGGCCGATTTCATGTGGGTGCTGATGTTCGGCGTGGCCGCTTACGTCGTGTTCATCTGGCTCAAGTCGCGCCTGTCGACGACGATCAAGGCGATCATCGCGGTGATCGCGCTGCTGGCCATCATCGGCATGCTGCCATCGGTGCTGGACGCCAAATTCTGGGGCGTGGTGTTCTTCGGCGGCTCGGTGGTGATCCTGGCCTTCCTGCCGTGGCTCGATCATTCCAAAGTGAAATCCATCCGCTACCGTCCAAGCTGGCACAAATATGTGTACGCCTTGTTCTTCCTGTCGTTCCTGACGCTGGGCTACCTGGGCACGCTGCCGCCGACCGAGACCCGCACGCTGGTGTCGCAAGTGTGCACGCTGTTCTACTTCAGCTTCTTCCTGCTGATGCCTTGGTGGAGCGCGATGGGCACCTTCAAGCCCGTCCCGGCCCGTGTCGTGTTTCACGCGCACTGACCGCCGCCTAGCCAAGCACACAAAGGACACTTATGAATTTGCATAAAAAACTGCTCTGCATCCTGGCCCTGCTGCCGGGCCTGGCGCTGGCCGCCGACGAAGGCTACCCGCTCGACAAGGCGCCGGACCGCTCGCACAACATGGCCGCGCTGCAAAACGGCGCCAAGCTGTTCGTCAATTACTGCCTGAACTGTCATAATGCGTCCGCGATGCGTTATAACCGTCTGCGCGACCTGGGCCTGAACGAGGACCAGATCAAGAACAATCTGCTGTTCACCGGCGACAAGGTGGGCGAGATGATGATCACGGCCATGCCGCCGAAGGACGCGAAAGCGTGGTTCGGCACCGTGCCGCCGGATTTGTCGGTGATCGCGCGCGCCAAATCGTCGGAAGCCGGCAGTGGTGGCGACTACCTGTATACTTACCTGCGCACGTTCTACAAGGATGACACCCGGCCGACCGGCTGGAACAACGCCATCCTGAAGAACGCCGCCATGCCGCACGTGTTGTGGCAGTTGCAAGGTATCCAGACGGCCAAGATGGCTGACGAAATCGGCGAAGACGGCAAGACCGTCAGCAAGCTGGTGGGCTTTGAACAAGTCACGCCAGGCACGATGAACAAACTGGAATTCGACACCAATGTCGCCGACCTGGTCGGTTACATGGAATGGATGGCGGAACCGACGGCACAGTTCCGCAAGCGCCTCGGCGTGTGGGTGCTGTTGTTCCTGTCCGGCTTCGCGATTCTGGCATGGCGCTTGAACGCGTCGTTCTGGAAAGAAGTCAAATAAGTAGGGCGCCGGAGTTGGTCCGGCGCCTGTTTTTCGTTGCCCGCACTGGCGGGTGATCGTTCCGGGGTGATCCGTTCGCGGCTTCACCCCCTTTGTTTCTAAGGAACTATAAAAATGATGGTTCTCTATTCGGGCACGACCTGCCCATTTTCCCAACGCTGCCGCCTGGTCCTGTTTGAAAAAGGCATGGACTTTGAAGTGCGCGACGTCGACCTGTTCAACAAGCCGGAAGACATTTCGACGATGAACCCGTACGGCCAGGTGCCCATCCTGGTCGAGCGCGAACTGATTTTGTACGAATCGAACATCATCAACGAGTACATCGACGAGCGCTTCCCGCACCCGCAGCTGATGCCGGCAGACCCGCTGATGCGCGCCCGCGCCCGTTTGATGCTGTTCAATTTCGAGAAAGAGCTGTTCGTCCACGTGCACGTGCTCGAAAGCGAACGCGCCAAGGGCAACGACAAGAGCCACGACAAGGCCCGCGCCGAAATCCGCGACCGCCTGACCACGCTCGCGCCGCTGTTCCTGAAGAACAAGTACATGCTGGGCGACGAATTCTCGATGCTCGACGTGGCCGTCGCGCCGCTGCTGTGGCGCCTGGACCACTACGGCATCGAACTGTCGAAGACCGCCGCGCCGCTGATGAAATACGCCGAGCGCATCTTCTCGCGCCCGGCCTACATCGAAGCGCTGACCCCGTCGGAAAAGGTCATGCGCCGTTAATCGGACGCGACCGCCTCACTGAAGTATCGGTGCGCCTGCTGCCAGCGGGCGCGCCGCGTTTTACAGTCTGCCAAATCATGCCCGACATCTCTACCAAGCCCTACATGCTGCGCGCCATCTACGAATGGTGCACCGACAGCGGCTACACGCCCTACCTCGCCGTCAAGGTCGACGCCTCGACCACGGTGCCGATGGAATATGTGAAGAAGGGCGAAATCGTCCTCAACATCAGCTTCGGCGCCACCTCCGGCCTGAAGATGGACAACGACAGCATCCGCTTCAACGCCCGCTTCGGCGGCGTCTCGCGCGAGATCTACGTGCCGGTCAACAACGTCATGGCCATCTACGCCAACGAAAACGGCCAGGGCATGGCGTTCGAGCCGCAAGTGGGCGGCGCCGCCGCGCCGAACGACGAAGCGCCAGCCAGCGCGCCGGGGCCGAGCCTGGCGTCCGTTCCCGCCAGCGGCAGCGAGCCGAAAAGCCCGCCGTCGAACGGTCCCGACGACGACAACGAACCGCCAAAAAAGGGCGGCCGGCCTACTCTGACGCGAATTAAATAGCGTATAATTCGCCCCATACAAGTTACGCCGACTTAGCTCATTTGGTAGAGCAGTTGATTTGTAATCATCAGGTGGCCAGTTCGAAACCGGCAGTCGGCACCAGAAATTAGCATGAAAAACAAGGGGTTACAGGTTTACTGCTTGTAACCCCTTGTTTTGCTTTAGCAGCCGCGCTTTTCATGTAGGCGCCATGTAGGTTTTTTACCTCATCATCAAGTTGCAATGACGCCCATCGCCTACAGTAGCCAAGCTTAAAATACTTTTCGACCGATCTCATGAAGTTGGGAAACTAATTGCTCAAGCCTCTCCTGGGTGTCACCACGTAGTTCGCACTCCCAAACCACAATTACAGTCCAACCAAGGTCCGTAAGCGCCGCGAGGTTACGGGCGTCACGTGCCACATTAATCTCAAATTTAGCATTCCACTGCTCGCAGTTGGATGATGGATTTGTCGAATAGCGGCAGTTACGATGCCGGTGCCAGAAACACCCGTGTACGAATATAGCGACTTTAAATTTGGGCAGTACCAAGTCTGGGGAGCCAGGCAATTTCGTACTGTGAAGACGAAACCTAAACCCCTTAGAATGGAGAAATTTGCGTACTTTTAGTTCCGGTCGTGTGTTCTTGGACTTTATACCCGCCATCATTTGCGATCGCTTTGCTGCATCGACTACGTCCATTTTTCCTGGTATCCTAGGTTCACCAAAAGTTTTCACGTTAGGCAAAAGTTGTTAATCGAATCACAGCGCCCATCCTCGGACTATATTCCCATTGTTGACCTATTCGCAGGGCCTGGCGGCCTGGGCGAGGGGTTTTCGTCGGTCGAATCAGATCCCTTCAGAATCATTGTATCGGCTGAAATGGATTTTGCGGCGCGCAAGACGCTTCGGCTGCGGGCATTCTATCGACTGCTCAAGCGAGAGAATGAAGATAAGCTCGCTTCCTACTACCGATACTGCAATGGTGAGTCAGAGCTTCCTTACGACAGCAACAATGAGAACATTTGGCATGAGGCTGGCGAGGAAGCCCGCCAGCTTGTACTTGGCAAAGAATCCGACAACGAACAACTTGATCGCCGCATCACTGCCCATGGTCTCGGGACTCACACGCCTTGGGTACTGATCGGCGGCCCTCCATGCCAAGCATATTCGCTTGTGGGACGGGCGCGAAATCGGGGCAAAATTGAATACAAGGCTGAAGAAGATCATCGACATTTCCTGTACAAGGAATACCTCCGCATTATTCAGAAATACAGACCAGCGGTATTCGTTATGGAGAACGTCAAAGGGATCCTTACCGCTTCGGTAGGCGGAAAAAAGATTTTCGAAACAATTCTTCAGGACCTTGCCGATCCCGATGCAGCAGTTGGATTCCCATCGGCCGGGCATGGTTATCGAATTTACTCCGCCGTCCGGCCCACCAGTTTTTCCCACGGAGACGATCCAAGCGAAATCGATGTACACGATTTCGTTATTAGGGCGGAGGATCATGGTATCCCGCAAGCCCGTCATCGAGTCATCCTAATAGGTGTTCGTGCCGACATAAGTCACGCGCCCGGCAATATTTCGGTGTCACCAAGGATATCTGTGGGCGAAGTGATTGGAGAATTGCCAAGCCTCCGCAGTCGTCTAAGCAAGCAGTCTGATTCGGGTGAAGAATGGGGCGCGGTTGTAGCGGCTCACTTCGCAGAGATGGCGAAAGAAACCTCTCGAATAATGGAGTTGGCGAAGTTGCATCCTGTCCTCAAAGAATCGGCAGCAAATATTGCGCGCGGACTAGGATGCGGTGCTCTACGCTTGGAAAAAATAAATACTAGCTCTGCGAATTTGGGTATTCTCGGCGCTTGGTATGCCGATAGCAAACTTAAAGTATGGCTAAATCATGAGGCGCGCGGCCACATGACAAGTGATTTGCGGCGGTATGCCTTTGCTTCTGCGTTTGCAAAGGCTTATAACAGATCACCTAAAGGGCATGACGATTTCTCCCTAAACGGATTACGGCCCAATCACGAGAATTGGGAAAGTGGGAAATTTTCTGATCGTTTCAGGGTGCAGGTACACAACCGTCCAGCAACTACAGTCACCAGTCATATCTCCAAGGACGGGCATTACTTTATCCATCCAGATCCATTGCAGTGTCGCAGCCTGACGGTTCGCGAAGCAGCACGCTTGCAAACTTTTCGAGATAACTATTTCTTCGAAGGGAATAGGACAGAGCAATTTCACCAAGTAGGTAACGCAGTCCCCCCTTTGCTTGCCAAGAAGATAGGGGAGATCGTCTACGCACTCTTGCAAAAGGAAAAGAAAATCGACTAATTGGACACGGGCTTTGTTATAGAACCCTTTTAACTCCGGTTGAGATCGAGCTTTGGTGACCGAGTAACACAATTCCCCTCCGCAAGAACACGTATCACCAAAATATTGGACAACTCAACGGCTGCGGTGTCCCTAAGGCACACCGTCGCTGGCTCCAATGATGACAAATGCACGGCCAGCTCAGCAGCGCAGGCGCCATTGCAGCTGCCTAGGTACTGGCAACGCCCTCACCATAGTGAATTTAGAATGAGCAGTTCTACTGCTCTTAGTCAATTTGTTCAAAAAAGCCACATTCATGGCTTAAACGCAAGTATGATTGACTGAATTACTAATGGTCATTGCTATGCACATTTTACATGTCCCTCGCCCGCAAGCTATTAAAAATATAGCGACGCTATCAACTCAGACCGCGCTGAGCAAGCCATGAGGCGTATTCCCAATCCGCCTCAACCTGCCGCATTGATGGCAACAGCACGCAGCTTCGGAAACTATGATCTCGCGGCCGCCCTAGCTGATCTAATCGACAACAGCATTCACGCGGGGGCAAGTTGGATTCGTATCGAGTTCGATCCTGGTGAGCGTGATGTTACCGTGCGAATCCGCGATGACGGGCGAGGCATGGTTGAGCAGGAGCTTATCGATGCAATGCGGCCCGCAAGTGCGAACCCAGAGGCGGATCGTGATAAAGATGATCTCGGTCGATTTGGCTGGGGACTAAAATCCGCCTCATTGTCCCAAGCACGAGTCCTGACGGTCGTAACGTGGACCAGTTCGGGTGTATTCGCTGCTCGTTGGGATATTGACGATATTGATGCGTGGGGAATGGACCTGTTCACCGGGGAAGAGGCGGCAAGCCTAATTGCAGGCGATGGTGCTGGAGCGACTGGCACAGAAGTAATATGGACTCGGTGTGACCGATTATTTGATGTGGGGGTTAACGCAACGCTTGACGAGCGGCTGAACGAAAAAATCTCACACGCTAGGCGTCATCTGTCCCTCGTCTTTCACCGCTATCTTTCTGGAGAAAAAGGGCCTCCTCTGAAAATTGTGCTTCAGGGAGAACCGCTGGTCCCCGTCGATCCGTTCATGGTGAACCACAATGCTACTCAAACTTTGGGAGAGGAACGGATCACGGTGCGCGATGGGCAGGAAATCTCAGTAACCCCATACATCATTCCGCATTTCTCTAAGCTATCTGTTCAGGAGCGCGAAGCACTGGGCGGGGACGAGGGCATGGTCAGGAATCAAGGCTTCTACGTGTACAGAAACATGCGCCTCATCATTCACGGCACTTGGTTCCGATTGGTCCCCCACGGCGAGCTTTCGCAATTGACAAGAGTGCGAATAGACCTACCGAACCATTTTGACGCTGACTGGAAAATCACTCTCGACAAATCGGATGCTCAGTTGCCGGTTTCCTTGCGAAGTCGTCTCAGAGACATCGTCAGGAAATTTGGAAAGAGGTCCACGGAAGTTCATCGTCGACGAGGAATGGACATTGACCTTGCGGACCGCGCCGCAATATGGAAGCGCAACTCACATCATGGACGGATCCGCTATTTGATCAACCGAGATCATCCGATGATCGAGCAAATGCTTGACGAGGGTTCGGTTGCCGCCACACATGCGTTACGGATCATCGAGGCCAGCGTACCGGTCGAACAGCTAGTTCGCGATTCTGGAGTTGACTATGGTGAACTAGTACAGCCTGTCACTGACTCAGAGGAGTACGAGGCGTTGATTCACGCCTGTTTTCTTTCGTGCGTCCACCGCCAAGGAAGTATGCCAACCCTTCGGCAGTTTCTCACATTTGCTAAGAAAATTGAGCCTTTCGCAAGTCAGTGGAAATATACCGAAAGTTTTGTCAAAGAACGTGCGATCGCAAAATGGAGATTACAAGAATGAGTTCAGACTTCCAAGCAACCCTGTCGTTTATTCGGGTGATGATCAACAAGGAGCTAGACGGTCGCAACCTTGTTGCACCAGGATACCTAGAGGAAGCTGTCCCCCGACTGGGCAGCGTTTTTTCCCTTTCAGAAAACGAGTGCAGCCGACTCGTGAAGCATCTAGAAACGATTTATGGTACGTCACAGGATGATGGCCGCTTACTCAGCCGTAAAGTGGATGAATGGTATCCCAAAGCGCGACAAAGCCTTGACTACTATTATTGGGGGCGGCTGGAAAAATACTGGACTAGGCATTCGATCTTGCCAGTGGAAGTAATTCGATCTGTCGATAGCGTGACTGACGAGATCATGGGATTTCTAGGTAATCCCTCGGACCGTATTAACTGGAATCGTCGTCGCGGGCTGGTGATGGGCCATGTCCAAATGGGAAAAACGACAAACTATTCTGCACTGATTGCGAAGGCCGCTGATGCGGGCTACAGGATAATTGTAGTCTTGGCCGGCATGACGAACTCCCTCCGCTATCAGACGCAGGTAAGGCTCGACAAGACTTTCGTCGGCCGGTCGTCTGTTAGTGACGCCAACCACGCGAAAATTTATGACGTGGCGCGAGTTTTCGTCGGCGAGATCGAAGGTTACGTGCTCAAACACCCGTACTGCGGCACGACGCAGTTGTCCGATTTCAGCACCCAGTCCGGTCGCGGCGTCGGAGCCCATCAAGGCAATTTTGCTGTACCCATTCTGTTCGTCACGAAGAAACATCCCAAAGTTCTAGAGAGCCTAACCACATGGCTGCAGGGCTTAAACAATGGCGACAAACTAGACGGGCCGATGCTTCTGATTGACGATGAAGCAGATAATGCCAGTGTAAATACAAACAAGGACCCGAAGGTCACCACCACAATCAACGGAAATATCCGCCAGCTTCTCGCTACCGCCAAACAATCAACTTACGTTGCATATACCGCGACACCTTTTGCCAATATTTTCATCGATCCGGATTCGACCGACAAGTTAGAGCGTGAAGATCTGTTTCCCGCCGACTTCATTAAATCGCTGGAGCCACCAAGCAACTATGTCGGAGCAAGTAGGCTCTTCGTAGAAGGGGGGGATTTGTACGAAACCTGCGTTAGGGAGATTCCTGATGACTATCAATTGCTCTTACCCATAAAACATAAATCGTCAGACCCAGTCACCGCTTTGCCAGAAAGCCTCTCCGATGCTATCCGCGAGTACATTCTGTGTAGAGCTATACGTATTAACGCCGGTGACCCACACAGTCACTCGGCGATGCTGATCAACGTTAGCCGGTTTAATGCCGTTCAGGCTCAAGTCAAAAGTCTCGTCGATGGCCTCCTTCTCGAGATCAAACAAGGCATCGAGACTTGGTCAATGGGTCAGTGGCAAAAATCGGCAGTAATGAACGCGATGAAGCTGGTTTGGGAACGGGAATACAGCTCGGAGGACGAATTGGCTCCGCAGTGGGACAAAATCCGGATGGTCTTGGTAGAGGCCATTCGTTCGATTACCAGTCAGTTGGTCAACATGAAAGGCGGCGGCATCAACTATGAAGCTGCACCGGCGACAGGTCTGCATGTTATCGGTATTGGAGGTTTGGCGCTTGCGCGGGGGCTCACCTTGGAAGGGCTAACTGTCTCCTATGTTCTGCGCAATGTCGGGGCGGCCGACACCTTACTTCAGATGGGCAGATGGTTTGGCTACAGGCCGGGTTTCGAAAATATTTGCCGCATTCATGCCACCTCTGCGTTGATAGGAGATTTTTCTTCGGTATGCGAGTCCGTGGAAGAACTGCGTGGTGATTTTGAACGAATGTCGCGCTTGGGCAAATTGCCAATCGAGTTCGGTTTGAAAGTCCGCCAGAGCCCAACAGGGATTGCTATTACTGCTGCTAACAAGATGCGGTCCGCCACGAGTATTTCGCTAGCAGAAGATTTTTCAACTAGGCACCTGCAGGCTTATACACTTTTCAACAGCAACGACTCCAATCGGGAAAATTTTTCGGCAGTTCAGGCACTGTACGCTGCGATGGCGGGTGATGGATCAACTGACGATTTTGCACATGCTGGCAATGCATTAGTTTGGAAGAATGTCCGAGTAGCCTTGATTACCAAATTTTTGGCCGAGCTCGATCTCCCACAAACCGAGTTCAACGCGCTAGAAGACGGAGGTCTTAGCTTGGTTGGCGCCTACATTGCCGACCGAGCAAAAGGTGAGCTTAAACATTGGGATGTTGCGATTCCATTCAAAACAAGCGGAGAATCATCCAACACGAAATTCCCATTTGAAGTGCCTGGTGGCCGCACGCTATTTTGCAGAGAACGAAAAGGCGGAGTCCCAGATGGCGAGAGGCTTGTTAAAATATCCAGAAAGAATTCGGTGGGGTTCGGCGATGACGACATGGGTTACGGAGAGAACGAGTCAGATTTGAAACGTAGGGTCGACGAGCTGCTGGATTCAGAAAAGCAAAAATCGGACACTGGGAAAGCACCATCTAGGACTTGGGCGTATGCCACGCTCCGCGAACGCCCCCTGCTTGTAATTCACCTATTGGATTTTGAGCTTGCCGAAGCCACCGTCAATTGCAAATTTTCGAAAATCGAACCGGTTGTCTCGGTCAGCATTCTATTTCCGGGGACCAGTACGGCGTGTCAGGAGAGAAAATACAAGGCATCGGCACGTCTAATCCAGCTGCTAGAAGAAATGCGAGCACAGGAAGAGACGGATGAAGGGGAGGACCAAGATGAATAGTTTCAAGTCGAGATGGGAGTCACTCGCGCCTGTGGGGCATTCAGGAGGACGGTATCGCGTCTATCCCGATCATCCGCTCGGCTTCTTTCTCGATTTTTCGCCTGCAGGGCACCGCGAAGTCATCATTGAAGCGCCGCAAGTAGGCCCGCATAACCACGAGCTTCCCCCATTCGAGAACATAGAGCTCTACCAAACCCCTATTCAGGACGGACTGCGTATAGTGCTCGTCCTTAGCGACGACAAGCTTATAAACAGCTTTAGCGTAATGTGTTATGACCTTGCAGTACGGTCCCAGACGACAGCTGGCCCTGTCGCGGCACTCGCTGTAGTCATACGCGCTCTCAAAAATTGGTCAGATTTATTGAAGTGGCGTGCTGCGGACGGCCTGACATATTCCCAGGCGATTGGACTTCTCGGAGAATTGATGGTCTTGGAAACTCTCCTTACCGAAAAGCGAGCGGATCCGGTCACGCTTATCCGAGGATGGCGGGGGCCTGATGGAGACGCTCGTGACATCGGATTTAACGGAACCAGAATAGAGGTTAAAACCCGGCATGCGACGCGCTCTGTGGCTCTAAAAATCTCATCACTCAATCAGTTAGACGATTGCGGAGATCATGTGCATGTTGTGTTGAACAGGGTCTCTCCAGCGGATCAAGGGCTCTCGCTTGCCTTACTCGTGGCGAGAATCAGCAATTACTTATTATCGCAGGCTGCCGCATCATCCGAATTTGAGAGAAAGCTTGAGCTCGCGGGATTCGATGAAGATTCCGCGATATCAAAGCGCACGTTTTCGCTAGATGAGCGCTTAGTCTTCGACGTCAAGCCTGACTTTCCGCGACTCATTCCGTCTAACGTACCGTTAGGAATAGTGTCTGCCAGTTACGAGATATCAGGACCGATACTGGATAAGTACAAAACCACTTGGGAAAGTATGATCGAGGGGATGGTGTGAGTGATTTACAAGAGGACTACGATAGTCTCGCAGAAGAAATTTCCATTGGCGCAGCTGCTGACGGCGAGTTAAAGATTACCGAGTTTTTCCGAAACTATGCAGAGCTAGCAGCGGAAAATGGTGATTGTCCGGATCTCGACTATGCTCCGATTATAAGTGTTGCCGGCAACGGTTATCGTGTTGATGGATTCGCGTTCGACCTTCCTGACGACAGCGAAGGTCGTGCCGGTGATTTGCATCTTGCGGTCTGTGCGTTTTTTCAGGATTCCGCAATTCCAACACTGAACGCAATTGATATTGACCGGCTAACCTCAGGCGTCGAGCGATTTCTGAAATTCGCGTTGACTCAACGCGCAATGGATGAACTCGAAGAGGCAAGTCCTGCATACCGGCTCGCGCTACTGCTGCGAACACACCTTGAGCGGATAGCGCGGGTCCGTATACTCATTTTTACAAACGGACATCTAAAGACCAAAAAAAAGGTATTCGCTGCGCGCCACCTCGGCGAAATTACACTGCACACAAATGTCCTTGACCTTGAACGATATGCGCGAATCGCGAGCCATGGCGCAGATCCAGTCGAAGTTGACTTCGTCGAAGACTTTTCGGGGCCAATTCATTGTCTTCCGGCGTCGGCGGGTGACGGGGTACACACAAGCTATCTCTTTGCTATGCATGGGCCAATCCTTGCGGAGGTATTTGCTAGGTTCGGTAACCGGTTACTAGAGCAAAATGTTAGAACGTATCTACAAGCAAAGACCAATGTAAACAAAGGAATTCTCAAAACAATTTCCACTGAACCCTCGATGTTTTTTGCCTACAATAATGGACTGACGGCGACCGCATCGGCAGTGAAAACAATAACGCTCGAAAACGGCACAGTTGGCATTTCAAGCATTTCTGATTTTCAAATAGTAAACGGAGGTCAGACAACGGCCTCGCTGCTCTATGCTCGAGATGGTCTCCGGAATGATCTCAATAAAGTCTATATCCAGTGCAAACTTTCGGTTGTCGATGAAGCTAAGCTTGAGGATGTGGTCCCGCGAATTTCAGCATGCGCCAATACGCAAAATAAAGTTTCGTTAGCCGATCTCGCCGCGAATAGCCCTGCGCAGACGAAAATTGAGCGCCTCTCAAAAGAGGTTAATACTCCACAACGTTCCGGCGCACTGCACGTGACAAGATGGTTTTATGAGCGTTCACGTGGGCAATACAAAAACATGTTTTCTTATAAAACCGCCGCCGAAAGGCGGAGGCTCCAATTTGAGTTCCCTAAAGCGCAGTTGATTGAAAAGACTGATCTAGCGAAATCGGAGTTGGCGTACATGGGGCGACCTCATCACGTAAGTGAGGGTGCACAAAAGTGTTTTGCTAGGTATGCAAATACTGTTCTCTCGCAAATGAATATTGCCGATCTGAACGAAAAATGGTTTCGCGATGCGGTAGCGAAAGGAATAATATTCCGTGAGATCGATATTGGGATCGCGCAAATAGACTGGTATCGTGAGGCGAAAGGTTTGAAGGCACAAACAGTCGCATACACGGTAGCGGCCTGTGCTCACGCTTTTCGTATGAAAAGGCTCGAGATCGATCTTGACCGCATATGGAGAGAACAGGAGGTTCCAAGCGCTTTATTGGACTGGATGCTTATGCAGGCACGGAGCATTCACCAGATCCTCACGAATCCTCCTGGCCAAGTTAAAGATGCCGGGGAGTTCTGCAAAAAGGAGTTTTGTTGGGAGATGTTCATCAGAGACAAAATTCCACAGCCTGATGAGCGTACAGTTGAATTTGGCATTTCGCTGGAAGACGTCGTTGCAATGAAGAGCCAAGGCCGTCGAGACGAACGAATGTCAAGCGAACTTGATTTCGAGATTGAGCTCGCGCGGCTAATACCTCGTGCAACGGAAATCCGCCAGCTGGCAGAAAATAAAAAGCTTATATCGGAATTAAATTTACGTGCAATACAGAAGCTCGCATCAGGCCGCCTCAACTTCAATAAGGGCGAGAAAAGCGCACTCAAAAATTTACTAGAGAGACTTGAAATTACTGGATGACTTAAATAAAAATAATAGAATTAGTAATGGGAATCCAAATTTAATATTTTCAAAATCATAGAAGGTGACGCAATGGAAGTTATGGTATTAGCGAAACGAGAGTTTTCAACTGGAACGCTATTTACTGTTTCCTGTACTCTCAGAGAGTATTTGAATAATATTCCTTCAGATTCCAATACTTACGAAATTCAGCGAGAAATAGTAAAGAATGTTTATCTAGATGCTCTTGCGGAAACCTTATTTAATGACGATCACATACCCAATATTGTTTTAGTAGCGGATGACAAATATGAAAATATAGGACTCACAAAACTAAATGATTTGCAAATATTGGATGGACTGCAACGTACAACACGTTTACAAGCGATATATGCCGTTTTAAACGAAAATATAGAAAAAACAAATTCTGCGAATGAGCAAATATTAAAGATTCAACAATCCGGGCCAGTCGGTGCCGAAATTATTCGGCAAGCACGTAACCAAATAGCTAAAAAGCTCGCGAGTGGCGAAACCCTCACGAAAATGCTTACGGCTTTTGATCGAATTCAACATTTCGAAGTGTGGTTCGGTTTGAGTTATGAACAAAAAGTACGTCGCATGCTTCTCCTCAATGCAGGACATAAGTCTGTTTCCGTACGTCACCAGCTCGAACTTTTATTTCTTACTTGGCTTCCTCAAATTAAGACACTTTCAGGAAACCGATTACATATTTATCGAGAAAAAGAGAGACCTTCTATTAGATTTTCAAAAGAACGGGTCGCTGGGGATTTCCATTTTTCTCACCTTATGGCAGGGATATTGGCCTTGGCAAAAGGTCGTCCTGTTACGACCAATGCTGATTTAATTATGGACATCAAAATCGGCGAAGTTAACGATAAATTTTTTGAAGAGGTTTCTAACGAATCCCTCATCGTTGAGGTTATAAATTTACTGATCGCTTTGGATAATGCAGCAATCCGCTCTGATATTGAAGCCAGGGACAAGTGGGCAGGTCGCGAAATAGTTATAGTGGGCGTTCTTGCCGCAATTGGATGCTATGCAAAGAAAAATAGTATGGAGATTTCCAGTGCTTTACGAACTGCTGCGCAAGCATTGGAAAGACTTCCAACTTTGAATCTCGAGCGTTTTGAGGCGTCACGCAACAGCTTAGATTTATCCAAAATAAATATTGGAAATGTTAATAAGAATGCAGTATTTAATGGAATGACTGCGATTCTCAATGGGTCCTTTGATGGCAGCTGGGCTGAATATTTCGCAGGATATTAAAGATGAGTACATATTCGCACGAGATAATGATTGGCTTAAATAAATGCTTGCAAAATTTAACCGAAGTATTTTCGTCTTCCACTGAAAGCATTAAATCTAATGTTGAAGCGCTTAAAATAGTACTTAGTACGCCAAGTGAGGAGCGCTTGACTGATATTTGTGGTCAAGGAATGCAGATGGCATTGGCAATTAAAGGCGAGTTATTGCAGGATACTCATCCTCAGAACTTATACATGTGCGGCCTCATTACCCTTCTCCAAACAATAAGTGACTCGTTACCTAGCTGGGAAGACGTTGAGGGAATTGCAGCTGATCTAACACTTTCTACATTTTCATGGCTTGAGGATAAGATTGTTCCAGAAGAGTTTTATGCAGAACTAGGTATAGGAAATTTTATTTTCATTCCTGGTGACATTGGTTCGAGACCAAACGATTTTTCTAACTTTTTGACAGTTTCGCAGATCGACATAGTTACGAAAGTAAAAATTTGCGCTGAGTTGTTGGATGATCCGGATGTAAATTTCGCGAAAAATCTTGTTGTTTACCCATCCCAGACTCAGTTATCCAACAATATAAAAAGTGCCATTCGCATTCTTTTTGTTTCGACGAATAAAACTTTGCATAAGCCTGTAATAAGTAATTACGTCCCATCAAATCTTTCGATAAAATCGTGGATGGGCAGTGATTTAGCTAATCTAGATCAATATGAAAATTTAATATGCCTGCTTAGCGAGTCGAATGCATTGGACTCGTCGCTAGATAAATTTATAAAGAAATATCAGGTAATCGAGGACCTATTATTTAGACGTGCCCTTATTAGCGTAATGGATACTATTTCCCCTCATCCTTTTTCCTTGCGTGCTTGGAAACAGGTTGCGGAGAAAACAGAAGACCAAGAACAAGTGGTACTTCAGGGCTGCATTCGGGAAATTTTCCTTTCTGCACCCATCGGAACAAATGTTATTTGGAATAAGACGGTCGACCTTTGGGATAACCTCGTTGCTCAACATACAGGGGCTTCTAATATAAAAACCGACATTGATAGGTTACTTAAAGTGGTGATTGGGCAGCCAACTTTCACGTTCACGCACGGACTTTTCTCTAATAGATCGGCGAGCGAACCCGCGAATTTACTATCTAAAGGACTCTATAGGTTTAGAAATTCTATTGTTCACCACAAACCCACGGAATTTGCTCTTTCATCAGAAACTCTTACCAATGGGGGACAGGAGCTCCTTGATAAGTTTTGGCTCCCTTTATTGGATCTTATTTGCTACTACAGTTTCACTAGTACAACTCCAAAGTTTCGTTATCCGGGAAAAACTATTTCTGTCTGGTAGTAAAACTCACAGTGGAATATTGGCATCGATACCTCCTGCCCAATAGAGGGCAAGATAAATGTTAGGCCAGTTTCGGCATGCACTTGTCACCTGTTCATGCCTGCCGAAATTTTTAACTACTGGAACCTGTCGAACGCACGCGGCGCAAGTCGTGAATATGCCAATTAACTAGGTCGAGGATACGCCGGAGGAGCAGAACAACATGTAACTGCGTTGCATTTTGCTGACAGCGCTTAGGAATCACCTCGCGCGCGTCAAAATGAGCCAAGCACCGGCAGCAAAAGTCTTTGGTGTGACTCAGCCGCGCGTCTCCGACCTTATCTTATGCGAGGCAAGCTCAACCTATTCGGGCCCGATGCTTTGGCGAACATGGCGGCTGCTACCGGGCGTCACATCGAAATTCGGGTGCTTGAAGCCGCTCGATCTTATCGAAACTCGGCGACTGCGCATGTTGGCTACCTCCTGCTCTACTGCACATGTATCGGCAAGGAATAGGTCGACGTTACGCTTCGACGGGCATTGGTACGACAACCAGCCGCATGCCGAGCACGGAGCAGATACGATTGATCATGTCGAAGCGCGGCGAACTATCCGCGAACAGCGCTTCGTCCAGTTCCTCGCCGGACACACCAGCGTGCTTTGCTAATTCGGTCATGCCATGCGCGCGCGCGATGTCGGCCAATGCTTCAACAAGCAGGGATGAGTCGCCCGCTGCAATGACGTCCGACAGGTAGGCCGCAACCGTTTCGGGCCTGCCTAAGTATGTCGTTGGGTCAAATTCCGGCAAATCCAACACGTTGATACGTTCGCTCATTTTTTACTCCATCAATCCAACTGCGCAGTAAGTTCCTTAGCGCACTTAACTCGCGTATCTGCATGGCCCAATGCCATTCGGCGTGGGGTTGAGCGCAGTCACGCTTACAGTATTGAGTGACGCATCCTGTACTTGGACAAAGCAAAGATCGACAATTCAGAGCGCGCGCCACACTTGTTGTCAAAGTATCCATGCGTTACTCTCTTAGTGAGCTGTTACCGATATCGCGCTCTGGACTCCCGAGGATCGCAATGAGCCTTGGCTTTACAATAAAAATCGAGAGATCTTGCATGCCTTACAACCATCCTAGAATCAAAGATGATGGTAGTGTCCTAGTCCTGCAGCACCCGAGCAATCCAACCTCCAGTTTATCCTGGACGAGTCCGAACGAAGTAGCAACAGCTGTTCCCGATTGCAAACTACCGGAAGAATTAAACGGTATCGCGTTAACATCTTGGACCAACTACCCGGCCACGCCTGACGCATGGAGTGCAGTCGACGGTCAACTTGCGTTCGACGAGCCTCCATTCAATAAGCCCTTAAAAAAAGCGGCCGCAGCCGGGGTCGTTGTACAAGAGAAGGATGGAAGAGTTTGGCTAGTCTCGCCGTCAAATCGTTTTGGCGGATACGCAACAACCTTTCCGAAAGGTCGAATAGAGGACGGGGTGAGCCCGCAAGCGACAGCTATTCGAGAGGCATTTGAGGAGGCCGGCCTGAAAGTGAAGATCACCGGCTTCCTAGCCGACTCGGAGCGCACTCAGACCTATACCCGATATTACCTTGCTCAGCGTATTGGTGGCACGCCTTCGGCCATGGGGTGGGAATCACAGGCGGTACATCTGGTGCCGCGCGCAGACTTAGGTACGTTCCTGCACCATAAAAACGATAAGCCCTTATTGGCGGCGATTCTTTCCATGGCGCCTATCAACGCTGCCTACCCGCGATCAATAACGATGACGTTAGGCGCCAGTGATTCAGCTTTATCAAGCCCCCACGCCTTACGTTCTAAGCTCTGAATAATCTGTAAAGTTTCCGAGCACATTTTCGCTAGCCTTGAGACATCCCGATCCTTACTACGAATTGCGTCATACATCATGCTACGCACAGCATTAGACTCTTGGCGATGTCGTGTCAGAACCTCAGCGCGCTTTGCAATGATTGCCGCCTCCTCTCGCTGTTCTGAGGTCATACCGACATCATCAGTGGCGCTGGACTGGTCCTCAACCATCCCGGAATTTTTGCCTCGACAATCGTCAACATCGTCGCGCTCCGTCCCTTTACTTACCTGCAAAATTGCCAAAGGTAAAGTGTGATTAAGAGTTGCACGATCTGCGGCTTCGTAAGCGAGACTAACCACCTTGGGTAGATCTATGCGCTTCTTGGCCTTCCCCCACGATGACGGACACTTTCGATAGGTATGATGTCACTATCGGAGGTATTACATGGCACGTGAAAGACGGTTGTTTTCTGAAGAGTTCAAACGCGAAGCAGTCAAGCTGGTAGGCCAGCCTGGCGCAAGCAAGGCCGGTATCGCCCGCGACCTTGGCGTTGGCGCTAATTTGTTGGGCCGCTGGTGCAGAGAGGCCAACGTCGATGGACAAGTGAGCGGCGGCGAGAAGGTTTCTGGGCAAGAATACGAGCGCATGCGGCGTGAACTGGCGAAGGTCAAGACGGAGCGCGACATATTAAAAAAGGCGCTCGGCTACTTCGCAGCCGACCTCAAGTGAAGTACGGCTTCATCGCCAAGTATCGAGCGATATGGCCAACGAGAACCATGTGCCGCTTGCTCGGGGTGTCTACCAGTGGTTTCTACGACTGGCGCGACCGGCCCACAAGCGAGCATGAGCGTGAGAACGCTCGGTTACTGCAAGCCATCAAACAAAGCCATGACGCCAGCGATGGCACATATGGTTCGCCACGCGTGGTGCGAGACCTTATCGACGCTGGCTTCGCTTGCAGCGAGAACCGCGTGGCGCGGCTGATGCAGGCCGCCGGTATCAAGGCGCGACACAAGCGCCGTCGAGCGCCAGGGCAGCTTGAGACGGCAGTGCACGCGATTGCGCCCAATCTGCTGGACAGACAGTTTGCTGCCACGGGACCCAATCAGAAGTGGGCGGCCGACTTCACTTACGTGTGGACAGGCGAAGGTTGGTTGTTTGTTGCTGTCGTCCTGGACCTGTACTCACGGCGGGTCGTCGGCTGGTCGATGCAACCGACGATGACGGCGCAGCTGGTGATGGATGCCTTGCTAATGGCAGTGTTTCGTCGAGGGCGACCCCGAGCGGTGCTGCATCATTCTGACCAAGGCTCCCAGGGCGGATTCAACCGGTCGTCGCAACATTAGATTGTTGAACAGATTTTAGGTACTTGTCCAGTGTCTCCGCCGGTGTCTGCCAACCGAGTGTTTTCCGGGGCCTG